>Ga0315535_1000081_pt1 | contig 56863 bp, 71 predicted proteins | sample SalMarSW160220MG_2_FD_203092 | JGI IMG/M metagenome (GOLD analysis project Ga0315535, IMG submission 203092) | Salt marsh sediment microbial communities from the Plum Island Ecosystem LTER, Massachusetts, United States - Salt Marsh Sediment SW1602-20 ... | reverse complement strand
GTGGTTTTCAGAGACGACCCGCCTTACGTGTGCCCGATATGCAAAGCGAAGCGGGAGATGTTTGCGGAAATAAAAACGCGAATCGGCTTCGTCGGATAACGGCGCTTTTTCTTTCAGACTAATTTTTGTGTTAACTCTGCATTGTTAACGTTTCGTTTTTGGTAAAAAGTGCTTAATTTTAGAGAAGAGTTTATATGTAAAAGTTGTTTTACTTGATATGGGTGGTATATCATGTCCGTAACTGAAAAAGACATTCGGAGAGTATTGCTTAAGCATCCATGGTTACCTTACGAGTACGCGCGGCGCATAGCCGAAGATCTGAAACGGAAAAAAACCAGCACTCCCGAAGGTCTAAGGAAATACAACAGAGAATACATGAGGCTCCGCAGAGCCGAAAAGAGAGGCGAAGTCTCCGACGTCGCCGGAGTCATTTCCGGCAAGTATCTGAAGAAAAAGAGACGGGAACCAAGCTCAGAAACGCAGAGTTAAGTAATTTCTATTTCAATTTTTTTCCAGCCTTCTTTTATGCCCTTTAGAGCGTTCACGCCGCCAACCACCATTCCAGACAGGACATGTTCAACAAAGTCGTTAAGCGGTATCTCAACGCCGTCAACCATAAGCTTCATCTTCAATCAACGTCACCTCAACCTATGCTGTGAAGCGGGAACAGTAAAAGTTTTTGTAGAAAGAAACCTTTCATACACAGAGAGGAGGCGCTTGTTATGCCGAAACCTGAAGTTTACCTTGAACCCAAAGCCCGAGCCCTCAAGATAATCGAACTGCTCGAAAAGGAGCATCCAGACGCGAAGGTAGCTTTGCGCTATTCGAATCCACTTGAGCTGCTTGTGTCAACCATGCTCTCCGCCCAAAGCACCGACGAAACCATAAACAAGGTAACCAAAACCCTGTTCAAGAAGTACACGAAAGCCGAAGACTACGCCAACGTAGACCTGAAAGAACTGGAACAGGACATACGTTCCACGGGCTTCTACCACAACAAAGCCAAAAACCTGCAGAACGCAGCCAAAATGCTCGTGGAAAAGTACAACTCGAAAGTCCCCAACACCATGGAGGAACTGGTGAAGCTGCCTGGAGTGGCGAGGAAAACCGCCAACATCGTCCTAACCAACGCGTACGGCGTGGTTGCCGGCGTGGCTGTGGACACGCATGTGCGCAGGCTCGCGCAAAGGCTTGGGCTCTCCGAGAACGATGACCCAAACAAGATAGAGCAAGACCTCATGCGCATAGTGCCAAAAGACAAGTGGATGAGGATTACGGACTTGCTGATTTTCCATGGCAGACACGTATGCACCGCCAAAAAGCCCAACTGCCCCGAATGCGTGCTGAACAAGATTTGCCCTTCCGCGTTTACTTTCAGCTGAAAACGCTACCAATTTATAGGCGAATTTTCCTCATTACACTTGAGGATGTTTTGAAATGGCAAACCAAATCAAGATGGGAGACATGGCTCCTGACTTCACTTTGCCCGACACAGACTTGAAGCAGCGAAACCTGAAAGAGTTTCTCGGCAAAAACGTTGTGATAGCCTTTTTCGTCGGCGCCTTCACGTCCGTCTGCACCAAAGAGATGTGCGCCTTCCGAGATTCCATGGCGAGACTAATCGACCTGAAAGCTCAAGTTATCGGGATAAGCGTGAACGACCCTTTTTCGAACAAGGCTTTCGCCGAGAAGAACCGATTGATCTTTCCAATACTGAGCGACTACAACCGCCAAGTCATAAAAACCTACGGTGTGGAAACCCCTGATTTCGGAGGCTTAAAAGGCTACACGGTTGCTAAACGCTCCATTTTCATAGTTGACAAGAACGGAACAGTCCGTTACGTGTGGACAACAGAAGACCCTACCATAGAGCCAGACTACCATGAAATAGAAGACGCCTTAGAAAAAATAGAATAGCAACGCGGCACGCGCTCCATCGTTTTATCGTGATTCGGCTTCGGTAAAGCGCATAAAAGTTATTAGTGTGAATAAAGCTTTTTGCATGTGCAACGGTGACTTGTTGCGTGTCCTTTGAAATCCAAGAATTGCCTGATGTTATAAGAGTAATTGTCCTTCTGAACCTCAGCAAAGGCAAGCGAATGTCAAAATCTGCGCTTAAGCGTCGCCTCGACAAAGTCTGTGTTGGGTATGCTTGCGTGGAAATGAGCGAACTTGAGAATGCCTTGAAGGAAATGGCTTCCGAAGGGCTAATTGCGGAGCGTAACGGCGCTGTTCAGTTAACTGAGCAAGGCAAAAAGATGGGCAAAGAGTGGGAAAGCCTCCTTTTAAAGAAAGAACCTATCATGGAGATTGTGGCTGGACTGGTTGACGGCTCAATAACTGGATTAGTTGTTATTATTTCCGCTGTCATCGCCGCGTTGCAGCCTAGCGTAGCCATTTTCGCTGCTCTCCTTACTTTAAGTGCAGTTGCCATAACCAATTTTTCCAGTTTCCTCTTAGGAGGCATAACGGAAGATATGGCCGATATTATCACACTACAGAACTTGATGAATTTCAGCTTAAGCGACATTCCAGACAAGAAAGAGCGAGACAAATCCCTGTTGCTTGTGAAGAAACTTTTTGTTATTTTGGATCGAGAGATACATAGGTCTAACGTTTACGCGGCGATAATCTGTGGCACAACAACTTTTCTGGCAGGCAGCATACCTATAGCAACCTACCTCTTTTTAACAGACATTTATCCATTCAACATAGTCTTGTCATTAGCTGTGGTCGGCGCTGTAGTAGGAATCTTTCTGGTGCGCTACCGTTCAAGGAAAACTCGGGTGAGCTGGAAAATAACCCTCATAGAAACCATGACGATAATCATTGTAGCAACCATCGCCTCATTAATCTTGGGCGGAGTGGCATAGCGTAATCTATGAAAAGCGTTTGTGCTCAATCATCATGCATTTATCCATGACCACAGTTAATCCAGCTTTTTTCGCCGAGCACTTCATCTGCAAAAGGGTTCACGGGTATTATGCGAAAACCATGCTGCTTCAGGTACGCGCTTACTCTGTGGCTGTCCTTATCAGGGTCTCTGGATAATCCTACCACGGCAACGGTTTTGTATTTCTTCAGGATTTCTCTAAGTTCGTTTTGGCTCAAATGCATCTCCCTCAAGAATAAGAGTTAGGGTGTTTCGCTCAGTTTAAGCTCAAAGAAGCTTTCTCTGCCATTGCGCAAGGCGAAGATTTTGACTTTGTCTCCGACTTTTCTTTTATGGATTTCCTTAACCAATTCTTCAATCCGTCTCGTTTCTAAGTCATCTAATTCTAAAATAATATCACCGTCAGCCATTTCCGCGTCTTCTGCAGGGCTACCCTCAGCAACTTTCGTCACAAGAACCCCGCGGTTCACGGGCAAACCGTAATAGCGCGCTATCTCTTCAGTTATGCTTAAGCCTATTATGCCGAGCCAAGGTCTCCTGGCCATGCCCTCGGTTACCAGTTCGTTGGTGCATGTTTTCGCCGAGTTGATGGGTATGGCGAAGCCTATACCTTGAGCGAAAGGTATAATCGCCGTGCTTATGGCAACGACTTTGCCTTCAATATCCACTAATGGACCACCGCTGTTTCCCGGATTTATAGCTGCGTCCGTTTGAACAAGATCTTCTAAAATGCCTCTTTGCGACTCTATGGTTCGGTTGATGGCGCTGAATACTCCTGAAGTCACCGTGGGTCCTCCAGCCAAGCCGAAGGGGTTTCCAATGGCGTAGACGCTCTGTCCTACTCTGAGCCTGTCTGAGTCTCCCAGCTCTGCAGCTTGAAGGGTTTCGCGGTTAACTTTGACAACTGTTATGTCGTGTATGGCGCACGAGCCCACTATCTTGCCTTCTAGAACCTCGTTGTTCCAGAAAGTCACGCTGATTTTTCCCGCTCCCCCCACCACGTGATTGTTGGTGAGTATGAGCCCGTTAGGGTCGATTATGGTGCCTGAGCCCATTCCTGCGACGGGCACTGCCTGATAAAATATGTTGTGAACGAGTTTTACGGTGCTTATGTTGACGACGCTTTTACTTACCTTTTCTATAGTGTCTAAAACGTTTTTTTCATCGTATGGCGCCAACTTTTCAGCCTCGGAAATCATTGTAAGCTACGTTTTAATAAATTTTCAATCTTAAATCAGATTGAACGGCAAAAAGCGCATGTTTCCGCTGATGGCGCAGGCGTCTTTTGTTGGCAGAACTGGCACATCAACCCTTTTTGTCGGATTAGTTGGCAGGTTTTGCAGAAAAGCTTCAGAATTTCTAACATTTGTGGTTTTTCAAGAAGGAGCAGGCTTAGCATCTGGTCTATGAGTGTTTGCACTTCGGGCACATCTTCTATGGTTATGATGTTTCCTCTGTTTTTTGTTGTGTATCTGCTTATGGCAGATTGAGATAGGCCAAGGATTTTCGCCGCTTGTTTTTCTTTCATTCCGTGTTTTTCCACGAGGCCTCTTGCCATTTCCGCTCTTATAGCGGGTAGAACTGTTTTAACTCCTACTTCACATGGTAGCAGCATTCTTCCACCACTTCTCTTATTTCTGTTAGAAACGTATATAAATATGACGCGTGTCATGTATTTTATGACGAGTGTCATGACGGGGATATCTCCTTTAAAAGGTATTTTTTCACCCAATCTCTCACTCCTTACCCGTCAGGACACCGTCAAATAGAGGAATAGAATGAGAGCGTTAGCGTCTACGCCCAGAAGTACAGTAGGAAATAACGATTTGGCGGAAATGCTCCGCACGTTAGATGCTGAATGCAGAGAGTGTGCTCCATTGAATCCTCTTGAGTGCGTAACGCGCTGTAATGTTTGGAAGCTGAAAAACGAGCTTAGAAAATTACGCGAAACTATGGATAACCCTAACTTCATAAAAGACCTGTTCAACGTTTTGAAAAACGAAACGCGACTGCGTATTTTAAACACTATCGTGAAAGGACACTGTTCCGTTAGCCAACTCCAGCAGGAACTTAAAAAAGCGGGCTACACACACAGCCAAGAAACCATCACCGAAGAATACATACAACCATTAATGGAAGTGGGGCTAGCCGCTGAAACACGCGACGAATACTATGCAACAATTTTCGGGGGCAGACTCACCGAACTGCTCGAGGGCTTTCCCGAGTTCGTTAACGTTTTGCCAGCCCATTCTGAATGTTACGAAGAAACTCTTCTCAGCGCGCTGCTGGCGGGTCCTAAGACCTTTCAAGAAGTGGAAGAGCTGATCTCGCCAAAAGTTGCCTCACGAGTTCTGAAACGGCTGAAAACATCGGGTTTGATGGAGACGCCTAAAGAAAGAGACTACGTGTTCTTCTTTAAGTCAAAGCGTGATCCAAGAAAGGAGACGCTTGCAGTAACCGAGAAAAAAGTTTACACGAGCATCCCCGAAGAAGGAATTTCCGCTAAGAAGCTGGCGGAGAAAACAGGGCTTTCGAAAAGAAGAATCTACAAGTACTTGAGGGGACTGAAAGGTAAAAAACTCGTGTTCACCAGGAAAACTCCGAAGTCGTATGGATTAACCGTTAAAGGCGAAAAGTTAGCGTCACTACTGCAAAACCTGCAAAACTTGGTTGAGGAAACCTGGAACTCGTCAGCTCAAGTGGTCAACGGCGAGAACTCATAACTGTCGAGAGGCTGCAGAACTGTTACGCTGCACATTATATGCCTAATTGCCGAGAAAGCAACGGCAAAACCTTTTTTCTGATTCTATCGTAAGGTTAAGTAATGTGATTGCCCATTTTGTTCTGTCATATGTCCGAAAATCAGGAAATTAGAGGCAACACGCTGAAAGTTTACTTGTACTTGCTTAAACATGGCCCATCTGAACTCAGAGATGTACAACATGGACTCAACTTCTCTTCAGCTTCACTCGCCTCTTATCATTTGGGAAAGCTTTTGGAAACGGGCTTCGCCAAGCAGGATGAGTACGGAAAATATTTTGCGGTGAAAGAAGCTTCCGACAGGATTCTTGAGGGTTACTCGAAAATTGGACCTGCTGTGGTGCCGCAGTTGTTCTTTTTTTCTTTGCTTTTTACCATTCTTGTGGTTTTCTTCTCGGTAGCAACTTGGAGCGGATTAGGGTTTATTCCATATTTGATTGGAGTAAGCTTTGCAATGCTTGTTGTGTTATGGTTTGAGACGATTAGGCTTTGGCGTAAACTATCTGTGTGATCAGCCGCTTTCGCTTGCCTTTATGATTAAAGGCTTTTTAATGCGCCTTCAAACGTTTTTAACGAACTTTAAAATGTGTAGGTTTTAATCACATGCTGGGTTCCCCTGGTGCTGAGGAAGGAAAATGTATCGAAGATGGACTTTTAAGTACAGTCTAGCTGCAGTTATCGTCGCAGTTGCCATCATCGCGGTCTCTTTGTTTGCAAACTTACCCGGCACCACGCCTGCTATTCCACCAGTTGAAGGCGCCACTTTTGCTGTTATGCTGACTGATCCACCGACTGTGCCCGCAGGTACCACACAGCTCAATTTGACTTACACCGATGTCTCGCTTCACGTGATTTATCCTAATAGTACCGAGGAATGGCTACCAGTTGGCGCTTCAGGAAACGTGAACTTGTTCTCGCTCGTCAACATGACCCAGACACTTGCCACAATCACAATACCACTCAATTCAACAGTTGATAAAGTTCAATTTACAATAGCCAACGTTACTACGATTATCAACGCGCAAACGTACAATGTGACCTCGCTGTCTGATACGTTTGTTGTTAAAGTTGCGAACGGGGCGGTCAACCAAACGGATTCTGGTGTGCTGATTGACTTTAACCCGACGCTGGTTCAAATACAGGCATCGGACGAAAACGATACGACAGTGTACTATTATGTGCTTGTTCCCAGCGCGAACGCTATCATCGTCAATGAACTAGGACCTAGGCATCTTAAAGTGGGAAGTATTATCGAGATTGGCGAAAATAACAGAGTAAGGCTTGTGCGGGTCAAAGAGGACTTTTCGAAGAACCTGACGATTGTTTCGGCTGCGCTTACAGTGAACGGCAACAATACGGGTCTTTCGGTGACGCTGAAGAATGAAGGTAACGTTACTTTCAGAGTCTTTGGACTAACATTGCATGGCGAATTCAACACGACACAGAACTGGGGGCTTAAGCCTTTCGGGCGCGGCTGGCATATGGACTACAGAGTGAGAATACACCCTGAGACGATTCCATTCAGGCTGAACGGAACTTCATTGATACCACTTTATGGAAGAGCTGGCATGTTTAATCCATTTTCATCAATAACCATACAGCCAGGAGAAACAGTCACGCTGAATTTCGATGGCGTTATCGCACTCTATTACGGCTGGGGACATGGCCAAAACCCGATGTTCACCATAACTCCGATAGTTGATGATAACTACACGCTAAGACTGATGGGTGAAGGATTCCAAACCTTCACGGTCGAGGCAACAGTTCTGCCTTGACACCCTCTTCCCTTTTTCTTTTTAGATAACGTTTCTCAGTTTTTGAACTGTATTTCTCCGGTTTTTTTTGAATTTTTCTTCGCAGTGTTCCGAGCAGAATTAGATATGCAACGCTCCGCACAGTCTATGCCCACGTTTTATAAACTATAAATAGCACCCTTTGGTGAATATCATATTTGAATTGTTTTGAGGCGGGATTTATGGAGCAAAAATTTTGTTCTCGCCCAGCTAAGGTTGCGGTCGTTGGAGTAGGCTCAGTCGGAGCTTCCTTCGCCTATTCCTTAATGATCCACGGCTTAGTGTCCGAGATCAGCCTAATTGATGTCAATGCAGAAAAGGCCATGGGTGAAGCTATGGACCTTGAACACGGTTTGCCTTTTGTTCAGCCCGCGAGAATAAAGGCTGGAGATTACGAAGAATGCGCGGAAGCCGACATCGTGGTTGTCACCGCAGGGGTGGCCCAGAAACCAGGAGAATCAAGATTAAACCTAGTGGAAAGAAACACAGGGATTTTCAAGCAGGTTATTCCAAAGATAAAAGAGCATAATGACCACTGCATCTTGCTGATTACCACAAACCCAGTTGACATAATGACCTACGTTTCATTGAAACTATCAGAGTTCCCGACTAACAGAGTAATAGGTTCCGGCACCATATTGGACACTTCACGCTTGCGCTCTTTATTGGGTGAGCACTTCAAGATAGACCCAAGAAACGTTCACGCCTACATTATCGGCGAACACGGCGACAGCGAAGTGCCAGTTTGGAGCGCGGCAAGCATCGCAGGAGTAAACTTGAAAGAGTGCTGTCCCATCTGCGGCATGAAATATGACGAGCAGTACTTGGACGGGATTTTTGAGCAGGTGAAAAACTCGGCGTACAAGATAATTGACCTCAAAGGAGCCACATACTACGCTATCGGCTTAGGCTTGACCCGCATAGTGGAGAGTATAATTCGAGACGAAAACGCAATTCTCACCATCTCCAGCCTGCTGCAGGATTACTATTGCGTCAGCGACGTTTGCCTAAGCGTCCCTTCAATAGTGAGTAAAGACGGCGTCGCACAAACCATTAAGTTGCCTCTGGAAGACGCCGAGATCAAGATGTTCCAGAAGTCAGCCGCCATAATTAAAAAACTATTCCAGTCTCTAACCATATAGTGCAGTGGCGAAGAGCATGAAAGAAGAAAATCACAGCATGCACAGCGGCATGAAACATGAAGGGGCCCAACAGGGCATGCAAGGAATGAAGCATGGCGCTTCGGGACATGCTATGCAGGGTCATATGATGCACACTGGAATGTTCAAGAAAAGATTCTTTGTTTGCCTTGCTCTTACAGTCCCCGTTTTGATTCTCTCGGAAGCCATACAGACATGGTTTGGCTATACCCTTTCAGTACCCTATCAATCATACATTCTCCTGCTTTTAGCGGTGATAATCTATGCGTACGGCGGATGGCCCTTCCTCAAAGGGTTAACGCAAGAACTAAGAAGAGCGCAGCCTGGGATGATGACCCTAATAGGCACCGCCATCTCTGTGGCTTTCTTCTTTTCAGCCGCCACCGTCTTCGTCCCTGTTGGAAAGGACTTCTTCTGGGAACTCGCCACGCTTATAGACGTGATGCTTCTTGGGCACTGGATAGAAGCGCGAAGTGTTTTGGGTGCTTCAAGAGCGTTGGAGGAGCTTGTTAAGATAATGCCCACGATGGCGCATTTGGTGAAGAACGGCGACATCAAAGACGTGCCAGTTTCTGAGTTACATGCTGGCGATGTGGTTTTGGTTCGTCCAGGCGAGAAGATACCTTCTGATGGTGTTGTTACTGAGGGTGAATCATACGTTAACGAGGCGCTTCTCACAGGCGAATCGAAGCCTGTTCACAAGGCGAAAGAAGACACGGTCATAGGCGGCGCCATAAACGGAGACGGCGCCCTTAGAACCAAGATAGAAAAAACAGGTGAGGAAACCTATCTGGCGCAGGTAATAACGCTGGTAAGGCAAGCTCAACAAAGCAGGTCCAGAACCCAAGACCTAGCCAACAGAGCCGCCGCGCTCCTGTTTTATGTCGCTGTTTCCGCAGGCGTAATAACCTATGTGGTTTGGGCTGTCTTGGGAAGCGCTCAGTTTGCTCTTACGCGCACAGTAACCGTCTTGGTGATAGCTTGTCCGCACGCGCTTGGATTAGCAATACCGCTAGTAGTCGCATTATCCACGTCAATAACAGCCAAGAGCGGGATTCTCATCAGGGACAGAAAAGCCTTCGAATTGATGAAGGATGTAGACGCCGTGGTTTTCGACAAGACTGGAACCCTAACAACGGGTCAATTCGGCGTAAGCGATGTAGTCTCATCCATCCCGGAAGATGAGCTTTTGCGGCTGACGGCTTCTGTTGAGGAGAATTCTGAGCATATAATCGCGAAAACAATCGTGGACTACGCGGCTAAGAACGGCGCCAAGGTTCCTAAAACTCGAGATTTCACAGCCATTCCGGGCAAAGGGGCGCAGGGAAAAGTTGAAGGTAAAGAAGTGTACGTGGGAAGCCCCAGCCTTCTGAAGGGAATAAACATTGAAGTAAAAGATGAGAAGATCGCTGCATTAGAAGAACAGGGCAAAACTGTGGTTTTCACGGTTGTGGACGGAAAACTTGCTGGCGCTTTTGCTCTTGCCGACAAGATACGAGAAGAATCCCGCATGGCGATCAGAACCTTGAAGGCTGGGGGCGTGAAGGTGTACATGCTTACGGGCGACGCTGAAGCGGTGGCAAAGCGAGTTTCGAAGGAACTCGACATTGATGACTATTTCGCCCAAGTTTTGCCTGACCAGAAGGCGGAAAAAATCAAATCGTTAAAAGAGAAGGGCTACCGCGTAGCCATGGTCGGAGACGGCATCAACGACGCTCCAGCCTTGGTCACCGCGGACGTGGGCATCGCTATTGGCGCTGGAACTGATGTGGCAATCGAGAGCGCGGACATAATTCTCGTGAAAAATGACCCGGGGGACGTGCCGAAAGTGGCGGACCTTTCAAAGAAAACGTATTCCAAGATGGTGCAGAATCTCTGGTGGGCTGCAGGCTACAACATATTAGCCATTCCCTTGGCTGCAGGCATCCTCGCCAACTTCGGAGTGATTATAGACCCCGCGGTGGGCGCGATTCTGATGTCGTTAAGCACTATCATAGTAGCGGTAAACAGTCAGACTCTGCGGAGGTATGAGCCTAAAACGGAAGTGCCCATGGAGAAAACCGCGGCTTCCCAGCATGAAATGGGGCATGTGCACTAGCGAAGATTAAGCGCTTAGAAAGGCGCTCATGTTGGAAAAAATGGCGTTTAAACTGGTTAGCCGCCTGGGGCGCCGTGGAACGGCACGTTTTCCCATAAAATTTGCCACCAGTCGTCTTCCGTTATGGTTTCTGCGTGAACAATTATCTCCAGAACCAGCTTCAGCATCGAGTGGTGTCTTTTCTCGTCGGTTAAGATTGATTCTAGAAGAAACTTTACTTTGCTGTTCTCAATGACGGGCATCATGGCCTCTATTTTCTTGATTAGTTCAGCTTCTAACCTGATATGCTTCTCCACAAGCGCTCTTTGAGCGTCTAGGTCTTCCTGCTTCAACGCTTGAGATGTTTTCGTCATCAGCGTAAGAGCCGAAGAGTATAGTTCCGCGTGTTTCATGGAGTCGAAAGATATTCCCTTAAGGACACCTTTCACGGGCGGGTTCTTTATGTCAGCCACACCCTTGTTCAACGAATCCACGATTTCCTTCTCGATGACTATCTGCCGCTTCATGAACTCAACCAATTTATCATTCGAGTTTGAACTCAAAGTTTTCTTCTCCTCTCTCCTAACACATGCTAAGCTTGGCGCATAAGGGTTTCGGAAACACGCTTCCCAAAATCACGGCACATGTCCAGCATCTTCTGGTCAGGCGCGTACTTCGCCAGCAACGGTTCCTCAACCACGCGCGTTTCGAACTTGTTCTTCATGATTTCAAGGATGAATTTGGGCGCTTCTCCGCTCCAGCCGTAAGAGCCGAAGGCTCCGCCCACCTTGTCCTTAAGGCTTATGCCCTTGGCGGCTGCGTCTTCAAAGAGCCGCTCCATGTCAATCGGAATCGAATGATTGTACGTGGGCGTACCCACAAGAATGGCGTCGAAGCCAGCTAAGTCTTCAGCGTCAATATAATAGCTTAGCTCAACTTCCATGTTGCCAACGCTATTGGCTCCTTCAACCACGGCGTTAGCCATCTTCTCAGTGTTTCCAGTTCGACTATAATAGAGAACAAGAATTTTCGACACAAAATCACCTTAACTAGGACTTGGAAACTAAATAATATGAACCTTTTGTAAACCCGACCGCCACACGATAAAATGGTGCCAGATACATGCTGTTTTCAGTTAACATAAGTCATCCCATTCTATATTCCCGTGTACAATAATCTTAAATCCGAAGCGCACGCGCAACCTCTGTCGGGATAGTTCTCGCGGTGATTGCAATAATCGCAGCTGTCACAGTCGGAGTGCTTGCGCTAAGAAAACGCAAGTAAAAACGTCACTTAACTCGAAAAGCCACGCAGAATGCATTCCCAACAAGCGCGTATCCAATCCACTTTTATTTTGTTAGCTACTGCTTTAACTATGCAGGTAGCAGATCGCAACTGTAAAAGCGGTTGTCTTTCAGAGTGAGCTCGCCGTTTTTGAAAACTACTCTCTCACGGAATATTGGACCGTTGTAAACGAACGTGTGGAACTCGCCGTTTTCGCCGCATGGATCCATGTTAGCAGGCAGGTCCGACAGGAACTTTTCATCATACTCTCGTCCCGCAAAATCTTTTCCAAGAACATGCGAGTCAACCGAAGTGATTACCGCTTTGAACCCGAGGTTTATGAACTTGCGCGCAAGCATACTTGTATCCCGTTTCCATAACGGAAAAATCCCGTTTATGCCCGCCTTCGCCAAGATGTGCTCGCGGTATTTCCTTATGTCCTCTAGAAAGAGGTCTCCGAACACGGCAGAGGAGACGCCGTTAGCCACATGCCTCTTGAGCGTTTTCAACAGTTCTTTTTCGTATTCCGCGTCAGAAGCAGCTTTTGAGATAAACGTGACCTCAAGAGGAAAACCCAGAGCGTTCGCTTGCTGCTCAAGCAAAACACGCCGCACGCCGTGAATGCTGACTTTATCCTGATCTTTCACAACTGTTGTCAGCAGCGCTTGAACCTCGTATCCGCCAGACTTTAGACTTTCATAAAGCGCGAGAGCACTGTCTTTGCCCCCGCTCCATAAAACAATCGCTTTTTCCGTCAAAGTCACGTTTCTCCCAGCACTTAAGCAACACGGCGCTGGTCAATAACTCTTACTGTTCGAAGTCATAGCGGATCATCGTAACACGTATTAAGCTAAACAGCGAAAAACAGAAGCAGGGAGATGTGGACTCATGAGTAAAGCGCTGATTGTTTACGGGACTCGGTATGGGGCAACAGAAATGACCTCAGAGGATATTGCTAAAGTGTTTCGCCAAGAAGGATTAGATGTTGAAGTGGTCAACCTCAAGAAAGACAAAGTGAAAGACATAAACGACTACGCGCTTGTCGCAGTCGGCAGCGGAATCCAAATACACAGATGGACTAAAGAACCCGAAAAGTTCCTCAAAAAGTTCAAGAAAGAACTGGCGAAAAAGAAAGTGGCGCTGTTTGTCTGTTGCGGCAGCACAATGCCATTAGATGATAAGGTAGATAAGGCTGAGTCAATAGAGAAAGCTAGAACGAAGTATCTGGAAGAAAAAGCCGCCAAATACAACCTTCAACCCGTCGCTTTAGGCTTGTTCGGAGGCGTCTACAACTACAACAATGTGCCTTGGTTGTTTGGAAAATTCATGCAGGCAATCAAGCCGCAACTAGAAGCTGCTGACGTGCCGCAAACGGAACCTGGACTCTACGACACAAGAGACTTGAAAACCATATGCAACTGGGCGAAAGAAGTCGCTGAAATGGTTAAAGCATAAAACCTGCTCTTGGAAAGCTGCGTGTGCTCTGGCTGGGGATTGCCTGAGTAGTGGCGGGTCCGATGAGGACAACAACTGCTGAAAGCCGTGTTTGATTGCCGTGTCGTTGTTGAAGAGGTTACTGTGCTTATGTAGTTTCTATACCCATAAACCTTAAATATAATTATAATATTACAGTATTTTTGATAATATAACATCAGAATTAGAAGAAGGAAAAGATTATGTGCGGCGAAGGATGCGGAGGCTGCAACGCGAAGGAACCCAGCAAATTCCATAGGTACTTCAGAGCCCTACACTGCCCCACAAGATGGACAATCATCCGCCTAATCGGCGACGGAACCAAAAGCACCAATGAAATCTTCAACGGACTAAAAAAAGCTGGAGAAACCCTCTCCAAATCCGGGCTTTACTATCACCTTTCAGAAATGGAACAAGCAGGCATCATAGAACTAGCGGAATACCTCGAAGTGGGAGGCGGCGCCCCAGAAAAAGTCTGGAGACTAAAAACAAAAGAAATCAAAATCAACCTTCTCACAGACCTGCCCGAGGTGCCAAGCCACGAACAATGAAAACGCAGTCGAAGTCAACGGCTTAACGAAACTTTTTAACGGGTTACTCGCAGTTGACAACATCAGCTTTGAAGTAAAGAAGGGCGAACTTTTCGGCTTCCTAGGTCCGAACGGAGCGGGCAAAACCACCACCATCCGAATGCTAACTGGCGTGGTGAAGCCTGACAAAGGCGCAGCGTCCATATTCGGCTACGACATCCTGAAGAAGGGCTTAAAAGCGAGGCAATTGATGGGCATCGTTCCTGAAATGGCAAACGCATATGTTGACCTTTCAGCTTGGAACAATCTGATGCTAATCGGAGCGCTGTACGGAGTTCCCAAGAAGCAAAGAACAGAACGCGCCGACAACCTTCTGAAAAAATTTGAGCTACAGGAGCGCAGAAATCACGTTGTCAAAGGTTTTTCAAAAGGGATGAAGCAGAAACTGCTCCTGTGCATGGCACTGATCAGCGAGCCTCAAATCCTCTTCTTGGATGAGCCTACTTCCGGATTGGATGTTGAAAGCCAACGATTGATAAAAGACACAATCAGAGCGTACAACGCGAACGGCACAACCGTGTTTTTGACGACACACAACATGGAAGAAGCCAACCAGCTTTGCGACAGAATCGCCATCATCAACCACGGCAAAATAGCCGACATCGACAGCCCAGAAAGACTTAGACTTCGAAGCAGCGGACTGCAGTCTATCGAAGTCAGCTTTGACAAACCAGTGAACACTGAAGAGCTGTTAAGCATTAAAGGTGTCGAGAAAGCCGCAAAAATGGGCGACAAACTCAAACTGTACGTTGACAAAACAAGCCCGGTAATAGACGCGCTTGTTGATTACAGCCGCTCGAACGGGCTTAACATCGTCACAATTAACACGCTTGCACCAAGTTTGGAAGACGTGTTCCTAAAACTCGTGAAAGAAAGCTGAGGTGACGTTTTTATGGAAAACAATCTTTGGGAAAAGTTCAAGCAATCGCTTGCAATCGTCGAGAAGAACATACGCATATACTATTCGAAGGGTCCCGTCATCATCTTCGGGCTTCTGATGCCGTTTTTCCTTTTCCTAGCCTTCTACATCGGAAGAAACACGCCCATTGAAGAGCTAATACCGGGGCTGCTTGGGATGACCGCGTTTTTCACGGCAACTTCTGTTGGACCAGCTATCGTTCCGTGGGAGGCAAGAGCTAAAACTCTTGAGCGCCTCATATCTTCGCCTGTTTCCCTGCGGACAATTTTCATGGGAGATGTGCTTTCCTCGTTCGTTTTCGGAGTTCTCGTCTCCGCTTTAGCCGTGGCTGCAAGCCTGCTCTTCGGCGTCGGGATTATCAATCCGCTTCTTCTTTGTTTCGGGCTTGTTCTTTCCACGTTTTGCTTTGCGTCTTTCAGTATACTGCTCTCCGCTTACCCGCCGACAGACAACCCAGCCACCATCATGATGCTGTCCTCTATGATAAAGTTTCCCTTGATTTTCATAAGCGGCGTTTTCATCCCAATCGAAGAGCTCCCAGTTTGGGGCAGAGCAATTTCATCAATATCCCCGCTAACCTATTTCATGGACTTAGCCCGATATTCCATACAAGGCACAAGCTACTATCCGATAGCAGTAGATATCTTGGCGCTAATTGTATTCACGGTAGCCTTTCTATTCGTAGCCATAAAAATCCATGAACACACCATTCTAAAAAGATTATGAAAAGGTACGAACAAGCTGCAACCCCATTTTTGGTTTGTGGCGGGCCCGCTGGGATTTGAACCCAGGGTCTTCGGCTCCGGAGGCCGATGCCTTAATCCGTGCTGGGCTACGGGCCCCATTTCCAAAACAAAATGTTCTGCCAGATTTAAAACTAGCCGCTACTATTCCGGTATTAGTTCTTCGTTTATCCACCAAGCCTTTTTCTTTCCAGACTTCTCTCCCGCGTAATACTCGATTATGGGTTTGCCGAACTGTTTCTTTGAGCTTCGCTGTATCTTCCTCAGCCTGTTCAGCACCAGCCACCTGTTAGTCTTCGTATACTCTGCCAGTTCCGGCGTGGTTGCGCCCTTGTAGTGCAGCAGGTAATCCACGATTTTGTGGTCTGTTTCGTCGATGCACAACGTGTGCGGATTAATCCCACCATGCTGGTACGTGAGCAACTCCAAGTCTGCAAGGTACTTCCGGACTTCGCCGACGCTTTGTTCGATTTTGCTCATTCTCTCTTCAAGCTCAAGAAGCTTGTCAGCCTTCGGCGTTTTTTGAAGCTTGTCCATTATGGCTTCTCGGATAAAATTGCTTCTGTCCCCTTCTGGAATGCGCAAGACAAGCTCTTTGTAAACTTCCTCAGGAAGCTTCAACGAAACAACTCTGACCTCAGTCACCGCAACCACTCCACCCACTTCTATTGCACTCTTATTATTTCACGGTTTCTTCAAAACGCTCGTAATTCCAAGTGTTAAGTCCTCATTCCGAGCATGCACATTAGTGGTGTCTCAGAAAACCGTGGGAAAAAGAAGAAAATATATTTTGAAGAACAACAGAGAAGTATTCAGGTGAGAGAGTTGATTGACTGGACCGAAAAGGAGATACTAATTTTAGCCTTTGACCATCGTGGGTCATTCAAGGAAAAAATGTTCGGCATCAAAAATCGTCAACCAACATCTGAAGAAAAAAGCCAAATCCAGGACTACAAGAAGATAATTTTCGCAGGCTTCTGCTCAGCCTTGGAAACAGGTGTCCCCAAAAAAATTGCAGGGTTGCTAGTGGACGAAGAGTTCGGAGCCAGCATACTTCGAGAAGCCAAAAAAAGTGGCTTAACGTTTGCCATGCCCGTGGAAAAATCTGGTCAAGCCGAATTTGACTTTGAGTACGGAGAAGACTACGCCAAACACATCGAAGAGTTTGATCCGACTTTCGTCAAAGTTTTAGTGCGCTACAATCCCGCAGACGACGCTATGATGAACCAGCGGCAGCTGAAACGGCTGAAAAGACTCAGCGACTACCTGATACAAACGGAAAAGCCTTTCCTCTTTGAGCTAATTGTTCCCGCAACGCCCAGCCAACTGGCAGAATCGAGCGGGTCAAAAGAAAACTTTGATCTAGACATGCGCCCCAAACTCATGGTTGAAAGCATAAAAGAAATTCAGATGGCGGGAGTTGAACCAGCCGTCTGGAAGCTTGAAGGCGTAGATAAGCCAGAAGATGCAAAAGCTGTTGTGGCTCAAGTCCAGATCCAAGGCAGGAAATCAGGGGTGATAACTCTCGGAAGAGGAGCATCCAAGGAGCAAGTGCAGAAATGGCTTGCGGTAGGAGCTAAAATACCCGGCATCATCGGGTTCGCCGTTGGAAGGACGATCTTTTGGCAACCCCTAGCAGAGTACAAAGCAGGACAGATAGACAGAAACGCCGCTGTTGAAAAAATTGCGCAGAACTACGTTGATTTTGCGGACTTGTGGTTGAAGGAGCGGAAGAGGCGATAGAGCATGGTCTCTTTAAGAGCGTTGTCTCCGTCGTTGACGAGAATCACCATAGCAGCGGCGGTGGGCGCAGCCTTACACATCGGCAAGGGTAACCCGAACAAGGTTGACCAGACCGCTCTTGATTTTTCTCGGGCGGTGCTGAACCAGACAGAAATCGATGGTGAAGTAATCTGTTGTGAAGGACCAAAAGATAATGCCCCAGCGTTTAGCTACCGCGAAAAAGTAGGAACAGGTAACGGTCCCAAAGTGGAACTTGTCATAGATCAGGTTGACGGCACAACAGCAACCTCCAAGGGAAGAAAGGACGCTATTTCAGCTTTGGCATGTGCTCCTGCGGATTGTCTTCAGGTTCTCCCTGACGATGGATACTACTTCAAAGTGGCAACCGACGGGCAATCAAAAGGGAAGCTTTCTTTAGACATGTCAATTGAAGAAATCGTGCAGACTGTGGCTTCCCAGAAGAAATTGCTTCTTTCGAATTTCACCGTAATTATGCTTGAGCGGGATAGACATACCGATTTGCTTGCGAGGCTAAGAAAAATGGGTGTGAGAATCATCCTAATCGCTGACGGCGACATCGCAGGTTCCATTGTCACGTGCGTGCCAAATTCGGGCATTGACTTGCTAGTAGGTGCTGGTGCAGGTGCGGAGGCAACAATCGCCGCGACAGCCATAAAATGCCTGGGTGGCACCATGCTCGTTAAGGTCTGGCGTGACAAAAAGGACGACGCAGACCGACTGCAAAGACTGAAGACCGCGGGGGTTGATGTTGATAAAACCTATGCTGAGGATGAATTGGCGAAGGGAAATGAGCTTATTTTCGCGGCGTCAGGCATAACCAAAGGTGAATTGCTTGACGGCGTGCGGTTCACGGCAAACGGCGCAATCGTAAAATCCATATGCTCCAGGCTTCCCAGCGGAACCTTCGAAAAATCAGAAACCACCCTAAGATTCAAGGGACACCCTGTGTACAGTCAGATAACATAGTACAGCAGGTTCTGAGAAGCTCGGAAAACGCTTCAACACTTGAAGTAGCCGAGTCACACAGGTAAAATCGAGTGTTCAGCCACGCTAGTTAACGCTGCACATCGATTTTCGACAATATCGTGCAGTCTCTTGCGCAGCTCCGCTCTATCCATATTCTTTGCTTTTAACAACGCCGTCTTTTTCGCAAGTTCTACGTCTCCGAGAGCTGTGAACCAAGCTTCAAAATCTCCTCTGCTCTTGTGAAATTCTATGGAGTCGAGGGTGACCTTCAGAATTTTGTCGCGAAAATCTTGGAGGCTGCTTGCGTCGAGGCTTAACGGTTTTCCTATGTCAGCGTAAAAGTGGAATGATTTTTCCTGTGGCGTGGATGCTAAAATTGCTTTGGCGGTTTCTCCGTTGATTTCTGGTATGTCAAGTGCTTTTTTGCCTTTTTCCGTTAGAGTGTAAACTCCTTTTTCAGGTGAAGTTGTGTATCCCATACGAGTAAGTCCGATGATGTGCATCATAACGGAGGGAAATTCTTTTCCAGCTTCTTTTGCTATATGTGTCGCTCTTGCAGGCTTGTCAAGCAGCAACATGGTCTCCAGTATCTCGTATTTAATGGGTGATAAACTCATTGGCTACGATACCTCATCGGGTATAATGCGCACACAAGCTAATCAACGTTTCTCAACGGTTTACTGAACCTAAAATAAGCAAAGCTTTAGTATGCAGGTTTCTATTGCTACATTGGAAAATGGTGAGCAACAAGAATGAAGATTGCTGTGCTTGTTTATGAGTATCCGCCTAAAATCGTCGGTGGCTTGGGAACCTATGCTGCTGAAATAACGCGCAAGTTCGTTCTGATGGATAATGACGTGACCGTTTTCACGATGAACGATGATGGTGGCACTCTTCCAACGAGAGAGATTTGGCGTGGCATAGAGATTCACCGTCCGTTACACATTGACGTTTCCGATTCTTTGCCTGACGTGATTGCGGAAGACATCAAAAAATGGGGCAGAGGACTGCATTTATTCGGCAATCTTCTCGTTTATAATTATCTTACAGCGTCAAAACTCGTCAATGAACTCATCAAGAAAGAAGGAGTAAACTACGACGTTGTAGCCGCTCACGATTGGCTTTCGGTGATGGGCGGAGTCACCGTGAAAAAAGAAAGTCAGCTTCCCCTAGTCTTTCATGTCCACTCAACTGAAAAGGGAAGAACCCTAGGAAACGGCTCAAGCGTAGTAAGCAACATTGAATTGCGCGGAGCCAAGATGGCCGACATGATTATCACGGTGTCGTACGCCATGAAAGATGAGTTAATAAACCTAGGTTTCCCACGGGACAAAATCGAAGTCGCTTACAACGGAGTCGACCCGCAAAAGTATGACCCAGAAAACGTGTCTGATGAACAAGTGCGGAAAGTCAAGGAGTTTTACGGCCTCAAAAATGACGATTCGATGATTCTCTTTCTGGGAAGACTTGTGGGGGTTAAGGGCGTTGACAAATTGATTATGGCGATGCCGCATGTTTTGTCCAAGATTCCCAACGCAAAGCTTGTAATAGTGGGCGTGGGCGACCAGCAAGAATACCTGACTAATCTGACCCGAACCATGCGGCTGGATGATTACGTGCGGTTCCGTTTTGACTTCATTCCCGAAGAAGACCGCATCCAGCACTACGCGGCTTGTGACGTAGCGGCTTTTCCAAGCTACTACGAACCTTTCGGCATAGTTGCTCTTGAAGCGATGAGCATGGAGAAGCCCGTTGTGGTAGGTGCTGCGGGCGTCAGCGGAATGCGGGAAATAGTTATCTGCCGCGGTGAAGAACAATGCGGCTACCACATAGACCCAAATAACCCTTCAGACGTTGCATGGGGCATAATAAGCGCGCTGGAAAACCCGGAAAGACAGAAATGGCTTGGAAAGAACGGCAGAAAAAGAGTCCTGAGCGAGTTCACATGGAACAAAATTGCTGAAAAAACAGTGGAATTATACGAAAAAGCAATTAAACGCTGATGAAAAATTGAACAGCGATTCTGACGTAAGATGCAAAATCGCGAGGGAAGCAGCCGCCCTCCTGTATTTTGGAGCCGAAAAAGAGTACAAACAAGCCAAATTAAAAGCTGCAAAAACTTTAGGTGCCCACTTTCTCCCCTCAAACCTTGAAGTTGCCTTGGAACTCGACAGAATCGCTGAGGAAAATGAAGGAGCAGCCAGAAAAGAACGGTTAATCCAGATGCGAAAAGAAGCCCTGAAAATAATGATTGCCCTCAAGGCGTACTGCCCCGTCTTAATCGGGAGCGTTTGGCGTGGAACCATCCGACCGGGAAGCGACATCGACATAGCCCTCTACCATGATGCGCCCGAAGAAGTCATAGGCGCTCTCGAAAAAAACGGCTTCAAAACGTCTAAGACTGAGTGGACCACCGAAACCAAACGGGGAAAACCTGAATCTTCCTTTCACATATACGTTGAAACGTCAGGCAAGCAAACAGCTGAACTCGTTGTTCGAAGCGCTGAGGAGGCGGGGCGCAGAAGAAAATGTGAGATTTTCGGAGACGAGCTTAAAGGGCTTAACGTTCAAGAGGTAGAACGCGTGCTTAAAGAAAACCCAGAGCAGAAATTTGTGCCTGTGTAACTTGAGAAATTGCCGATTCAAGGAAAAAACCACTTAAGGATGCGTTTTCATATGTTAACGTGAAGCGGTGCTTGAAGGCTGAAAAGTCATGGAGATCGATAAGAAATCGTTCAAAAAGATGTTTCCGAACCTATCTGAGGAGCTTGAAGGCGGAGAAGGCAAAGTCCCGATAGACGCTGTAAGAACAGACCCTGACGCCGCTGAAAAGGCGGTGCCGGACAAGTTTCGCAATTACGACCCAACCGTTGTGGATTTCATACGGCGCTGCGACACGGAAGAGCAGGCAGAGGCGATAATCGCGTTTTTGGAGAAGCGAGGCGAATTAACTGAGGAGTACGCCGCGAAGCTTAGGGAGCAGCTGAAGAGGGAAGGTGTGAGAAGCTTCGGTTCTAAGAAGGAAGAGCATTACTATTTTAAACAAGGCGGACTCTGCTAGCGGCCAGAAAAGACGGTTGCGTAATAGCATATTTTTTTAGAGCCAAAAAAAGAAAGCGCTGTTCCAGAACGATAGTGTCTGAAAGACTTTTTACGGGTAGAATCTTCTGGTGGTTCTCGGAAACGGAATCGCGTCGATAACGTTTTCCAAATCAAGCATCCAAGCCAGCAGCCGCTCCAAGCCTAAGCCGAAACCCACGTGTGGCACGGTGCCGTAGCGCCTGAGATCCAGGTACCAGTCGTAGTCCTTTTCATTCAAGCCCATGTCTCGGATGCGTTTAATCAGCGTTTCCTTGTCGTCTTCTCTGGCGCCGCCTGTGGAGACCTCGCCTATTCTGGGCACCAGCATGTCCACGGACATGGCAACTTCGGGGTGGTCACTGTGTGTCTTGCAGTAAAACGCTTTGATGGCAGTTGGATAGTCATAGACGAAGAACGGTTTGCCGAACTCGTCTGCCAAGGTCTTCTCGTCCTCGTAGCCGAGGTCGTCGCCCCACTTCAGCTTCGCGCCTTTTTTGCGGAGAAGCTCAACCGCTTCAGTATACGTCATTTTTGGAAAGGGTGTTTTAACCGAAGCCACCTTGGAGACGTCGACGCCTAATTCTTCGAGTTCGCGTTTGCACTTGTCCGCGGTTTGCTGGCAGATGTGCGCCATAAGCTCCTCTTCAAAGCGCATCAGGTCATCCATGTCGGCGAAGGGCCATTCGCCTTCGATGTGCCAGTACTCCGTCAGATGCCTGATTGTCCTGCTTTTTTCAGCGCGAAACGACGGCGCGATGCAGTAGACCTTTTCCAAGGAGTAGATCAGAATTTCGAGGTAAAGCTGGCTGCTCTGCGTCAAGTAGAGGTTCTGGTCGAAGTACTTCACGCCGAAAAGGGTTGAGCCGCCTTCGACAGCGGCTGAGATGAACATGGGAGGAGAAACCTCTGTGAACTCTTGGCTCTTAAAGAAGTCGCGGGTGAACTCCAACACGTCAGCGCGGATTTTCATCACCAGATTCATTCGGCGGCTGCGCAGCCACAGGTGGCGTACGTCACGGATGAACTGTTCGCTCTGGTCTTTGGTTATCGGGAAAAGGTCGGCCAAACCGATTATGGAGATGTTTTCGGCGGCGATTTCGTAGCCGCTTGGCGCTCGCTTGTCAGGTCGGGCTGTGCCTTCCAGCGTCAGGGAAGATTCTATCGTTAAGTGTTCTGCTTCGTTCCAGGCGGGGCTGTCTTTTTTTACGGTGCACTGGATGACGCCCGTTGAGTCTCGCACTAAAAGGAAGATCAGTGTTTTTCCTTCTCTTTTACGGTAAACCCAGCCTCTGATGGCTACTTTCTCGTTTTCGTGGCAGCCGTCAAGGACTTCGCGAATCTTTACCAAAGCCATCATGCATCAACTTCTCTCTACTATTGTTTTCAAACCTAAATGCCTATCGATTAAGATTTTAAACTTCCGTAAACGGGTACTGAACTGGGGAAAAGCCTTTAAAATTTTTGGAGAAATTTTGTGAGTGTGGAATGGTTTGCTGAGGTTCATGCAAACTGTGTATTTAGAAGAAATGGATAACACAAGCAATTGCGAAGTTGGCTTCTCACATGAACCCTCTCAGCTCTTTTTCACCGTTGTTTTGTTTTTTTAAGGACCCCAAAAAAGTGGGGGAAGATTGTTTTGTATCTTGTTTTCTCTCACTTGCCGCGTTTAAGCAGGATGTAGGCGCCGATTGCAACTAAGACAATGACTATGACCGCAACAGCAACGTAAACGTACTCCATCGGAACGCCGCCGCCACTTGGTGGAGGCTCAGTTCCGCCACTCGCAGTAGGCGAAGACACCGTGATAGGAGTCCACTCGCCATAAGCCTGGTTGTATGTGGTCCACGGATGTTCACCGCCATCAAAGTACACTACCCAGCCCCAATCGCCAATATCAGTTGGACTATAACTGAAGCTGAAGTAGCCCTTATCGTCAGTCGTTGTCTCCTCAGAAACATCACTGCCGTCAGGTTTCGTCAAAGAAAGCCTCACTGTAGCATTAGGCAACCCGTTAGTAGCAAAAGACCCGTACAGATCATCCGTCACAGCAGGCTGAAGCCGACCCGCAATAGTCAAAGTTTCGTTGTTCCACATCTCTCCCACCTTGTTCGTAACAGCAGATATCGAGAAGTCAACATAATCATGCTCATCAAACATGTACATGATGCCGTCAGCACTGCCAATGTAAACTTTGCCATCCCAAATAGCTGGAGAACTCTGAATGTGAGATTGTGTTGTATACAGACCCATCACAGCGTTTGCCTCACCTAGAAAAGCAGCGGTCGCGTTAAAGCAGGTAATACTGTACGTGTTAGAGCCGACATAGAACCTCGGCGTGCGAATATCGTCAGCATAAGCCACCGAAGAGTACACTTCATGGCCAAGCCATTGATTCCATATCTTAGAACCGTCAGAAGCGTTCCACACTGAAACACCCATGAACTCCGGAATAATCAAAGCATCAAGACGATAAGTGTATGAAGAGTTATACCTGTAGCTGAAACCTGGCACGTAAACAGGCGTTGCATGCAATGGAGTGTTGCCGCTCAGGTCCGTCGTCCAGATCACGCTGCCGTCAGTCTCATTTAGACAGAAGACAGGAAGTGGCCGACCATACACAGGACCAGCACCCCAGAACACCATGCCATCAGCGATAGTAGGTGTGCTCATCGGGAAGTAATCCGTGTAAGCCCTAGTAGCAGTCGCGTTTGACGACGTCTTCCACTTCAGAGAACCATCGTTCGCGTTTAAAGCAAACAAGTAGTGATTCGTAGAGCTGATGAAAACCACGCCGTCAGAGTAGGCCGGTGAACCGCCGATAGCGCTTCCAGTCTGATAACTCCAATCAACAGTGCCATCAGAAGTTCTTAAGGAGTAAACTTTGCCGTCAACAGTACCAACAAAGAGGTGATTGCCAACAACGATAGGCGAAGAACGAGGCTGCCATGTCATCGCAAACACAAATACGGTCTCAGAAGTCAAGAATTTCTTCCAAACCTGCTCGCCAGTTTCAGCGTTCAAACAGTACACGTTACCATCGTCCGCACCAGTATACACTCGATCGCCAACAATAGCAGGTGTAGAGTACACACGGGTCTCAAGCGGGAACCGCCAATTCTCCATGCCAGTATAAGCGTCTAAGCAGTAGATGTTCATGTCCTGACTGCCGAAGACAACCTTGCCATCAGACACAACAGCAGAGCCAAGAATAGGACCGTCAGTCTTGAACGTCCACGTAGGACCATCGTTCAAAGTCGGACCCGTAGATGCAGCCACGCCAGAAACGCCTGGACCTCCATGCCACATAGACCAGTCCGCAGGGTCACTATCGCTATAACATACGAGACTACTACCGACTAGCCCGTAGAGATTTCCGTAGGCAATGCAAGGATGAGTAATCGAGAGACCCTCAACCTCCCATAGTAGATCACCCGTGAAAGCATCGAAACAAGCGAAAGCGTTTACTTCAGCCTCTAGGCCAGCAGCAGTTCCAACATACCGCATCAAATAGAGTTTGCCATCAGCCACTGCGGGAGTAATGTATCCAATGTTATAAAGCGCAGGCTGCCTCCACAGCATATCACCCGTTTCAACATCCCAACATGCGACGAATCCTGATGGATCAACCGCGATGTTGTGCTGATAGAAACGTCCATAAGCCGTAGCACCAGCAAAGGCAAAGAAAGCTCTGCCGCCCTGCTCCTTATCCCACAGGATCTCGCCAGTCGAAGCATTGTAACATGTAACACGCGTACTAGCAGCGGTCTGAATCAACTTGCCATCAACGTACGTTGCAGTGTACTGAGCAAAACCAATCTTGCCCGTCCGGTAGAGGATGTCACCATTTGTATCATTGAAAGCCAATATGGCACCGTTTACAGTGCCAACCCAAGCCATGCCATTAGCAGCAGCAAGCTCCTCTCCAGACTCATCAAGAATAGTCTTCCAAGCAACAACTGGATGCTGAGGGTCAGAAAGATCAACGCCGTAATACGAGCATTCATCGTTCTGAGGGTTGTAACCTCTGATCAACTTTACTTTAGTGGTATCGTCGAACCGTCCTGGGAAGTAGCCTCCCGCACCAGGCTGGAAGCCAATACCCTCTATGGTAACGTTTGCCACAAATGAGCCGTCAGAGATCTTCAGAACCGACACAGTACCGTTCAGAATTTCACCCATATTACGAGTGTTGCCAAGACCGCCAAGACCAGAATCGTGATCAACGAACATGTAGGTATCGTCAATCTTTGTTGGAGCTGCTTGCGCTGAAGGATAGACATCAGAGTGGTAAATTTCTTCGCCTGTAAAGGGGTCAAATGCATAAACTCTGCTTCCACGAATTGCAAAGACCATGTCGTTAAAAGCCACTGGTGTAGCACAGAAAAATCCAGCACTACCGCTTGCTAAAGGTGTAGTCCAAAGTACATTAGGTTTGTTCGGGGCAGGCCCTTCAGAATGAAGCTGCCAACCACCATTGGCACCGAGTTGCGTCCACTCGTATTGTGACAAATCACCGTATTCCTCGTTCCAATCAGCAGGAGCAATCACCGCATTACCTGGAGAAACAGAAAGCGCCATAGCAACAGAAGAAATCAACAGAAAAGCCAAGACTACAAAAGCAATTTTTAAGCCATTATCTCCTTTCAATATTGTAATTCCTTTCATTTTTTTCACCATTTAAGGTTTATATTCGAGCTTGCTTTGTTGTAACAAATTCTTAAGTACTTGTCATAACATTACCCTATGACAATCTAAGCTGGTAGCTACGAGGTGTTTTAGGATTCAAGAGGAAAGTATCCGAGCACTAACTGATTTAGGGCTTACTACAGGGCAGGCGAAGGTATACCTCGCACTTGCAATGTTGGAAAAGTCAACAGCAAAAGAAATTGCGAATCAATCAAACATAGCAAGGCAAGAGGTCTATCGGCTACTTGCTGAACTGCAAAAGAAGAGTTTGATTGAACGTATAATAGCCTCACCAACCCAGTTTAAAGCCATACCATTTGAGGAAGGCCTACTTATTTTAGTCAGACGCAAAGAAAAAGAAGTTTCAGAAATTAAAAAAAAGATGTGTACAATACTCAATAATTTCACGCAGAGCAACGTGAAAACAGCCGCAGATAAAGATGCAAGCCAGTTTGCATATATCCCTGGAAGAGAAGCATTTGTTCTGAAGCTGAAGAAGATAGTGGAAAACGTTGAAGAGACGATAGATATTAGTATTGAAAATAAAGCGCATTTGCAAAGTGTTTTTCTTCTTTCAGAAGATATCAAAAAAAACTTGAGAAAAGGCATAAGGTACCGAGTGATCACAGACGATTCTGACGACATAAAATCGTTGAAAAAAGTTCAGAAATTTATAAAGATGCCAGGCTATATGATTAAGACTCTCATGGGGCCTAGAATCCAATTCGCGATATTTGATGAGAAAGAAGTGATCTTGGCCTGCGTCTCAGGATTAAACTTTGCGGAGTCTCCATCTTTATGGTCAAACAACCCAAATCTTATACTGATAGTCCAAAAGCATTTTGAATCAATGTGGAAAAAAGCAACACCGCTAAACACCTGAAGACCTGTTTGTAGAACGCTGAAGTTCAAAACAGAAGGCTTCAGCTTCACTCTTGGAATAACTTGATGCAATAACTATTTCATCCAAAAGCAAAGGGTAATCCAGCATTTTATAATTGACAGTTAAGAAGGCGTTTTTGCCAAGGTGAATGGGAGTTTGCTGCCCGCAATTCTTAAATCGCCCTTGCTCCGAGCTATAGCCTGATTGCTGATGTCAAACCATCCAGAGGGCGCCCACAAGCTCAGGGTTCTGAAGTTTTCTGCTGTTGCAATAGCGAGCGTGGTGCTTGTGGAAGTCGTCTTGGGCTTGATTGTTGACAGCTTAGCTATTCTCAGCGACGGTTTGCACGCGTTGCTTGACGTTTTCTCCACAGTTATGCTGTTTGTGGCGACCCGAGCTTCGCTTAAGCCGCCAGACGAGGAGCACATGTACGGGCATGAAAAATTTGAAGCCATAGGCGGGTTGATAGGCGGAATTATCCTCGTCGGCGTTGCCATCTTGATATTCTACGAAGCGGCAGTCAGGCTTATCGGGGGCGTTAATGTCAATGAAGGGTTGCAGCTGGCGGGTTTCTTCGCCATCGGCTACACACTGTGCATAGACGTTTTCAGGGTCACCATATTCAAGGGTGCTGGGCACAGCCAGAGCACGTCGATCAAAGCGGGATTCTACGACGCCATCTCAGACCTCGGCTCAACAGTCATAGCTCTTTTAGGATTCGGATTAGCAACCTTAGGCTTTTACTATGGAGACGCAGTCGCGTCCATATTCCTGGGGTTCATGCTCGCCTTCCTAAGCATCAAGCTGACGCGGGCTAGCATAATGGAGCTCAGCGACACTGCATCGAAAGAGCTTGTTCAAAAAACCAGAAAAGCAATACTTGCCTATGACGGGATTCTTGCCTGCAAAACCCTGAAGCTGCGAAAGGTAGGCTCAAAAATATTCGCTGACTGCACGGTGCAGGTTTCAAGCTTGATGAGCTTGGAAGAAGCGCACGCTTTAGCCTCGGACATCGAGGAGAACCTGACAAAAACCTTCGGGAACGTTGAAGCTACAATCCACATAGAACCCGCGGAAGAAGAAACCAAAGTGGAGCAGCTTGTTGAGAAGCTGGCAACGGTGAAAGGCGTAAAAGAAGTGCATGACATCGTGACGGTTTATGCAAGCGGCAAACTTTACATTACGTTGCACGCGTACGTGGATTCGAAGCTGTCAGTGGAAGAAGCACATGAAATCGCTGAGAAAATCGAGAACAGGATGCACTCGGAGATAAAGCAGCTTGAAAACGTGACCGTGCACGTGGAGCCATACAGCGTTGAAAAACGCGCGGCTGAGATAGACGAGGATGAACTAAAAAAGCTAATCAAGGACTTAGCGAAGAAGGCTAAAACCAGCCTGCGCCTGAAGAGAACAGTGACTTATGCGGCTGAGGGAAAACGGTACATAAACATAGATTGCTGCTTCACGGGACGTGTTCCGTTAACGGAAGCGCATGAGATCGCGTCGCATGTTGAGAAGGAGATAGCTGAGTACTTTGCCGACTCGGTGGTTACGGTTCACATAGAACCAGAATGCGAAGAAAAATAAGAAAAGAAGAGCTGCTAGACCGATTCAACGCTTTGGATTTCCGGCACCTTCGCCTTTATGAGGCGTTCAACGCCCTGCTTCAGCGTCAGCGCGGACATGGGACAACCTACGCATGCTCCCCGCAAACGGACCTTCACCGTGTCGTTCTCAACGGCTACGAGTTCGATGTCTCCGCCGTCAGCTTGAATCTGCGGTCTAATCTCCGCAAGCGCTTCCTGCACTTTCTTTTCGGTTTCGCTCATTCTGTTTTCACCACACTTCTGTTTTGAAGCCTAACCCATTACTGGAGCTTAATCATAAAAACGTTCCCATGTTCGACCCAGCACGGGCTTACTGAAGAATTTTATTAAGGCGGCGAACAATATCTCCTGCTGGATGGTGCGCGGATGGATAGCGAGTCGGAGCGGCTTGGACGTTTGAAACCCGAGGAGAAGGTGGCTGTAGCCATGGACATGAGTGACTTTTGCGTGTGCGTCTGCGCAGACGGCATCAGAGCTCAACATCCAGACATCAGCGAGGAGGAGCTTTTGGCTCGGCTGCGGGAAAGGCTGGAGTGGCGCAAGCGCGGTCGTGGGCGGTGACTGCTGGTTGAACGCGTTTCAAGGTTTTGTCAGGCGGCTGGTTGAAGGCTTTGCTGGTTCAGGTTTGGATTACGCGTTTACGGGCGCGTTGGCGGCGAGTTTTTACGGTGTGCCGCGGACCACGACCGACGTTGACGTGATGGTTGCGGTTGCCGGCGAAGCTGATGTGAAAGCGGAGGTCGCGGCGGCTTTGGAGCGGGCGGGGTTGGAGGTTGAGGGGCACAAGATTGATGTTGCGTTGGAGTCAGGCTACAACATCGCGTCGTTCAGGTGCAAGACTTCGCTGTACACGGTTGACGTTATCTTTGCGGAGGCGCTTGAGAAGCGGGCGGGAACGCTGGCGGGTCTAAGCACGTTTTTTCAGTCGCCTGAAGGGTTGGTGCTGGCGAAGCTGCGGATGATTAAAGCCACCATACCGCGTGAGCGGGCGGTGAAGGACGAGGACGACGTGAAGGCGGTTTTGGCGTTCTCCAATGTGGATGTGGAGGCGGTGAAGCGGCAAGCTGTAAGGGATGGCACGCTGGCGATACTTGAAGACTTAACTGCGTGATTTGATTAACTTATTTCAAATTCATAAAAGACATATTTGAATCCGTACCATATTGCCGTTGTAGCACGTGAAAAAGGCGGGTAGATTTTGATAGCGAGTGTCTTGATTGTGGATGACGACGCGGACGTTAGACGCATGCTTTCTTCGATTCTGGAGGATGACAGCTACTCGGTTGAGGCGGTTGACAACGGCAGGGACGCCATAAAAACTTGTGAGAAGCTGCCTTTTGACGTGGCGCTTGTGGATATTAACTTGCCTGACGTGAAGGGCACCGCGCTTCTTCATCAGTTGAAGCGGATACAGCCTCGAATGGTTAACGTGATCATCACGGGGGATCCTTCGGTTGAGAACGCGGTGAAGGCGCTGTACGAGAAGGCTGACGGTTTCATAACTAAGCCTTTTGATCCTCAGGAGCTGTTGGATACGGTGAGGAGGCTTATTTCTGAGAAGAGGGGCGAGTATTTGCGGATGTTGTCGGAAGTGGAGAAAGCGAAGAAGAATAATCCGCTTTTAGGGTATCGTGCCCCAGACCGATGGTAGTTTTGCTTGAGGTTGCGGATTGCGCCTGGGAGCTTGCGTTTTCGCAATATTCTGGCGGGTTGCCGCGGTTTAACACTTATATTTTGGTTTCAGAGTATTATTTCGGTGATGTTTTGTCGGATTTTGTTGTTTTTGGGAACTGGACTGAGCAGGGCATCAAGAAGGTCAGTGAGGCGCCTAAACGAATCAAGGAAACCCGCGGCATGATTGAGAAGGCTGGCGGGAAAATGCAGCTTTTCTACACGGCTGGGAAGTACGATTTTGTGATGGTTGTGGATATTCCTAAGGATGAGGATTTAATGGCTGTTCTTCTGTGCGTGGGCAGCATGGGTAACATTCGCACGGTGACGATGAAGGCCTGGACCGAAGCTGAAGGCAGCAAACTGCTGACCGCGCCGCATCCGTGAGCCGTTTCAGCTTGCTGCTTGCGTAGCTTCACCCCTTTTTTCTATTTTTTCGTGTTTGTAGCGTTCGCTCTGGCGTGTTGTTCAAAAAGTTGAACGTTGGTGTTCAAAAATGCTGTATTAAATAGCGCTTTGTGGTGCCTTTAACTGCGCGGCGAAGAGGAGAGGCGGTTGGAATGAGGCGTTCGAAGTTTGAGATTGTGGCGGATATAATGCAGACTTGTCTTTCGCCTCGGGGCAAGACGCGCATCATGTGCCGTGTTAAGTTGAATTTTGCGCAGGCTAATGATTATTTGAGCCAGCTTACTTCGCTGGGTTTGCTTTCTCATGAGAAGGGTAAGTATGTGACCACGGAGAAGGGGCGTCAGTTCATATCGACTTACTATAGTCTGCGCGAGATTATCGGGATACCTGAGTCTTCGCTGACGAGAATGAAAGTATTAAGCTCTTTCGGGCCTGCTGAACGTCGATTCTAGTCCTGTTTTGTGCGTGTGCGGTAGGTGTGTCGGTGACCACCCGCATTGGCGCGGCTCGTTAGTTTTATAGGCGACTAGCGTATAGTCATCTATTACAAGCCTGGGTTCAGGGGGACACGTGTATGCCTTCGTTAGCGAAAAAGAACAAGCAAAAAAAGAAGAAACACGACAAAAAGACGGGAAACTAACGCAAATTTGATTTGAATTTGTGTTAAGTCAGCTTTTCGTTCATGCCTGAGCTGTGTCTATCGAAGCGCGCGGGTTAATGGCGCAAGCCGCCGTGTTCTGCTCAAACTGCGGAGCCGAAAGAAAAAAGGCGCAAACGGTGGGAAAGGTTTATGTGGGTAAGATTTGTTATGTTTTTGTGGGTGTGGTGTTGTGGGTAAGACGAGGATGGATGAGCGGGGCAGAGTCTTGATTCCGTTGGATGAGCGGGAGCGGCTTGGTTTGAAGGCTGGGGCGGAGTTTGAGTTGATTGAGGAAGAGGGCACTTTGGTTTTGAAGCCTGTTATCTCTGAGCCTGTACGGGTTAGGTCGAAGCGGCGGTGGGGCAAGGAGGCTTTTCTGGATTCGGGAGAGGCTACGTTTGGCGAGTGACGCGGGCGGCATGGAGAAACGGGTTTTTGACGTCAACGTGTTGGCGATTTTCCTGGTGAAGGGGCATCCTGGCTGCGAGTACGTTTCGCCGGTTGTGGAGGAAGGCTTGAGGGGTGCTTATGTGCCGTTGGTTATGGATGTCTTGCCTGTTCGGGCTTACTGGGTTATGACGCGCAGGTGGGGTCTTCCAGAAAAAGAGTGTGCCGCTGCAATAGAGCATTTTGTTAAGGCTTATGACCGGCCGCTTTACCCGAGTCTCAAGCGCGAAACCATCTTGGAGGGGTTCAGGTTGGCTGACGAGTTGCGGCATGACGTGTTTGACTGCATGTATCTTGCGCTGGCGTTGCAGGAAAAAGCCGCTGGAATCGTCACGACAGACACCGATTTTGAGGGGCTATGCAGGCGTGTTGGCTTAGATTATCATAACCCGGTGCCGAAAAAAGTTCTGAAGCGCTTCAAAGAACAAAACAAATAGCACATGTGACATCTTCGATGAAATCTTTGGTTCTTGCCATATATCTTTCCTTGTGTAACAATCTATAATTATTTTGTGCTGATAAGTAATATTTGTAATCTCAGATGTAATACCAAACACAAGTCTAGTTCCTCCTTTAATTTACATGTAGCAGGCAACAACTTATTTAATCAAAAACAATACTTAATAAACGGGATGAAAGTGATGTCAAAGTTTGATTTGCGCGTCTTAGACCTTGATTGAATTAGCGAACAACTTATGACATGGACAGTTTTTGGTCATGCAAGAACTGGAATTGTAAAAACATTCAAAGTTCATGATCCTGTTACTGGAAAATGGGTCATCGACATAAGAGAAGATAACGTAAGACCCGAGATATCAGTTGCTGTTAGTTCATATCCAAAAGGTAGACGGTTTTATGCAAAAGGAGCAAGATACACGATTTTGTTTAAGCCATGTGAAAATAAGAAGGACTTTTATTCATACTTAAGTATTGCACAGATTACCGGAAATAGCACATCCAGAAAAATTTTCAACAAGGATGATAGACAAACCATACCGAAATGGATTAAATCATATTTCCGAATAAGGCTGTATAGCAGTGTTGTTCCTAAAGGAACAAAAAGTCCAGCGAAAAACAAGTTAGTTACGGTAATTAATTATAAGAAGCTTGAGGATTTCGCGAAATTCTTTATAGCAACTAGAATATGGCCATTGAAAGAGCATTATGAGAAAATTTTTGGATAAAATAAATTTAGGCTATAATGCGACCATTTTTTGGAAGGCGGCTTATTTTTAAGCAATTCTTTCCTGTAAATTAGTAAATTTGTGAATTTACCAATTGGTAAATTTCGCGAGTCTTTATATTCACGATTCTCACTCCGTTCCTTTTGTTGATGTGTCTTGAAGGAAATCCTCAAGCAGATTAAGGGTTTAGCGGCTGGCGACCTAGTCAGCGTAGAATGGTGCGACGCCAGCATCGGCAAGAGCCTAAGCAACGGCGCCAGCGGCATAGACGTTCCCGTCAAAAGCTGGGGCATCTACGTCGGCATCCTTGGCCAAAAGCGCAAGAACATTATCCTGGCGCAGAACTGCTTCCGCTACAGCGACGGCTTATACGACATTGACTATACGGCGGTGCCTGTGCCGTGGATCACCAGTGCGGCTGCCGTAGCCAAGCGCCACGTCGGAGCGGAGGAGGCGAAACACCTGCTGAACAGCTTCTTGGTGAACGAGAAAATGACCGAGGGCAAACCGGGTTTGGGGCGTTGCCTGAGGCAGCGGAGGGTGCGCGACCATTGACCGACTGGATTAAGCGGGCGTTGACGCGGAGGACCACGGACAAAACCGTGACGCAAGTTGAAGCGGAACCCAGCGACCGTCTGGTTCTCGGCGTCAAATTCGCCATAGCCTTCACCTTCAGCCTCACCGCGCTGGAAATCGCGCATCTGGCGCTACTAAGTACATGGAACAGCGAAGTCTTCGCCGCCATCACGGGCTTAGCAGGCACAATCACAGGCATTCTAATTTCCCAAAAAACCTGAGGTGAAGTGAGCCAATGAGTGAACCCGCGTTTCAGCCTTTAAATAAGGGGGGTATAGACAAGAAAGAGCAGCCTAGCCGCAACGCCAAAGACCTTATAGAAACCGAATGGCGAATAATCGACAAGCTCCAAAAAGAAGCCGAAAAACCAGACAACGCAAACCAACGCGCATTCTACTACCAAACCCTAGCAAGCCACGTCCGCACACTCAGCATGCTCCTCAAAATCCACAGCCAACCAGACGACAAACAAGACCTAGCCAAACTCCTCAGCGAAATCAACACAAAAGCCAAAACCCTCGCAAAGAGGCTCAAACAAAAATGACCACAGAAGCCCTGCAACAACTCACAGAAAACCCCTCTTTATTCGCCCAAACAATCCTAAACTTCAAACCTTTCAGCTACCAACAAAAACTCCTAAACGACAAATCAAAACGCGTAATCGCCTGCATGGGAAGACAAACAGGAAAAACCACAACCATAGCCACAAAAGCCATACACTACGCATTCACACACCCACAAACAACCACCCTAATCATCAGCCCATCACTCCGCCAAAGCATGATAATGTTCGACAAAATCCTCACCCTAACACACCAAAACAGACTCCTCCGCAAAAGCATAACACGAAAAACAAGAACCCTAATACAACTCACAACAGGCTCACACATAATCGCCCTACCATGCAGCGAACACTTACTCAGAGGATACACGGCAAACCTAGCCATCTGCGACGAAGCCAGCTTCATCCCCGAAACCATCATCACAGAAATAATCTACCCCATGCTCAGCACCACAAACGGAACCGCAATCTTCCTCAGCACACCATGGGACAAAAACCACTTCTTCTACAAAGCCTTCCTCAACCCAGCCTACAGCACCCACAAAATCCGCTCCGAACAAAACCCGCTGATTCCACAAGCCTTTCTCCAAGAAATGCAGCAGAACATGACCGCAGAAGCCTACAAACGAGAATACTTAGCGGAATTCACTGAAGCAGCATCCAGCTACTTCCCCCAAGAACTCATCCGCCAATGCATCGAACACGCACAACAACTAAACCTCGAACCATACACCACACTGGAACAGCAAATCCCCAAAGCAGAATACTTCGCTGGATTAGACCTTGGAAAACTTCAAGACCACTCTGCACTCGCAATCGTCCAACGCGAAGCAGAAACACTCAAACTCGTCTACACACACGAGTTCCCACTCGAAACACCCTACACCCAAGTCATAGCACACACAACACGAGCAAACACCCAATTCAAACTCCAAAAACTCCTAGCAGACCAAACAGGAATCGGAGAACCCATCCTCGAAAACCTCCAAACCGAAGGCACACCAGCAGAAGGCACAAAACTCACCCAAGACACCAAAACCGAAATCCTCACCCACCTCAAACTCACCATGCAACAAAACCGCCTAGCAATCCCATACGACAAACAACTCTGCCAACAAATCAACGACCAACAATACGCATACACAAAAACCGAAAAACTCACCTTCACACATCCACCAAAAACACACGACGACCAACTTTGGGCATTAGCACTAGCCGTTTACGCCGCAAAAAACGAACAACACCCAAAACTCTGGATAATCGCCAAACGCCACAAATACAACCCGCAAAAAGGCACCACACGATGACACGCAGACACGAACACCTCCACATCCACAAGCTCAAACGCACCTACAACCGACAAACCGACACATTCACCTTCAACATAAGCTACACAACCGCACCCGCAACAACCACAAACCGCACAAAACAAGTCGCAGAAGCATTTGGACTAGGCACCGACCAAACCCGAAAATTCACACTCTACGACAACACAACCATAAAAATCCGCCCAACCGACATCGTCCTCATCACAGGCGACAGCGGCTCAGGAAAAAGCGCACTCCTCAAAGCAATCAAAACCGACCTCGGCACAGCCGCAACCGACACACACGACCTCAAAACAAACCCAACAACACCAATCATCGAAACAATCGGAGAAAACACCACCCAAGCACTTGAACTCCTCAGCAAAGTCGGCTTAAACGACGCATTCCTCTTCCTCCGCAACTACCAGCAACTCAGCGACGGACAAAAACACCGCTACCACATCGCACAACTCACACAAACACCCGCCCAATTCTGGCTCCTCGACGAATTCACAAGCACACTCGACCGCGACACCGCAAAAATCGTCGCCCACAACCTCCAAAAACTCGCACGCAACCACAAAAAAGCCGTAATCGCCGCAACCACACAAACCGACCTCCTCAAAGATTTGGCACCAAACGTCCACATACACAAACAATACGGACAAGCAATCACCATAAAATACCACCCACACCCCAAAACACGCCCCTGCACACTAACACGCCAAACCCACACACAACAAGGCACACTCCAAGACTACAAACAACTCAGCCAATTCCACTACCGCACAGCACGCTGCCCACCACCCCGAAAAACCTTCACCCTCAAACACAAAAACCAAACCATCGGCGCAATCGTCTACAGCTACCCCACACCCATGTGCTTCGGACGCAGCAAAACATGGAAAGGCAACCTACAACAACTCCAACAACAAATCAGCACCATAAGCCGAGTAGTAATCCACCCGAAATACAGAAGCATAGGATTAGGCGCAAAACTCATCCGCGAAACCCTCCCCCAAGCAGGAACACCATGCGTAGAAGCCGTAGCAGTCATGGCACGATACAACCCCTTCTTCGAAAAAGCCGGCATGCAACGCATCGCAGAAAGCAAACCCAACCCCCACATAACCAAAGCACTCCAAAGCCTAACCAACCTCGGCTTCGACACCGCACTACTAGCTGGAACACAATACACCGAACACACAATTTCCAAAATCGGAAACAAAAAAAGTCACCACAGTGCTGGAACAACTATCCAAACACAACGCAAGCACACGAAGACGCTTAGTTGCCCTGCACAACGTTTACCCCAAACACAACGAAACTCCACAAGCTAGACACCACAGGACTGGCAAAAGCACTAAAACGATTAAGCTTAATGGCCCAAACGAAGGTTTACCTGTTCTGGAGAAAAAAAGCTAAACCCTGCTTGACCTCTCAGACACTATGCTTCAGCGTGCATCCTCTTTCTACGCGCATACACGTACTCAACAAACGCCACAAACAGCGACGAAGAACCTGTACCTATCAACACCAACGTTGCCGGATTGAACATTTCACTTCCGCCCATTTTTTATGCCCACGATGAGACAAATCGGAATATATAAAGAGAATTGAGAAATATTCCTAATCCTTATGAAAAACATGGAGAGCACCGTGCTCGAAAAAGACCCCTCCCTTTTACGTACCGAGCCGCATGGTTTTCTGCGACATGATTTTTCCACATGCATTTGATCGTGGAAAGCGTCATTACGGGTAAACTCCCTATCGTTTTTTGCATCGTATTTCTATTAGGCGGCAAATATGATGGTTCGGCGCTTAGCCAAGAAACCTTGACTATTCAAGTGTTCCGTTAGAGTTCGCAGCCAGCTAGCCAACTTCCAAGGTTTTGTACAGCCTAGACGGACAGGACAACGTGACTGTTGCGGGGAACGTGACGCTTTCTGGTTTGTCTGGCGGCGAGCACACGTTGAAAGTTTACGCGTGGGACGAGGCACGCAACATTGGAGTCTCAGAAACAGCCAGCTTCACTGTAACAACTTTCCCGATAGCGCTAATTGCGGCAGGTGCCGCCGTAGTGGCAACTGTCAGCATAGGTATTCTCTTTTACTTCAAGAGGCACAGAACCAAAAATAATCGTGCAGCCAACAAATAAGGAAAAAGGGCTTCCTAATTGTTTAGCCGTAGAACTGTGGTCTTTTGGAAAGGTTCAGCGGCAAAGGAAGAGGCTTGAAAGGCTTGCCCTTAAGTTTACCCGAGATTTTCGTTATCAGCTCATTCAGTTTCAGTTTTTGCACTTTGCCGTGGGCTTCGCGGTCTCTGACTGAAAGAACCCCAGACTCAAGTTCCCTTTGCCCCACAACGATAACGTAGGGAATCCACTCCATCTCCGCTTCTCTGACTTTCTTCTGCAAAGTGAACGTGCGGTCATCAATGTCCACGCGTATGCAGTGCGCAGCTATCTCGTTGGCGATTTCCTCAACTTTTTCCGTGAAACTATCAGAGATGGGTATCAGCCGCACTTGGGTGGGCGAAAGCCACAAGGGAAGCATGGGTAATTTGCCGTTCTGTTGCTCTTTGTAGGCTTTTTCCAGCAAGGCGTACACGCATCTCTCAATCGCACCGCTTGGAGAGCAGTGTAGAATCAGCGGGTTCTGTTTTTCGCCCTTCTCGTCAACGTAGGTTATGTCGTACCGTTTTGCGTTCTCAACATCTATCTGGTCCGTGGAAAGCGCCGCTGCTTTATCCTGATTGTCTACGAAGTTGGCGTCCCATTTCAGCGTGAAATAGAAGAACCGCTCCTCCCACACCTCAGCCAAAAGAGGCTTGCCGAAGATTTTAGCTAAATCCACGATGAACTCTTTGTTTTCTTTATAGAAGCCTCTGGTGAACCGCAGCGCAACCTCGTAATCGTCCTTTGACAAGCCAATCTTGCCTAAGATGCTTATACACAGGTTAAAGCGCGTTTTGAATTCCTGTTTCGCCTGTTCCAAATCGGTGCAGAACGCATGACAGTCAGGCATGGTGAACGCGCGCAGGCGTCTTAAGCCGCAGACTTCGCCGCTTTTTTCGCGCCTGAAACTGTAGCGTGTTAACTCGTAAAGTTTCAGAGGCATCTGCCTGTAAGAGAACTGGGCGTCATGCACCATCAAGAACTGCCCGAAACACGCGGCGAACCTTAGGAAAAGGTCTTTGTCCTCCGTTTTTAGCAGGTACTGGCGCGCGGGAAAACGGTTCAGGTAGTCCGCTAGGCTGGGGTGATTGAAATCGTACATGACAGGAGTTTCAACTTCCATCGCGCCGTACGCATTCATCTCAGCGGTGACGAACTGCTCAAGCAGAGACTTGATTAACCTGCCTTTCGGGTACCAACGCAAGTTGCCGGGGTCGCTTCCTGGTTCGTAATCCGCTATTTCCAGCCGCTTCATCAAAGGCACGTGCGGCGGCATCTGTGTGACTGCTCGGCTCTTCTTAATCTCGTACTGAGAAAACTTTCGCAGGTTTGTGTGACCTTTGAACTTGAATTCTTCAATCGGCACAAGCGAACCATCGGTTTGGAGAACATGCCATAAAGACCGGAGCGTGTCTTCAGCTTTCAACGCTGCAGAAACAGGTTCCTCTTCTTTCGCAACTTCTTGCGACGCCTCCACTTTTCCGACAGCTGGTGCGTATGAGCGTGACTGCTCTGCCAACGGGTGCCCCTTTATGGAAAGGGTGAATTGTTTGGTCCAGCCGAAAGGAGCACGATAAGTCTCGATGCCCTTCTGTTTTGCGTAGGCTTCCATTTCTTTTATTAGCTTCAGCGCTTCGGAAGGCTTTGACAGATTGCTGCTCAAGTGTGCGAAAGGATAAAGCAGGATACGGTTAACTTTGAGGTTATGAAGGAAAACGTGCGCTTCGTCTATGGCTTCCTTTGCCGTGGCTGAGTTGTCGCCTTCTTCGATGGCGGTGAACAAGACCACGACTTCTTCGACGCGGTTCTCTTCCTTCGCCGCCTCCTCGGCTATGCTGATTTCCTTCTTAACAGGCTTGTAAACAATATAGTTGGAGTGTAACTGCAGTATCCGCATGTGCCTCACTTCTTAAGCGCCGTAACGCCACTTATCAATAGTCTTGTCCTTTTTAGTCTTCTTCTTAAACTCCTTATAGTGTTCCCTGCAAAGGTAAACACGTTTTTCGTTGCTGCTGACGTTTAACCCAGCTGACTTGGCTTTTCCAGTTGACACTGAACGGACAGCGTCCCTGCCGCAGCCGGATACGCTGCATTTTACTCCCTTATCTATGCGTCCCAAAGGTTCTCGCCCTCACACAGTTTTACGCAGTACAATACGCGTCATGGCTTAATTTCTTTTTCATAGATAGAGCGGGCTCTCTCATAAATTTCTTCTTTTTCCCCGAAAAATGTGGGTCCTATGCCTTCGATAACTAGTGAAGCCGCGGCGGAGCCCACGCAAGCGCACCATAAAGAGTCTTTTTGGCGGATGTACTCTGTTAAAAAGCCGCCTATGAAAGCGTCCCCCGCACCAGTGGGGTCAACAAACACTCTGAAGGTGTATGAGGGAATTTTGTAAAGCGTTTTCTCTACAGAAAGCACAGCGCCTTTAGCGCCCAAAGTGACGATGACCGTTTCAACTCCAAAGTCATGGACAGCGTTTACTGCCGCGTTTAAATCAGAATGACCCGTAAGAACGCTAATTTCATCCAACGAAGACTTGTAAACGTTGATGAGGCTGAATAGGCGCTTGTCAACCGGAGAGCGCGACGTAACCTTTCCAGTTTTACCAAAGCGCCGCAGCAAACCTTGTGGGTCAAGAGATAAGACGTCAGCACAGCCCTTCAACCTTTTTACCACTGCATACGAAATTTCGCCGGCAATAGGCGCGATGTGAACAGCTTTAGCTCGCAGAGAACGAGGCAAATCTCTCGTACTGATTGTGGATGCCTTGCTTTTCAACCGCAAGGTTCTGTTTGACAAGTCTTCATTGTATCCGAGCTCAAAACTTGTGGTCTGCTCATTCGCAAGCTTCTTAACGCTGGAGAGGTCTATGCCTTCTTCCCGAAGCCACCACAGGTAAGCTTCAGGAAAATCCCCGCCGACCTTGGAAATTATAGAAACAGTTGCATCCAAGCGTTTTGCCACAAAAGAAACATAAGTTACGGACCCGCCCAGCACGTCGAAAGGGCTAGAACGGCTCGGTAGGCGAATAGTGTCTATGGCGAAATGACCAACCACTGCGACATCAAAATTTTGGTTTTCCATCCGAGCCCCTATTGAACACGTAATAGACTAACTGATATATAGAAATAACTGAACTTGCAAACACTTGTTCTGTGGCGGTGCTGCAAGATGTTACTTCTCTAACTTTTATAGGCTAGTACTTTTGAAAATGCTAGCTGGTTCTTGTTCTTTTCTTCCTTTGAAACCACTGTCTCGCCTTGCCCACGCATTTTTCGCGTTAAAGCTGAAGTTCAGATTGGAACGCTCCCGTCTCTCTGAAATTCGTTTTGAGAAACATGTGCTACAGTAAACGGACTTGCCTTCTTTAGGCTTGAAAGGCACTGTGGCGTTTTTTCCGCATTCATCGCATGTAATTTCAAACATTCTTTTTTGTGACGTGTAAAATCACCTCTATTTTGCTTTGATTGAAATTGAAAATAGAAATTATGTTAGCTCCGCAGGTTAGCGCTTGGTAACTCTGCAGAGATAGCTGATTCCCTTTTCAACGCGTCCAATAAACTAAGCATCAAATTTAAAGCTGTCGTTGAAAAAAGGAGAAACTTGAAGGTATTTTGGGGAGACTTGATGCAGGAGCAAAATCACTGAGAGGGAAACGGCTTCAGCCTCTTGCGTACGCCTCGACCAAGTCACGCGCTGAAAGAACGCCTACAAGTTTACCGTCTTTGGTGATTGGCAGTCGCTTTATATGTTGTTCAACCATGATTGCCGCGGCGTCATGAGCGCTTATCTCCACAGGCGCAGTGATAAGCGGCGATGAGCACACGTTGCCTACTTCTTCGATTAGGGATCGGTCTTTAGCCAAAAACTTTGTGAGCAGGTCTCTTTCAGTGAAAATACCTATTGGCTCTCCTTGACTGGTCACGATGACGCTGCCTACGTGGTTTTCAGCCATTATTTTCGCCACGTTTTCTAAGAGCGTTCTCTCGTCAGCGGTCACCACGTGCTTGCTCATGAATTGGTCAACTTCAAACCATGTCTTCATGGTTTCGGGAACTCGGGGTAGGCTGCCGATCATGTCTGAGGTGGTTATGATTCCACAGAGATTTCCGGAGTCACAGACGCCAAGGCGCCGTATTCGCTTTTCAATCATAATTCTAGCTGCGTCTTTGAGAGTGTATTCAACACAAATCTTAACAAGTGGGAAAGACATGACTTTCTCGACTTTTTCGTTTCGTATGCTAGGGCTGCTCCTTATCCAGTCTCTTTCAAGCGGAATGCCGTTTCTCACAATGTTTAGCAAGTCGCCTTCGGTTATTATGCCGATGGGCGTGTCGTATTCCACCACGATTAAGCTGCCAATATGTTTCTCGCCCATTAGCTGGGCAGCGTCATGTAACGTGTTTCTAGGGGTTACTGTGAGAACTTCAGAGGTCATGATATCCGTTATCTTTCGGTAACTCATGGACTCGCTTTCGGTTTTATCAGATGCGCCGTTATTAGCCGTTGAGGTGTTCTTTTTCAAGTCCTTGGGCTCCGCCACTTTCCCTTCCTCACCTTAGTATTAAAGGAAAAGACCCTAATTAAAGTATAACACAGAAGCCTGACGAAGCAGGTTTTCCATTTAAGTTCGGGATCAAAATTAATTCAATTAACTAAAAATGGACAACGTTTGGCGGATTGAAATGCATATGTTTATGGGAAGGATATATAAACTGTGATGAGAATATATATGGTGGTAATGGACGCAAGTTTTTAGATTATTAGGTGGCAACAGATTTCTGTAAGATTTGTGATCCGTTAAATTATAGAAAAAGGGAGGAGTTAAAATAAGCATTCAAGACGAAGCCGAATTGTTCATGGCGATGCGGAACTACAGTTGCGAAGAGAGGGAAAAATGGGATGAGGGAATAGACATAACCGCTTTGGATACGGAATCAAACGAGAAGATTCTGTTACGCATAGTGGAGTCAACGTCGAAATCTGGATTTGTTGGAATAAACACTGTCAGAAAGATGTTAGAAGACATGGAACGTGAAGAATACGATAAAGGTTTTCTTTTCGGTAAAAGATTCACAGCTGCTGCACAGCAAGAATTGATGCAGAATCACATCCAAAGAATCTCAGAGCAGTACATGCCAGCGTTCAAACCTGAAAGGCTATACCTGCGGATTAACAACTATGTTAACGAACTTTGCAAAGCGAAATGCGGGAAAATCCCCATAAAAGAGTCCGATTGCAAAGAAGACTGCAGGATTAGAGTAATAAGCGACAACGCTTCGTTCCATTTTGAACAAAGTTGGATAAACCTGATGAAAAAAGACCTCAAACAGCTTTTATCGATGAAAGATCCCAAAAAACCAATTCCCACATCGTAGGTTCCCAATTTACAGCAGGCTGTAACCTATGCAACGCTGTTGGTACCGCAGTAAGCGCTTATCCGTGTCATGATTGAAGCAGCAGTATAGCCTTAGCTAAGTCCCCTTCGCATTCTTCCAAGGCTTTTCTGGCTTCTTCCACGCTTTTGCCAGTTTGATCCGCCACAAGCTTCACATCTTCCTCGGACACGGTAGCCTTTGGAGTGATGGAAGCAGTGCGGTTAGGGGCGCCTTCGGTGACTTTTCCGCCCATGATTTGGAAGATTTTTTGTCCCTGCATTTCAAGAATGGTGACTTCGGGTTGTTCTATGGTGATTTCTTTGCTGCTGGTTCGTATGGTGACTTGTTCAACGTCTGGCATGGCATCCATGTTCATGCCCATGCGCTGCATCATGCGCCTTTGTTCTCGAGGATTTATGCGTCTGTGCATGGTGTTTTTCACTTCTCTCTGTTGTAATCTTTGGTTGGAACTTTTATACTTAACTTTTGCTTTGGCTGTTTTGGGCTGGGCGGGTTTGTTTTTTTTCTGTTAGTAGAAGTGAGAGTTTGCTAAGCACAACTACTTCTTTTAGGATGTTTTGGTTGTATGTTTGTTTTTTTCACATCCATGCCGAACCTTAACAGCGACGCCCGTCTTGAACGCGGTCATCTCCGAGGCAGACAGCAAGGCGCGTCCAACTGCCAAAACCTGCTGGTCTTCATCGACAACGATTACTTCGTCTTTGGCGCGGATCGCCTCGTCAGCTTTGACGACGTGTGCCGCAAACACGTCTCGTCCATCAGCAATAAATTCCGAAACGTCCGTTTGCACCGTGACGAAACACTTGGCAAAAGCCGCGTTTTCAGCTACGAGGCGAGCAGAGATGATGCTTAGAGACAACAAGCCGTCAGTCGGGCGAAGCGTCGCCAGTCTTTCCCCGTTTAGGTACACGTAGCGTATTCTGCCAGTTGCTTTGGAGTAAGTGATTTGCACGTTTTCGGGAAACAGCTTGTTGCCTACGCTTTTTCCGAATTGGTAGTCAGCGATGCTTCTGATGCGGCTTAACGCGTTCTCCACGGTTTTTCACCCTGCGTCCTTCATTTTTGATTCGACAACTATAAACACTACCGTATAATAAAGACAGCGTAGGTGAAAAATCGTTGCGATGCGAAGTTTGCGGACGCAAAATCCACGGTGCTCCAACCAGAGCCTTAATCGAAGGCGCCAGGCTAACGGTGTGCATTGAATGTTCGAAGCATGGAAAGATAATCAGGGAAGAAGAGGTGGAGTTCGGGCAGAGAACTCCTAAGAAACCGCTTACGCCTGTTCCCTTTATTCAGAGAAAGAAGCCTGCACAAGCCAAAGTGGACACAACGCAAGAAATAGTGGAAGGCTACGACTCGAAAATCCGGCAGGCACGAGAAAAACTGGGGCTTTCCCATGAAGAACTGGGCAAAAAAATAAACGAAAAAGCGTCGGTTTTAAGCAAACTTGAGACGGGAAAAATGACGCCTAACAACGTGCTCGTCACGAAGCTTGAGCACGTGTTGAAAATCAAGCTGCTTGTTCCAATAAAAGAAGAAAAGTTCTCGGAGCTTCCGAAAGCGCCAAGTCGCGAACCTACGTTAGGTGACCTTGTACAGCTGAACAAGAAAGCTGGGGAGGAGTCTACAGGACGAAAGCCATCATAGTTCAGCGTCGACTTAACCATGAAAAATCAAGTTTAGAAGAACTCAAAAAACTCGCGGAAGCAGCTGGTTACACTGTTGTCGCAACAATGGAGCAGTTCAGAGAAGCTGACGCCCGTTACCAGATAGGCGCTGGAAAAGTGGAAGAACTCGCTGCACTTGTCAAGGAAACAGGCGCAGAAAAAATTCTCTTTGACAATCAACTGAAGCCTGTTCAATCCTACAACCTGGCAAAAGCCACAGGCGTAGAAGCCATCGACCGCTTCAAACTTATACTTGAAATCTTCACGAAAAGAGCCACAACCACAGAGGCAAAACTGCAGATTCAGCTGGCGACACTCAAGTATGAACTGGCTCACGCTAAAGAAAGAGTGAGGCTGACAAAACTTAAAGAGCAGCCTGGGTTCATGGGGCTCGGCGCCTACGAAGCAGACGTTTACCATGACGCCGTACAAAGGCAGGTTCAAACTATCCGAGGAAAACTCCTGAAAATCCGTGAAAATCGGCTTCTGCACCGAGAAAGAAGAGTCGAACTGGGATTTTTCGCGGTTTCTTTAGCGGGGTATACGAGCGCTGGGAAAAGTTCTTTGTTTAACGCTTTAACGGAAGAAACAGTACGAGTTGACAAGGCACTGTTTACGACGCTTTCAACCACGACGCGGCTTGTGGAAATCTCGAAACGACAGTTTCTTTTAACAGACACCGTTGGTTTCATAGATCGATTGCCCTTAAGGTTGATAGAAGCGTTCCAGTCAACTCTTGAAGAAACCATCTACTCTGACCTCATATTATTGGTGCTGGACTTAAGCGAGCCCATAGAGAAAATCGAGAAGAAAAACAGCATCTGCCTGGAAACAATAGAGCGCATAGGAGCAGCGGGCATACCAGTTATAACTGTGCTGAACAAAATTGACCTGTTAAGCGAAGCGGAAACAAAACAGAAACTTGAAGCGTTAAAAGCGAAAGTGAAGAATCCAATCCTAATATCGGCACTGAAGCACACAAACCTTGAGCTGTTGAGGCAGGAGATACTGAAGAACCTTGAAGATTACGTTCAGGCGTCGTTCTCTGTGCCGTTGACCAACGAAACCATGTCGTTCATGTCGTGGGTTCATGAAAGGGCTGACGTGCAGAAGGTGCAGTTCCTGAGCGACTCCGTGCAAGTTATTTTTGAGGCAAACCCCCTTTTCACCGAGAAAGTACGAAAAAGAGTGGAGAAACTCAATGGAAAATTCGGAACAATCCACAAGCCCAAATAAAGAGGAAAAAAACGCGCAGGAAATCGTTGTGCTGAGGTGGGGACACAGACCCCAACGAGACGCGAGGCTCACAAGCCATGTTGCCCTTACAGCGCGGGCCTTAGGCGCTTCGGGATTCCTACTTTCAGATGCCGTAGACAAGAAAATCAAAGAGACGATGGAAAAGGTTACAGAGAATTGGGGAGGGATCTTCTTTTTTGAAATGGGAAAGCCATGGAAAAGCGCGGTGAGGGATTGGAAAGCTAAGGGCGGAATCGTTGTCCACTTAACGGCCTATGGAGAAAACATAGAAACAAGCGATGTTTTGGAGAGGATTAAAAATTTGAGAAAAAAGGTTCTGTTGGTAGTCGGAAGCCAGAAGGTTCCTAAAGAGTTTTTTTCAAACGACGTGTCTAACTTTAACGTGTCAATCGGAAATCAGCCGCACTCAGAATGCGCTGCGCTCGCTGTCTTTCTCGACCGCTTCTTTGAAGGAAAAGAGTTAGCGAAAGAGTTCAAAAAAGCGAAAATAAAGATATTGCCTCAAGAAAGAGGTAAGAAAACGATAGTTGAATGGTGATTTTGGGTAAAACTTGAAGAAGAGTTTTATTGAAGCGTTGTCATAAATATTATGTTAAAAGGAAAGCAGAGCATGTTATCCACTATTGATGATGCAACATTAACGAAAGTTGCAATGGCTATGGGTGAGGAAGAAGCGGTAGTGCTTGTTGAACATCTGAAAAATATAGATGAAACTACGGACGACGAGATCGCTAACACGACAGGTATTCGGCTAAATTTAGTACGTAAAATCCTCTACAAGCTTTATGACCATTCTCTTGTGAGCTTAAGAAGAACCCGGGACCCCAAAACGGGATGGTTCATTTTCCACTGGAAACTTCAACCAGATCAGCTTGAAGGCTTTATTTTAAGCCAAAAGCGCAGGGTTCTTGAGAAACTGACCGTTCGGCTGGAGTACGAAAAGAACCATGATTTTTATTTTTGTAACACACTTGGATGTAAGCGGGTTCCGTTTGAGGACGCTGTTGAGCTTGTTTTCCATTGTTCCGTCTGCGGAAAACCTTTGTCGCACTGCGCGAACGAGCATCTTGTTGCGCGATTATCGGAGAAAGTTGAACAGTTGAGGAATGAACTGGGTGAGTGAAAAGCTTCCATCCAGAGAACAAGCATTACAACTTCTTGAAACTAAATGCTCCGCGAAAGTCGTAAATCATTGTAATGCAGTTGCAAAACTTGCGTTAGAGACTGCAACCATTCTCAAAGAAAGAGGCCTGAAAGTTGATTCTGAACTCGTAGAAGTTGGTGCGCTCCTACATGATATTGGCCGTTCAAAAACTCACACAGTTCACCACGCGGTTGTCGGGGCTAAAATTGCGAAGGCGGCAGGTTTGCCCGATTCTGTGGTTTCAATAATAAAAAGGCATGTTGGAGGCGGAATAACCGCAAGCGAAGCGGAGAAACTGGGGTGGCCTGAAGATGTTTACGTGCCGATTACTCTTGAAGAGAAAATTGTTTCGTACGCCGACAAGCTTATTGAAAAAGACAAGCGGGCATCAATAGACTTGGTTGTTGAGCAGCTTTCAGGAGAACAGAAGTACGAGGCGGCTGAAAGAGTTCGGAAACTTTACGAGGAAATCACGTGCCTTATCGGTGATGACCCATGACTACGCTGACGCTGCTCACAAGAATCAATAACGATAAGCAATTGAAACAAGTTGACGCGACCTTAAAGCGTGCTTTTGAAGGCCTGAAAGTTGAAGCCAAAATCCTTGGCACCGTCGCTGGCAGATGGGTGCAATTAGCTCTTGCTGGAGAAGACGAAAGCATCGCTACAAGCTACATATTGAAGGAGATGGGAGTTTGCCCAGCAAGCGTTGAAAACGTGAAAAAACTTTCGACGCTGAAAGGTTTCATCACGAATCTGGCACGGAGCAAAGAAGCGTTGTCGGTGGATGTGGGCGTTTTCCAGCCAGAAGTCGTCCAGGCAACTGTGCCTTTGCGTAGTTTGCAGGATTGTCTCGTAGATGGGAGAAAATTGGCTATGAAGAAAATAGCGGAGTTGTTCGGTTTTTGCGAAGGCTTGCCCATAGACGTTAAGGTGGTTCGACTGGACGGAGAAGAATTTAAGATTGAAGCGGAGTTGTCACGCAAGCAGAAAGGTGTTTACGAGGATTGGCGAGAATCCCTGTTGGATCGACTAATCGTTTTAGGACCTGCTCTCCACGAGATAGAGAGGACGCTGGACCATGCAAGGTTGGAGAGGGATGTTATCGGCGTAGAGCCTTTAGGTATGTTTGAACATGCGTTGATGTGCAAGCTTGGAACTGATGCTGCGGGATTGATACCGACGATCGGCAGGTCCCTGAAGGACGCTAGGTTTGCTGTGTTTAACCCGAAAAGGCTGTGGCAGTTTCTGAAAGCCTGAGCAGTTTAGATACAAGGTTTGTCAACCCAATCTTAACGCTTGCGTTTCTTGAAATAGAACATGAAGCCTGCACTGACGGCTACAGCTGAAACCAAGGAAAGACCTGCAACTAAGGTTGTTGGGAAAATTGGAAGGTTTTCAGTTTCTCGGGGTGGTGTTCTTTCCTGAGGAGCGGGTGATGGAGCAGGACTTGTTGGTTGTGTTTGCTCTGGTTCGGGGGTTGGGGTGGAATCTTGTGTCGGTGAAGGAGAAAGTGTATCTTGGGTTTCAGCAGGCAAAGGCGAGCCATAACCGATGGGTGCGTATCGCTCATTAGCCTTCGTTCCCAGAGGAAAGCCTATTCCACCCCCGATAACGTAGAGTTGATCGTCTACCACAGCGCAAGCTGGACCGTAACGGGCGGTTGGTACAGAAGCGGCGCTGCTCCATGCATCGGCTTCAGGGTCATAAGCGTAATTTGAATCTAAGGGTTCGGCGAAGCCCTCCATCCCGCCTATAACATAGATTCGTTTTGGTGCCATCGCGCCTGTTGTTGCGCCTGCAGATGCTTGCCACACCACGGCTGGAGCAGATTGACCCAGCGTCCAAGCGTTAACTGTTGGGTCGTATATCTGAACAACTTTGAGATTCATGTCTTGCTCGAATTCGTCTTGTCCGCCTATAACGTAGATTTTGTTATCGACTACTGCGGATACACAGCTGACCACGGGATAAGGCATCGGCGCCTTTGTGCTCCATGAGTCAGTGGCTACGTCATATTCTTCTGTCACATCAACGGTTGAGTAAGGTCCGGCTGTCCTTCCTCCGGCCACGTAGATTTTTCCGTCTACCGCGTTAACTTCAATCTGGCTTCGGTTTGTAGGCATCGCCGTTCTTGTTTCCCACGTATCTGTTTCAGGATCGTAGACTTCGTTCAAGCCAACTGACATTCCGCTTACGCTTCCGCCTATCACGTAGATTTTGCCTCCACAAGCAGCTACTGCAAAACTGCTTCTGTTCGTAGGCATAGGCGTCTTCACGACCCAAGCATCCACAGCAGGGTCATACTCGTAGTTGACGGCACTTCCGAAAACGTAGATTTTGCCGTCCACCGCCGCCGCCTCATAACCTCCAGTCGAAGGCATAGGCTGCATTGTCACCCATGTGTTCTCTTCTTGACCTTCAGAAGCGGCCACAGTAAGCTTAACCGAAATGGCCCCAGCCAAAACGGGCAGGAGGAGCACCAAGATCACAGCAGCGGTTACTCTTTTCATGTTGGTCTCTTTCTCCTGCGTTTAACAAAGTACGCTGCCAGACCGAAGGAGATTACTGCGGCTGAGGCGATTATGGCTGTGGCGGCTAATGTGATTGATAAAGGTGCTGCTTGTGTTTCTTTAGCAGCTGCAGTTTCCTCGACCGTGAATTCCTTGGTGGCGGAAGCTCCAGTGTTGCCCGCTTGATCTTCTGCGTAAACTACGAGGCTGTGTGAACCGCTGGATAAACCTGCTAATGTTAGGTTATCCTTCCAAACTTCATCGTTGGAAGTTAAAGAACTCTGAACAGAGACTTCTTGGTAAACTGTCACGTTTTCTTCTCCATCTAGGCTGTAGCCAACCCACGACGGCGTGCGCCCATCCACCCGAAGGGCAAACTGGAAATCACCCTGGTTGAGAGCAGTGTTTTCCAGCGACTGGACCTGGACGCTTGGCGGAGGAGTCTCGACTTGGAACTCAATCACGCCAGAAGAACCCTGCGAAATAAACCTCGCTCCACCCCCCTGCTGCATTTCATTAGCGCCGCCGCCGTCTGCGGTTGCGGTGACTTTCAAAGTGTGCCGACCGTTGCTGAGCCCTTCAAGAGACACCGAAAATGGTTTTGCAATCCAGCCAAGCCGATTCCATATTTTTCCGTCAACAAAAACTTCTATATAACTCGCTTGAACTGCTCGCACTAAAACTGTTAAGGTAAGCGTGTCCGTATCCAGTTTAATCACTTCTACAATAGGGGCAGGTGGTGTTCCTGACCCTGATGGTAATTCCATAGGATTTGCGACAGCTTGATTAGCAAAAAGGGAAGTAGCCAACGCCAAAACAAGCAGGGTCAAAAGTAGCGTTGCCAACAGGATTCTTCTTTTGTCACTTGACCTTTTGTTGGGCATCTTTCGCAGCGCTCCTGCATATAACGCCATGATTTCCTTGTTATTTAGCCTTTTTTGTCAAGGTTTCTTGACCTGGTTTAGTCAACATTTCTTGACTAAGCGCCGCACTATCGTATTTGCCGTCTATTAGAAGCCTAATAGAAATTCGTTGCAGAAAACGAGGAGGGGGTCTACCCGTAATGGCGCGGAAACCGCCCAAAAGAATGTAGAAAACGCGAGCACAAACATATTTAGAGATAGCGAAAATCGCAGCGCAAGCCTATTCTAAGCTGAGTAACTTGCCCAGTTTCTCCATGTTGTCAAACATGACGCAGTGTCCTTCGCCTTCAAAAACCTCCAAGCTTGCATTTGGAACCGCTTGGACAAGGCGGTAAGCGTTGTCAACACGGCAAGTTGTGTCTTTCGTGCCGTGCCACACGTAGACTTTGCTGGGTGGAACTATCGATATAGGCTCAGCCCACGGTTTCATGAAAAGCTGATGCTCCTGAAACACGGCTTTAACTCCCGCGTTTTCCTGCCTGAAGCCTTCAGCCATAGACCCGTACATCAACCGTAACCAAGATGGGTCCTCAAAGAACTTGGTATCTGCTTCAGGCCAAGATTCCAGCATTTTTCGCCCGTTCTTGGACTTTAAAAACGCGTTGATGTCCCTGTTTGCCCTTAACACTTCGGCTCTGAACCGTTTCAAGCCCCACATGCCCAAAGCGGGAATTTTCATTGCGAAACGCGCAAGAGAATTGTTGTGCGCGGTTGCCACGTCAAAAGGCAGGGCTGGAGAACCGACAATCACGGCTTTGGTCACGCGCTCGGAAAAAAGCGCGACGTAGGTGAGACCGAAGGGCCCGCCTCCTGACCAAGCAAGTAATGCAAACTTCGTGATGCCCAAATGTGCCAGCAAAAAGTTGACGTCAGGAGCGAAGTCTCGGAGGCGGCGTCTAGGCGCAAAAGTTGACAAGCCATATCCTGGGCGGTCCACCCCGATTATTTGAAAGCCGTTGGCGCACGCAAACTCTTTCAGAAGCAGGGTTTCCAACCTGCTGCTTGCGGTGCCGTGGAAGTAGAGAACTGGCGTGCCTTCGCCGATAACTGAAAACCCTAGCTGCCTTCCATCGGGCAAAGAAATCTGCTGCTTGGTCGCCTCCATTTCCGCTTTCTCCGTGTAGACAATTATGGTATTTTGAAAGCAGAATTCAATGTTTCGGTTTCACTTTTCTAACCGTTAGCAAAGTAACATAGTCTGCCAGAGCGGCGAATTGCACAACCCGCCTGCAACCCAAAACAAACCCCGACAACAAAACACAAAAAACACCACAAACACCCAAAAGTAGATGTGCTAAGCAAACTCTCACTTCTACAAGTAAAAAAAACAACACCAACACACCACGAACCCATATCCAGAGAGGCAATTTCCCACGCGATAGAAACTATGTCACAGCTTCTTCCCGCACCGCACACAGAAAACAGCATCTTGCGAGTTTTCCGCTCCGCACTGCGGACAATACTTCACCTGCTCTGCAGCCGAAGCTGGTAATGTCTGGTTTGTTGGCGCCTTCACGGCGAAGAACGCTTGAGCCGCAACTACCCACGCCAAGTAGCCTATCGCGGTTCCCGCGAATGGAATAACTAAAACCGCAGTAACCGATATTGAAGCCGCAAAAAACAACAAAACGCCGATACACCCGAGAATCAACCCTAGTAAGCTGCCAGCCACAAGCGCCCAGCCAGCAGTCCTGAACAACCGCACCTCAGACCTCACAGCCAGAAGGTTGAACGCCCGCATCGTGAATAAGGCTTGAACCAAACTAGCCACAGAAACCGCAGGCAGAACTGGCACCATAAAGCTCAGAATGGACTCAAAGTCGGTCTGTGTGGGAACAGGGTTCAAGGTTGGCATCCAGTTGCCCAAGTTCGTGAAGAGGATGATAAGCATTAAGCCGCCAGCCACCCCAGCCACAACTATGCCGGAAAGCACCCCGTAAAGCGCGTTGTTAAAGATGCCCAAGTCCTTGTAGTCGCTGGCGAAACCCCTCATCGCAACCAGAAAAAGGATAAGCCCAGCTAACCCCGCCAAACCAAAAACCCACGAGAACGGAGACACAGCTGAACTGGTTGAATACAGGTCCAAAAATCTGGGAAGAATCAAAAGCGGACTGGCAGCGCTTACCACTAACAGCAATGCGCCTATGCCACCCAGCATCCTGTTCGAACCTACAGCCATCTGAAACCCCCTTCTGATATTACAGGCTTCAGGGAATAAAGTTTTTGCAACCGAACACCTCTCGGTTGTTTCAACCCAAACCCGAAGAATTAAATGCGAAACCTCACCGCTTCCGTTTTTCTGTTTTAACGAACTTCTCCAACTCTTCCTCAATCAACGTCATAAACAGCGGAACCTTGGAAATCTGCTCCAGCAAATGCGCGACAACAGCATAAACCTTCTGATAAACCTCAACATCCCGCATAACGTCACCATAGGCGTCCAGCGACTTCTTCAGCTCCACAAGCTCTTTATGAGCTATCTCAAGGGTTTTCTCCGTCTGCAAAAAATAACTTGGCGACCTAAAAGGCAACATTTCCATCTTGTACCTGTGCGTATGCGTGCCCGGAATCATTTCGCGGGTAATCATGTTTATGTCAACCAGTTGCCGTACAGCTTTTGAGATGGCTCCAGCGGAAAAACCCGTCAAGCTCCGTAAATCCCGCTGAGTCAAGCTCCTGCGGATGTAAAAATACGCCATAACCATTGAGACGATTGGATGGCGACCAGTGTGCTCAGAAGCTTTTTCCGCAAAAAAATCCACTATTTCCTGTTCGATTCGGCGAATTTCAGGATCAAACACCATAGAGTTGCTACTGGTGACTTGTTGCACCTTCCTGTTTCCGTGTAGAATCTAAGCGTATGATCTGAAATTTCTGCAATACATGCTCGTAAGCAGGAATCAGAACATTCATCTCGTCCAGAAAACTCCTAAGGTTGCTGTGCCCTAGCTTCGTCGAAAGAGAAGGCTTGCTCAACTTCGCCTCAACAGTCTCAAGGAAGCCGCTTATCTCCGATAGATAACCTTGAAAATCCAGCATCGACCGTGATAGAACCTGCGAAGGAGACCCCGCGAGCCTGTAAAAGTATCCGCGTGCATTCGGGATAGGATGCTTGCTCACGAAACCTATTTCCTCCAAGTCTTGAAGAGCCGCGGAAACGGTTCCAAGGGAAAAGCCAGTTAGCTCCCGAAGAAGCTGCTGCGTAACCTCCTGACGAATATAAATGTATGCCATAACTTCAGAAGTTTTGGCAGAACGCCCCTTCAAATACCCAAAATTCCCGATGATTTCCACTAGTTTGTGCTCAACGCGCCTGAGGCGCTCTTCACTGGGAGCCGTTTTGCCGTGTTTCATTTCCGCGGAAGCTATGGGAAAACGGAAAATATAAAGTTTTCAAAATCTGTGAAAAATGAAAAAATTTATATGCGGAAAAAACAGTTTAAATTTCATGAAAAATGAAAAGTGACCGTGAAATGAACACGTCCACCGTCATCCAAACCCGCAACCTAACCAAGTACTACGGCAAAAACCGAGGAATCGAAAACCTAAATCTTCAAGTTAGAAAAGGAGAGATTTTCGGTTTCCTAGGCCCAAACGGCGCAGGAAAAACCACCACCATCAGATTGCTCCTAGACCTGATTCACGCAAAATCTGGGGAAGCCACAATCCTCGGGCACAACGTCCGAACCGAGTCGGAACTGATTCGGGAACGAGTCGCGTATCTGCCAGGAGAACTTGGGATTTTCAAAGATTGGACTGCCAGCCGCACACTTTCATATCTGTTCAAGCTCTACGATAGGTCCGTCAACTGGGAAAAAGTTGAAGAACTCGCGCGAAGCCTGAATCTTGATTTGCACAAAAAGACACGAGAGCTTTCCAGAGGCAATAAACAAAAAATCGGTATAATCTCCGTTTTGGCACCTGACGTGGAACTTTTGATTTTGGACGAGCCTACGTCTGGCTTAGACCCCTTGGTCAATAACGAATTTTACAAGCTACTGCTAGCTAAACAAGTCGCTTCTGGCTGCACAGTTTTTCTCAGCTCCCACCAACTAGAGGAAATAGAAAAAATAGCGCACCGCGTGGGCATAATCCGGCAAGGAAGCCTCGTTGAAGTAGCAGCGGTCACCCAGTTAAAGCAGCTAGCACTGAAACATGTTGAGCTGTCGTTTACCGCATCTTCAGACGCCAAAACGTTTGTGGGTAAGCTGCCAAAAAAGTTAGTTAAGAACTTGGCAGTGGAAGGTTCCCGTGCGAGGTTCCTATCCAAACGGGAAGAACTCCCGCTTCTTTTGCCACAGTTAGCTGACACTTCTTTCAGCGACTTTAACATCAGAGATTCCACTTTGGAGGATATCTTCCTTGAATACTACGGCGCGACTACCAACGAAAAGCAGGCAAACATAGAAAGAAAAACGAAAACGTCCTTGCGGCAGGAGAAGCAGAAAGGGAGGTGGTTTAAATGAAAAAGATTTTTGCCGTTACAAAGGAGGACCTGCGCGATAAGACGTGGTTCCTTATAGGTCTCGGTGTCCTCATCGGTTTGCTGGGGCTTTACTTAGTTAACCTGCTAAGCAGCTTGGACCTCAGCGGGTTACAAGCCTACTTGGATACGCTTCCCGAGTCGTTGCTGGCTTTGTTAGGTCCGCTTGACATTGCGAATCCTTACTCGCTGTTTAACGCGTATTTTTTCTCGTTCCTGTCGCTTTACTGCGGCGTTTTCCTCGTCTACATGGCAAGCAGCTTGGTGCCCCAAGAAGTGGAGAACAACACGATAGACCTCGTGCTATCGAAACCCGTTTCACGAGAGAAATACCTGACAGGCAAGATAATCTTCCTGTACGTGTTCACCACCTGCCTCATAGGGCTCATTCTGATGTTCGTTGCAGCGGGCATGGCATCATCCAACATGTTCATTGAAGAAGGCTTGCACTGGGAACGAATAATCGCCATATTCCTCACAGCAACATTGCACCTAGGAACATTGGCTATGACGGCTGTTTTCTTCTCTACGGTCTTCCTCAGCACAAAAAAGACCCTTGCCGCCGCTGTGATTACTATGTTCCTGATGTTCTTCATGGACGGCTCCTACGGTACGGCTGGCGCCGCAGTTAGCAATCCGCTACGTTACGCTTCCACATGGTTCTACTACAACCCCGCGCAGTACTTCGGAACAGGGAACTTTGCCAGCTTCCCCCGCGACGTGTTCGTTCTCGTATGTGTCAACGTGGGCTTGATTATCGCTAGTATCATTGTCTTTCGGGAAAGGGATATTCCCGTTTGAAACAACTGCTCATCAGAGGCTAAATGCAGGTTCAGAAGCAACAGAAGCCAAAAGCCTCTCAGCAGCTTCTTCCTGCTCTTTTGTCCCGCTTACGGCAAGCCAGCAACTGCCCTCTGCCCCACAGACGCCACCAGCCGCAATCAACTCAGCAGCAGCCCCGGTTAAAAGATGTAACGCGTCAATCTCCGTGAATACTTGACCTGGAACTGGGAACAAGCGGTAGCCGCCTGCGCTTGGCAAGTTCACCTTCTCCGATAGGCAGAATAAGTCGCCGCATACGCGTTTCTCTAAGCCAACTGGTATAATCAGCCTCACGCGACGCCCCAAAACAGCCTGCAACGCCACAGCTATAGTGCCCGCTTTAGGGTGACCTATGAGAATTGCCGCCTGTTTCCTGTGCAAATCCACCGCGTTTGCCCCTTTCAAGATGACATCGCCCTCTTTGAGTTCGTCGATTACGTCGACTATGCTTTTGCCTTTTTGCCACTCACCTTGGGTTATAACTACGTCGCCGGGAAACGCGCTTTCGTCAGAAAGTCGGCCTTCAGATGTTACGGCTGAGCTAGGCGGCAAAGTGATTCCGCGGAAAAAACGTTTCCGAGAAAAACCTTCGGCAACCCCGAGCGTTTTCAAAATTTCTTCGGCTACGTACCCGTTTGTCGTGCCGGCGACGATAACTACTGTGCCGTTTTTCATGGCGCTTAACACCGCGGGATGTGACGCTAATGCTTTAGCGATTAATCGTTTACCCGCAGACGAGGTAATCACGAACTGTTTCAAGTTTTTTTTCGCTCCTTTCAAGTATTTACCGTAGTCTTGACTAATTAACAGTTCTTTTTCGGGATTTATCTCATTTTCTGGAGTTATTAGGGTAAACTCATTCCCGTTATGTTTGAATCTAATCCCTTTATAACCTATTCAAAAATAGCCATGGCCGTCAAGTCTCTGGAAGACGCTGCGACACTTGAAATCGTTGGCTCGGTAGTAGTTTGTGTGGGAAGAAAGGTCAAGTGGCAGCGT
>Ga0315535_1000080_pt1 | contig 57459 bp, 77 predicted proteins | sample SalMarSW160220MG_2_FD_203092 | JGI IMG/M metagenome (GOLD analysis project Ga0315535, IMG submission 203092) | Salt marsh sediment microbial communities from the Plum Island Ecosystem LTER, Massachusetts, United States - Salt Marsh Sediment SW1602-20 ... | reverse complement strand
CTAGCTTGCGCAGCACTTCCGGGAATACCGCCTCGTATATGTTGGAAGTCCCCTGTGAGAACCACGCGACCCGTTCCATGCCGAGCCCCATGTCGAGGACCTTTATCGGAAGCTCCCTGTCGCCGCTGTCAGAATGCTCGTAGAGCATATAGACCTGGTTGAACAGCTCGACTCCGCGTGAGAAGAACTCCATGCACGGTCCGTAGTTGGATCCGCCAGCCCAGGCGTCCTCGTGCAGCGTGAGTTCTGACGCGGGCAGGCCCACGCCTTCAGTGATATAGCGATAGATGTCCTCGAACGCCTTGTTCTGGTCCCATTCATCCTTTGGCACGAACATGTGCTGCCCAATCATGATGAAGCCAGTACAATGAGCGCCAGTGATCCCGACATTGTCGACATCCCCAAATCTTAAGCAGAACTGGGGTATCACGAGCTTCTTTGCAGGCGGCTCGACCTCGCCGCTTATCACGTAGGGCTGGAATGCCGCGATGCTCGCCATGGTGAAATCCGTTGTGGGGTTCCATCTCGACACCACCGGATACCTTTTGACTGGCTTGTAGCCCCACTCTGAGAACATCTTCCTGAACTGCTCCCACACCTCGATGAAGCTCAGCTTGGCTTTTGCGGGGTTGGACTCGACCACATTTGTGCCTCCCTGGCATGCAGGGTCCCCGCAAACCGCCTGATCCGCATTCACGGTCCAGAAATACGTGCCGCACTTGCACTTCTTCCTCTCGAAGCCCTCTCTCTTCAGGATATCAGTTGCATAATACTTGTCAGGCTCTTTAGACGCGACGCCCTTGAACCATTTCTTGAGCTCCTTGTCTGTTTTCATAGGTTATAGGCGGGATTAAGGGGATATTTAAATATTGCCCTTATTATGGTATTAGAAGTGTCTCAGAGGTTTTAATCCTTTCATCAACGGCCTTTCAGCCTCAGACGGGGATAAACCTCATCATCGACATTATTTTATTTATGGTGATGGGTTAATAAAACTTTGCAGTCATTCAGGCTTTCCCGGAAGCTGAGGCGGGACTTTTTGGATGTTCTTTTCTGTGCTTATCCTTGAGAACGCGACGCTCTTGGCGATGTATTTCTGGAGCTGCGTGAAGTGGCTCTTGAGGTATCCTCTTATCTTCTCGTTCTCCAGCACTATGTCAACGAACTCATTGGCGTATTCTGTCAGGATCCTGTCAATCTCTTCGGGATGGCCCTCCAGGCTCTGCATCCCGCCTCCATGCCTGCCGGTCACATTGTGTGTCGTGGCCATGCCGTGCTCGAAATCAAGACGTTCGATCTTCAGCTCCAGACCTGTCCTCTGTATCTCCAGGAATGCCTTCTCACGCTGGTCGAGATACACTGAGACGACTTTGGTTATGCTGTTGCCGCAGTCATACACTGCGGAATAGGACACATCATGCCCTTTCTTTTCCACGGTACTCATCATATCGCCTCCTGCAGGTTGTCTATCTCTTCAGGTCCTTGAACTTGACAGAGTGCTGCTCGCCTGCGCTGCCCCAGTTGTCCATGGGCGTCTCGTGTATGACTACCGTGACTGCCTGCGCAGGTATCCCGAAGCCTGTGAACACCTCTGTTATCTTCTTCATGATATCAGGCTTCTGCTCTGCCTTCAGGGGCCAGGTCTCTACTGTTATGATTGGCATCGTATCACCTCACTTTCAAAAATGGTTGTCGGTTAGTTTGGAAAAACATTATCATTTCCTTACCATGAACGGGAACATCTTTGGCTTTATTGTCCAGCCGTCCTTGAGGAGTATGTCGAACACAGGCCATTTTGCGTCATTCACATCATAGCTGATGTCTGCTACTTTCTTGAATGCCTGTAATGTGTCATAGACTTTCAGGCTACGCGTGTCCAGTATGGTTATCCCATAGAAGATGCTCATCCTTGCGCTGATGCCCGATATGTCCATCCTTCTCCCCAGCTCAACCGATTTTTCGCAGAAATATGCGACCCTCTTTGGCTCGTCCAGTTTCAGGTAGAGCCAGTAGCCCTTGCGAAGTCCGCCTCTGAACAGCACCCCCTTCCATTTGGCATCTGCCAGCTTGAATCTCAGCATGAGGTCGTATTTGGGGTGCTTCACGATCTCGAATGGTATCTGTCCGGAGTTCAAAGCGTTTACCTGCCTGATGGTTTCCTGCTTGCCGACGAATCTCTGTCTTGGGACCGCCCTTATCTCCATCATGTGGATGCAGAAAAGGAATATGCCTGCGCCGATGAGGAAGACGACAGGAAGGAACACTCCGAATGCAGGGCTGAGGGTATCACCTTCTACGCCTGCAATGGCCGGGAAAAAGTAGAATATTATGAAACAGATCCCTAGAAGCGCAAGAAATAGGGGGAATATCATTATGAACCACAGCACTGTGGCGTTCTTGACATGATACGGTTTGGTTGTCATACCGTCATTTTATCATCCGTTTATTTAAAACTTATGCTTTGTTATCAACGCAAGCACGGTATGATACACAAAGAATCCTTATAGTATTCTGTGGTACAAAAAACTCCCCGAGTTTTGGTACAAAGACATCCTTCGGATGTTTTTTAGTGCCAAAACCTTTGGTTTTGTGTACCTAAGGCTTTTTCAGCGCTTCTCTTTCCTGAACTCGAGATAGGAATACAGTACAGGATATAGTGCCGCAACCACGACCAGCAGGATCCACCAGGTCAGGTATGCTGGAGGGAGGACGATTCCCAGCAGCATCACGAACGCCAGCGCCTTGAACACCTTTGCCCCGAGCTCGTGCGTCTTCTTCCACACCTTCTCGCTGCTCAGCGTCCACGGTGTCCTTATCCCTATGAACCAGTTCATCTTCGCGTGCTCTATCAGCACGCCTGAGTAATAGAATATTAAAGCGATGGCAGGAAGGATGACATATGTCATGCTGAACCTGTATCCGAGGTTCCATGCCACGCTCGCAGTGTGTATGTAGAGCAGGAACACGACTATCAGGACTATGAAATTGTCGAAATACTTCATGAACTTCTGTATGTTCTTCTTCAGCGGGTCGATGCAGGGTATTGCCATGAACAGCAGGAGCATCGCTACAGCGATTACCGGCATCAGGAAAAGCCCCCAGATTTTCGGCATCTGCCCGTCGACCTGCCCTGCAGCGTTCCAGTGCGACGCCATCTGGTCAGGCATTATGGGGTAGAGCATGATGCTTCCTACGATAGAGAGAGCTATCAGGACTATTATCAGGTAATAGCTTGTCCTCATGGATGAGTACGCAACACATGATGTTTATTAATCTTTTGTGCGGTCCGCATGAAAAAGGCAGATATGGCAGGACTTGGTGAGATGCTGTAATATATATCGCAATATTTATATTCTCAAGGGGGGATGTCTGTCTTGAGAAGGTGATATTATGTCTTATGATTATGATCTCGGTGCATGGGACCTTTCTGAGATACTTCCTGCTGACATGGAAGCGAAGATGAAGGAGATAGATTCTCTTGTCAAGAAATTCGAGTCGTTCAGGGAGAAGCTGACCCCCGACATGCCCAAGGAGGATTTCATGCGGGCGGTGAAGCTCCTGGAGAGGATTGAGACAGAGATGCTCAAGATAAGCGCTGGCTCTTACATGGATTTCAGCACAGACACATCTGACGCAGAGAAGTCAAGGGTGATGTCTAATGTCGATCGCTTCAGCGCAGACATGAGCAACAGGATGCTCTTCTTCACCCTCTGGCTCAAGAAAGGCCTTGATGACGGGAACTTCGCCCGCCTGTCAAGTGGCACAGGAGACTACGAGGCGTATTTCCGGAATGTGCGGCGCTTCAGGCGTTTTGCTCTCGAGGAACCTGTAGAGCAGATGATAAACCTAAAGGACACCACAGGCGAGAGATTGCGTGACAGGGTGTATGACAAGCTCACTGCAGGGTTCCGTTACGCTATCGTCATCGACGGCAAGGAGAAAGAGGTCAATGAGACCACTATACGCACGTTCTTCCAGGACCCTGACCCTGGAAGGAGGAAGGAGGCGTACGAGAAGATACATGGGAGGTTCAGCGGCTTTTCTCCAGTCATAGGCGAGCTGTATGCAGGCACTGCAATCGACTGGTTCAGCGAGAACATAAAGACAAGGAGCTACACGTCCCCTATCGCTGTGCGGAACTTCAGCAACGACATCCCTGACGCTGCGGTCGATACCCTGCTCGATGTGTGCAGGGACAACCGGACCATATTCCATCGCTATTTCAGGATCAAGGCTAAGCTGTGCGGCATCGAGGGCAGGATAAGCCGGACAGACATCTACGCACCCATAAAAGAGGTCAGTGATAAGAAGTATGCGTTCAATGAGGCTGTCAATATAGTTCTGGACTGCTTCGGCTCATACTCTTCCAAAGTCCAGCGCTTCGCGCTCAATGTCTTCGAGCGCAAACATCTCCATTCCGCGCCCGGGGAGAACAAGAAAGGCGGGGCGTACTGTTATGGCATGCCACCGGGCATCATGCCTTTCGTGTTCCAGAGCTTCCACGGCACTGTGAGCGACGTCTCGACACTGGCGCATGAGCTCGGCCATGCCGTGCATGACCAGTTCTGCACAGAGAAGCACGGCATCATGACTTTTCATCCCTCGCTGCCCATGGCAGAGACCGGCTCCATATTCGCCGAGATGGTCCTCACCGACAAGCTTCTCGCAGATGCAGGTGATGACAAGGTGCTGAAGAAGCAGCTGCTCGCAGGCCAGATCGACGACGCCTACAAGTCGATAATGAGGCAGGCGTATTTCGTTATCTTCGAGAGGAATGCTCACGAGATGATCAACTCGGGTCCAGGAGCGAGCGTCGAGCAGCTCTCAGACGCGTATCTTGAGAACCTGAAGGAGCAGTTCGCAGATTCTGTCGTCCTGCCTGACCATTTCAGGTTCGAGTGGATGTCAGTGCCTCACATATTCCACACGCCTTTCTACTGCTACGCGTACGCATTCGGTCAGCTACTCACCCTCTCATTGTACAGGATGTTCAGGCAGGAAGGAAAAGAATTCATCCCCAAGTACGAGATGATACTTTCCGCAGGCAATGCAGAGCCTCCTGCAGAAACTCTCAGGAAAGTCGGCATAGACATAGCCTCAAATGATTTCTGGCAGGCAGGGTTCGACATCCTCAGGGAAAAGCTTGATGAGCTTGAGAAGCTGATGTAGGATATAGCTTGACCCGATGAAGGCAGGGATGGTGCTTGCAGTCTGCTGTATGTGCTTTAGCCGCGATTTAAATACTCTTTAATATCTCAGCATTCAAAGACAATAATATTTATAAGATTGCTATGAAGCTTTTTCTGTATGGTACTGCCATACTCTTGGGTGCGGATGTTTAAGGGAGAGGAGCCATATCCTCTTGACAGGGAGGATATGAATCCGCAACAGCAGGCAGAGTTCCTGATGTTGCCGGGTAATATGGATGGTTTGTATCTTGGCGCCTGCCTTGACAGCTGCAGGTGGGGCAGCATGACTTCTGTGATGTATAAGATGAACCCTCAAGACATGATCGCGTTCATCCAGAGCTGGATGCAGCAGAACAAGGGCATCTTCGAGAGGCGTTTTCACGAGGAAGATATTGACAGGATGTACAATTATTTCTATCTGCCACACATAAACCATAAGGTCTGCCCGAGGGACAAGTCACACAGGGGGATGGCAAGGGATCTTGGAGGAAGGTTGCGCTGCACGCACAAGAGTAAGAGCAGGTTCAGGCCGAGTTTTATAGAGAGCTACAATACTTTTGATGATCATGCTCAGATGCGCAGGATAGATTTCCATGAGAGAAAACCTATTGACCCGATGCTTGAAGATGTCTTTGATGAGGATACTGGAGAGCTTCTGGAATGTTATGATGAAGAGAGGGAGAAGTACTTCAGGAAACAGGAGAGATATGATGAAGAGGAAAAATCCCTTGTCGTCACTGATGCCTGCCTTGCGATAATATCTGACATCGGTAAAATCCTGTCTCTTGAGACCATCCTGAGACGGCTGAACATTGGTGATGAGATCCGCACTGTCTATTGCAACGGGATTGGCGGCGAATGTGATCGTGTTGATGAGTTGAGCGAGTCTGATAAACAATCCTATGGGTTGGTAGCTCATTGCCCTGGCCACACCGACCCTACTAATGAATTGGTATTTCCTTTCGACGGATGGACTCTCGCTTTCTATGTGCAGAAATGGTGGAATCAGCTGGATGGCCGCATGCCTCCTTTGTTCGAGAATTCAGGGGATGTTGAGGAATGAATTCAGAGTTCCAGTTCGCAGGAGATGTAATCCTCGTCTGTGCCTTCCCAGTCCTTGTGCATGCGCAGCTCTTTCGCGCCCATGCTCTTTATCAGGTGCAGTGAGCCGTTCGGCCTGAAGTTTCCCACAAGCCTCCTGTACCCCTGTTGCTTTGCGCAGCGGATGAATTCTTCAAGCAGCATCCTGCCGTATCCTCTCATGCGCGTGGAATGTTCGACAACGATGTTTATCAGGTGTATTGTCTTGTCTGTCGTGACCATGCCTTCTAGCCGCTGGTCTGCTATGTCCTCTTCTGTGAGCGGATATCCAATCACGTTCCCGAGATAGTACTCTCCTGAGACCAGCGCTTTTGCTATGCAGTCTGGTCTGGATATGTATTCCATGAAATCCTCTTCTTCCCACATTATGTTTTCCGGGAAAGAGTCTTCTTCAGAGCCCATCACAGTATCATCGAATTCATCCCAGTTGTCCTGTGTCAGGTCCTCGAACCGGATAGTCTGTCCTGATGTCATGTATCTTGTTGGTATGCAGTACGTTAAATAGGTTTCTGTCCCCGATTGCATAAGAACACAACACATTTATAAATGGCAATTGATTAGGACAGGGTATGAAGACCCCTGCTATACATATCGACAGGAGGAAGCGGCTTCACGACCTGAAGCATGAGTTCCCGAGTCCCGACCCAGGGATAAGGTTCCTTGACAATGTCTGTCTCGGCGCGGGCATCATAGCGCCGCTTACAGCAGTGCCTCAGGTGCTCAAGATATTCATGCTGAAGAATGCGGCAGGCGTCTCTCTCCTTTTCTGGGCGCTGGTCTCTGTCCTGGCGGTGCCCTTCATCATCTACGGGATCGTCCACAAGGCAAAGCCGATAATAGTTATGCATTCCCTCTGGCTGATGATGGACATCATAGTCGTCATAGGCACGATGATGTACGGCTAGAAAAAGAGAAGGTAAAAAAAGAAGATAAAACAAAAAGAATATTACCCTTTCTTCGTGTATATCGTCTGGCTCGGGAAAGCGAAATCCAGCTTTTCCTTGTTGAACTGCCTGAGTATCTCCATGTTCACTTCTGTCTGCGTCTTGAGGACGTCCTCTCCTTTCTTGATGTAGTAGATGAAGAGTATGTTCATGGCGAAGTCGCCGAAAGCATTGAATGACAGCTTTACATCCTCCTGCACGTTCTTGTTCTTCTTGGCGATCCCCTCGAGGAGCTTCATGGCCTTCTCCATCTGCGCAGGTTTTGTGTCATAGGTCAGCCCGATGTTGAGCACGACCTTGCGCGAGGGCTCCCATGTGACGTTCTCTACAGGAGAGTCAGAGAATGTCGAGTTGGGTATCGTGACTATCCTTCCCTCGAGCGTCTGCAGCCTTGTCGACCTCAGCCCTATCTCCTTTATCATGCCGTCGAACCCGGCCACCTTGACCCTGTCGCCTATCTTGAACGGCTTGTCTGTGAATATGGTGAACCCGCCGAATATGTTCGCGACAGTGTCCTTTGCAGCCATCGCAAGTGCCAGCCCTCCGATGCCGATCCCTGCAAGGACTGCAGTGACGTCGTAGCCTGCGTTGTTCAGCGCGACTATTATCGCTATGACCCATACAAGTATCTTCGTGAATTTCCTCACCAGCGGCAATAGCTGGTCGTCAAGGTCTGTTTTTGTCTTGCCTGCTAGAGGCATGAGGTACTCGTTGTACAGCGAGTCGAACAGTCTTGTGATGAGCCACGCGACATTTATTATTATCAGTACCTCGAAGACCCGGCCTATCCAGATGTGTGCTCCTTCAGGAAGCACGAGCTGCTTTAGCCCGAACCAGATTCCCAGGATCGTGAGCGCGAACACTATGGGCTCTTCGACCATGTCGACTATTATGTCGTCCAGCTTTGTCTTTGTCTTCGCTGTAAGCTTCTTGAACACGTTGCCTGACAGCCAGTAGAGCGCTTTCCCTACTATGACCGCCCCGAAGACTATCAGAAGGGCGATAAGCCATTGATAGACGGTATTGCCGTAGTACGTCTGTGTCAGTATTGTTATTATATCCATGTTATCCACCCGTGAAATGAGAATAAGGAAAGGATTTATAAATGTTATAGGTTTTGAATTGCATTCATATGCAAATCCCCATAATCTACGCCCACCCGGAAACCGGCGGCCACTGCGCCGAGATACTGAAGGGTGTCAAGAAGGTTCTGAAGTCCGGGAAAAAGGATTTTAAGGTCTATGACTTATACGGGATGAAGTATGATCCTGTCCTCCATGAGTCAGAGCATTACACTGCGGGCAGGAGGAAGATAAGCAGTGAGAACAAGGCGTTCCAGAAGGTCATCAAGGATGCAGAGACCATGATATTCATCTACCCTATATGGTGGGGCTACATGCCTGCCATGCTCAAGGGTTTCTTCGACCGCATACTCACGCCGGGTTTTGCGTATCGCTATGTGGACGGCAGGGTGAGGGGCCTGCTGGAAGGCAGGAAAGCGATAATATTCACCACGAGCGGAGGCCCTAAGATACTATACACGCTTACGTTCAACCTGCCGAAGAGGATGATCTGCTCTTTCATACTGCGATTCTGTGGGCTAAGGTCCAGCTATCACCAGGTAGGCAGCTGCACCCGGCTTGACGACAAGAAAGCCTTGAAGATAAGGAAAGTCGTCGGGAAGGCTCTTTCCAGGTTATGAACCCTCCTGCTTTATATACTGCCTCTTTCTCCCTGCTAAGCTCATGGACGCGGAAGCCATAGCCGACAAGGCAAGGAAGTCGATAGGCAGGTTCTGCATAGAGGAGTGCAGGTCTTTCTGCTGCAGGAAATGCTATCTTGTCCTCGAGGAGGATGAGGTAGACGTAGTCACGCAGGGCAGGAAGGCAGAGCTTGAGGCAAAGGGCCTGCTGAAGCGTCTCGCTTCAGGAAAGCACTCGCTCAACATGGGCACTTCTGACATGGCCTGCCCGAGCCTCGACACCGGCACGTTCAGGTGTAGGATACATCGGCATCCGAAGAGGCCTAAGACCTGCAGTAACTTCCCGCTGTTCATAGAAGGGAAGAATATCCTGCTTTCCCCGCGCTGCCTCGCTGTGAGGCTGGGCATGCTCTATCCGTTCATAGCCCGCCTGAAGATGATGGGCTACACCATCATAAAGCCTGAGGAATACTCGGATATAGAGTTGTACAGCACAGAACTGATAAATCCAAAAGGCCCGACCGATGACCCTGGTGTCGATATCGCAGCATGATGCTGATGCTCAGGCAGCACCTCCGCTCTAGCGTCGGTCAGAAAGAGGAGCTGAAACCGGCTTGTTCTGCAGAAACCAGACTAAGGCGTTAGCCTCTATTATGAGAATGATTGTCTATTTGCCGGCAAAGCACAATAGCAGCGAGGTGCTGCCGGACTTGTGATGAAGAATGCAAAAGAAAATTAAGGCCTTTCAGGCCTCATATCTGTGATTCTCCTTTCTTCTTCTCCCTGTATTTATCGAGGCAGTGCTCTGAGCAGAAGAAGTGCTGCTTTCCGTCTATCTTCGTCTCGACAGTATGTTCAGCATCAAGCAGGGCTGCTCCGCAGTTCGCGCACTTGCCCTGCTCTCCATCATCCTCTGCGCCTTCCATAAAACCTTCTTCTTCAGGGCTTATCTCACCGTCCTCCACGAGCTTCTCCCTTCCTGTCTCATCATACACAGTCTCGTCCTTCTCCCCTGATTCCATCTCTTCCCTCAGTTCGTCTTTTGACTCTTCCATATTATCACCTTCATGATCACTCTTTAAGTTCTTTTTTTCCGCTGCCTTGCGCCAGGAGCATCTCCCTTACCTTGTTGCTGTACTTGTGGGCCTCGTGCAGCGGCTCCGGCAGCTTGTGCTTCTCGACCATGCATTTCTTCACCACTTCTGCGGCTGTCCTCATCGAGACCCTGTGGCCCGGGCTCACGTATATGGGCTTGGCGTGCTCTTTTGTCTTTATGGCCAAGGCCCTGGGCTCCCCGTCCACCAGTATCTTTCCGTCCTTCTCCTCTCCCATCAGGAGCTTCTTCGCGACCCCTATCGTGGGCATGTCGAGGAGTATGCCGAGGTGCGATGCCATCCCTATCTTCCTGGGATGGAGTATGCCGTTAGCGTCGACCATGAGCAGGTCGGGCTTCTGGTTGAGCTTTGACACCGCCTCGATCACCGCAGGGCTCTCCCTGTAGCTCAGGAATCCGGGTATGTACTGTATCGGAGCCTCGACTACCGCATACTTCTTCTCCACTACCTTGAGCGTTGCATAATCAAGGACCACTACTGCAGAAATAACCTTGTTGTCTGTGAATGCCTGGTCGCAGCCTCCTATGAGCTTCAGCTCATCGAAGTCATCCTTCACGATGACCTTCTTGGCAAGCCTGAGCTGCTCTTTCTCCAGATCACGTATCTTCATTGCCTGACCTCGCCTCTTTTTGGTCTCTTTTTGGTTATGCTGCGATTTCAGGGGTTTTGCTTTATATGTTTTTCTGTATTGCACAGCACCTTATCCTGCCTTCAGGTCAATATCATGGCTTGTCTTTCTTGAACTTGAAATAGAACTTCTCCTTCCTGAGGTAGTCGTGCGTCTTGATGTCGAGCTTTGCATGCTTCTTCTCGAGCCAGAACAGTATTGCACAGCCGACCAGTGCCATGATTCCCACCATTGCGAAAGTGTACCTGAACCCGAAGAACTCTGCTATCGCCGCGCCTATCGCTGCGGTCGCCGCCGTCCCTAGTCCTGTCAGGGTCGAGTAGAGGCTCCACTCAAAGCTCTCGTGCTTCCTGTCCAGGTTTATGCTCCAGAGGCCGAGCCAGGTGGGGTACGCGAGCCCGGCCCCTACTCCGTATATCACCTGCGCCGCGTATATGTGGATGATGCTCTTTGAGAAGATGTATATGCAGGGCACTGTCGCGATTATGAAAGTGCCTATTATCAGCCATCTGACCTTGTTCTCGTGGTCATCGACGTATCTTGAGAACGGGAGCTGGATTATGCTCCTTGTGACTATGAATATCGTGCTGGCTATGCCTGCCGCGAATATCGTCCCCCCTATGAGATTCTCCTTGAAGAATATCGCCAGGATGGGCTCTATCAGCCCGAACCCTGTAAGCACGAATACGTCTGATATCATCAGCAGTTTTAGTTTGCGGTTCATGTCACTTCCCTTTCCTGTAGAATCCGAACATGCTGCTGCTGCGGTCAGGCTTATGGACTACATGATGGTTGTTCTCGCTTACGAAACGTACGTCCTCGATGGAGTAGAATGCGTTCGGGTTGAACTCCTTCACCGTCTTTATTGCCTTGCTTATGTCCTGTCTCCTGAGGACAGCATAGAGTATCTTGACCTTGCCGTCAGGGCTCTTGGCACCGCTGCTCGTCACGATATGGCCTTCTTCCTGCAGCTTCTTCAGCAGTCTGGACGAGTCATTGTTGGTTATTATCCTGATTATGACATTGCCTATCGAGAGCTTCTGCTCTATGACTATGCCTGCGTAAGTGCCTGCTGCGAATCCTGCCGCGTACGCGATGTAGCACGCTACGCTCGACAGGTTGACCATTATCTGCCGCATCGCGCCGAGCCAGACGAGCACCTCGAAGAAACCCAGGAAGGGGGCCAGGTATCTGAAACCTTTTGATATGAATATGACCCGCATGGTGCCGAAGCTGACATCGACTATCCTCGCGAGGAATATGAGCAGAGGTATGACTGCAAAAGTGTATATGTCAGAGTTGAATATCGCTATGATGTCCATGCTGGGCGCCTCTCTTGTTATGCCTTCTTTGGCTTGCGTTTCATATTTATATGCTTATCCTCTTTTTCTCTTTCTTTTTTGCTGTGCTTTGAGATGAGCCTCTCGAAGACTATCGGAGATATGATGGTGGTCAGCAGGGACATCATCACCAGGGCGGTGAATGTAGAGCTCGTTATTATCGCCGCGTTTAAGGCCAGGGCGGCTATGACCAGCTCCACGTCGCCTTTGGGGTTCATGCCCCAGCCTATTATCCATCCTTCCTTCAGGCTGCCTTTTCCGGCCCTGTACGCAAGGGCTGTACCTCCTACCGTGCCGACGGTCGCGATGGCCGTAAGGAGAAGGATGAGCCATATGTTGCGCGATATGAGCGTGATGTCCGTGTTTATGCCTATCCATACGAAGAACAGGGGGATCAGGAATCCGAACGCTATTATGTGCAGGGAGTTGGCTATGTCTTCCTCTTCCCAGTTGGGGATGCTCTTCGTCTTGAATATCGTCTGTCGTATCACCATGCCTGCCACCAGCGCGCCTATGAAAGAGCCTATCTGGAGGAGTTCTGCAAGGCTCGCGATCGAGAGGAGTATTATGAGCGCGCCCGTGAATCTTGCCGTGCTTGACTTCTCCCTGTCGAAGAACTTCAGGGCACTCGGCACTATGAGCGCCCTTAGTATGAGTATTATGAAAAGGAAGAGAGCTATATCGACCAGCAGGGCAAAGACGCTGATCTTGCTTAACGATATGTGGAATGCCGAGAGAAGTATTGTTATCAGCGTAAGCTCTATGACGTCATCGACTGCCCCGGCACTGACTATGATATTGCCGAGCCTTGACTTCAGCAGCTTGAGCTCATCGAGGATATCTACCGATACTGCCTGCGAGCTGACAGAGAGCGCTATGCCGACGACCAGGCTGGCGATGTTGTCCAGGTGGAAGAAATGCCTCATGAGGAAGAATCCGAGTATGAGGGGCGCTGTGGTGTTGAACACGGATATGAGTGCGGATTTCCTTATGTTCTTGACGAATGCCTTCAGGTTCATCTCGAGGCCGACATAGTAGAAGAGCAGGACTATCCCCAGGTTCGCCAGGAACGTGAGCACGTCCATGTTGTTCTGTCCGAATATGGTCGTCCTTAATGCACCTATCCCCAGCAGCAGGCCGGCGATTATCTGTCCTACAACCCTGGGCAGGCCTATCTTCCTGAAGACCTCTGCAAGGAAGTACGCTAGGCCCAGGCATATCAGTATCATAAGAAGCGTCGACATCATTCTTTCTTTTCTCCTTGTATCTCTGAGTCCATCTTCTTAACTCATTATCCTCGGGTTCCTCTTCACGAGGAACCTGAGCACGAACGGGAAAATCAGCGTCGTTATCAGGGTCATGACGACTATGGCCGAATAGATCGAGGTCGTTATGAGCCCTGTCTTGAGCGCCATGAGGGCTATGACCAGCTCGACCGCTCCCCTGCTGTTCATCCCCCAGCCTATGAGGTGCAGCTGCTTCCAGCTAAGGTGAGTGAACGGCTTTGTGAGCAGCACTCCGCTGATCTTGCCGACTATCGCCGCAAGCGTTATCAACGCTATTATTGGCATGTTTATCGTCAGCGAGGTATAGTCGAAATTTATCCCTATGCCTATGAAGAAGAATGGTATGATGAATGAGAGCGCCATTATCTCGAAATGCTTCTTTATGTTCTCCTCCTCTTTCCTCTTCAGGCTGAGCTGGATTATCACTCCCGCGGCGAAAGCGGCTATTATGCTGCCCGTCATCGTGCCTGTTATCAGCATGCCGAATATCGCGAACATGAGGCAGAGCAGCATGGCGGTCATGAAGAGGCTGACCTCCCTCATATCCCCTCTCTCCCTCTCCTCGTACTTGATGAGCGTGGGCAGTATCTTGAAAGTGAGGAAGAGGATGGCGAAGAAACCGATCATCTCAAGAGGGGAGTATTCCATGTCTGCGGTGAATATCCTCTGGCCCAGGAGGGATGCTATCGTGATGAAGAGGAGGAGGCCTATCACGTCGTCTATTATGCCTGCCCCGAGCATCATTGCGCCGATCTTTGTCCTGAGTTTCTTAAGTTCCATCAGCAGCCTGGCGTTCGTGCCCTCTGCAGTGATGCTAAGGCACACGCCGACTATCAATGCGAGCAGGTTGTCGTATCCGAGCACTTTCATGACGATGAAACCAAACGTGAACGGCACGAAGCTCCCGAAGACGCTCATCATGAATATGTCCTTCCTCGCGCCGACCATCCTATTCCAGCTGACCCCCATGCCTGCGAGGAACAGGAGGAATATTATCCCCAGATCTGACATCAGCTGTATTATCCCGTTGTTGTCAGCTATCACGAGCCCCTTGACCGCAGGCAGCCCTATGGCTATTCCTATGAGTATCTGTCCCACGACTACAGGGATCTTCAGCCTGTACGCAATCTCTGATGCGATGAATGCCGCGAAAAGGCATAATGCTATTGTTATAAGAACGTTCATTTTACCTCTTTTTTTGAAGATCTATATCAATGACATGATATCTGCTTATTCTGCCATTTAAATAGTTTATGTTAATATCCGTCAGGAATAGCGGGGATTTATGCAAAATCCCCCTCAATAACATTTAAATACCCGAAAAGCTGATTTATTTGGGTGTTGGGTGTGAAATGTCTTACGTACGCAGTTTTTTCCAGGCTATTGCATTGTCAGCGTTCCTAGCTTCTGCTCCTGTATCTGCCGGAGATAAATGCGACACAAGGCCTTACAGGTCTGATGACGCGCGGCTTGACCACGCATTGCAATATTTCTGCAGCAACACTGATGGGGGCAGTCCAGTGGAGCTTGAGCATAAGGGTACCAGATACACCATCAAAGTCAAGACTGTGACATTCGGTGGCGGCGGTGATGAGTATATCGTCACCATAACCCGGAAAGACAGGAGGAAGAAAGAGACGTTTGTTGAGGGCGACTTCAACGCCAAGCTGAACAACGGCGCGATGTTCGCGACCCTCCAGGACAGCTACACAGTCAGGCGCAAGGGCAAGGAACCTGAGGAGTTGGACTTTGACGAGCCGATCAAGAACGACAATGAGAGCGGCAGGGCTTACCAGAAACGGGTCAGGAAGTTCAGGGCAGACACGAAGTGGGCCAACAGGCGGTATGACTCGACCCTCTCAGAGCTGGAGAGGATCCTCAGGCAGGGGACGAATGGAAAGAAGAGGGATTGAGTAAGAAAAAGATAATCTGGATAATTTCAAAAAAGATTTATTCAGTTCCTGTCACACCCTGCGCTCAGCGCCAGGACTTTCTGGAGTTCTTCAGGTTCCACATACGCTTCCAGCATAGTCTCTGTGTTCATCTGGTCGAGCATCATCTCGAACGCGATGTCGTGCATGCTTGCGAGATATACGCGCGCTCTCTTCGCGTTGTGTTCCTTTGTATCGCAGTATGTCCTCTGATATGCTGTCTTCCTCTCGATAGCATCATGCGCCTCTTTGAGGATCCTGTCGAGATGGGCCTGGTTGTGCTCAAGGAAATACACGTCAGGGGTCTTCTCCCTTGCTCCATCTGACCGGAGCCTCGCGATCCTCTCCTCAAGAGTCTCTTCGACCTTGCTCTTCATCTCCTCGAGCTCGTCGAAAGTCATCATCTCGAACTCCCACTGCCTCTCACCCATCCCGCTGTAGTGCGGGTTGTATCTTGGATTAGGCTTCCTGAGGACGACCTTGCCCTCATTGGAGATGCCTGCTACATCAGCTTTTGTGTAGTCGTGGATAGTCTTTTTCATCTTCACTTCCTCACGCAGCGCCTGCATCCTCTGTCGGCACGCATTCTTTTAGACCTTTATCTGGCTTTCTGTCTATGCAGGCGAGGCCGATATTGTTTTTGTAAAGATGCTCGCGGGGATCTTCGCGCATCAACCTGCTGTATTCAAGCTCTATCTGCTTCCTCTCCTTCTTCCAGGTCTCGACTTCCTCATCGACAACGCCTGTGAAGTCCGAAAGCGACTCTGCTCGCCTGTACTGGTCGTTCTTCTTGTAGAAGTCCATCACATCATCAATCGCCACTCTGGGAACTCTTGCGCCTTCCACGCTCGCGACCAGTGTGATGAAGTCTGCCTTCTCCTGCTGTGTCCTGCAGTCTCTTACTGCATCGTAAAATAGGTCTTTGTTCATTTTGGTTTACCTCTCACTGTTCAGCATCCTGTTCAGGCGGGTTTACGAAATCATGCCATGATTTGTCTGTCTGGTACTGGAGTTCCCTCATGGCCTTGATTGCATCATCTGCGGCCTTCGCCTGTTCGGGTGTCATCTGCGCCGTGTTTCGGTTCCTGCAGTATTGCTTGTTTCCTTCTGTATACAAGCACATCTTCGGGGCGCCATCTCCTATGTCTCTTAAGATCTGGAGATTTCCTTTATTGTCATACTGCGCACACATTGCCCTGCCGCTGGAGAGTCTTAGGCAGTTTATGTCGTCATAGTTTGCCCTTTTAGGCGCTTCTTTACTGCACCCTGCCAGTGCTGTAAAAGCACTCAGCGCGAGCGCGCAGATTGTTGTTCCGATCTTGTTCATTTTTGGTTCACCTCTCAACATCATTAGTTTATGGGAATGGCGGGAATAGAAAATAACCCCCAACTCTACAATACCCTAACAGCCACTCATATTTAAATCTTTCGTTTTGTTGTCACTATAAAGTGACAAATAAAAGGCCAAGAGCCTCGAAAAAGGCCATCTGAAGTGCCAAGATAAAGCCTTCTCAGGCGCTGTAGAAAATGTTATATATCCATTCCGGATTTCTTTCTGCAAAGCAGGAGGTGGCTTCAGGATGGGACCCAAGAGAGAAGATATTGTTTCTAAGTGTGCGCAGTATGTCGGGCTGTGCCTCGGCTGCAGGGATGATGAGCCGTTGTTCATCGCGACGACAGAGGAAGAGAGCGACATCGCAGACCTGTTCTGGGATGCGAGGAAAGTCCCTGGCACAGAAGAGGAGTCGCTTGACGAGCCTGTGCCCCACTCGATCCTGCGTAAAGAAGGTTCCATCGTAGCTGTTCGTTACACCATCACACGGCATGGAGAAGTACTCAGGGTCGAAGGAGACCAGAACCTTTCTGCGTGGGAGCGTCTCATCGACCAATATCAGGCAAAGCACGCAGTCGGCTTCATAGACTTCAGGCCTGGTGAGCTTCCGTGGAGGATAGCGTTCATCGGCGTGAATGAGAAGAAGCAGCTCGCATACGGCCACGGCCCCGGCACCAGCATGGACCACATGAAGGGCCATTTCATGATCGATTACAAGGAGGCAGCAGAGTTCGGCAGCAGGCTTACTGAAAAGCTCTCAGCGCCGGACATCCTCGCCTATGCAGTGCATTCAAGGAGAGGCACGAAGTATGTCGTCCTTAAGGACGGTACCACATTGTGGAACAATGACCTCATGCCGCGGCCTTACAGGGACCCGATGACAGGAGAGCTCAAGGGCGGCGTCGGCAACGTGCCTGCAGGAGAGGTTTATGAGGAATACACAGAGCCGAGGTTCGTCCCCGAACTCAATACAGAGATAGGTGTCATGGTAAAGAGGCTCGCTTACGGAAAATGGGTCGCAGACCTCAGCGTCGGGAGCGTAAAGAAAGGCCTGAAGCAGAGCAACGCGACAGCTACGGTCTACGTAGGCATGGACCCCGATTCAGGAGAGCTTGTCTTCGACAAGCCTGGCGTCGTCACGAAGTGGGACTGCACAGACACTGAGATAAAGGCTGCCATGCAGAAGGATATTGATGACGACCCGTATTCAAAGAAGCGTGACCTCATAATCCAGGAGTCATTGGCATTCGGGTTCAACGAGAAAGCTGATCCCGAGACTGATGACCTTCTCGAAGGCGAGAAAGCGAAGGCGCTGCACATAGGGTTCGGCGGAGTGCTGAGCCATATAGACCTGCTCGCTTCACTCGAGCCGGGCACCTTTGTCACGTTGATAAAGCAGAACAGTAGTGAAGGCCTGGCATTGATTCCCGATGACATAACAGCGATCCTTGACGGCAATGCAGCTGCCCTTGGCAGCAGGTTCAGGCTGGACTACATAATCAAGGACGGGAAGTACGTGTTCTGACTATCTCACGCCGACTTGATCGCGAACAGCAGGTAGATGAAGAACAATATCCTGAAGACTGCGCTCACTGTCTGGAATATGTCTATAATGACATGGTCATCTGAACTGTATATAGTCCATAACGCTCCTGCCAATGCGCACAGCATGGACAGGGCGAGTATCATTAGCGATTTCCTGAAAACCCTGTCCCGTTTCATGGCCTCATAGTACTGTAGCATGCGCTCTTTCACATAGTGTGTGTCAGAATAAGCGAGCTTGAACACGATGTAGACTAGGATCAGCAGTGCGATGCTGTCTGCTGCCACGTTAGCCAGTAATGCTGTTGCGACCATTATATCCCTCTTTTTTTGGCCTCATCTATCCGGTCATGAACTATCGCTTTTTCATTGCTCTGCCGAATATGAGCCCTTTTACTTTCGAAGCGGATCCTTTCTCTCCCTTGTGCTTGTCGTGGATATGCTTCTCGAGCGATTTGACTTTCTTGTGGCAGTAGGGGCATTTGCCTTCTGTGGTCCCCTTGACGTCTTTTTGGGGGTTGTGCCATCCTCTTTTAGGTTTTGCCATCTCATCATACCTCGCGCTATTCAGATATAAACCTTTCGATGACGTGCTCCAGAAATATGAAAAAAAAGAAAAATTAATTCGGTCAAGCCGTCAGTCAGCTGGTCTCAGTCGAACTTATCGTCGTCGTCATCGCCCTCATTATCATCATCATCATAAGGGTCCATATCGTCGTTCCAGCTTTCCGAGTCGTCGTCATGATCTTCATCATTTGACATTTGGCATTACCCCCGGATTATTTTTTCTTTGCTTTTGGTTTGGCAGCTTTTGCCTTTTTCTTGGCCATTTATGATTACCTCCTTTATGATCCTGATCCTCTCAGGAGCTTGAGTTCTGAACGCAGCGTGTCCAACTCTGTCCTTTTGCGCTTGAGGGTTGTCTCATCTGATACAAGGCCCAGGTCCCATTCCAGGATGCCTATCCTTTTTGTCAGGAACTGCTGTCTGTTATCATAGGTTTGTTCCATAGAATTCGCCCCCAACCACGCATTTTTCCGGCAGAGATATTGGCCGCTGTTTTAGGTTTTATCCTCACGCCATGGCCATAATGGCCATTGGCTTATTGAACAGGAATATTATAGCGTAACAGGTATTTAAACCTTTTGTTGGCGCCTTTAAGGCAGGCTATGCTGAAAAGGATGATTTGATGAGGGTTTCAGCAGAAAAGCCCGTTTTTATGCTGCCCAGACGTGGATAGGCCGCTTCGCCAGCAGCCCGGGATTGCGCCTAGAATTCCACTGAGCTCGTCGCCAGCACTGCTGCGTTGCCTGTCTTGCTGAACTGCGCGACCTCTTCGAACACAATCCCCATCTTGTCGTTCACGTCTTCCTCGTTCACGCAGTGGATGTCTATCGCAGGCGGCTTCTTGTCAGCCACATAGTATTTCGCTTCCTTGTACTGCTCCTCAGCCAGCGCCTTAATCTTTGTGACGAACTTGTTGAGCATCCGGTTGGGCTTGTCCAGCCGCACCCTCTTATTGATCACGAACTTCTTGCCGTTCGCGTCCAGCGAGACGTCAAAGTACACATACCCGTCCTTGATGTCCTTGGCGACGTCCCCGTTGCTGGACTTCCTCTCCACCTTCTCGAACTTCAGCTCCACCTTTTCCATTACAGCCACCTCCGTATCATGATTAAGCAATCATCATTTAAGTATTTTTATCTTTCCTCTCTTCTCTATTATCTCCCCTGCCTGTATCAGCGAGTCCACCTTGTCCTCCCCGAACCTCTCGACCAGCTCCACAGCGTCGACCTCGCCGCCTTCCTTGTCGATATACTCAAGCACGCCGGAGCCAGCCTCCTCTATGGTCTCCTGCTGCGTCCTCTCGACGAACTCGCGCACTGCCTTGATGTGCTTGCACACGCCTTTCCTCTTCAGCTCCCTGAACTTGTACGCTGCGCAGTCGCACCAGGGTTTCTTAGGGTCCACGCTATACCACTTGCCCTTGCGCGACCCGCTCTCGACCTTGTACCCGTCACCGTCTTCCTTGATGTTCATCGCATCATTCCCTCTATGTCGTCGTGCAGCCTCTTCACCCGATTCCCTGCATCCTGATCTATCTCTTCGGTGAACCTCTTGACGACCTGCTCTGAGGAGACTGTGCCCTCGCCTGCTGTGAGGTTGTCTGCGTACGCGATTATCCTTTCCTCTATGGTCTCTGGCACATAGTCCTTTGCAGGCAGCGGCAGCCCTTTGTTCTCGATCTCCTCTTTGGGTATGCCTGCGCCGAGATGCCTCTCGCAGACCCTGGCATACCTCTCGTCAAGACCCTCTTTGCGCAGCAGCTCCGCCCCTGCCACGCCGTGCTTCACAGACCCGTCTCCGGGCGGATGCGCGAACCTGCCTATGTCGTGCAGTATGCATGCTGTCCTTATGAACTCTATGTCTATCGGAACATCAGGATTCCGCGCCTTTATCCTTTCCGCGGCCTCGAGAGCTGTCTTCTGCACTGCCTTCGAGTGCGCGAGCACTTTCCTGAAGCTCTTGTCGTCAGTCGCGTGCTTCTTCAGAAGTTGTATCGCCTGTTCCTCGTCCATGGTATCCCCAATAGGGTGTCTTATAGGATGAAAAAAAATCCGGGCTTCCCGCGTCGCTTTTTGGGGGGTGGTTTGAAGAAGTTAGGTCAAACGAGAAGCCCGAAGAGCGTCATGTCATGTTTCCCTGAGTGGCTTGTTGAGTTCCTGTATCCACATCAAGCCTATCTTCTTCACTGAGTTGTTGAACTTGTCTGATATGAGGTATTTCTTCTTGTACATGTCATAGTCTATCATGCCCATGCTGCGCATTGGCGTGAGGATCCTGTCGTAGAACTGCCTCTTGTTGTAGGATACGCGGACCTTCTTCCTGCGCTTCACAGGCCCGACCTCCTCTATCAGCTCTATCTCTGTGCCGTCATGCAGCCGGTTGGCGAACAGTGACATCTCTGTCTTGCCGAGCATGCCATCGTTCCCCTTGAACTCCTCGACCAGCAGCCTGCCTACTATCACCTGCTGCTCTGTCGCGAACACTACCTCGAATATATCTTCAGGTAGATGGAACTGGTCGAATAGTATTACCATTTGCTAACCCTACCGTAATTTATGCTCTGTTGAAAACCATAAACATAACTAATATATAAATATTATCTTTTTTCCTAATAGTATAGTTTTTAGTATATTGAGCTCTGAGAGTCTAGAATTAAGAGGTTTCAGGCCTTCTAAAAAACAGTTTTTAATCGGTTTTGCCAAAGAATTCCTTTATCCTGTCCGCGTAAAGCTTCGTGACCTTGATGTTCCAGTCTATCGGGAAATGCCTGAAATAGTTGGGCCAGGTATACCTTTCATCCAAAAACACCACCACTCCGCGGTCTTCTGAGCTTCGTATGCACCTGCCTGCGCTCTGCAGGGTCTTTGAGAATGCAGGCCCGACATAGCCGTAGTCCCAGCCCTTGCCGAACTTCTCGTCGTAGTACTTGATCAGCGCCTTGGTCTCAAGGTTCGGCTGCTGCAATGGCAGCCCTATCACCACGACCGCCTTGAGCAGGTCTCCTGGCAGGTCTATCCCTTCCCCATAGCTCCCACTCACGACGCCCAGCAGAGCTGCCCCTGAGTCCTTATATGCCTTGAACCGCTCCAGGAAATCTGCCTTCTCTTCCTTGGTCATGTCTGACATCTCGACGAAAGAGGTCTTCATGGAGAGGTCATTGAAATGCCTGTAAACCTTGTCCCGCAGGAAATAGCTCGGGAAGAACAGGGCGGTGTTGCCCGGCACCAGGTTGACTATCTCTGCGCATATCTTGGCTATCCGCAGGTACATATCCTCGTTGCGGGCCGCGAACTTTGTCGTCGTGTCCGGTATGATCATGCTGAGCCGGTTCTCCTCTGGGAACGGAGAAGGGTACCTGCGCTCCACAGTGTCTGCAGGGAACCCTAGCAGGTCCTTGTACATGGAGGTTGGGGTCAGCGTGCCTGACATGATTATCGTTGAGTGCGCGTTCTCGATCGTCTCCTTCGTCACGATGGCAGGGTCCAAACAGCGGTAAGACAGCATCACCATGCTCTCGCGCCTGACCTCTATCTGCGATATTATCCTCACATAGCCCACGTCAGGCCCTTTCCATGTGTCGAGGAACTCGGCCACGCTGCCGAGCGAGGACTGCTTCTCCTTCTCCTTGACCTGCTGGGCCGCGAACTCGAAATCGGCTATGAGCTCGTCGTAATCCTTTATCTTCGATACCTTCTCGATGAATTCCTGCTTGTCCACGTTACTCTCATTGCCGTCCCTCAGGCCCTGCGAGAGTTCGTTGAGCACGTCCTGAAGCCTGGCCAGCCGGGACACGGTCTCGCCGTCCCCGAGCTTCTTCGCCTCATTGATCGCCCTCTTGATCACGAAGCTGGACAGCTTCATTGTCATCATGTTCCTTATCCTGTCAGGCAGGTTATGCCCCTCGTCGGCGATGACGATGCAGTCAGGCAGGGTTATCTCGGCCTTGCTGAAGAAAGGGTCCCGTATCCACGGGTTGAATATGTAGTAATAGTCTGCCACGATGACGCTCGCTTCCTTCGCGAGCATGGTGGCGAGCTCGTGCGCGCACAGGTCGTCCTTGCTGCACAGCGACGTGAAGCTCTCGATATGGCTCGGGCTCTCCCTCTTGAGGGTGGTCAGGGCCAGCTTGGCATCTGCCGTCAGTTTGTTCCCGCTCTTGGTGTTTGCGTGGAACTCGCACAGCCCGTCCTCTTTCTGCTTCTTGCAGTATTCGTAGAAGTCCCCTGTCCGCATCTTCGCGACCCCAGGGACGGGGCACATCCATTTCCTGCCTATCAGGTCGACGGCGACGAAGTCGAGGTCATACTTGTTCTTGATCTCCTTGAGGGTCTCGATCGCTATGACGTGCTGCGTGTGCCGGGAAGTCAGGAAGAATATCTTCTTCTTTTTCTCGATGGCGTACTTGAGCCCAGGCCCGAGCGTCGCCACTGTCTTGCCCAGCCCTGTGGGCGCGTGCACTATCAGGTCCTTCTCTGACTCGAGCACGTCAGCGACCTCCTCGAGCATGTCCTGCTGGACATCACGTATCTCAGAGTAAGGAAAGAGGTACTTCTCCATCTCCTTCTTTTTCTCACCACCCATGCTCTTGAGTTTTCCTTGGTATCTTATATAATTTAGCATTAGGTCCCGGAAATAAATTGGACTCTCGACGAGAACCATTCTCCTCAACCATACTCCTGAATAGAAACATTTATAAATAACCTTTTTCCCCTATATATTGACAGATATATTACGCAATAGATATATTATATAATAACCTTTGATCTTGGGGGTAATGCATATGGGAAAGGAGCTTAAGAGGGAGGATGTTTTCAACATCTTTTTCAGGGAGAAGCCTGCTATGATGCTCGTGACTCTCAACGCAGTTAAGTCAGACATCTACGCGTCTTCTTTGGCAAAGCAGATTGACTGCACTTATTCCCATGTCGTAAAGATCCTCCAGGAGATGTCAGTTGCAGGCTTAATCAATTTCGAGAAGCAGGGGCGCCTTAAGCTCCTCACGCTGACCAAGAAAGGCCAGGAAGTCGCAGACCACATAGACAAGATACGGAGCCTCCTGTAATCATTTTCTTTTCTGGATATTTCTTCTGAGACAATAAGAAAAAGATAGAAGAAAAAATAAAAAAATCAGTTCTACTCCAGGTACGTGCTTGCCTTCCTCGGGTCGTATTTCCAGTCCACAGCAAGCCTGTCTGTCTTCTTGTAGTACTTGACCAGCCTGTTGATCTTGGCCTCTGTGAGCTGCAGTCCCCTGAGCGCAGGCTTGTCCTGCTTGTTGTCCTCGAGGTGCTTCCTTATCATGGCAGCCTTGCGGATCAGGTCCCTGAGGTCCTCAGGCACCTCTGGCAGCAGCTTCTTCTCAGCCAGTATCTTGGATATGCTCTTGCCTGTCAGCGACTTCACGTCGGGGATGCCGTATGTGTCCCTCATCGTGATGCCTATCATGCTGGCGGTCTTGCCTTCCTTGGCCATCTTGCCGACGAGTATCTCGACCTCTTTCGGCTTGTACCTTGTCCAGGTAGGCACTTCCTTCTTCTGCGGCTTCTTGGAGCCGCTCACTCCCTTTGCCCTTGAGTGCATCCTTGCCATTCTATCATCTCCTGTATTCGAGCAGAAATGTAAGAAATATGGTGTCTCACATCTCCAGCATAGGCGAGCCAGACGGCACCGGCCGCAACCAGCCTATCTCTCGATCATGTCATAGAAGGGAAAAGAGGTGGTTTATAAAGGTATTGGTGTGCTAGGCCACAGCCTGCTCCGCTCGCCTGCGGCGAGCTCTCGCCGTTGCCGGGCTCGCGCTTGTCTTCTTTTGCTGATGATCTGGCACCTCCCCGTAAGGGGTGCTCAAAGCCTTCGGCTTTGGCATCTCGCTCACTCCGTTCGGAGACGTCCCCTCCAGATGCACTTCTGTTGCTGGTAAAGCGCTGCACACTACTGGCAACGACGGCTGTGGCTTTGTTACAGCATCCGTTAATTTTAAATACAACGGATATGACTGTCCCTCTATGAAAAAGAAGCGTGATTCAATCAACCGGCTTGTCATGATAGCTATCGTATGCGTTTTCTTGGCCGCATTCATCATATCTGCGGGCTGCAAGAAGCCTGAGCCGACTTATGTGTATGTCTGCGCGAACGGCAAGGAGATGCCTCAGAAGTACATGTGCAATGACGCCGTGAAGAAGACAGAGGCTGAGAGCTATGCCAAGCGCTATGTCGACGCGTATTTCCTGCCTTATGGCGGAAAGGCGCAGCTGATCAGCTCGTACCTTGACGTTGACACTTCTTCATACATCTCTACGTTTGTCGTCGCTGACAAGGGCGGCGAGCCGTACGAGACAGAGGTGTCTGTCGACGGTGTGACCGGAAAGGTGAACTGCACCAAAGAATGCGCATATATAGGATGATCCGACGCTAATTTTTTTACTTCAATCTTGCCTGTATCTTTCTCTTGAACTGGAGCCTCTGCGTCGCCATGTTGGCCTCGATCTGCTTCAGCCGCATAAGCTCTGTCCGTATCTTGTCATACTCTGCATAGCCTTTCTTGCTGAAGCTGAGCTCCCTGTCATTGTATACTATATATCTGCTCTTCTGCAGGCTCTCGAGGTTCCTGTACAGCGCCCTGTTCTGCTTCGACACGACCTTGACCCCCTTTATCACGTCGATGAACTCTGCCTTGGACACTGACACCTCTAGGTGTGCTGCAGAGAACTGCTTGTCAGTCTTCTTGAAGAACTCCCCGAGCACGAAGAGCATCTCCTTCTGGACATTAGTCAAAGGCATACTCCGGTATATAGGTTATAGTATATAAAAAGGTTTTGCTTCAGCAGGCCAGAAAATAAAGAAAAATAGCCCCGCGCGGATTTTCGTGAAATCGCAGATTTCGCGAGACAGCAAATCTCCGATTTGCGCTTCGAACCGCGGTCCCAGCATCCAAAGTGCTGGATGATTGGCCGGCTACACTACGGGGCTGTTTGAGTGCTTTAAGGCTTAAAATGGTGATTTATAAACTTATCCTTAGAAGTCTATTTCCATTGCTCCAGGGCCTCTTCTTCCATGAAATGGAGTCTTCCAGGTACAATCAGGCAGTGCAGAGGGCCTCCAAAGTCCTCAGAAAGTAGTTCTGAGGCCTTCCCTGCCTTGATATGAAGATCGGCGCCCCCCAGCCGGGCACACCCGACGCAGAGTGTATCGTCGGTGAAGACGTTCTCGCCTCGTTTCTTCTCGACGGAGAGCAGGCTTGCCACCCCTTCCTTGATAGTCATGAATCGAGGCTCCTTCTCTCCTATCTTGATGTCCAGCAGGCACAGTGTGTGTAGCCCCCTGGTCAGGTTCTCCTTCACAGCGTCATAATGTGTCTCGACGGGCATCTTCTCGTCGGGGAACACGATTGATGTGGTCTTGCCGTACTTGTACAGTTCCAGCCCCACGACCCCTACTGCTGTCATGACAGAGGCATTGTGCACGATATCCACAGCTACCCCTTTCTTCCTGGCCCTGAGCACCAGGTCCAGGTGGGTTGTCGCGGACATAGGGTCCCCTACCACTAGCAGCGCCACATCCTCTGACGCGGCCATCTCGACCATGCTGTCTCCCTGCTTCTCGACGAGGTTCCTGTCAGCCAGCTCCATGGTTCGGCCGTACAGCTGCTCAAGCTGCTCCTTGGTGCAGCCCAGCACAGAGGTGTATGCCTCCAGCCAGACCCTGCCGCAGCGCTTGATGATCTCCAGTCCCCGCAGGGTGACGTCTTTCTCATCCCCGAGCCCCAGCCCAATCAGGTATAATGCCATGTATCCTGTTGTCCATCTGTGATATTTATTGTTTGTTATTTGGTCAACGTTCTGCAAGTGTCGGCCTGAAATCTCCGAAACAATTACATATATCATATTACAAATAAATATACTAATATACTATTAAATAGCACTAAAACAAGGCAAAAACACGCAGATCAGCGCCATCTGCACGGATAATAATTTTTTTGTTTTTATCGTCGGTAAATTTATGTTTTCAAACTGCTTCGGGAAAAATCACATCTTTTCTGATTGCTCTCGTTCTACCGTCGAGAAAACGTATTTTTAAACCAATATACAAAAAAATATACTAACATATAGTGTATAATCTATATTTCAGAAGCCGGAAATGTTTAAATACTAAATTACCTCACCTTTAAATAAGAAAAAAGAAATGAAAAAGTCAATTTTGGCGAATTGACTCAAAACATTTGGCGAAATTTTGGCGAATTTCTGTGGGAGGTAATCCAGAGAGTAGTATATAAAGCTTACGGTATGTGATCATAGGCATATGTAGGAGATAACAAAAACCACAAAAAGGGGGTTAGACAAAATGGACTTTTTGGTACAGAACGCATTGAAGACGGCGGAGACGTCGCAACCAGAGATTGAAGTGGGGCAGGCCAACATCAAGGTCATCGGTGTCGGCGGCGCAGGAAACAACATGATCAACTGGCTCTACAAGAAGGGTATACAGGGCGCAGAGATCATCGCTTGTAACACCGACCTCCAGCATCTTAATATAACAGATGCTGACAGGAAGTTCTTGCTTGGCCAGGAATTGACTCGCGGCTTAGGCTGTGGAGGATTCCCTAACAAGGGTCAGGAAGCAGCGAAAGAGAGTATCCAGAAGATAAAGGAAGCTCTGAAGCTCGCAGACATGGTCTTTGTATGTGCAGGCATGGGTGGCGGAACCGGTACAGGTGCCGCGCCGGTTGTCGCGCAGGCTGCCAAGGAGACAGGAGCTATAGTTATCGGCACAGTGACGATGCCTTTCAAGATCGAAAGGGCCAGAGTCGACAAGGCCGAGTTCGGGTTGCAGCAGTTGAGACAGGTCTCTGACACTGTAATAGTCATAGACAACAACAGGCTGGTCAATATCGCGGGCAATCTGCCTGTACAGCAGGCATTCGCGGTTGCCAACGAGCTGATATCGACCATGATAAAGGGCATAGTGGAGACAATAGCCATACCCAGCCTCGTGAACCTTGATTACGCAGACGTGAAAGCGATCATGACAGACGGCGGAGTTGCCGCTATCGGTGTGGGAGCATCAGACACGGCGAACAGGGTTGAAGAGGCTGTACGGGGAGCATTGTCTAACCCCCTCCTTGATATCAGCTATCAGGGAGCTACCGGGGCGATTATCCACGTGCACGGAGGGCCGGACCTTACCCTCGACGAGATATCCAGGATAGGTGAGCTTGTCACGGAATCAATGGATGACGACGCAAATGTCATCTGGGGAGCTCGTGTCACCGAGGATATGAAGGGCAAGGTGACTGTTATGACAATCATAACAGGAGTGAAGTCCCCGTGGATACTGGGTAAGCAGGACTACAGGAAGCCGAGCGCTCAGGCGATGCACATGAGCGATGAGCTTGGCATCGAGATAGTCCACTAAAAAGGCCTGGAAGAGGTGATACTCACAAGCGTTAGCTTTGTGACGCAACTTCTTGCCTTCATTTTTTTAACCACCCCCAACGAATAAAATAATGAAGGCAAACCACAACTCGTCTTCATTGGGGTCAAACCCAATGGAGATTTTTTTTCTTCTTTTTCTGCTGATTTCTGGATAAATAGATGAAATACTTCCAGAAAGTGAGGGTTAAGCCAGAAATAAAGAAATAGTGCCGTGTGCAATGCTCAGAGGTCTGTGTCTTCCAGGAGCTCCTCTTCGCCGCCGAGCTCTTTCTCGAGCTTCTTCTCTTTCTTGCGCTTGCGCTCCTCGATATGGCCCTTTATCTTCTCGTGGACCTTCCTGAACTTCTCCTTGCCGTGCTCTGCGAGCTTCCTGCCGAGGGTGGGTGCCTTCTCTTCCACAGCGTCCTTTGCCTCGACGAGCTTTTTCCTGATGACCTCGCTGAAGTCGTCGAAGAGCAGGTCTACGTTGACGAGCTTTCCTCCCCAACTGTTGATGTATGTGACGTCGACCAGCCTGTGCTTGCGCGGCATCTCAGGCTCCTCTGTGCTGTAGCCGATGGGTATCATGACCTGGGGCCTCGCGCTCTGCGGCGCCCCGAGCACCCTGTTGACCATGTTCTCGTCGAACGCCCCTACCCAACATGACGCGAGCTCCTGGTCCTTTGCCGCGAGGAGTATGTTCTCTGAAGCTGCTGCGCTGTTCTGTATCGTGTAGAGCTTCTCGCCCCTGAGGCCGTAGAACCTCTGCGTGGGCTTAGGCTCAGAATATACTACTATGATGACAGGAGCTTTCGCAATCCAGTGCTGCTTGAGCGCGGCGTTTGCCAGCGCTGCCCGCTTGGTCTTGTCCGTGACCACGACAAACCTGCAGTCCTGCACATTGCCTGAAGACGGTGCCAGCTGCGCTGCCCTGAGGATATTGCCTACCTTCTCCCACTCTACAGGCAGCTCATCGAACTTCCTCACAGACCTGCGCTTCTCGATGCATTCGAACGTCTCCATGCCTTTTTAAAGAGCCTGAGTAGTATTTAAATGTTTTTGTTGGATTTACGGCTTCATCTTCTTCCGTTTTCCACCCAGCAACAGCAGTGCCAGCTCCAATGTGTTCAAGCTTGCTTGAACGCCAGCAGACCGTAGGTCCGCGATGCCTAGCGAGTTCTCAGTAAAATAAGCAGTAATCAACGCAGTTGGCCCGAGCTCTGCTGGGGTCATTATGAACCGAAGGTTCGAAATGGGCAAAAAGTAGCGGATAATGAATAGACAACGAGCGCATGGGGGTGGCACTGCATCTAAGCCATAATCTTTTTAAACACCCCGTCTATCCTGTACTGCATGGAATACAAAAAGCTGGTGGAGCTGTACTCCAAGATCGAGGCTACCTCAAAGAGGCTTGAGAAGACATATCTTGTTTCTGAGTTCCTGAAGAGGACAGACATTGACGATCTGCCCAGGATAACCCTTCTTCTGCAGGGCAGGCTGTTTCCTCAGCATGATGAGAGCAAGCTCGGCGTCTCAACAAAGACGGTCGTTAAGGCTTTGAACAAGTCCCTCGGCATTTCTGTTGATGCAATAGAGAAGGAGTGGAAACGGACAGGCGACCTTGGCCTGACTGCAGAGAACCTGACCAAGAAGAAGAAGCAGAGCACGCTCTTCCAGCAGAAGATAACTATTGCGAAGGTGTTCTCAAATCTTAGGAGGCTTCCCAAGATGGAAGGCACAGGCACTGTGGGTCAGAAGATAGGCCTGATATCAGAGCTCCTGACCAGCGCTTCGCCAGAGGAGGCGCGTTACATAATCCGCACAGTGCTTGAGGACCTGCGGGTAGGCATAGGTGAAGGGGTCATGCGCGACGCTATTGTCTGGGCTTTCTTCGACGAGAGTATCCACGTAAACTACGACGCTGAGAACAGGAAGATAGAGCCTGAGAACCGCGAGCTCTACAACGCGTATACTGAGGCTACTCAGGAGGCGTATGACATCCTTAATGACTTCTCTGAGGTCGCGAAGATAGCCAAGGCATCAGGGCTGAAGGGCCTCAAGCAGATAGAGATACAGGTCGGCAAGCCTTTGAAGGTGATGCTGTACCCTAAGGCTGCGGGTATCGCAGAGGCGTTCGAGCGCGTGGGGCGCCCGGCCGCGATAGAGTTCAAGTACGATGGTTTCCGCATGCAGATACACAAGTCTAAAGGGAAGGTGAGGCTGTTCACCAGAAGGTTGGATGAGGTTTCAGATCAGTTTCCAGAGGTCGTCCATTATGCTGAGAAGCTCATCGATGGTAATTCTTATATTCTCGACGCTGAAGCTGTCGGTTTTGACGTAAAGACTAAGAAATATATCGCTTTCCAGAACATCTCGCAGAGGATAAAGCGGAAGTATGATATTGACAAGATCTCAAAGCAGTTTCCTGTCGAGATGAATGTGTTCGACATCATCAGTTTCGAGGGAGAGAACCTCCTTAAAAAGCCGTTCAAGGAAAGAAGGAAGATCATAGAGAAGATTGTCAAGCCTGATCCTTACAAGCTTGTTGTCGCGAAGCAGCTGGTGACGAGCGATGATGGCGAAGCCGAAGAGTTCTATAAGGCAGCTCTTGAATCAGGGAATGAAGGTGTTATGTTCAAGAACCTCGACGGCATCTACAAGCCCGGCTCGCGTGTCGGGTATGGTGTCAAGGTGAAGCCTGTGATGGAATCCCTTGATCTTGTTGTCGTTGCCGCTGAGTGGGGCGAAGGCAAGCGCTCTGGCTGGCTGACTAGCTTCACATTGGCTTGCTACAATCCTGACACTGATGAGTTCCTTGAGATGGGCAAGGTAGGCACTGGCATGAAAGAGAAAGTGGAGCTTGGCGTCAGCTTTGAGCAGATGACAGAGCTTCTCCGCCCCGTGATAATAAAGGAGAAAGGACGCAACATCACTGTGAAGCCCATGCTTGTCGTCGAGGTGAACTTCGAGGAGATCCAGAAGAGCCCGACATACAGTTCAGGTTACGCGCTGCGTTTCCCGCGCGTCATCCGCATCAGGGATGACCGCAGTCCTGACGAGTGCTCTGACCTTGCTCTTGTCGAGGACCTGTATTCGACTCAGCGTGGAAGGAAGTGATCCTGGTCTGCCCATCACTTGTTTTTTCTTTATGCTTTTCTTTTTCCTTGTCTCCTTTCCTCTCCCTGACATGTGAATAAGCAAGAACTCCCAGTATCGCGGCAGTGAGAATGGCGATTGTGATCATCTCCATCTTCATGTCTGCTGCAATTGATGCTAAAAAGCCTTTTTTTACCTCCATTTCTCTTTCTCCTGCCACGATGTCAGGTTTTTGGACTGATTTTTCTATCGTTAATGGCGGAGCCTTATTTTCTATTGATTCTTTTTGATTATTTTTTCCTTCAACAGCTCCTTTACCTGCTTTTTCCGCTTCAACATCACTATTTTCACCCTCCCCGGCAATCTTCACCTTCACCCCTACTGCGGGAATCATCCCAACACTGTCTTTCCCTCCTTTCGGCTCTGTCTCGACGAGGATTGTGCTCTCTCCGGCAGCCCCTTCTGCTGCCCTGCACACCACTGTCTCGCTCTCCAGCATCGCAAGCTCACCTTTTTCAGGCTCGCAATCGACCTCTCCACTATTCACGCTGAAGATTATCGATTCATTGTTGGGATTTATGATGCGGAACTGCTCTTCACCTCCATCAAATACTAGTTGGTCAGGTGATACAGCCACTCCGAGCCCTGCAGCGCCCTGCGCAAGCGCAAGGAACAGTAAAAGAAAAAATATTTTTCTCATCTTCCCTCAGCTGCTCACCGCAACGACAGTGACGCTGCCTGTGTAGTTGCCGTTCTGGGTCGCAGCAGGCACGAACAGCTGGAACCCTAGGCTTATCACGCTGTCTGCGGCATTGGCGAGCCCCAGGCTCTGCACAGCCATGCTCTTTCCCACAGTCCCTGCAAGCCCTGACCCGAAGTCATTGTCGAAGCTGTACTTGACATTGTCGATGCTTATGTTCTTTGCTCCGTCGACAAGGTCCGTCCCGTAGAGCCCCAGGTCGAGTTGGGTATTCCCGATGTTCCGCACAGTCGGAGAGTCTGCCGTGGACAGCGCGAAATCACCTGTTATCTCTGCCGTTCCCCCCAGTGACGCGCCTGTGAACTGCAGCGACGTGGCGTCGAGCGATACTGCGGCCATGCTCAGGTATTCGAACCCTGTGGAGAAGGTGGTGTTGGCTGATGCGTCGCCTGCAGTCAAAGTCACGTTGTATGACCCGGGGGAGTCATAGAACATCATAGGTATTGTGCCGTTGAAGAGCCAGGTAGTGTTGCTGATGCCAGCGGTCTTTGTCATCGTCACGTTCTTCACCAGGTCTGGACCAGCGACAGTCGCAGTCACAGTCGGCTCTGCTCCGTCGCTATCACTCACTTCTGCAGACACGATGACATCTTTTGTCCCTTCTGGAACGGGTATTATCTGCACTCCTGCAGTCATGTTGTCCTCGTCTCCGAGCACCGCAAGCGCGTCCACGCCCGGAGCATTGTTCTGCACCTCGACCTCGAGTGTTATCGACTCCCCGCTCCCTTCTTCAGGCATGCTTGTGCTCGAGTTGGCGAGATCAGGCAAAGACTCAGCAAAATCTGCTGAATTATCATCAGTATCATTGCCAAGGTCTGCCCGCCTTATGCTGTTTCCAGAAGCTACAAGTGAGACGGGCGTGCCTTCAAACAGTCCCGCATTGATTCCTGCAGCATCTCCCCACCCGACAGCGTCGAGTATTGTGCCATTGGGATGCACGAGCGCAACCCCTGCGTCTGAGTTGGACATCGTCATGGCTTCCTCATGGTCTGCTTCTGGCCAGCTCGCATTGTCTCTCGACGAGCTCCAGCCAGCATCTGCGACAAGGTAAAAAGTCCGTGCTTCCAGAACTGTCCCTGCAGGAATCGTCACGTCTGTAGCGCTGCTCTCTGTGCTGAGCGCATAATCACCTATATCGGTTGCAGAATCTGTCGGGTTGTACAGCTCAACCGCCTCCCCTCCTGTCTCTGTCCCGGCCGGATCGTACAGAACCTCGCTGATTATCACATGGTCTGCTGCCGCATTGCAGAAAGACGGCAGGATGACCATTGCCAAAAGGCATACGGCTATCGCTAACTCTTTTTTCATTCTTCAACCACCTCTGACTAGATATTGTTGGGCAGGCACATCACTGCGAATAGTCACTGATAGTTACCGCCTGCCCGAAAGATCGCCATTGGTATCGGCCCCCAACAACTCCATGATATAACGCATTTGAGCTTAATAAATCTTGCCCAGAAAAATCCGGAAATGTCGACGAGAAAATAGGATGATTTCCGCTTTTGTTGTCCCCTATAGATAATTCCGGAATATTTATATTATACCTTACATCACCATACGCCCATGGCAAAGCGAAAGATAAAATCAAACCATAAGCGCAGGGTCACTATGGAGGAGCCTACAAGCTCGTTGAACATTTCTTTCTGGCCTATAATGTTCATAGTTGCGGGCATTGTCTGGCTGATTGAGTTCTACGCAGACATTGACGTCCCTCTCGTGGCCATACTCCTGCTGCTCATAGGCATTTTCCTGCTCTTCAGGAAGAAGAAGCGTTGAGACGACTTGTGAAGCGGCGCCGACGCTCTTTCCACGAAGCCAGCTTATGTGGAACGCTCTTGGGTATAGTTCTTGCCGAAGGCCTGAATTCTATTGATCCGATAAGAAAAGTAGATCAGAAACAATTGCCGCGCTGCTGCCTCGCGCTCGCTGACGATTAAATTGCTGCTTATCATCGCCCAGCTGCGATACGTACCGGTATATGACCTGTCAGCTCGCTAGGCGGTGGCAGCAGCGCAAGTGCAATATTAGCAATACCCTCCTTCATACCCTTTAAGGCAGAGGTCCTTGTAGTCAGGCTCTGTTATCATGTTGCAGTAGCCTGATGTGCCCTTGTGCTTCGCGAACCCGCCGTAGCAGAAGCAGTACTTGTCTGAGTAGTGGTTCTCGCTTATCACGTCGCAGGCAGATACCTTGTCGTATTTTATGGCGACGTCGAGTATGCAGTCATTGGTTGTTTTCATGGCTGGCTGGCACATCCTGCACTGCTCTGCCTCCTGCGTCATGCCCCCCGGCTTTCCGAGCGCCTTCAGGCACTCTACATAGTGGCATTCTGATTTGCTACAGTACTGGTGGTCATTGACTTTTTTTGCCAGGTCGAACGCGCAGTCGCTGGTCTTGTACTGGTTGTTCTGCTTGTAGCCTGAGCATGCGGCATCGAACAGGTCGAGCTCGAACACGTCTGCGAACGCCCTGACCTTCCAGCCGCCTTCCCTGAGCCTCAGCTCTGTGTCTGTTAGCTCTATGTCCTGGATGTTCGTGCGGATGCTCATGAGCAGCCTGTACCTCGTGCTGTTGACCTGCTCCAGGCCTTTGAAATTGACTTCTCGCACTTTCTTGTAGAGTGGATCAAGCTCCATGATTGCCTTGAACTCGTCGACGCTCTTCTTTCCCTTGAGGTATGGTGTGAATAGCGTGTACATCATGTTGTAGTCCTTTTCCTGCCATCTCTCTGCGAACAGCTTCGCGACCGTTTCAGGGTCCTGCGCAGGCTGAAGCGCCGCTTCTTCAACAGGCTGCTCTTCAGCAGGCGTTGTCTCCATCTGCTTTTCTGTCTCTGATGGCAGCTCCGCCTCTGGCTCCTCTGTCTTCTCTACAGCAGGCTTCGCCTCCTGGATGTCGCACACACCGTTCCTGTCAGCGTCCATGCAGCACGAGTCCCCATGCAACAGCAGCGGCGGGGTGCATTCTATCATTGTCGGGCCTGTTTCGCAGCCAAGCAGAAATAACACCAGTACGATAGCCAGAGCAACATTCCATTTCATCTTATCACCTTGTTTGATACTGATACGCCCCTGCGGGGACTCGAACCCCGGTCTTAAGGTCCGCAACCTCAAAGTCTTTTTGGCTACGCCAAAACTTGCTTGGCGCAAGTATCCACTAGCCTACAGGGGCATGTATTGGTGTTTGTTCTGCCTGCATTTAAAAACCTTACCACATTTCGGGTCACTATAACCTTTTTATATCACCTCTTATTCCTATTGAATTCAGTGTTTTGAGGGCGTATAAACCGTTGAGAGTGCATACGTAAGGTTTGTTTTATGGGCGGAGATGATAAGTGTTTAGATGAAATATTGGGCATAAGCAGCACGGATGAGCTTACTGATTTCCTGGACAGGGACTCGCTCTTGTTCTCTAGGAGGGTGGCTTCCAAGTGCTTCCATCAGGACCTTGCAGTGAGCAGCAGGGAGCTGATCAAGATACTTTATGATTCGCTTGACCTTTCTTTCGCAGGCGTCTATATCAACAGCGGCCAGGATATCGCTGCTGAGATAAACCGCAGTACGGGTGATCCTGTCTATGGCAGGATATCTGACATCTCTCCCCAGCTTCTCGGGCTGGCGTCATGCGAGCTCATAGAGAAGAAGAATGATTACTGCTTTGTGATGCCTCTTGAGTACAGGGGCAACCATTTCGGCACTGCTGTGTTCGACAAGAAGGAGTTCTCTGTCCCGGACCTGGCTGTCCTGAAGGATGTCTGCTTTGACTTCTCAAGGCATGTCAACAATGTGCGCGACATCCCCAAGCTGAGGAGGCTGGCTGAGGTAGACCACCTGACCAGGCTCTACAACAGGAGAAGGTTTGACAGGGAGTATGACAGATTCAGGAAGAACCTTGAGAACCATGGCCGGCAGTTCTCTATGATATTCGGTGATATTGACAGGTTCAAGCAGATAAATGATACTTATGGCCATCGTTACGGTGACTTCGTGCTCAGGAAAGTCAGCGGCCTGATCCAGGAGAACATACGCGACGTGGACATAGCCTACCGCTACGGCGGCGAGGAGTTCGTGGTCATCCTGCCTGGCGCGGACACAGAGGAGGCTGACCAGATAGCGCGGAGGATAAATGATTCTATCCGCTCTTACAGGTTCGTGGACTCGCTTCTTCCTGAGACTGCATCGAAGTGCTATTACGGCAGGAGGGACAGCAGCAAGATACGCATGAGCATGGGGGTCGCGTCCAGCGACGAGGGAGGCACTGACCTTCTCGGCGTGGCTGACGACCGCCTCCTTACTGTAAAGGACTGCTGCAGGGATGCTGTGCTCTCGAACAGCTCGACAGACAGCCTGACAGGGATAGCAGGCCTCTCAGGATTCATGCAGTACCTTGACAACCGGCTGAGGCAGTGCAACAGGACAAGGGATGGTGTCAATCCTTCCAGCATCGCAGTGCTCGTGTTTGACGTGGTCAGGTTCAGCGAGATGATACGGTCCTACGGCAGCAGCCCTGCATGGGGCATGTTCCGCGAGGCTGCGCGATGGCTGTATGACCATCATTCTCATTTTGACTATGTCGCCAGGGTGTGCGACCGGGACAGCCTTGTCGTGGCGCTTTCAGGCGACTCTTCCCTGCCTGACTTCGAGGCCGGTGCTTATCAGACCGCCAGGGACTATCTTGACCTGCTGAGGTCTTTGCAGGTGTCGCCTAACGGAAGCGGGCCTGTGACTTTCGACTTCGCTGTCGGCGCTGCTGTGTACAATCCTGTTTTTGCGAAATCCGCTGAGAACATGCTTTCAAGGCCCGCGCCTCTCTTCGGCATGGCAGAGAACCTGGCAGGCAGGGCCGGCGATCTTGATGCCCGGATGGTCTTCGACAGGTTCAGCCCTTAAGGCTTGATCGCTATCGTGCCTGGTGCTCTTCTTCCTACCGGTGGACTGTCCTTCACTGTGAATCCTGCTGCCTTGAAGTTGTCCCTGACTATCCTTGCGCAGCTGTATGTCGCGACCATTCCTCCTTTTCTCAATACCCTGAACACTTCATCGAAGAATTCCTTTGTCCATAGCTCAGGGTTCTTCTTGGGCGAGAACGGGTCATGGAACGCGCAGTCGAATGACCTGTCGGGCAGGGTCTTTATGGTCTCTCTCGCGTCGCCCATGATCAGCTTCACGTCTGCCTCTCCTTCCTTCCTCATGAAATCGACTTTCCTGGTGTCCACAGGCCCTTTGTATATTCCTTTCTTGGCCACCTCAAGCATGATATTGAAGCATTCGAACGGGTACTCGTGCCCCATCATCTCTATCTGCTTGATTATCCCTTCGTATATCTCCAGGCCCACGATACGTATGCTCTTGCCCTCGAACCTGTCGATAGCAGCTGCCGAGTTGTAGCCAAGGCCGAAGCATATGTCGAGGATATCCACCTCTTTCCTGTCGTATATCTTACATACTTCAGCATACTTCTTGTGCGCCTCTGTCAATGCGCCGGACGTGGAATGGTAATGCTCATCATACTGCTCAGAATGGAACGTGATGCTCCCGTCCGCAGTCCTCACCTTCTTGTCTGTCATGCTGCTGAGTCTGCATCCTGTCTATTTATTCTTTATGTTTAGGTCTATGCAAATCTTTATATATTTCCTTTGGCTTTGAAGACTTTTAATGACCGACTTAGAATACCTTCCAGCAACAATTGACGAGCTGTTGGACGGGCATCATACGGGCGAGCCAGTAGAGATAAGCGGTGAAGCCGCAGGCATTGTCTGGACTGCGTACAGGACATTCAATGCTTACCTGCACCAGGATGGCAGGACGATATCTCTCTGGGGCGCTGAGGACAGGTCGAACGGAGCAGGTGCTATCCAGCTGTTACGCGCCGGCTCTGAGGAAAAGAAGGTGATTTCTGTAGGTGGAATATACCCTCCTGGCAGGACCAACCTTGAAGTCCACTATGTCCGTCTTGACGGCAGGACCGAGCACTGCATGAGGCGCTGAGACCTTACGCAGGATTGGTCACCTCCCATAGGGGGAGCCTTTTTCATTTTTCTGCATATCAAGCAGCACCGCCTGTAACTACAGCACTGCCGCTCATGCTTATCAAGCTCTTTCCAAGAACCCTGCTTCTGTGGAACAATGCTGACGTAACGTTAATGCCGAAGGCCATATTATTTATCGATTCCATATGTAGAGAAGCAACAGAAAATTCATCTCTTCTTCTCTGCCTTCTGCCATTTCCCTTCGCTGTCTATCCTCATGCTCTTGACGAACTCCCTCCTTGAAGGAGGTATGATCTCCTCTTTCCCCAGCATCCTCATAGCCTTGTCGCTTACTCGTTGCACCTGCTTCTCCAAAGACTGCGCCCTCTGCCCGAAGTAATAGTCAGCGAGTATGGACAGCGCGAACAGGAACACAGCAACACCAGCAAACGCAAAGAACGCAGTGAACATCTTCGATATGGCACTTGTCGGCACAAGATCACCATAACCGATAGTCGTAAGCGTGATCATGGTGAAGTACGCAGCATCCACAAACCCCCATCCCTCAAGCCACCTGTACAGCAAAGTACCGACCACAATCAACACAACAACAGTCAACAGCGCAAGAAGAACCTTACCTTTGAATGATATAGCAGGGTGTGGTTTTGAGGGTTTCATGGTGAATAATGGGTGGGAAGGGATATTTAAGGGTTGTGGCGGAAATAGGCATTGGCCCTTCATTCCCCGCACAATTCGTGCAGGAAATAAGCTGCAAACACTCCCGTGTTCTCGAGATTGTCGATTATCTTCTCTCCGCCGTCCTCTTCAAATAAAGCGTCGGTTGTAACGACCGTCACTCCACCTCTTTTCATCTCACGGAGGGCTCTTTTCCTTGGAGCGTCTGTCTGCCATCTTTTCAGGTATTGCATGTATTCCTTGATATCATCGTCGACAGGAAGCCGTCCGGCCTGGATTTGTACGAGCAGGGCTTCCAGGTTTACCTTGGCAAGATGTCCCCTGCCATCTTGCTTGTAGAAGTCCATGTATGTCTTGCTGGTGTCCAGCTCTATCTTCTTGCCGTTGATTTCGTACTCTGCCATTTTCCCGTCATTTAACATTCGCCCAGAATCTCTTTCAAGGTATCGGGACTCGGATCACTCACATCCAAGGCGACTTTGGCGACTTCCAATAATGCTTTGAGTTTTTCCTCATACTGCTCTTCTATGCCCTGTGGTCTTGTGTCCAGGTAATTTGAAGGGTGCGGTCGTCTGATGTTTGCGTTGTCTAGATTGTATTCAATAGCTAGTCTTACGCCGTATCTGACCTCTTGAGGTGTTGTTGGAGATTCTAATCTGGCTCTGTCCATGTCAACATCATCCAGGGTGGATTCTATTGTCAGGAATGTTCCTGTTGGCGTTATTTCCCTCTCTTCTACGTCAGATATCATCAATCCTTCGACACGGGTAGGATGATAACATTTAGGAGAACCGACAGGCGCCGCAACACCTTTATACACGGCAACACAATGCGTTTGAAATATTCTGCTTAAGACTTCCTGAGCAGACTCCTTGCAATAACTCAACAGTTCTGAACCTGATTCTCCCTTATATCTTATTTCACTTGGCATTTTCTAACCCCCTTCAAATTTTTAGGCAATTCGCATTAATAAATCTTACCCTCAACCCTGAAGAAAATGACCTTCTCTAACCCTCAAAACCCCGGAATTCGACCGTTTAGAGGTCCTCTGCCTCTCAGACCCTGATGATTTCCTTACAGATGAACTTTGACCCCCGCAACCTTTAAATAATCCTGCAGATGAGGATCATCCATGAAATGGAATATTCTTTACATTGTTGTTGTCGTGATTGTTATGGTGGGTGTCATCGTTCTGCTTGGCAGGCCTTCTGACCCTTTCGGTGCAGAGCCTCTGCCTGCTGAGTTCAACTGCGGTCCTGAGGACAGGTACGACTTTGGTGTTGATATCGGCTCGAAGGAGGAGTTCGTGGATTTCGTAAAAAACCACGAGATCAACCAGTGGGTCATGCTTGACGATTTCAAGGAGGATGATGTGGTGGACTGGGACAAGGTCCTTGCGGCGGTCAAGGAAGAGAAGGTAGGTTTCAGGACGATATACATCCTTGACTACAACCCTGCAGGCTGTTCAGGCTTCACCCTCAAGATGACTGATGACGGGCTCGTGTCTGTCTATGGCTGCTGCGGGAAGTGATTATTGAGCACATGCTCCGCAGCTTGATGCAGAGATGGGGTCAATACCAAAAACCAAGCGGCCATCATGTAATGTATGGTGTTACAACAACATAACCTATAGCTTGCCGCGGGGTTTTTGATTTCTAAAGCAGCATAAAGACCCTGACAGGATCAGACAAGCACTGCCTGTAGTATATTATACACATAGCCTGTGAGTATTATTGCAAGAGTGACAATCCCAAAGAATATGGCGATCAGTTTCAGGTTCATGGCCCTCCTTAATATGACTGCTTCAGGGAAGCTCAGTGCCGCTATGGCCATCATGAATGCCAATGCTGTGCCTATGGGCACGCCTTTCTGGAACAGCACGAGCGCAATAGGCACTATTGCTGCGCAGCTGCCATACATCGGCACGCCTAACAGGACAGCGATAGGGACAGAAAAGGCTCCGCCTTTGCTCACTATTGCCTGGATCAGCTCTGAAGGGACGTAATTATGGATGATGGCTCCTATCCCCACTCCGACCAGGATCCACACCCATAGTTTCCGTATTATAGAGCCTGCCTCTTTCAGCCCGAATTGCAGCCTTTTCTTGGCTCCGTCGTACTTTATCTCTTCCTTGACCTCTGCCTTTGTTGATATGAGGTCCTTGGCGAGGTGCTTTTCGAGTTTCAGCCTGCCTAGTATCAGGCCTGAGACCACTCCGATGAGTATGCCGCTTATCACATAAGCGACCGCTATCTTCCAGCCGAAGAATCCCAGCATCAGGACGACCAAGTACTCATTTACTAATGGGGAAGTGATCAAGAAGGAGAACATCACGCCTAATGGTATGCCTGCTTCCAGGAAGCTCAGGAATATGGGTATGGATGAGCATGAGCAGAACGGGGTCACAGCTCCGAAGGATGCTGCTGCGAGGTTGCCTGTGCCGTACTTCCTGTTTATCCATCTCTTTACCTTTTCACGGGGTAGGTACGTCCGAAGGAATCCTATAATGGTTATCATCACAAATAGCAATAGAAGTATCTTTATTGAGTCATACACAAAAAAATGAAGTGATTCCACCCATCTTATGGAAGGGTCCAGCCCGCACACAGAATACAATAGCCAATCAAGGGTTGCCTTTAACATTCTTTGTCTTCAGGCTCCTTGCAGCAGCAGCACTTCTTCTCTTTCGACTTCTCCTCGAGCTTCTTGTCAAGTTTGTTCCAGAGCCTTGAGGTGAATCCCTTCTTTATTTCTGTCATTTTAATCCTCCAGGATCTTACGGATCCGGTTCTTATCCTTGATGCAGCACATGAGGTATCTTGCTTCTTTGTTGGTCTTGAGGACGCCTGCGTCTTTGAGTGTCTGTATGTGCCTGAATATCACTGACTGGTCCCTTTTCAGGGCTTTGCTGAGTTCACAGATGCAGGTGCAACTTCCCTTTTTCAGGAGGTGCTCTATGATCTTCAGCCGTATCGGCTCTCCAAGGGCCTTGTACAGCATTGCTTTCTGTTCCAGGTTTTTCATTTGTATATTTGTGCAAACGTGCAAGTATATAAACGTTGCGGTTTGTGTGCAGAAGATGATCCGCTGAGACTTCACAGGAGCCTCTCAGACCTGCCATACCCTGATTTCATAACAGAGGGGTGAATAATCCATAACCCCAGAATCCAATCTTCTGCGCATAGAAAACGTTATGTTCAATATTGCTCGGGCAGATCATTTTGCTCAAAAGTCTATTGTATTGCACTGCCTAATCCTTCAATAACCCTATTTTCCTGAGATAGTCCCTTGCGCCTGTCTTGAAATCTGTCCCTCTGAACATGTTCCTGAACATGGATGAACTGCTTCGCATCTGGGATTCTATCAATCTGCTCTGCTGCCTGAAAAGACTGTTGTCACTCTTCATTTTCGAAGCGTATTGTTCGACATAGTCCAGATCAGTAAGTTTTTTCATCTTAGCTCCTGTCTGATGATTGGCTCATATTCTTTGAATTTGGCATCATCAGTCAATTCTGAGAATATGACTCTCAAATGCCGCGCATCCTCAATGTCTTTCTTGCCCTTCAAGACAAGTTCCTTATATAAGATCTCAAATTCGATGGGTGGGACATTGAACTCAAAATCCTGGACCCGCATCTTCTGCGGGTGATTGAACTCAAAAAATTTGGCTTTTCTCGTTGCATCTATAGGGATGACTTCCATATTAGGGAACACTTCATCAACTCTTGCGAATCTTATGCTCGACATGTCTTTGAAATAATCATATACTTCTTCGGTAGTTTCGCCTTGGTAGCACCAGAATCCGGATTCGTTAAGGTTCTTGAACAATTTATCGAATCTTCCTCTGTCCATGACTGGGACCAAGATATCAACGTCTTCTGTTCCTCTCGCCCTTCCGGATGATATGCTGACAAAACCGCTCACGATCAGGTAACCAGAATGCTTTTTCAGCACTTCAAGGAAATCTTTGACAAACCTGTCCAGATCAGTCATATCCCTGTTCATCACAATGGTGTCCTCTTCAACAAGATATGCCTTTCGCATCTTACCGTAATATTTGTTTATAGACTATTTAAAATCTTCTTTTCCACCAGCGTATTTCACTGGTGGTAGCATTTATCAGCATACACATCAAGTGGAAAAGAATGGTCAGAGAAATCGACCCGGAGCGAAGCGGAGCATGTTTGAAGCTCTTCTTCAAGTGGTCGATTTCTCTTTGGCTTATCTGTCAAAGAAGTAACACTGAAGAGCACCAAAGAGGCCCAGGGTATCAGAAATAGGGCTTCCAGGCATATGGACTATTATGCTCGGTCAGCGATCGCTTCAAGCTCAGAGAAATTGACTTCGCGTCAGGGCAGGCTTTTGCCTTCAACAGCGGCATGAAGCAGGGTGAACTTGCTTTTTCATTTCCAGGATGATAAGACGATTGTTTTCATCTATATTCCGCCACCATCACTTTCCCGCTTAAGATAGGTTCACCACAATATTGACAGATGTAACCTTTCTTAGATCTGCCCTTCATGCTCCCTTACATAATTGTCCTTCACGATTCTTTCCAGCGCAGGGTAAGGGTCGACGTCAATGACTGCAAGGGCAGTGAGGCAGTATCCCATGAGGTCGCCTATGTGCGTCTTGAAGTCATCACGAAGGTCGATGGTCGCCACAGGCCTCTTGTTGCTTTTCTTGTATGTCTTTGCGATCCTTCCGATTGACCTGCCGATGTAGGGCATGCAGTCTGCTGCAGTCTGCGGAGACGCCTTGAATGAAGGGTCTTTGTTGACTATCTCCTCTGCATTCCATTCGAACATCGCAGACAGGCCAAGGCAATACATGATTATGTCACCGAAAGCGTCAGCTATCTCAACATCATCCTCTTCAATGTACGCGTCGCAGAACTCCCCGAACTCCTCTGACATCAGGATGACTTCCTTGCCTACGTCACTCACGTTGAAATCGCGCCTTACCTTGTTCGCGTACACGAGCTTCTGGAGATTATACAATCTCATAAGAAAAATAAACCTGCAGGGGTTAATATATTTATCCGCAGCCCATACGTCATTGTCCAGAGCCCCAAAAACCCGGTTTTTAGGCCTTTAAAACCCAAAGCCTTTAAAAGGGAGGCAAACTTTCCGGGTTGTATAGCCAATGATTCAGGGAATATTCCTGATTGGCATTTTGAGAGGATAAGAAAATGAAAGGAAATGTGAAGTTTTTTAACGCAGGAAAAGGATTTGGTTTTATCGCAGGAGAAGACGGCAATGAGTATTTTGTGCATCTTACTGATCTTGAAGGCGTAGATGCCCGTGATCTGCAGGAGAATACGCCTGTCTTGTTTGAGGTTGCTCAAGGCGATAGGGGTCCAAAAGCAGCGCACGTCAAATTAGACCAGGGCGGAGAAGAAGCTCCGGCTGAAGAGGCGCCTGCTGAGGAAGCTCCGGCTGAAGAGGAAGCGCCCGCTGAAGAAGAAGCGCCCGCTGAAGAAGAAAAAGCTGAATAAGCTTTTTACTAATTTTTTTTAATCTTTTCGTCTTCTTATAGAAGAGATTTCAGCATGTAAGGTCGTGGGGTGCATAGCCCATCTGTCTTGGTATCTTGTAAGCAGGCGCCATCTGCCCCCCGCTTCTCTTCCAGCTCTTCAGGGCTGTTGTCTCTGGTCCTGTATCCGCCAGGCATGTTCGACTACCCCCTTCCGCCTCAGATGGAGGCATATGCGAGGGGCATACCAGAGATAGCGATACTGCCGCAGGACAACATCATCATGGTCCCCAGCAAGGATGAGACAAGGAGGGTATTGGGCTGCCGCCTGGACTCTGTCGTCGAGAAGATGTTCCAGGGAAGGATGGCGTTATCGCCTGGCATGAAACCTGCTCAAAGCAGCCTCATCTGACCTTTGAGTGATTGGGTGTCTTTTACTATTTTAGCTATGCCTGAACTGTCTCCGTCCAGGCCGTCATTCACTGCCCGCATCAGCTCTTCCTGTTTTTCCCATGTCTTCATGGAATATATCTCATCAGGGTATCCGCCGTAAGCGTCATGATGTGATAACGCAAGAAGGTGTTCGGAATTCGCGCAGCTGTGCCTCTCGTCTGCGAGTTCAGGCTCCCCGAACAGCTGGTTCTCTCCCCACCATTCTATGCAGTAAGCGGCTTCTTCATTACATCCGGAATGTGAGCATTTCATAAGTATCCCTCTGATCTCCTCATTATCTCTTTCGCGAATTCTGACTGCGCTGCCATGTATTTGCGGTTCGCCATGTGCACAGGCGACTGCAGCTTTGACCTTTCGACGCATTTCGGTCCCGGAGATTCTGGCTCCACCATCAGCAGCAATACGTCATCGCCTGTCCTGATGATGCCGAGCAGATACGCAGGGTACTCATCTTTCTTGCTGTTTGTCTGCTTAAGATACTTGTTCCCGACGACAAAAGGGAAGCACATCCTGTCCTGCAGCTTCTTCTCCTCAGATACCGAAGCCCCTTCAGGCAGTATATCAGAGATGTCCGTCGAAGCCAGGAAATCCCTTATCGCTACCCTTCGCCCTTCAACATCGTTTTGATTCTCTAAAGTCTTGTATAGCCTGTTCATGTTCTGACCCCCAGAAATAATCAATGCTAAGGCATATAAAAATCTTGCTCTGCATTTATAAATATAAAAAAATTAAAAGATTTGATTGTTAAAACGTGGTTCATGACTTATCACGTTTTAACACCAAAAACCCGGTTCATAGGGTTTTTGATTAATCTGCTCTTGAGACATTGACGGCTTTTGGGCCCCTGTCTCCCTGTTCGACATCAAACTCTACCTCATCGTTGTCGTGGATAGTGACTCCTTCCTTGAGGCCGGTCTGGTGCACGAAGTACTCCTTTCCGTCATCATCCGAGGTGATGAAACCGAATCCCTTCATCTCGTTGAAGAACTTTACTTTTCCTTTCATTCTCATTCCTCCTTGTTGAACTTGGCTTCGCACTCGTCACAGTAGTTCCGTTTGGACTCTCCTCTGTTGACGATGAATCTTTTCCTGCATTGCCTGCAGTACTTGACTATGCGATAGTCAGCCATCGTTCAGAATCTCTGCGGCTTGTGCTTTGCAAAGCACTCTCTGCAGTAGACTGGCCTGTCTCCTGAAGGCTTGAACGGCACTTCACATTCCTGTCCGCACTCGGCGCATACTGCCTTGTGCATCTCCTTAGGTCCTGAAAACTGCCTTCTCGGACCGCCTGAAAACTGGCCTCTTGGCCTGAATTCGCTGTCGAACCCGCCTCCGCGGCGGTCACGGCCGGAATCTCTTCCGCCCCTTCTATTATCTCTTCCCATGTTAATCCCATCCTCAGAAAACGCTTTTTGTTTTTTCACAAAAGGTTCTGATGCGGATAAAAAATAAGAACCCCTTTAAAAACCCTTCTTTTTTAAGCTAGACCCCCCGAAACTGCGTTTAATGCCCTTTTAAAGCACATTTAATCGATACGCCCTGCCTCTTTCTTCAGTCTCTTTAAAAGCGTCTTCTCCTTCTCCCAGCGAATATATCTTCACGATGTAAGTTTTGCCTGAAAGACCCAAAAAATTTATCAACCCCCTCTAACCCCCTGAAACCATGAGCTATGGAGAGGATTTCATAAAAGCCATCCTTGGCGTAAGGGACCAGGCACAGGCAAGCCTGCCTGACATACAGGCAGAGATAGCTGACATCATAGGAAGCAAAGAGAACTCGACAAAAAGGATCGAGCATCTCCTTGACCGGCTGCTTGACTTCACAAGATTAGGCATAGGTGACAATGAGTTCAAGGAACTGAATGACTATTACGCGACAGCCAACAAGGAAAACTCCAAAGAATACGCAGGCTTCTACCAGGAAGCGCTTGAATCATAGCTTATGCTGTTGCCTTGTAGTTCTTGCACTTTGCTAACCTGTCCATCTTGTTCTCGACACGGTCGAACTTCCTGTCGAACCTGTCAACATCTTTGTTGAGGTGTTCGACATCAGACTCGACTCTAGACAAAGCTGCAGCCATGTTGTTCTGCCTGCGGTCCATCCTTGCGAAGCTCTTCTTCAGCCAGTTCACAGTGCTCTGCATATCTCCGAGGTTCTGTCCGAACTTGAGGATCGCTCCGACAAATGTGACAATTCCTGCAGCGAAGGGTATCATCTTCTGGTATTCGGGTGTGTTGATGACGCCCGCCATCTTGAGTATCATCCATATGACTATGACAGCTATGCCGCTGAATATGATTATGTCATAGACCAGGTATTTCTTCGTTATCTTTTTGCGCTCCTCTCTTATTTCAGCTTCAACATCCATGAATATTGATATGTTTTCCACATTAATAAAACTTTGCAGCAAAAATCCGCAAGACTATACAATACTATCGGAACATTTCCGAAAACAACAATCATCAAGAAACAAAGACAAAAAACCTACTTCACGGTCCAGTACTTCCATCCGCATTTCTCGTCCCACCAGGAGTGGAACTCCAGCTGTATCTTTCCCTTGAATGTTATCTCAATCAGGTGCCTGTCGAATATCCTCCTTAGTGTGGATGACCTCGGCTCCGGAAGCGCTTCATCGTCAGGATCGAACCCTGTAGATGGCATGTATATCCTCCCCACGCCATCATCGGTCGGTATGATGCGCTCATACGCGAGAGAGAAACCGTTGTGGTAGTCGTTCGCGAGAGAGAAGCGGAACACCTCTTCAGAATCTATCATCATGTACAGCCCTGAATCATCCTTCCTGAAGTCGAGCACCTTTCCCTCGAGGTTCTCATTCACCTTGACAAGTCCCTGCGCACTATAGCGCCCGTCAGCCCTCGTCCCTCCGCAGTCCCTTATGAACAGGCACTCAGCAGAATATTTTTCAATACATTTCCGAAGGTTCTCAAAGTCCAGCGATTTAGGCATCCAGTACTGTTCCATGCGTCATCAGGGCTGTTTTAGAATCATTAATGTTCGCAGCGGATTTTATAGCAAAACAGGAAAGCCTGACTGCTTACTTGCGTTATGGGAAAAACTCCAGGATCCCATCTGCAAAAAGATAAGATTCTCCCTCCGAAAGATATCGCCGCGTACAGGGACAGGTGTCTGGGTTTTTCTCACTCAGGATGCTTCTCAAGCACGTTTTCAAGGGTATATGTAGGTGGCAGCTCACCTGCGTACATCCTCCTGACAGCTTCTTGCATTGCATAATACTGTCCCATGACGCTGAAGAACTCGACGCTCCGCTCCACAAGTGTCCTTCTCTTGGGAGGGTTATAGCTCCTGTCTTTCCAGAAGATGAGGTTGACCCCTAAAGAGACCGCCCATGCGGCAATGTCATTGTCCATGCCTGAAAGCGCTGCGCGCGTCGCCAGTGTAGGGGCGACAGCCCCGATGACCTTCCCGCCGTAGAGGTTTATCCTCTCCCGCAATGTATGGTTATCGCCCATGCAGCACCCAGAGGCAAGCATGATTATAAAATTATCGTTTCAGTCCTGCTCAGACCCCTTGACGATATTCTTCTCCAGCTTCCTGAAGTATTCATGCGCCTCTGGGAAGTCCGACTTGAGCCCTTCCCACGACAGAGGGTCAAGATAGTATTCTGCAAAGCATTCTGCGAAGAATTCCCTTGCAGTAAGCTTTCCGTATTTCCTGTGGGCGTTCTTGTCGAAAGCCGCCCCATGCTCTGCCTTGGATGATATGTATATGCTTAAGAAATCCGCTTCAAGCGACCTGTCGCCCAGCACGTGATCCACCATGTGGCCGTATTCGTGCAGTGCGAGCCGCGGCGTGAACGGGTCGTTGCGCACGTATGATGTGTTGAGGTCCTGCACATACACCCCGTCTGCTTTCTCTATGTCCTTGGTGGTGCAGTAGAGCGGCGTGTTTGTCTTCTTCTCAAGGTCTTTTATCTCATCTATGTCCCTTATCCTGCCTTCGAAAAGCATGACCTTTCCGCCTGCAGTGTTCATCCTGCGCTGTATCGCGTCAGGCACGAGCTCGAGTATGTCAGATAGATTAGCTTCAGCTTCGGGGTCGTCCACTGATTCGTCAAGAGCGGTCTCAGCCACCACTTCGAGCGTCCTTGCAGGCCCATCCTCCTGCATGATAGTCTCCTCAACCACGGCAGGCCTGCCGGTCATGGCTGCAGCCGGAACTTCTTTCCTGTCATGGCAGCTGACGCTGAGTGCAAGGATTCCCGAAAAGAGCATATAGCTTAGTTTACCCATGAAGACCCCTCAAACACCTCATGTAAAATATAAGTCAGACTGATTTATAAATTTTTTTTCAGGAAAATCACATAAAACGCAATGAGAATCAGGCAAAACACCAGAAATGACCCAAAACCTTTAAAAATGAACCCGCATTAAGGGCTTTTGAGGTGACATATCATGGTAGAAGCCTATTGCATGAAGTGTAAAGCAAAACAAGAGATGGCAGATGCTACTCCAGTCAAGATGAAGAACGGAAGGGATGCCATAACAGGCAAATGCCCTGTGTGCGGCACCAAGATGTTCAAGATCGGTAAGATGGAGCCTGCTCCGACTGCTTAAGATTTTTTTTTCTCTTTTTTGTAAGGCCTAATATCTCTTGATCTTCACGCTATTATCGTCATTCAGCGCAAGCTCCTCTGCTGTCTTGAGTCCGCAGAGCCTTCTCGTGAAGTTGAGTGCCTTGCCGTACAATATGCCTGCCAGCCCTGCAAGTGCTAGTGCTATCCCTGCGCCGCCTGCAACCTGCTCTGTGCTTCCGCCAGAGACGGCGAGTATGCCTGCGTATGCAGGCCCCCACGACGTGCCGAACACGAGCATGTCGCTCAGGCATTTCTTCACCCAGCTGCTCTCCTCTGTTGTCTTGAGCTTCCTGAATACCCAGTTCCGGTACTTGCTGTACAGCCTTCCCGTAGCTCCGTTGAATACTGCGCACAAGCCACGTGCAGCAGCCACTTTCCCGCAGTCCATGTCAAGCACAAAGTACTCTATGGGTGCAGCGACCACGGCGGGCGCTATCACCGCGACAGATGTATCAACCACAAGCTCATATACAGGGGAACCTTTCCATCTCTCATATCTCGCTTTCCCGACGAGCCTCTCAAGGACCGGCCTCTTCTCTTTCTCCCCTTGTACCCGCTCCTCAAGACATATATCGTCCTTCTTTTTCATCTGTCTCTCAACACCATCTGACATCCTGCCCTGATTGCACTATGTGCTATAATATGGAGAACGGGATTTCTAAAAGTTCTCACTCAGAATTTTATCATAATGCAAGAAGGACAGCCTGTTTTAGGCTTTTAATCAATGATTTAGGCCTTCTGGAGCCTTAATTCCCCTGAAAACCGGTTAAGTCAACTTAAGTGCCACAGCCGCCTAGCGAGCTTACAGGTACAGAAGCGCTAATGAACGCAGCTGGGCAAAAAGAAGCGCTAAACCACACGACAGCGAGCGCGGCGGTGGCACGAGCCACGATACTTGACTTAACCTTGAAAAGCAAAGCTTTATAAACCCCCTTCAAAGATTCCTGTGATAAGGAAACAACGAGGGCAAGAAAAAGCATCGTGCATTGATTTAAGCCTTAAACACGTTTTAACGCTCATTGCATTCAAAAAATCATAAGGATTTTTTACAGATACTTTTTCTTGTATACTAAGATGAATGAATTTGAGAAACTAGGTATAATAGACCCTATCTTAAGGGTAATAGAAGAAGAAGGCTTCAAAGAGCCTTCAGAGATACAGAAGCGCACGATACCCCTTGTCCTGCAAGGCAAGGACGTGCTCGGTGGTTCCGCGACTGGTACAGGCAAGACTCTTGCTTTCGGTGCAGGGATCATAAAGAACACAGAGAAAGGCAAAGGCATACAGTCATTGGTCCTCACTCCCACAAGGGAGCTTGCAGAGCAGGTCGCAAAGGCGATAAAGAAGTTCTCCAAGTACAAGCCGCTGAAGATCACGACAGTGTACGGCGGCGTCTCGATAGACCCGCAGATACATGACCTTCAGACCGCAGATATCGTGGTCGGCACTCCGGGAAGGATGCTTGACCACCTGCAGCGCCGCACCATAAACCTAAAGGGCGTGAAGATACTTGTCCTTGACGAGGCGGACATCATGTTCGACATGGGTTTCATCGACGATGTAGAGAAGATCATAGGCCAGTGCTCTAAAGACCGGCAGACCATGCTCTTCTCAGCCACGATAACAGGCTATGTCGACCATGTAATAAAGCGGCATCTCCATGATCCTGAGAAGATATACGCTAATTCGTATGTCGATCCCAAGATGCTCAGGCAGATCTACTATGACGTGCCCATGAACCTGAAGTTCTCATTGCTGACGCACCTGCTCAAGAACGAGAAATCGCATCTTGTCATGGTGTTCTGCAACTCGAGGGCGAATGTTGATTTTGTGGCGAAGAACCTGAAGCTCAACGGCATCAAGGCCATGGCGATCCACGGCGGTTTCGCCCAGGGCAAGAGGACAAGGACCATGGACCAGTTCAGGTCCCAGGACGTCCGCGTTCTCGTCTGCACTGACGTCGCCGCGAGGGGACTGGACATCCCTGACATCTCGCATGTCTATAATTATGACGTCCCTAAGGATTCCAAGCAGTACATCCACAGGATAGGCCGTACCGCAAGGGCAGGCAAGCAGGGAAAGGCGGTAATAATCCTCGGCGAGAACGACCATGACAACTTCTCCCGTGTTTTGAGGGAGTTCGACATCAAGGTCGAGAAGCAGGCGCGTCCGAAAGTCGAGCGCGTCATGGTCCAGAGGTCTGAACGTGACGGGCGCAGCCCGAGATCCGGCTTCAGGTCCGGCGACAGGCGTGGTCCAAGGCGTGACAGCAGAGGACCGAGGAGAGATAGTCGAGGTCCGAGGCGTGATGGTCCTAGGCGTGACAGTCGAGGTCCCAGGAGAGCTAGTAGTGGTCCAAGGCGTGACGGGCCCAGGGGAGACAGCAGGGGGCCGAGGCGTGACAGTCGAGGTCCTAAGAGGGACAGCAGCGGTCCGAGAAGGGATGGTCGTGGTCCGAAAAGGCCTGCATATAGGGGTCCCAAACGGAATCAGTAACATGTATATCCCGAAACGGTATGGTGAGTCAAAAAGGCAGGATTGCCCTTTCTGCGGAAAGAAGGCGATAGCTGAGAATTCCCAGGGAGTGCCTGTCTGCATAAAGCACAAGAGTTCTGCACTTGACCTGAAATGCATGTGCGGCGGCTGGCTCGACGTGAGGAAAGGCAAGTGGGGGCCGTATTTCAACTGCATGAAGTGCGGAAACTTCAGCTTTGCCAAGGGGCTTGCAATGAACCCTAAGCCAGTGCCCAGGGAAGAAGACCCTGACGACCTTCCAAAGGAGAACAAGATGAAGAAAGGCCCCATCTATCGCCCATTAGGCGGAAAACGGGTCATCGAGATAACCTCGGATGAGCTGGACTTCTACGAGTGAACAGCCTATTTTTAAACCAATAATAAGTTTTATATACGTGAAAAGCGCAAAAATTTGGCATGGGGGCAAAAACACATCTTACGCTTGATAGCCTTGCTTGGGACCCTTTCGGTGAAGGCGAGTTCCAGGGCGTGCTTGACAATGCAATACAGAAACTGGAGAAGGACCAGTCTTTCTACACGTTAGAGTTTGTCAAGGACGATGGCCTTGGTAACGACAACTCTAGTATAATCTATTTCATAAACGTATCAGAATCAGAATGTGTCATACACGCGATGTATTTCGGCGAGCAGTCAGGCACGCGAAATATTTCAGCCCCATTAAAACTGCCTGCGCAGAGGCTCGACGACGCCCTTGAGATGCTGGTCGGCATCGGCATCGGCAAGAAACCTATGACCTATGTACACACACCCCATAGAAGGACCACCAGGCATCTCGTCGACACACTCAGGGATTATCTTTCAGGGAACGTCACTCAGATATACGATCATGCTCACAATGAACTGACTTCAACACGGGCATATCATCTGCCTGAGATGCGCGATTCTCCATGAGCCTTTTCTGTTTCAGCCTTTCTATATTTTGTGCAACCCTCTTTTCTGTATAGCCTGCGTACATCTCCCTGAACTCCCGCAGGTCTTGTCTCATCTTATTGATGCCTTCGACCATCGATTCAGGATAATAGGTTCTCACAGTGCATGTGTACGCCTTGGTGAGCAGCACGACAGTCTTGTATATGTAGTCAGGCAGGCTGTTTCCCCTGCGCATCCTCTCAGTGGCTCTCCTTACGGCCTCCTCGACAAACGAGAACTCGTCAGCAAGCTCTTCCAATGTAGGTATTGCATCTCTCATGAGAAAAAAGGGTTGGCTTCTCTGCTTTAAATCTTGCCATTTTTGACCAAAACCCTTTTAAACCCATAGACCAACTTGAAAAGCATGACACGAACCCTCCTCGTATACCCTCCATTCTGCACTCCGGCCAGCCCGCCGTATTCTATCACGAGGATATATGCGTTCCTGAGGGACAACCTGCCCGGTGAGCATGAGCTCGGCATCCTGGACCTTAACATACTGTTCCACAGGGAGAAGTTCCCCGAATACTATGATTACTGCAGGTCTTTGAAGAACGGGTACCGCAGGAACGAGTACGAGTCAAGGACAAAGGATTACCGGAATGTCACGGAGCTTGTCTACGCCCACAACAACAGGAAGGTCGTGGAGGGCGGCAATCCAGAGCTCTTCGACGCTCTGCTCAAGGCAATAACAGACAAGAAGCCTGACATCGTAGCGTTCAGCATAGTCTACTCAAGCCAGGCGTTCTACGCGTTCGCGCTCATAAAGGCGCTGAAAGCGCTCGGCATACGCACTGTCATCGGGGGTCCTGCTGTGAACACCACGCTGAAGACCGCGGCAGACCAGCACCTGAAGAACGAGCTTGAGCTCATGAACTATATATTAGGAGAAGAGACAGACCACAACTCCCTCAGGTGCGACACCATAATAGACTTCAGCATATACGATCTCGAAGACTACTTCACCCCGGAGCCTGTAATCCCGATGCGCACAACGACTGCGTGTTACTACAGGAAGTGCGCTTTCTGCACGCATTACGGCTGCGCGACATATCTTGAGTACGACCTGCATGACATAGAGAGGTCCATCATCGCTTCGAAGGCAAAGCATGTCTTCTTTGTAGACGACATAATCCATAAGAAGCGCCTGCTTGAGATAGCGGCCATCATGAAGCCTCTCGACATGTCCTGGATGTGCCAGCTCAAGCCCACAGCAGACCTCGACCTCAGCACGCTCAGGACACTGAGAGAATCAGGCCTCAAGGTCATCATCTGGGGCGTGGAGTCCGCTTCAGACCGCATCCTCACATTGATGAGGAAGGGCACGAAAATCAGAGAGGTGAAGCAGGTGCTGCAGGACTCCCACGACGCAGGCATGATGAACTGCGTCTACATCATGTTCGGATTTCCCACAGAGACAGACCAGGAGTTCATCATGACAATCGATTTCCTGAAAGCGAACTCTGCCATCATAGACCTCGTATCCACCTCGATATTCGGGCTCCAGAAAGGTAGTTTCGTGTACGAGAATCCCAAGTTCTTCGGCGTAACAGAAGTCAAAGAAGAGAAGCGCACCATATTAGAGCCTAAGATCTCCTACCAGGTCAGCCACGGCCTCACGCCTCAGCAGGCCAGGGAGATGAGGCGCAACTACAAGAACACCCTCGACAATCTCAGCAAATACCCGAGGTCCATGAACTTCTTCAGGGAGCACCTGTTGTGTCTTTCCTGATCCCAGCACCACAACCGCTCTTAGCGTCGGTCAGGCCAGCGCAGCGTAAACTCAGAGACCCTGCACTTCTACAGCATTATGCATGCCTATAGAATCAATAAGCTAATCGTCGCTTACAGGGAAACGCATCACTAATTCAGGACGCGAAGCGGCCTGAAGGCTTACGGCGACGAAGGTGCTGAAAGAGCAGCGTGGTGGTGCTTAAATGAATTTGCACCTTTCCTAGACCAGTCCTATGCACTCCATCTCTTCGTGTCCGCAGAGCTCGCACTTCATGACAGAGTACTTTGAGTTTCCGCTCTGCATCACTCCTGCCTTCACCATCTTCCCTTCGCATTCTGGGCATTTCTGCATGTTATCACCTGTTTAGAACCCGTATATCTTCGAGTATTTCTTTGTCAGATAGCTGACAAACACCTTGTGGTCCAGGCCGGAACCGCAGACCTTCTTCACGAGGTCGTCAGCGAGCATCGTTTTTCCTTTGGAATGCACGTTCTTCTTGAGCCATGCTGCAATGGGCGCTAAGTCCAGCTTCTCTATCTTCCTCTCGACCTCGCGCATATCCTTGGACATCTGCTTCATGAGCTGGCTCGCGTAGACCATGCCTATGGCGTACGACGGGAAATAGCCTATCGCTCCCATGGACCAGTGCATGTCCTGCAGTATCCCGTCATTGTCCTTCTTGACAGCGATGCCGAACATCTCACTGAACTTCCTGTTCCATTCCTTCTCTGCCTTGTCCACTGACAGCTTTCCGTTCACGAGGTCGCGCTCAATCTCGAACCTGAGTATGATGTGCAGGCAGTAAGTGACCTCGTCAGCCTCGACCCTTATGAATGAAGGCCTGACCTGGTTAGCTGCCCTGTAGAAGTCTAGCAGCCCCATCCTGACGTGCTTCCTTATCGTGGGGAAATACCCTTTCCAGAACCATGGGCTGGATATGATCTGCTTCTCCCAGAACAATGATTGCGATTCGTGCATGCCGAACGAAGGTGCGAAGTATATTACTGTGTCCCTGAAGCTTTTCGGCAGGTTCAGCTCGAAAAGAGCATGCCCTGCCTCGTGCACCCCTGCCCAGAACGAGCCCTTGAAGTCAGGGTATCTCGTGGTTATCCTCACGTCGTCAGGCCCTGCGCTTATCGTGAAAGGGTGCGCTGAAGTGTCGAGCCGCATCCTGTCAGGCGGCAGCCCAATCCTCCCGAGCATGTCCCGCAGCATGCGTTCCTGCTCTGCCTGGCCCATCCTGACCTTCAGCTTCTTCTGCTTCTTGTACCTTGGAGTTGACTTTATCTTGTTGAGCAATGGAACAAGCCCTTTCCTGAGACCGTCGAAGAACTCTGTGAGCTTCTCTGTGGTCATGCCTTCCTCATAATCGTCCAGCAGCGCGTCATAAGGGCATTTTGCCTTTGGGTCGAGATACCTTGCTTCCTTCCTTTTCAGCTCTATCATCTTCTTTAGCGCTGGCTTGAACACAGAGAAATCATCTTTCTTCCTTGCCTTCTGCCATATCCCTGATGACATGACTGAATGATGCGTCAGCTCCTGCACGAACTTGCGGGGCAGCCGTCTTATCTTCCTGACCTGCTTGTGCAGCTCCTTCACGACGACAGAATCCTTGCGGGAGAGCTTCTTCTTCCGCAGCATCTCCAGCGCTTTCCACAGCTGGTCGGATGTCATGCGCGTGTATACCGTGTCGCTGATGATCTTGGTCTGCTCTGCCCTTCCCTCGATGCCCTTGGCTGGCATGTTCACCTTCTCATCCCAGTCAAGAAGCTCAATCAACCCTCTGAGTGCAACTACCTCTTTCTGCACAGCATAGATGTAGTCAAGCTCTTTTTTCATGCAAGAAAAGAATATCAGGTCATTTATAAAATTAGCGTATCCCGGTCAGCTCCACTCCATCTCTCCGGGCTCTCCTGTCTCAAGCTCATGATCTTTCACGCTCTGGTCTTCTGCGAACACGAACGACCCTTTCACGTGCTTCCCGTCGATCGCATGAGGCAGCCAGAACGGGTCATCTGACCACATCTTGTCATACGGCAGCTCTTCCTTGCTGAATACAGAGGGTTTCATCTCTTCTGTCTCTACAGGCTCGCCTTGCCATCTCTTGAGGAAATAGACATGCACTGTCTGGTCCCACTCTGGCTTGTGCGGGAAAAAGAAATCTATCTCTCCTACCTTGTCAAGGTCATCTTCTGATGCAGTCACTCCGCTCTCTTCCTTGAGCTCCCTTATCGCTGCCTGTGGTATGGTCTCTCCTGGAGCCAGCTTTCCGCCATAGCCATTGAGCTTGCCTTCCCCGAAACCCCGTTTCTTCATGGCAAGCACTACATTATCCCCATCCACAAGATAGCAGAGTGTCACGTGACTCATATTATCCCCCTTTGAAAATAAAATAGCCCCGCGCGGACTTTCGAGAAAAGCGAGAATCGCTTCCCAATTCGAACCGCGGTCCCCGGATGTCTCCAGCATAATGCTGCCAGAGTCCGAGATGACTTGCCTCCTCCATAAGGAATTGGCCGCTACACTACGGGGCTTTATAGCATCAAAGAGAAAATCAGGTATTTATAAAATTACCTATTCATACCTTCATTATTTTGGCTACGAAAAACCCCTCTGTATCATTGTCCTGCGGCCATATCCTTAGACATTTCTTCACTTCGTCAGAATATGTCTTGCCTTCGAACGAGACGACAGCAGGACTCGTCTTCAGCCCTTTCAGCTCTATCTCCTCAAGCCGCGCGTCATCGAACTCCTTCAGCAGCCAGTCCACGACTCCTTCATCCTCTTCAGGCTCTAAAGTGCAGGTAGAATAGACCAGAGTCCCGCCTTTCTTCAGCAATCCAAATCCGGTCCTGAGCAGGTTCTTCTGTGTCTTTGCAAGGTGAGACGCCAGCTTCGGGTTCCACATCTCGACTGTCTTCAATGACTTGCGTATAGTCCCTGTCCCAGAGCAAGGAGCATCAACCAAGACTCTATCAAATTCCTGCCCTCTGAACCGCACTCCCTGCATCCTGGTCACGATCGTATTCTGCACGCCACAACGCTGAAGATTGATGCCTAGTGCAGCAAGCCGGCTACCGGTCACATCATTCGCTACCAACACTCCCTTGTTCTTCATGTACTGCGCTA
>Ga0315535_1000079_pt1 | contig 57597 bp, 65 predicted proteins | sample SalMarSW160220MG_2_FD_203092 | JGI IMG/M metagenome (GOLD analysis project Ga0315535, IMG submission 203092) | Salt marsh sediment microbial communities from the Plum Island Ecosystem LTER, Massachusetts, United States - Salt Marsh Sediment SW1602-20 ... | reverse complement strand
GCCCAGAAGGTCTCAGAAAATTTGGCGCAATTTAAGGACGTCAGAACATACCTCCCCAAACCCTCAGCGATTATGCCCGACAAACTGACAATATACAAAATCCTGAGCAAAAAGGGTATTCGCGTACCCAAAACCATTGAGGTTAGAACTTACGAAGATATTGAGAGAGCTTTTTCAGAAATCGGTAAACCACTCTGGATTCGAGCGCGCTGCGGCGCAGGCGGAAGGCTTGGTTTAAAAGTGGAGAACTCTGAGCAGGCAATGCATTGGGTGGAGCTTAATCGGTTGCAGGGCAGAAGTAAAGTATCAGATTTTGTGATTCAAGAGTTTCTGCCTGGCAGAGACTTAGCATTTGATTCCCTCTGGTACAAGGGGAAACTGGTTACATCATATTGCCGTGAACGGTTGGAGTATTTCCTAAAGCACATTTCACTTTCAGGCATCACAGGGACACCTACAATTGCTCAGACAATAATTGATGAAAAGATTAACCGAATCGGGGTAAGCGCAGTCAAAGCCCTCGATCCAAAGCCACACGGTTTCTATTCAACAGACATCAAAGAAAATTCACAAAAAAACTGCGCCGTCACAGAAGTTGATGGCAAATGGCATACAACTGCGCCGCTCTGGGGCTATAGCTTCTCAAAGGTCTTCAACAAACCAGAACTCAACATCACTTACCAATACCTCAAATTGGCATTGGAAGGAAAAACCGATGGAGATTTACCAACTTATGATCTGTTTCCAAGTAACTATCTTTTGGTGAGGCAGCTGGATGCAGGTGCCATCCTCGAAAAAAAGAAGGACGCGACATGGCGAATAATATAAATTCCAAAGTCTCAGCAGTAGCTCTTGACTTCGATGGCGTAATTGCTAACTTGGAAATTGATTGGAAAAACGCTATTAAGCTAGGCTCAAAGATAGTTGGCTACGACATCAAAAGTTTATTACTGTTCTACGAAGAATGCTTTGGCACCCCTATCTTTCAGAAAGTCAGTTCAGAAACGGAGAAAATCGAGTTAGAGGCGCTAAAAAAAAGTCAAACAGTCCCATATGTTGCCGAGTTCCTGCAGAAACTTTCGGAGAAACATATTGAAATCTACATTGTTTCGATGCAAAGCCAAAGAGTAATACAAACTTTCCTTAACCAACAAGGCTTGAATAACTACTTCAAAGAAATCGTAACTAGAGAGCAATATCCAACTAAACAAGCCCAAGTCCAATATGTCGCAAAAACAGCATCAGGCAAGGTGTTATTTGTCGATGACTCCAAACGCAACATTGAAAATTGCAAAGGATTGGGAGTGCTGTCTTTCTATTTTGCCCGAAACCCCGAGCCTAAAGACGCAGAGAAAGCGTGGTATAAACTATTGAATTTAATAGATAGCTGAATTCGTGCAAAAAACATCATTAACTCTTTCTATAGACGCCCAACTAATCCAACATGTTTTAGTCAATAAGGATTTTAGTGCGTTTTAACCATAGTGGATGCAAAGGTTCACTTTGGATGCCACAGCAAAGTTTAGATTCTTTCTGGGTTACACCTAAAGAAATTCAGCAACAACCAAAACCAGTGTTGCAACAAGCCCCCAAAGCTACGGTTGACGCTAAATCAGAACCGAAAAAAAGTGAATATAAACGTCCAGTGTTCCCACCTTTGGCTCCAGTGAATCTTCCCGCGTCATATTTCGTATCCGCTACATACGATGGGAAACAAAAAAAAGCAGTAATCAAACTCTATGAGCCAGAATCCGGTGAAATCTACTTCTGGTACGACAATACAGGGCATCTGCCTTACCTATTAACTAACCTTTCAGTGCATGAATTAGGCAAACTCGACAGAGTTATGCAACACGAAGGGTTTGACCACTTTGAAACTGAAGAAAAAATTGACTCTCTGATGGATAAAAAAGTCATAGTAACAAAAGTAGTCTGCAAAGACCCCCTAGCAATCGGGGGACGACCTGGCGGCACAATCAGAGATATAATACCTGATGATTTCCCTAGAGTTGCAGAAAGCTATGTTGACTCTAAAGAAATCAAAGTATGGGAATCCAAAATCAAGTATTATCAAACATACATTTACGACCGAAAGCTCTTGCCAGGCATGATCTACGAAATTACAGACGGAAACTTGGTGGAAACGGTCGTAGAGCAAGCTGCCGAGAATTTGAATAAAATCCGAGAAATCTTCAAAGATTGTACAGCCGAAGAACAGGAATTTGTTGAAATGTGGGCAAAGCTTTTGGAGTATCCTGCACCCAAATTCCGACGCGCAGCTATAGACATCGAAGTCTTCTCACCTTTGGCAAACCGTGTACCTGATGCACGTGAAGGCGCCTGCCCTGTAATTGCCTGCTCTATATACAGTTCTGATGGGGAAAAACGTGTGCTAGTGCTCAAACGGGAGGGTATGCAGCAAGGCGATAGCTCCCTATCTGAAGGCATTGACGTTGAGTATTGCGAAACAGAAACAGAATTGCTAAAGAAAGTCTTCGAAGTACTCTGTACTTACCCATTTATCTTGACTTTTAACGGAGACGATTTTGACCTCCGATACCTTGCTCACCGCGCCTACAACTTGGGCTTCAACAAAAAAGACATCCCCATTAACATCGGCAAACGCGTCTGCCTATTACGCTATGGAATCCATATAGACCTCTACAAGTTCTTCTTCAACCGCAGCGTTCAAATCTACGCTTACGGGGGGCGCTACAAAGATGTCAGCCTCGACGATGTCGGCAACGCCTTAATCGGCACACAAAAAATCCACATAGACAAAGACTTTGGCGACCTTAACTACAGTGAACTAGCCGCTTACTGTTTACGTGATTCTGAAATCACATACAAGCTGACTAGTTTTGACAACGACTCCGCCATGAAGTTGCTGCTTGTACTTGCCCGAATCAGTAGCATGCCAATGGAAGACGTAAGTAGACAAGGTGTAAGCCGCTGGATACGCAACTTTATGCACCGGGAACACCGCAAACGTAACATGCTTATACCTAATGCTGAAGACATCCTCACCAAGAAAGGCAAAACCAGCACAACCGCAGTTATCAAAGGCAAAAAATACAAAGGCGCCATAGTGGTGGAGCCAACGCCGGGAGTACATTTTAACGTTGCCGTTATGGACTTTCCCAGTCTGTACCCCTCTATTATCAAAGTCTGGAATCTAGGTTATCAATCCATCTGCTGCAATCATCCAGGTTGCAAAGGGCACACGATCCCAGATACCCCGCACTGGGTTTGTACAGAGCAAAGGGCGCTTGAGAGTCTCCTTATAGGTTCGCTTAGGGATTTGCGTGTGCGATGGTACAAAAGTCGTGCCAAAGATAAATCCTTACCACCGGAATTGCGCAGTTGGTATAATACCGCGCAGGGAGCGCTCAAAGTCATCTTAAATGCCAGCTACGGTGTCTTTGGAGCTGACAGCTTTGACCTTTACTGTCCGCCGGTTGCAGAAGCAACTGCTGCTATCGGACGCTACAGTATCACCCAAATCTTAAAGCATGCTGAAGCAGTGGGAATCAAGGTGCTTTACGGCGACACCGATAGTGTATTTTTGAAAAACCCAACTAAAGAACAAATCGAAGACGTTGTCCACTATACTGAACACGAGTTGGGCATGGGTATAGACATGGAAAAAATGTATCGCTACGCCGTTTTTAGTTCCCGTAAGAAAAACTATCTGGGTGTATTAGAAGATGGCAGCGTTGACGTAAAAGGGTTGACAGGCAAGAAAAAACATATACCCCTCTTCATCAAGGATGCGTTTAACCAGATGAAAGAACGGTTAGCAAAAGTCAAGAACCCAGAGGATTTCGAGAAAGCGCGAAAAGACATCGCAAATATTGTTCGGGAACGTTACAATGTTCTTAAACGTCGTGAGTGGGGCGAGATGAATGACCTTGCGTTCCATGTAGTTTTGGGTGATGCGCTTGAGCATTACACTAAAACAACTCCTCAACATGTGAAAGCTGCAAGAATCTTGGCTGAAAGCGGTAAGGAACTCCGTGCGGGTGATCTCATCAGCTTTGTCAAAGTCAATAGTAATAAAGATCGCGTAAAACCCGTAGAGCTAGCAACAAGAAACGAAGTTGACGTCGACAAATACACCGCTTATCTACACAGTACATTTGACCAAGTATTAGACGCCTTAGGTCTTAATTTTGACGAAATCATTGGATTAACACGACTTGAAAGTTTCCTCGGAGCCTAATCACAACTTTTGCTCAAATGAACCTTTAATTTATTTTGTTGATTTCATTATGTTTTCGAATCGTGTGTTGCTGATGGGGTGATAGCTGAGGATTTTGCCATTGTAGATTATGCAGAATGTTCCAAACGCGCAGGGTGAACGCTTAGCCAGCTCAGAAGTTGCCAAATCGATCAAGTTTGTTTTAAGTCCCAATGTTTTGGAGGTTTCTAAGATTTTATCTACATTTTTTACAGAATAAGGGCACTGCGGAGAACGGAGGATGGTTAAGCCGTCACTGTGGCTTTCCAATTTAGGAATGTTGAACTTGGGGTCGGCGGAGTCGGCATGGAATTTTAGGACTAAGAGTTCAAAGTCAGGCTTAGCTTTATCAATGACTGAGAAGCCTTTTTTGAGGAATATGTCTTTTTTTGCCATGAAGGGTCCTTTTCGGGTAACCACTGCGACTCCCTTCATACCTGCGTCTTTGGTTTCCTTTATGCAGGCATCAAGCATGGCCGAAGCGTAGCCCTTGCCTTTAAACTCACTTTTAAAGCCGACGAAAATGCAGTGAATAAACATGAAACCATCCGCAACTACGGGTCGATGAGCGTATTTTCCAGGGATGTATTCCAGCATGCCTTGGTAGCCTCCTGTTTTGGAAACAAGTGCCTTAATCCGCAGCCCCAAATGGTAGTATTTTTTGAACCATTCGATTTTTCGTCGTAGTTCCAGATGTCTAGTTACGTTTTTGTATCCGCAGACGCCAAAATCTACAATGTTCTCGGGTGTGAGGTCGATTATGGAGATATCGTTTGCTTCTTGGTTTTGCTGCAACTTCATTTTCCCCTAAGAGTTAAAAGTTCATTGCGGGTTTAAGCATTTAGATTAAGCTTGAGAGCCTTCTTGGGTTAACAAATTGCCTCTCCTACTCTTTTCTCCTTCATAATATGATCAATATTACAGTTCAAATTTTCGGTGTTTGGCGGCAATGACTTCTCTTAAAGTCTGCTGCATTTTTCGAGCATCAATGTCCAAGATAGGTGATTCACATATTATAGTTGGATGCATCCCAAAATCCACGAACACCTCTGCCAGCATTCGAAATTCTGGTCCGTACCTCTCTTCATCAAGGGTATGGTGACGTTTTTCTCCTTGACTGCTGAATTCGATTTTAGAGAAATGGCAATGCATGTTTCGTAGGGTTTGGGTGCCTAGTTTTTCCTCCACTTTTTCAGCAATTTTGCGGAAGTCCTCAACTGTCTTAAATGCGCCTTGATGCAGCGCGTGTAGATGTCCCCAGTCAATTACAAGTTGAGTTGCTTCGACTTCTTGATTGATGGCGATTATTTCATCTATGTTTCCGACTTGAAATTTTCTGCCCATTGTTTCCGGTCCCAACTTGGCCTTTAAGCCGAGACTTTTCATTTCAGCACTGATTTCTTTGAGGGCAGTTAAACATTGTTTGAAGGCAAAATCCTTTTCGAACTTGCCGTAAAATCCACTGTGAAAAACAACAACGTAAGCTCCCATCCAATCTGCAGCAGTTGCTGCGGCGATTAAGCGTTGTTTGCTGGCTTCAACCACTTCTTTTTTGCCTGATAAATTAACAAAGTATGAGCCGTGCATGCTGAGGCGAACATCGTTTTTTTTGCATTCCTCCCCAAGTTTCTGGGCGTCTTCCGTCTTTATCTGCGGTTTTGCACCCCAACGTGATGCTTGATACTCTAGAGCGTCAAGTCCTTCTTCACGCAAGAGTTTTGGTACATCAGCTGTAGTCGCGCCTAGCATCCTGAACATTGGGGGTACGCCTGCTGGACCAAAACGTGTGTGCTCAGCCATAGAATCCCTTTTTCACCCTAAAGGCTGCGTGGGCAATAACGTTTTCTCTAAAAGTTAGTCAGCGGTGCAGATTCTACTTTTTTGTTTGCTTCTTTTTAGAGAAATTGTGTTATGTTTGGAATCGGCACAAAAAAGTGGATATAGATAGTTACTGCAAGTATTCCTGCAGTAATTGCCAACAAAACAAAATCCCCCCTGTGCAGTTTTAGAGCATACAGATTACTGCGTCTTTTTGTTGCTCCCCAAGCACGTGACTCCATGGCTTCTGCAAGCTCAAGGCTACGCCGAATAGCGCTAACAATTAACGGGATGAGAACAGGAACGTAATTTCTAATTCTTTTAAGCAGGTTGCCTTTTTCGAGTTCGAGCCCTCGAGCTTTTTGGGCATCCATGATTGTTTGGGCTTCTTCTGCCAGAACTGGAACAAATCGTACTGCAGTTGTAAAAGCAAAAGCGAATTCATAAGGCACTTTTGACTCTTCCAGCGCCAACCCCAAATGGTCAGGGGAGGTAGTTAAGAAGAAAACTGAAAACGATTCTACTAACACCACAAACCTCAAAGTTAATGAAACCGCATTTTCCACTGCTTCAGCAGTTATCGTATACCCTGAGGTAAAGTAAACTGTTGCTACATTAACTAAAAATATGAACGTGGCCAAAAAAGCGGCTCCCCGCAAAGATCTTAACCATTGTTTTTGGACATGAGCAAGCAAAACGAAAGGAATTTGCATTAAAAACAGAATAGCCAGTGGAATAATTTGTGAAAAAAGTATTGCAACAATAAAGATTGCAATAACGTAAACAAACTTGATTCTTGGATCTAAATTATGGATGGGAGAATAGACTTTTCGGAATCTTAAACCGTCAAAAACACTCATAGACGGCGTCGACTCTCCTTAGCTTTCATTAAGATGTCCTTTGCTTCGTAAATATCAATGACATCTTTAGGCAACCCCAAAGCTGAAAGCTTGGTGAAAACTTGGGCAATCTGCGGCAAAACTATAGACGACATCTCCAAAATCTCTGGATCAGTTAAGATTTTTTTACCTTCACCATCAGCAACAATTTTGCCCTCTTTCATTAAGACTACGCGTGGGTTACATTCAGCTACAAACTCAACATCATGGGTTACGGTTACAACTGTTTTCTTTTGAGTTTGCAGTTGCAAAATGAATTGACGCAATTTTTCTTTTTGCTCATGGTCCTGTCCAATTGTTGGCTCGTCTAAAATCAGTGTCTGTGGATCCCACGCCAAAACCGAAGCTAATGCCACTCGTTTCCGTTCTCCACCGCTAAGCAGAAACGGAGAGGTTTTCCTATACTGGGTTAACGATAAAAGATTCAAAGCCCAAGTGACACGTTCATCTATTACCTCAGGCTTAAAGCCAAAATTTTTTAGCGCAAACCCTATTTCTTCTTCGACTGTTTCGCTGAAGAGTTGATGATCGGGATTTTGGAACACAAAGCCAACATTTCTTGCCAGTGAGGCAACACTGGATTTGGTTGTTTCAACTCCGTTTATACAGACAGTTCCTTTAGAGGGTTTTAAGAGCCCGTTGAAGTGTTTAACAAAAGTTGATTTTCCTGCGCCGTTTTGCCCCATTATCGCTACGAATTCACCGTTTTGGATGGTTAATGAGACACCCTTCAAAGCCTCCACCTTGTTGGGATACGAATAGTGCACGTTTTCTGTCTCAATCACTTGGGCAACAACGTCTCCAAAAGTTGATTTGCTAACTCCTCTGATGACAGCGGTGTTTTATCGGCAAGACCAAAGCTTTCTTTCTTTAACATTTGATAGAGAAGAGTTGCTTTAGGAATTCCGACACCCATTAAGCGAGTTTCTTCGGAACTTAGGATTTGGCGAGGGTCGCCTTCTAAACGAATTTTTCCCTTGTCCATCACAATAAGATGATTTGTGTATTTTGCAGTTAAATCTAAACGGTGTTCAACCAAAACCACCGTAATTCCCTGTTGCTTGTTTAGTCTGTGAATGACCTCAAAAATTTTTTCTGCGCTGAGTGGGTCAAGAAAAGAAGTCGGTTCATCCAAAACGATGATTTCAGGGTTCATCGCCAAAACAGACGCAATCGCCACCCTTTGCTGTTGACCGCCTGAAATTTCATGGGGCGACCGCTCTCGAATGTCGTATATGCCTGTTTGGTTTAATGCCCAATCAACTTTCTGACGCATTTCTTCACGGGGGACTCCGTTGTTTTCTAAACCAAAAGCAACGTCTTTCTCAATTGATAAAGCAAAAAGTTGGTTTTCGGGGTTCTGAAAAACTAAGCCCACATGCTTGGCCATTTCATAGGTATGGTGTTGCAGGGTGTTGATACCAGCAACAGAGATTTCACCTTTTACATCGCCTTGATAAAAATGCGGCACCAAACCGTTGAAAGTTCTACATAGTGTAGTTTTTCCGCAGCCACTTGGACCAGTAATTAAAACAAACTCGCCCTTCTCTATACTGATGGATACATCGTCAATGGATGATTTTAACGCACCAGGATAAGTGTAGGTGAGGTTTTTTATTTCAATTATAGCCATTTTGTGTATGCTCATCTTAAGCGTGAGAGTTTTCTCATTTAAGCGTAGCTACACTTTTTTGGCTATTTTCTGCTTTAACAACAAAAGACATTGGTCAAGGGCATCTTTGATTTCGCCTTTGCCGCTTACTCCTGCAGCCATAGCGTGTCCTCCTCCTGTACCCTTCAAAAATTCTCCCAAAGGAGTTGCTATGTCTATACCTAAATGAACCCCAGCATGTTCATTAAACTGACGGATACTGCGTAGGCTCAACTCAACTTTTCCATTCTTTTTTCCCGCAACAGCCGACATGTGCGCGCCTATATCCACTAACGCCTTAGCCGCCGGAGCCTGGTAAGCGCTGACATGGGATAATGCAATTATCCATCCTTCAACCTTTACGACCCTAGCTCTTTTACATGCTTTTAGTTTCGCCACTCGCTCTGAGGGCTCAATGGGCAGAGCGTATTGGGCTAAAGTTGCCTGAGCATTGATGCCTACAGCTACCAGCTTGGCAACAACTTCAAATGTTGGAGAATTAGCCAATGCAAAGTGACGTGTATCAAATGCGATGCCAACAAACAACGCAGTGGCTTCGTTAAGGTTAGGCGTAACGTCTGCTTGACTGTAGAGGCGGTAGATTAATTCACAGTTAGCAGCAGCTTTATCGTCGACCATGCAAACCCTGCATACCCGTAATGTTTCTGCACTTGGGGCATGATGGTCGATTATTATTTTTGGCGCTGCGGACTTCTTTATGACATCCGCAACTTCGTCAAGCTGCTCGACGGTATTCATATCTAAAAGGACTATGACCTCCGCAGATTCGATGTTGGGTTTAAGATTTACCGAAATCGGTATGTTATCCAATAGAGTTTTTGAAGGTTTGTTAATACCTTGGGGGCAACCTATCTCCACAACAACATCAGGCAAGAACCTTTTTAGCAACCCCTGCAAGGCGTAAGCTGAACAAATCGCGTCAGCGTCAGCATTTCGATGACACAAAAGTAAAACAAAAGAAGCCTTCTGTTTCTTTAAGGTTGATAAGATTTCTTTAAAGCTCATTTTATCTTTCTCAAAAAGTTTTCAGTTGCTTTATGTGCTTCATCCACCGCTTTCTTAACCAAAGCTTCTGCGTCTATATCTTTTGCTTGGGGTGATAAGACTAGCTCGATTTCTACATTAACGTTTACGGGTTTAGTTCCCTCGGCTTCGACACTAATGTCTAACCGGTCAACTTGTTTGCTGGAAATCTCAGAGAAAACGTATTTTCGGGCTGCTTCTTCTGCGGTTTGACATAAAAGTTCGATTTGCTCAGTGGTTAGCTCTGGAATGCCGAGCTCTACCATCAAGCATACAATCCTTTTAGGACAAAGGTTGACCTGAGACGGGGCTAAGGTCTTCTTGAAGTTTTGTTTGGGCTTCTTTAACTTGGCTGCGTATCCTTTCTTCTTGTCTGGCAATTACGGCGCTACGTGTACCCAAAAGGTCTTTACGTTCGGTTAATTCTTCAGAGACCTTGGCTTTTTCAGCTTTAACCAGAAGTGAACCTATTGCTTTGTACATGATTGCGTCATCAGCCGTTTTTGTAAGCTCTGCCAAGGTTTGTTCAACTTCATTCTTTTCCATTTCAACCTGCTGTTTCTGTGCCAAAATAGATTGTAAGGTCTGTTGCAGTTGCTGTAACCTCAGAAGCCTTTCTTGAACATTAGGCGGTAATTTCGATAGATCATCACTCAAATCTAAATCCTTCCGTACCCAGAAAAGAGAAGCACTCTTAATTAAGCATTTCCAACCTAAAAAGGGATTTAGTCAGCAGTTAGAGGGCGGTTGAATTCCAGTAATAAACGTGGCGATAACCCATATTAGCCACTGGAAACGCGGGGTCTTGGTATACTATATCAAGTTGGGTGCCATAGTAACCCAATAGCATGCTTGTTATCATTGCAACTTGGCTTATTCGGTTGTCTGTTGTCGTTGTCCAGAAACCCCAAATAGTGTCGTTAGGGTGACGCATACCCCAGCCAAAATTCTGTGGCAACACCAAAGCTGCGTTGGGAACACTTAAATCCGGAAATTTCTGAGTTGTTATGTCGTTCCAGAATCTGTAGAGGTAAAAGAATTGGTCATTGCCCAATGTTCCATAATGTCCGTCTTCGTATGGATAGTTGAAAACAGTGATGAATTTTGCACCCGCTTGGTAGGCTGCCGTCATTTGATTGTAAATTTGGTATCCTTCGTCAAGGTAAGGTGAGGAATCGTATTTCCAAGTGATCATGGCGCCCCACTCTTTATCCTGCATGCGTGCAGCACCTTTAACTAACGCTATCTGTTCGGCTACACTGGCATTCCAACCGAGTTCCGCAAACATCACATTGTATCCGCCCAAATAATCCCACCAGTATAAGCCATAATCAGAGGTGAAGGTGGTTATTCCGGCGTTGTTTAACTCGACAAAACCAGGATCCGATTTTAACACCCCGTTTACAAAGAAATTAGCTTCTAAATCATAGTTTTGAGGTAACGTTCCGTTAATCATTGTGTCTTTCATTTTTTGGTAAATTTGGTAGAGGAGATCTGTTGTTTCCCAACCAATTTTGTTCAGGTTTTCGCCGTTGATGAGTCTAAACCAGTTAGCCCAATCTCCATCAAGTTGGATTCCGCCTGGCTCATCGTTGTAATATATTCCTAAGAATTTGCCTCCCCAACGTTGGTTCCATCTTTCAATTGTATCATTTATTGGTTGCTGCCAAAACCATGTAGAGTCACTTTTATTGTCCACAACGTCAATGCCCAAGTTGACAATTATGCTTAAACCCTTAGCAACCGCATAATCACAAACTTCCTCTACGTTTGTTTCGTTTCGGCTAAGAGCATTTCTGCCTGAATCTAAAATGAATAGGTTTGTATAACCCTCAACGCGGTCGATTAACGTTTTCGCATCTTCTGTGGTGTCTCCTCCATAAGCAATACCAACATAAACTCCGGGATCAGCTTTTGCTGGAGTAGCATTAGAATAAAATAACTGCACACTAAAAATGGAAACTCCCAAAATTACAACAAGGAAGACTATACTCGCAATTTTTACTGCTCGTTTAGAAACACTGCTCATGCTAAAGTCTGATAATACACTGTTTGTTCGTTCCCTTATATTTTCTGTAAAAAAACTAAAAAACAACTACAAAACAAGACGTGCAAGATTTATCATTGATATAGAAGGGTTTGCTGCCTTACTCGAAGGTGAGGACAGTAACTATAACGCCATGTTTAGCATAAAAAAATTGTTGCAAGGTTATGTAGTTTGTGTGAAGTCTTTTTTAACTAGGCTGCGTAACCAACACTTATGGAGCGAAAAATTTTGGACCGCGCTAAAGTCCAAAAAGAAGAGTTGGATCATCAAGATACACGTTTCTTAGCAGTCTATGTTGAATCTAAAAACTCATGTATGGTTATGCTAAGCGAAAAAGAAGACAAACTTGGAACAATGGCAATCGCTGTACCCAAACCCCAAAACATGGTTGGCTCAGTAACCTCATCGATACTGTTGGGTGACAGAAACATTATTTCAGCACGTATGTTTGCTGAATATGTGGCTTCAAAAAAGGGCAAAATCGCAGTAGTCTCAGTCTACCTAGAAAAAGCTACCGAGATTCAGGCACAAGAGTTTTTCATGAATCTAATTGACAAAGTCCTTAAAGCCGAAAGTCAAAAAGAACCAACCGCCATCTAATTCCCCACAAATTGGCGCCTTGATGATTAAAAAAATCACAGACCAGGATTTTAAAAAGATTTTGGAAGTAATCAATCAAGCCGCAGTAGTCTACAAGGGAAAAATTCCAGTTGACTGCTGGAAAGAACCATACATGAACGCCCAAGAATTGAAGGAGGGCATCAACAGCAAAGTTCAATTCTATGGGTGCCTTGAAAATGATCGCCTAATTGCCGTCATGGCGATTCAACCCGTTAAAGATGTCACACTAATAAGGCATGCTTACACAATTCCCAGTCGCCAACGACAAGGGAAAGGTGAAAACTTGCTCAATTATCTATTGAATTTAGCTAGAACCCGACGCATTTTGGTAGGCACTTGGGAGTCTGCGCCGTGGGCAATCAAATTCTACCAGAAACATGGTTTTCAGTTACTTTCGAGAGAAGAAACAAATAATCTGCTAAAAAAATACTGGAATATTCCCAACCGACAAGTTGAAACCTCAGTTGTTCTTGAATTAAAAAGGCTAAAATCATGAAAACCGTTTTGCTAAAAGTGGAGCCAGAAAATCCTGACTTAACAAAGATCCAAGTTGCAGCGGACATAATTCGAAGTGGTGGGTTAGTTGCTTTTCCAACTGAGACGGTTTACGGTTTAGGAGCAGACGCACTTAACCCTGAGGCTGTTGCGGCTCTTTTTGAAGCGAAGAAACGACCCTTGGACAACCCTCCCATTATCCATGTTGCAAATGTACACGCAATTGATGCCTTAGTTGAGGAAGTTCCTCAGAAAGCCAGATTGCTAATAGAGCGTTTTTGGCCTGGCCCTTTGACCTTAATCTTCAAACGCTCCACTAAAGTTCCAAGCTTAACTACCGCAGGATTAGACACAATCGCAATTCGCATACCAAACCACAAAGTTGCTCTAGCCTTGATCAATCAAAGTCAACGCCCCATCGCAGCGCCTAGTGCTAACCTCGCAGGTAAACCAAGCCCTACAACCGCTCAACACGTTTGTGAAGACCTCGGCGGCAGAATCGACATCATAATTGACGGCGGAGCAACCAAAATCGGAGTAGAATCCACCGTTGTTGACCTAAGCGTTGATCCACCATTGCTTCTTCGACCTGGCGGGACGTCTTTCGAGACATTAAAAAGAGCCCTTGGCAGTCTGGAACTTCATCCATTTGTTGACGCAGAAGAAGAATTAACACTGCAACAAATTAGGTCTCCTGGAATGAAACATAAACATTATGCGCCAAAAGCTGAAGTGATTTTGGTGGAAGGTAATATTGAAGCTACAGTGATAAAAATCAAAGAGCTATCTGAATCTTACAAGCACAAAGGCTTCAAAGTGGGAATCTTGGCAACCGATCAAACCCAAGAAGCTTACACAACTGACGTTGTTCGATCTCTTGGCAGCCGTTTCAACATAGTTTCTGTTGCTCAAAACCTATTTCGTCTTCTGCGTGAAGTTGACGCTTTGGGTGTTGATGTTATAATCACTGAGAGTGTGCCCTCTGAAGGTCTTGGTTTGGCCGTTATGAATAGACTCAGGAAAGCTTCAGGCTACCACATAATCAAAGCGGGGTAGGTCTCTTAATTGCTGAAACTAAAGAGAATACCTGTCTGTAGGCGTGAAGGTGTAGCAGAAAACTGATTTTGCATCAACATTAAGGCTGTTTATCCGAATAATTGGCATACCTCTGAGAAAAATTTATATCCTAAAGATCTGTCTTTCCGTTTAGAATTATTTGGTATTGGTGAAGAAAATGTCTCAAGGTTCAGGAAACATTCCCGTTCTTGTATTAAAAGAAGGCACAGGCCGATCAACCGGTCGCGAAGCCCAAAGAAACAACATTATGGCTGCAAAAATCGTTGCCGAATCAGTTAAATCAACGCTCGGTCCATGCGGCATGGATAAAATGCTTGTAAGCAGCATGGGCGACGTTGCAATAACGAACGACGGTGCAACAATCATGAAGGAACTTGACGTTCAACATCCAGCAGCAAAAATGCTAGTAGAGGTTGCAAAAGCCCAAGACAATGAAGTTGGCGACGGAACAACTACCGCTGTTATCCTTGCTGGAGAATTACTTGCAAAAGCTGAAAGCTTACTTGACAAAAACATACATCCAACAGTTATTATCGATGGTTATAAAAAAGCCAGCGACGAAGCTATGAAGATTATCGATAAAATCTCCATCCCCATAAAATTCGAAGATGACAAGACACTCAAAGAAGTAGCAATCACATCCATATCGAGCAAAAGCATAAACGTTGCAGAAGACCATTTTGCAAAAATAATCGTTGAGTCGGTAAAACAAGTCAGTGAAAAAATCGACGACAAATATGTAGCCGACATTGACCTCGTTAAAATCGTAAAGAAACACGGCAAAAGTCTAGACGAAACAGAACTAGTCAAAGGTATGGTTATTGACAAAGAAATAGCAAGCAGTGGTATGCCCAAACTTGTTGATGGAGCAAAAATTGCCCTCTTAAACGCTAAGATTGAAATCGAAAAAACAGAGTTCGATGCAAAAATCAACATTGAAAGTCCAGATCAAATGAAAATGTTCCTTGATGAAGAAGAACGCATGATTAAAGATATGGTTACATCTGTGCAGAAATCTGGTGCAAATGTAATTTTCTGTGAAAAAGGCATTGACGATATGGCACTGCATTTCCTTGGCAAAGCAGGTATTATTGCAGTCAAGAGCGTTAGTAGCAGTGACATGGAGAAACTCTCCAAAGCAACAGGGGCAATGATAGCTGCGAGCGTAAAAGATCTTGCGGCAAACTCGCTTGGCAAGGCTAAACGTGTAGAAGAAGTCAAAATAGGTGATGACAAACTCATCTACATTCGCGACTGCAAGAATCCTAAAGCAGTAACAATTGTAATCCGCGGTGCATCCAATCACGTAATCGATGAAGCTGAACGAAGTCTACACGATGGACTCTGTGTGGTTAGAAACGCAATTGAGGATGGAAAAGTAGTTGCAGGCGGAGGCGCCCCCGAAGCAGAAATATCAAAGAATCTGCGCACATTTGCAGTTAAAGTCGGAGGTCGGGAACAGCTCGCAGTTGAAGCATTCGCAGACGCAGTTGAAGAAATCCCCTTAACCCTTGCTGAGAATGCAGGCTTAGATCCCATTGACATTATGGTTGCCCTACGTAGTGAGCATGAGAAACCAAACAGCAAAACATTTGGCATCGAAGTAACCACAGGAAAAATCGTCGACATGTACAAAAAAATGGTGATTGAACCCCTCCGGGTAAAGCAACAAGTTATAAAATCAGCAACAGAAGCAACTAACATGATACTGAAAATCGACGACCTCATCAGCATAAAAAGCGGCGGCAAGATGCCTCCAATGCCTCCAGGAGGAATGGGCGGCATGGGTGGCATGGGCGGAATGCCTGGCGGTATGGGCGGCATGCCCTACTAAGCCCCAAACTTTTCTTTTTAGTAGTTTAATTATTAAGTCAAAGTTTGTTTGTTCGTTTTTCTATACTGCAATTTTTTTAAGTGTAACCTTATATTCGGAATTGCAGATTTATTTTTGTGTCTTGGAGGCCTATCTGTGAAGCATGTAAAGATTTCAGCATTTGACTGCCCTGATGCATGGTTCAAAACATTAAATACCATATGGAAAGAAGGCGACGTTTTTAGAGTTGGCTTCGGGTCAGAGGAGACTGAGACTAAGAAACTGAATCTTTCGATTGAAATCACAAACCCTGAAAATAGACCATTAGTAAGCGAAAAAGCGCCATGTGACTTTAAGTATGTTCAAGGTTACGCACTGGAATATTTATGGTGCGGAGAAAAACAAGAGGATGAAACCTACACCTACGGCAGTCGTCTAAATCATCCGATTGACCAAGTTGAAGAAGCAATAAAAAGATACATAGAAGAACAACAGGACCGGCAGGTCACGATGGTTATTAGGCTTCCGAGTGACATAAAAAAATACAGTGAAAACCATAAAAAAAGTGAACCGCCCTGCTTGAGTTTGATTGATACCGAAATTCTTGAAAATCGAATGCATTTTACCTGCTATTTTCGGAGTTGGGATGCTTTTGGCGGTTTGCCTGCCAACATTGCTGGGCTGCAACTTTTCAATGAGGCATTCGTTAACGAAATAAATGAACGCGGCAATATGTCCCTCAAAACTGGTAAACTGATTTTCCACTCAAAGAACTGCCATATATATCAACGACAATATAATCTGGTCAGAGAACTTTTAGAACCCAAAGGCAGCGCAAAAACCAGATTAGCTAAGACCCTTCAGCAAACCAAAGAGTAGGCATCAAAATTGTTTTTTTGTGGGGTAACTTAGTGATGTCCACGCCGTCATTCCTCCAAGCACGTTAATTGTGTTTTTAATCCCTGCACGTTCCAGTATGCTTATGGCGATGCTTGTTCGGTTTCCGACGGAACACATGACGGCAATAGGCTTGTCGAATGGCAAGGAAGTGACTTTGTCTGGTAGATCGGCGAAGAAAATTAGTTTAGCCCCTTCAATGTAGCCGTCATCTCTCCACTCGATAGGCTCGCGGACATCCAAGAGTGTAACTTCACCTTTTTCCATTTTCCTTTTAATTTCAATAACTGACATCGTCGGGTTACTGCTAAGCGGTTTTCCAGCTTCTTGCCACTCGTTTATGCCCTCGCAAAGGTAACCGCAAAGGTTGTCGAGACCTAACCGCCTAAATCTTGGAACTACCACGTCAATGTCTTCTGGTCGTTCATTTACAAAAAGCACATATTGATTAGTTTCGAGGAGAAAGCCTGGGTAAATGCTGGTTCCGCCAAGCCATATACTTAGTGAGCCCGGGATATGTGAACCTGCAAACGCGTAAGGTAAACGTGTGTCTACAATATTCACTAGCTCGTTACCAACTTCTTCTTCAAACTCCGATTGTGATAGAGGTTTAGGGTAAGAGCACTCGTTCAGTAGGGGTGCTCCGTTCTGATTATATTCCTCCATCTTTTTGAAATATTTTGGCACAATAAACTCGTCGCGAAGACACTTTTGGATAAATTCTTCCTTGCTTAGCTGAAGATACGAGTTGGTTTTTTTCTCATAGCCGATTGTGGTGGGTTCTTGTCCGTTTATGCCGTGACCGCAAACGCTGCCCGCACCATGTCCAGGATAAACTAGAACGTGATTGCCCAAAGATAGTAGTTTTTCGTGGAGGCTAAAGTAAAGTTTTTCAGCCTGAATCGGTTGCGCGGTTTTGCCATAAAGGTCTGTTCGCCCAACAGAGCCAGCAAACAAAGTGTCTCCCGTGAGAACCATATTAGGTTCAGAGCTTTCAGGGGGATAAACAAGGTAGCTTAGGGATTCATTTGTGTGTCCTGGTGTGTAGAGACTTTTTATTTTGGAGTTTCCTATGTTTAAGCTGTCGCCATCATTGAGGTTGTGTTGACCATATTTGAAGGGCAAAGAGTTCCCATGGCCAATTTCCGCCTCTGTCATGTTTTGAAGTTCAAGCGAACCCACAACGTAATCTTCGTTTCGATGCGTTTCAAGAATGTACTTAATTTGAACACATTTTTCTCTAGCTATTTTCGTGTAGACTTCACAGTCACGTCTAGGATCAACAACTGCCGCTTCATTTCCTTCAGATAAGAAGTAACTATTGTGAGCTAACCCTTCAGACTTTATTGTTTTCAGCTGCATTTAATCACCAGGATAATTGCAAAGAAAAAAATTGAGTGCTTCGAAAACATGGATGGGCAAATACCCTTTAATTGAGATTTATTTCTCCGCGACAAAATAATTTATCCTCAACAAAAATATCAACGACCATTGAGATTTATTCTTTTCTAAGGCCTCTTCGGAGTAATATTTTATAGCTTACCGGCGTAATTGTAAATGAGGAATTAAGTTATGGGTCACAACATGGCTTCGTGGAAACTTCTGGAAGAGATGGTCATAGAAGTAAAGAAAAAAGGCGTAAGTATTCCAGAGAACATAATGGGTGATTTAAGATCCGCCAAATCCATGATAAAACTCCATTGTACCCAAGCACAAGGAGCTGGTGACGCTCTTCAGAAAGCTGAAGAATTATCGGCGAACGTCGAAGCCTTTATTGTAACTGAAGCCCAGAAGCTTTTTGGTTCGGAAAAAGTTGATTCATGGCTCAGGAGATTAGAGGAAGCAAACGCTGAAGTCTGTGAAGAACCTCTTATTGAAAACAAGTTTGTCACAGGTGTTCCACGAGACCAAAAATGGGTTCGTGTAGAACCAATAAACACCCTGTCAACCCAGCGTTTAGGTCAATTAGCTAAAGAGCAAAATCTTCAAATTACTCCGCAAAAAGACGGTAAACTTGTTGTGTACGGGCAAAATGAAAGTTTAAAAGAATTCATCAAAAAAATGACCCAAGAATCTAAATTATAATCGAAAAAACCCAAGTTTTGATTTCAATAACGACTAAGGGTGCTCTCGAGATACCTATTTTTGGACAATAGTCGTTCGGCAAGTTGAAGTTCGGCAACGGTATTGATGTTAACAGCCAGTTCTTCTTGAGTCATCAAGTAAATGTCTTGGTCAAGCCATTCATCGCTATACCTTTTGTGTCCGTCAATGACATTTATTCCGACTGGAACAACGTCTTTGTTGTCATTTTTGAAAGAGTATTCTATGCACATGCCTAGTTTTGCTTTGGTTTCCAGCGGAACTGCAACTGTCAACGCAGGTTTGCCGCAAACCCCATAGCGGTTAACAACAGCATTAATCATTTCAGGTTTTACCAACGGCAAGTCAGCTGAGATAGCTAAAAAAACGCCAAACTTGAGGGTTTGGACAACATAGCCCATATCTGAAACGTAGTCTTTGCCTGGGGTTTGGATCACTTCCACACCGAGCTGAAGCATCATTGCAGTGGTTCTTGGTGTATTTTCAGTTGTAGCAACTATAATCCTGTCGATTTTCTCAGCGTTTTTCAAGGCTGCAAGCACGTATTCAATAACGGGTTTACCGCAAACTCTGACAAGCGGTTTTTCCTCGTTGAGTTTCATGCGTGTGCCTTTTCCGCCAGCCATGACAAGCGCAGTTACCGTACAACCACCGCCAACAAAACAATCACACAAACCAACCTTGTTAAATCGTTAGTTGCCCCAAAGACGTCTCCAGTTACGCCCTTAAAGTGTTTATGCGCAACCGCAACCATTGCCAAACCAGCTAAAATAGCGCTTAAAACAACAAAGATACCTGCTAACCTCAAAAAAATCAATCCAATCATGAAAGAAATAGTTAATGCCACCAGAAGTCTCCAGTTGCCTCCTCGACCATGCATAGCCTCCAGAAAGGGTGAATTCATACCTTGATGGATGGATTTACCTGCCCAAGCGGCAACAACCATTGAGAGTTTTGCGCACATTTCGACAACTATAATTGCGGGGAATACGAGGGGAACATTGAATCTTCCAACTGGTACACCTAGTGACCCTATTGCTAGTGCAGTAATAAGCATAGTCAAGATACCCAATGATAAACCGCCCGCACCTGTAAGTTGGTCATGCATTACGTCAATTTTGTGTTCAGGCGTTCCGTGTGCCATCACGCCGTCGCCAAAATCCAGTAAACCATCCGTGTGGTGTAGTCCAGTCATCCATAATAGCAATGCAAAAACTAACGCGCCTGCCACAATGTCTGGCAAAAACCGGAACGCAACTATTCCAAACAAGGCTGCTAACAATCCGATAAACGCACCCAGAAAGGGAAAAGCCCACATGCTTCGTGCGCAGTCAGTCAGCAGGTCCTTATCCATGGCGATTGGGAAAACTGTTAAGAACGATAGTAGATTTTTTAATTGTTTAACGACCAAGCACTTCACTTTATGCCCATCAGTAAGGCATAGTTACGCTCTATTTCCTTAAGAAGTATATCCTTTGTGACTGCGCTGCCCGTTTTTGCCATCGCTGCGATCGATGCACCGCCTGCTCCTACACCTTCTTTGACCAGTCCAGTCTCATAGATTCGCAAACCAGGATACTTTGCCATACTAAAGTCTAGGTCAGCTGCAATAATTGGCACTTGGCAAAACTGCTTAACTATGCCGCATATGTCAGACTTTACGTCCTTTGCCACCCACCGTGTCGTTCCCACAGCTACGTTACAAAGTGATTCAGGGTTCAAAGCGTTAATTACTGCCAAAATCGCGGTCATCTGAGTCCCCCCAGCCATTAAAACTGGACCTTGCTTTGCTCCTCCGATAACTAAGCCTGCTAATGCCGCCATCATTGGATCTCCTATGCATGAAATTGCTTTTATCGGGTTTCGTTTTAGACTGCCGAATTTTTCACCTGCCGCTTTGAGACCCATCTCAACTACTTTGGCCTTCAAGTTGTGAGGGTTTTCAGGAAGGGTACTGCTGACTTTGCCTTGTGCCTTTATGCCTAAAGCTGTCAAGACACCGAGTGCTGTGGTTGTTCCACCTGGGATGCTCTCGCCGATAACAAGATAATCTGCTGTTTTAGCTAACTGTTCGCCCAGAATCTTAGCCCGTTCGATGACTTCTTCTACGTTATCAACTGAGTTGCCTGACCGGATATCTCTGCCGGAATTGCCTCCTAGTTCAACGTAGGGAATCTGCGGTTTAACTTTCACTCCGCCATTAACGACCAGCATAGGGATGTCTGATAAGTGTAGAGCCGACGTAGTAATCAAGGCAGGTGTCGGAATTCCATCAGGAGTGATGGGTACGCCTTGTATGGATTTACATTTGCCCAACAGCAACAATTCCGCGTCGGCTGGTGGAGTGAAATCGGTGAAGTCTGGGTTTGCGCCTGCCGCAGACAGTCCGGGGATTTTGCCGGTTTCTGTAGTGGCTATAGTGCAGATGAAAAGTGGGTTTTTTGCTTCTATTTCGTCCATGAAGGCTTTTGCTTTCAATTCGTTATTTGCAGTTAAGACATCCATTGGTGTTCCCTTTACTTGGGCAAAACTTTGAATTCTTTGATTTCCAGGTATCCAAAGCCGCCTTCTATCTTATATTTCTGTGTTTCTTGGATTTCAATCTTTTTCTTGAATGTGGGTCCGTCGGTTATTACGGTATGGTATTCTCCACCTTCTCCGCAAGCATCTACATTACCGAGTTTTAGGATGTCGTCATAGAATTTTCTGTCCAACTCTCTACCTAGCCACTCAACGCCAAGTAGGTCCAGTTTTGTGCGCACTACAGTGGCTTTGAAGCCTGTTTTGAGATAATCTAAGTAGATTTGTTTTGTATCATGCATCCACAGGGGCTTTATTGGTGTTAAACCAATTTCTTTGCAGACTCTGCCAAGCCAGCCTTCCTCATGGCCTGCCACTTCGTAGATGTCTCCTGTGACTAAGCCTTCTGCACCGTGCGCTTTGCTTTCAAGAAGTGCCGTTTTGAAGTCTTTCTCGTACGTTGATGCAGAAGTGATTTTTTTGATTAGAGGAATCCCTATAGCTTCGGCTTGAATGTCAAGAATTGTAGAGGGAATCATGTGGAAGTTTGATTTGGATTCACTCATCATCATAGTAAACAGATTGATTGCTTGGTGTCCCTGATGGGTCGCCAAGTAGTGTGCGTAGGCGCTGTCTTTGCCGCCACTCCATGAAGCAACAACTTTCATCTCTTTTTTCCTCCGATTTTATTTCACCTTTTTTCCATTACTTGGGTTACTATTTTTAGGTGACTGTGAAATTCGTTTGACATTAGGGAAAATAGCTCGGAAACGAATAAGCATAAAAATAAAGTTTTTTCGGTCAAATTTATAGATAATTTGCATTTTAGTGAAACTTTGACTCGAATAGATAAAATTTTCTTGATGTTTAGCAAATTATCACACAGACCATTTGGTTGGTTTATCTCATCTCTTCATATAAGCATTACGGTAAACAGAGTTACAATAGACTTAAAACAGTCTTTGTCTCTAAAAATGCTGTTGAAGTTCATGAATAACCAAAACCCGCCAATGTTAACTTACCTTGAGAACAAAGGCATTTCATTGCAAGATCTAATTGACAGCGCGCTAGAAATGTATGTCCCTCATCCAGGTGTAGAAACAGAAAAGAAAGCCACTGAATTGTTAAAAGAAGAATTCTTAAACATCCTGATGGACGTTAACGTTTCCACTCTTATAGTTGCTGCTTTCCATGCGCAAGAAGAAGCTGAAAACGGTCGAATTCCAGGCTTGACAAAGGAGCGTTTTTTGGGTAGACCAGGACTAATTGCTGATGAAATTTTGGGCGTAGCCTTAGCCACCTACATTGGCGGGTCAAGAGCAATGTTTGAATTCGTACGCTTCGACCAAGCAAAACCGGGTATCCTTAAGAAACTGCCTCCTTTGACAAACGACACCATAGGTGCATTGGTTGCGGGTGCATCTTCAAACATTTACACCAATTCCTTGAAGCATATTGAAACAAAACCCTAATTTTTCAATTTTTGATGCGCTCGAGCTTTTCCGGTATTTACCAGAAGCTTATAATATGGTGCCGATTGAGAATTTACTTGTTGGGCTCCATGGCTAAAACAAAGCTCTGTATTGTTACACACACTTTTTTGCCTCATGTTGGCGGAATCGAGAAAGTGGTCAATGAGCAGAGCAAGCGATTACAGAACAAAAATTTTGCGCCCACAATAGTTACAAACAGGATAGATACCCCAAAACGCTACGTGGTTGATGACGTACCTGTCAACTGCTATGAATCTTTGAACACAGGATTTCGACTGGGGATACCTTATTCGATTCCAACGGTGCCAAGCTTTGAAACCTTTGTTAAAGAAGTAAAATCAAGTGGAATAGTTCACGCTCATGGACACCCATATCTAACCTCGTTAACAGCCGCCAGGTTAGCCAAACTATACGACAAACCCTTTGTGCTTACCCAACACAACACCTTCATCGATTATAACAACATCTTTGATTACGTTGAGCGCCTAAACGATTTAACCGTGGGAAAACTGAACCTAAAAGCCGCTGACAAAATCATAGCAATAAGCGGTGCTACAAAAGATTATGTTTTGCGGTTAGGTGCCAAACCAAGCAAGGTTAAAGTACTCTACAACGGTGTGGACTTGAAGAAGTTTCGCCTAAACATAGGAAAACGGGAGGCGATGCGAAAGAAACTTGGTATCCTCAAAGATGCTGTTGTCGCATTGACGGTTCGACGACTGGTTTACAAGAATGGAATAGACACACTAATCGACAGTGCTAATACAGTTATCAAGAAGAACTCCTTCATCCAATTTCTGGTTGTAGGAAAGGGACCAGACATGGAAAACATAAAGATGCGAGTTACACAATTGGGGCTTTCATCGAATTTTAAGCTGGCTGGTTTTGTAAGCGATGATGACTTGCCCTCTTATTATACCTTAGCTGACCTTTTCGTGTTGCCTTCTAAATCAGGTGAAGGTTTGCCGCTTGTCGCTCTTGAAGCCATGGCATGCGGACTTCCAGTGATAGCAACAGATGTTGGGGGCATAAGAGAAATTCTAATGGAAAAGTACGGGAAATTAGTGCCACCTAACCAGCCTGAGTTACTTGCAGCAGCAATTTTGGATTTCGCCTCAATTGATTTCTCTACACACAAGATGGAACTTAGAGCAATGGTCGAAAAACACTTCAACTGGGATTCAAATGTTGAAAAACTCATCGAAATATACGAAGAGCTTATTTAACAATGTGACGGAAACATATTAGCCTTTGAAAAATGGAAGAGAGTCAATGACATCAAAAGTTGAAATGGTATCAGTAGTAATTCCCACCTTAAACGAAGCAGGCACCATTTTTGAAGCTGTCACAACCATCCACAAGAACTTGCATTATCCACACGAAATAATCATAGTGGACAGCAACTCAACAGACGGAACAATAGAAATCGTTAAAGACACAAAATTCTGCAGACTAATAATTGAACCAAGACGAGGTTACGGTATTGCCCTTAGAACAGGAATGAAAAATGCCAAAGGCAACATCATCGTTATGGTTGATGCTGACGGTACTTATGAATTCAAGCATATCCAACGTTTGCTTGACCACATGATTGCGAAAGATGCAGATATGGTCTTAGGCACCCGAATGTACGACCCCAAAAAGGCCATGGGCTTCTTTAATTTCCTTGGTAACAAAGTGATTACTTTCTGTTTCGACTTTTGTTATAGCCAATTTCTAAGTGATTCTCAGTCTGGTTTTAGGGCAATCAGCCATCAAGCAATAGATAGGGTCAAACTGAAAGAAACTGACATGGCGTTTGCAACAGAAATGCTAATACAGTTCGCCAAAGAGGGCTATTCTATGATGGAAATCCCTACAACTTACAAACATAGAAGTTATGGAAAAACAAAGCTTAAACCATTTAAATCTGGGATTCAGATATTTAGCACTATGTTTAAGGGGCTTTTGGATGCGGATACAATTAGAAAGTGTCAACAGAATTGGAAAAAGAATCGGCTTAACCGGTGAAAAAAGCTACTTACTGGCTATATTTCTAGCGTTGATTATAGTTTCTGTTATCATTGGGGGTTATTATATAGTTTTTAAACCCCAGCCGGAACCATATAATACAATTTACTTGTTGAACTCGCAGAAGCAAGCAGACGATTATCCTCAAGTTTTGATTGTAGACCAGAACAGCACTTTTAGTGTATACATTAATGTAGAAAACCATATGGGAGGAATTCGAAATCAGACCTATCAGGTTCAAGTCAAAATTTCTCAGAATTTTTTATCCTTTCCAGTTCCAACTGAACCGATTTACGTTTATAATTTAAGTCTAGCAGATGGCGATACTTGGAGTAATTTGGTCACAGTCACGGAGAATAATGTTGGAAGTTACTGGGTGATTTTCGAGCTTTATCAAAATAATAACGGTGGTCTTGTATTTACTGAGAACTATTGTGTTTTGAACATTGAAGTGATGAACTAAACTATTAAAATATCGCTATTATTGCCTTTAATTTTGCCAATTTTATTCTTTAGCTGCAATTCAAAACTGTTTAATCGCTTTATCCTGACTTTTGCTTTTATAGGAAAGGTTTTTAGTGTAGTTATTGTATGAGTCTGTGAAAAAGCGTATAGTGTAAAGTGAGGTTAAATTATGTCTGTATTTGCAGCACCAGGAGCATATGATCGCGCCATTACAGTTTTCTCGCCTGATGGTAGACTTTTCCAAGTAGAATACGCGATGGAACTTGTGAACCGTGGAGCCACCATACTTGGCATCCAAACCGCAGAAGGGTTAGTTCTCGGTTCCGAAGAGAACCTTGAAGTACTCGAAGAAGCAGGTTACTCTTGGAAAATTTTCAGAGTGGATGACCACATTGGAGCAGCCATCGTTGGTTTAAGCTCAGATGCAAGAATTCTAATTGATCAAGCACGTATCTATGCTCAAAGTAATAAACTAACTTATGATGAACCCATCGATATAGAAGTTGTAACTAAACGTATTTGCGATATCCAACAAATGTACACCCAACATGCAGGTGTAAGACCATTTGGCGTTAGCATAATCTTCGGCGGAGTCGACAAGACTGGACCCCGTGTCTTTGGCACACATCCGAGTGGAACATACCGTGGATATAAAGCAACAGCACTCGGTGCAGGTAGGGAAATCGTTTTTAACATTCTAAAAGAAGAATACAAAGAAGAAATGAGTTTAACCGACACCACAAAACTTGCAGTAAAATGCTTAGTTAAAGCGTTGGACTCACGTCAGTTGCCAGCAAGAATAAAAATCGCGATCATCCCGACAAAGACTAAGAAAATGGAAATGCTAGACGACAACGTTGTAGAAGGCTACATAAAAGAACTGGGTTCAAGCAAGTGAAAACCCAATGAGTGAAAAGTTCACCGTCGCTCGCTTAACAAGAGAAAACGAACACTTTGAAATCCTAATTAAACCTCAAAAAGCGCTCGACTACCGCAACGGCAAAATCTCTGGCATAACTGAGGTTCTAGCCGCTGAAATTATTTTTTCTGATGCAAACAAAGGAACAAAAGTCTCCGAAGATGCAATGAAAAAAGCCTTCAACACAGTCGACCCACTCAAGATTGCTGATGAAATCTTAAAAAAAGGTACTCTACAACTAACGACTGACCAAAGAAGAAAAATGGTAGATGACAAAAAAAGACAAGTAATTGATTTTATTGCAAGGCAAGCTGTTGACCCAAAAACTAACTTGCCTCATCCACCAATGCGCATCGAAAACGCAATGGATCAAATCCGCTACCCCATTGACCCCTTTAAGCCTGTCGAAGAACAGGCCAAAGATATTGTTAAACTTCTTCGCCCAATTTTGCCTTTAAAAATTGAGCAAGTTGTTGTTGCGGTAAGAATCCCAACACAGTATGCAGCCAGAGCTTATGGCGCAGTCAAAACATTGGGTACAATTAAAAAAGAAGAGTGGCGCGGTGACGGCTCTTGGTATGGTGAAATAGAAATTCCCGCCGGAGTTTATGCTTCACTGTTAAATAAGCTTGGTGATGTAACCAAGGGAAGTGGAGAAGCAAAAATAATCTCTTAAAGTAACGAAAAATATGAAGTGATTTTATGCCAACATTCTTTGAAAAAAAACAGCTTGTTACGCCCGGAGAAATGCTCGCTGAAGGCGACTATTTGCCTGGCGAAAACACGTATGCAGAAGCAGGCAAGATCTATGCCTCGAGGATTGGACTCGTAGACAGTGACAATAAAAAAGTAAACGTGGTTGCACTGAAAGCATTTTACGTGCCTAAAATGGGTGACATTATAATTGGAACCGTCGCGGAAGTTGGATTCAACGGCTGGACAATCAATATAAAAGGACCCTACACGGCGCTGTTACGGGCATCAGATGTATTAAGTAGACCCTTTAAACCTCAAAACGATGAATTGTCCGCAGTTCTCAACGCAGGCGACTTAATCGTCGCCAAAATCGCATCCTACGATCGAGCACATGACCCGCAATTAACAGTAGGGGAACCAGGACTAGGAAAAATTACCCGTGGCCAAATAATGTATGTTACACCAACAAAGATTCCTCGAATAATTGGGCGAAAAGGCTCAATGATTTCAATGATAAAACAGGTGACTGACTGCCAAATTATCTTAGGCTTGAACGGTGTAATCTTGGTTACAGGCAAAAGTGAGGAAGACGAGGAACTGGCTATCACCGCGATTCGAAAAATTGAGGCAGAATCCCACACTAGCGGTCTTACCGATCGCATTACCCAGTTATTGAAAGAAAAGAAACCAGAAGCAAAAGTGGAGGAAAACAAAGTTGAATGAAAAAACAGAAAAATTAATTGACAAAAAAGGCATCAGATTGGACGGCAGAAAAGCGGATGAACTGCGTCCTGTAAAACTTCAAGTTGGTGTGCTCTCAAACGCTGACGGTTCAGCTTATGTTGAACACGGAAAAAACAAAATCTTGGCAGCTGCATTTGGTCCAAGAGAAATGCATCCAAAACATCTTGCCCAACCAGACCGCATGGTTCTACGTTGTAGATATCATATGGCCCCTTTCAGCGTACCCGAAAGAAAATCGCCCGCTCCATCCAGAAGAGAAGTTGAACTTAGCAAAGTCATCAAAGAATCCCTTGAACCTGCACTCTTCCTTGAACTCTACCCGCGAACAGGTGTGGATGTTTTTATTGAAGTCTTACAGGCAGATGGAGGAACAAGATGTGCAAGCATTACCGCTGCAGCTCTTGCACTCGCTGACGCTGGTGTTCCAATGAAAGACCTAGTTGTTGCATGTGCCGCCGGCAAAGTCGAAGATAAAGTAGTCCTTGACCTATTCGACGCAGAAGACAAACTTGGTGCTGCAGACGTTCCAGTTGCTTACATGCCAAACTTAAACGCAGTTACTCTGCTTCAGATGGATGGTATCCTAACTCCAGACGAGTTCGAGAAAGCAATAGACATGGCGATGGATGGATGCAAAAAAATCTATGAGTTGCAAAAAGAAGCACTTAAAACGAAATATATGGTTATTAAAGAGGTTGAAGAATAAATGTCCTCACTTGTAACAAAAGTTAAATTGAAGCAAATCGAACAGATCATCGAAAAAGGCAAACGTCTAGATGATCGAAGCCTAACGGATTACCGAGAAATCAAGATTGAACAAGGCGTTATCGAAAAAGCAGAAGGCTCAGCTCGAGTTTTACTCGGAAAAACTCAAGTTTTGGTCGGCGTAAAAGTTGAAACAGGCGAACCCTTCCCTGATACTCCAAATAATGGTGTAATGACTGTCAACGCCGAACTTGTGCCGCTAGCTTCTCCAAACTTTGAGCCAGGTCCGCCTGACGAAAACAGTATTGAGTTAGCTCGAGTTGTTGACCGTGGTATTAGAGAGTCACATGCTATTGACACAGAAAAACTCTGTATCGAACCTGGCAAGAAAGTCTTTGTTGTTTTTGTCGATGTTTATGTACTTAATCATGATGGAAACTTGATTGATGCTTCTGCAATAGCTGCTGTCGCTGCTTTAATGAACACTAAAATGCCAAACTATGAAATCAAAGACGGCGAATTAAAAATCAAACAAGGCTACACGACTCTTCCTATGAAAAGTCACCCCATAACTGTTACCATCGGAAAAATCAACGGTCACCTAATCGTAGACCCATGGATCGAGGAAGAATCTGTTATGGACTCACGTATTACTTTCGCATCCAATGAAGACGGTAACATCTGTGCAATTCAGAAAGGTGGCTCTAGCTATTTCACACCGCAACAGATTTTAGAAGCATCAAAGATTGCTCTGGCAAAAGCAACAGAATTGCGAAAAAAATTCGATTGGTGAAATAGAAGTTGCCGAAAACCAAGAAAGTAGGACCGACCAGAGGGTTTGGTCCACGTTACGGTTCTGCAGTACGAAAACGCTACATTAGAGTGATAGCTGGGCTCAAAAAACCTCACAGATGCCCTCAATGCGGTTTTGTCCGCGTAAGACGTGAAAGCGTTGGGATCTGGAAGTGCAGCAAATGCGAGTTCACCTTTGCAGGTGGAGCATACACACCAAGTACTAAACTCGGTGTAGTAGCAAAAAGAGCAGCCAAAGGCACGCGATTTGAAGAAGAAACAATAGAAGCGGCGCCAACTGAAGTACCCGTTGTTGAATCGGCAACTGAAGAAGAAACCGATTAAATTTTCTTTTACTTTTTATTTCTTTTAGTATTTACTTATTTAACTTAACTTTCTACTACGTTCTGGGACCCTGAATGTCAGTCGGAGCAAAAGCCAAAATAAGATTAAAATTCACAAACCAAAAGCAAATTAATGCTGTCTTAGAAGCTTTAACACCTGAAGCGAACTCGCCTTTAAACCATCGTGGGAACGTCAGGTTCAAAGAAGACGGCCTGTTTCTCGTTTTGTTAATTCAGGCGGAAGATACTGTTGCACTTCGAGCTATATTGAACGCTTATTTACATTGGATAAACTCTATCATCAATGTGATTCACATATTTAGCGCCTCTTAACTGCTCAAAAAGACATATTCTTCAAAATACACCATTTGCTTCTCTGGAATAAAATGTTGCTTGGTAACAAGCCTTCAGACCAATAATACGTCGAATCCTAAAAGACAGAGCATATATTTATGGAAATATCTTGGTGGATTTGGTTTATTACACTTTGACTAGTTGCGGCATGAGTGACATAATGCTGATATCAGGAGACGATAGCAAATGATTGTTAAGGCTTCCAATTGGTGCTTTCGTTGTTTTGTAATTGTATTTATGTTTCTGTTGCATCTTGTTTTTTCAATGAAGGTTGCAATAATCAATGTTTTTCTTTGACGGTTGATGGTTGTTTTTGGAAAGGAAGGTTTAAATAAATACTGACTCATTTCGTATATGCTTCAACCTAAAAACGGATGAAAAACTTAGATGTCACAGGAATATCGTTACATACTTCGTATCATGGGCGCCGACGTTCAAGGTACCCTTAAGACTTCTTACGCAGTGGCAGAAGTTAAAGGCGTCAGCGCAAGCCTTTCGAACGCAATTCTCAAGAAGGCAGGCGTTAACCCTGATCTGCGAGCAGGCTTTTTAACAGACTCAGATGTCCACAAAATAGAAGACGTTATTCGGGAACCAGCAAAATATGGAATACCAAGCTGGATGTTTAACCGCCGAAAAGACACAGAGTCTGGAAAAGATGCCCATCTTATAAGCTCTGAATTACTTTTTAAAATTAAAACTGACATTGATGGAGCCAAAGCAATCAGGTCTTGGCGTGGATATCGCCATGCTTACAGCCTGAAAGTTAGAGGCCAAAGAACCAAGACAACAGGACGCGCAGGCAAATCCTTAGGCGTCAAGAAAAAGACTCTAATGCAAAAGTCCGGTTCTGAAGGAGGCAAATAAGTATGGGCGATCCAAAGAAACAACGTAAGAAATTTGATACGCCACGTTTTCGATGGCGTAAAGATATCCTCCAAGAAGAACTAAAACTTCTAGGACAATATGGTCTACGGAACAAACATGAACTCTGGCGACTAAAAACTACCCTGTCAAAGAGCAGAGGTATAGCTCGTTCACTAATTAGCAAAACTCCTGAAGACCGCGAAAAAATGGAAAACGAACTTCTCACACGCTTAAAGAAACTTGGTATCTTACAAGAAACTGCTGTTCTGGACAATGTACTTGACTTGACAATCGAAGATATCTTGGAGCGAAGACTGCAAACCATTATTTTCCGTAAGGGTTTAGCACGTACTGTATTTCAATCGCGTCAACTAATAACTCACGGACACATAACCATTGATAACCGTAGAGTAACACTGCCTGGATTCATCGTGCCAAAAGAAGAAGAATCCAAAATCGTCTATTCACCTGAAAGCGCAATTGCAAGTCAAACACATGCATTACGACTTGGATTAGCGGTGGTAGCTAAACAACCTGTAATCAGACCGCCTGCACGAGGAGGTCGGAGAGGCAGACGAGGAGGTCGCAGATTCTGAGCACCACAAGCAGTAAACGTAGCGAGAAGTGGGGAGTTGTCCACATATTCAGCAGCTACAACAATACCTTAATTCATATTACTGATATCTCAGGCGCGGAAACAATTGCCCGCACGACCGGTGGTATGTTCGTTAAAGCCGACCGCATGGAATCTTCTCCGTATGCAGCTATGCGTGCAGCAACTGGTGCCGCTGAGATTGCAAGAGATAAAGGTATAACTGCCATTCACATCAAAGTTCGCGCTCCCGGCGGCAGTGGACCAAGAACACCTGGACCCGGTGCACAAGCAGCCATTCGAGCGTTAGCAAGGTTTGGTTTCCGCATTGAACGTATTGAAGAAGTCACACCAGTTCCACATGATGGGACAAGAAGACCTGGCGGTAGAAGAGGACGAAGAGTTTAATCTATTTCTATCTCCCTTTATTGATAGAAAAATACAAATAATGCACCGAAATATCCTATTGACCGCAAAGTCACAAAATTAAGTTTATTGGAGTGTTTCAGCAAGTGAAAATTGAAGTCTTAGAAAAAAACGATAGTGCCCTTAGCATACTTGTTAAAGATGCGGATGTTACTTTAATGAACGCTCTGCGTCGTATTGCACTTGCTGAAGTTCCATGCATGGCAATCGATGAAGTTGTAATGATAGAAAATAGTTCTATTTTGCAAGATGAAATCATAGCTCATAGACTCGGGCTTACCCCTTTAAAAACTGATTTAGATGCTTATAGTCTTCCTGAAGAATGTAAATGTCAAAGCGAATTCGGGTGCTCAGAGTGTCGTGTGACATTAACTTTGGATGCTGAGGCAAAAGATGGAACAAGAACTGTTTACTCAGGTGAAGTTGTGTCTGAGAACCCAGAAGTTGTTCCAGTAAGTGACAAAATTCCGATCGTAAAGTTGGCTAAGAGCCAGAAGTTAAAGCTTGAAGCTTATGCAAGGCTTGGCATAGGAAAAACCCATGCAAAATGGCAGCCTGTTTCTATGTGTGCATACAAATACTATCCAAAAATAACCACTCCCAAAGAGAAATGCGCCGATTGTCAAAAATGTGTCGAGATATGTCCCAAAAAAGTTTTCTCGTTCAAAAATGGAAAAGTCGATGTTCGGGACCTTTTGGCATGTACTCTTTGTATGGATTGTGTTGAGGCATGTCCTCAGAAACCTTCACCTCTAACGGTCGAGTGGGATAAAAATGCGTTTATTATGAATATTGAGTCGACAGGTGCTCTTCCTCCTGAACGTGTGCTCAAGGAAGCCACTAGACTTTTAGACAAACAGCTAAACGAGCTTGAAGAACAAATAAAGGCTGAATAACAATGAGAGAAACCAAAACCACAAACCCTCAACTAATCAACCTTATCAGATTGCTACGCAAGCAAAGCAGAGAGAAACAAGCACCTATATGGTATGATGTAGCGGATTACCTGGCTAAAACTCGCAGCCAGCGTGTCGTCATAAACCTAAGTACCATAAACCGCAACTCAGAGAAAGCTGATGTTGTAGTTGTTCCTGGCAAGGTCCTATCCTCCGGTACTCTTGACCACGACGTGACAATTGCTGCTTTTGAAGCATCTGAGCAGGCAATTGCAAAGATAGACGCTTCAAAAGCGAAATATCTCTCAATAAATGAGTTACTGGAGAAAAATCCAACTGGCTCAAATGTAAAAATTATCCGGTGAAAATAAATGCAAACAACCACTAAACCAGCAAAATTATCAGTTACACTGGTAAACGCTGAAGCTCAAGTCGTTGGGCGGATGTGCAGTAAAATTGCCAAGCTTCTTCTCAACGGCGAAGAAGTCATTATTCTTAATGCTGAGAAAGCCATATTTTCAGGAAAAAAGAAAAGTAAAGTTGCTGAAGCTCACTTATTCCTTGAAGTAGGCGCACCGATGCGTGGACCATTTCATTACAGGCGACCAGACCGTTATCTGCGCAAAACCGTCCGTGGTATGCTTCCATTTAAGCAACCAAAAGGCAAAAGTGCTTACAAACGCCTAAAAGTTTACATGGGTATCCCGCTAGAATTTAAAGATAAACAAATGATAACCTTCCCAGACGCTTTGTCAGCAAACCTTAAGGGTCCACGTTTTACCCTTGGAGAGTTGGCAAGTGAAATTGGTTGGAACGACAGGATGAAATAATTATGCCCGGAAAGAAAGTTTTAGTTGTAAGTGGAAAACGCAAAACCGCAACTGCGCGTGCTATAATTAAGCAAGGCGTTGGAAAAGTACGTATAAACTTAACACCAGTAGAAATAATTGAGCCCAGCATCGCCCGTGCAAAAATTATGGAACCTCTTTTGCAAGCAGGCGGAGACGTTTGGATGCAACTGGATATGGATGTGAAAACTAGGGGCGGAGGCTACATGGGGCAAGCAGAAGCTGCACGAATGGCAATAGCTAACGGCCTGCTAAAATGGACGCGAAGTACTCATTTACGTACAGTCTTTAGCGAATACGACCGTACAATGATTGCTGGAGACAGCAGAGCAAAAGAAACCAAGAAAGTAGGCGGAAAAGGCGCTCGGTCTAAAAAACAGAAAAGCTACCGATAGGAGAAAAAAACAAAATGATTATCCCCGTAAGATGCTTCACATGCGGCAAGTTGGTTGGAGACCGATGGGACGAGTTTACTCGCCGAATTAAGACTGGCGAAAACGCTAGTGACGTGTTGGATAGCTTGGGTTTGAAACGGTACTGTTGCAGACGTATGTTGCTCTCTAACGTAGAAATCATCGACGAAGTCTTGCGCTTCTATGAAGAAGCAGAGAAACGCAAAGAAGCCCGAAGCTTTTACTAATTTTCTTTTTTTGTTCTTGTTCGAATCCACAAGAGTTTTTATTTTTCTTAGGTCGGTAAAAAGCTGTTTTTAATCTTATCTTATTGACTAAAGAATTGTGTATTCAGTTGAGAAAGTGTTAGCGATAGTTCTTTTTAAACGCACTTTAAAGGTTGGTCTGAAACTTTTTTTCGGTCTTATTCTTTGCCTGTTAGACCATTATTTCGGTCCAAAAAAAAGACACAAAGGAAGCTTATTGCGAGTACAGCTTCGCATAAGGCCGTTTAGATAGCGGTAGTATCTTTTTGAATTTGCCTGCCAAGATTTCTGCGGGATCGCCGCCAAAATGGCTACAGTATTCTTTGACCAAGTTTTCAATTACTTGCATGTCTCGTTTGCCCACAGGCATTGTTTTTGTACCTTCGACTGGTTCAAGGATTTCGCCTCGTTCATAAATTACTCCGCCATGCATGCCTGTGCCTACGAATCGTGCCTTGCATTTCTCGCAGCCTTCTAAGTTCAAGCCTAAGATTAGAATTACTCCGCCTGCCATGTACTCAGCTAAGAAGTCACCTGCGGTTTCTCCAATTACTATCTGCGGGATCTTTTTTTGGTACTCTTTCATATGTATGCCGACGCGGTAGCCTACGTAGTCTTTTACAAAGATTTTTCCGCCCCGCATAGAGTGTCCAGTTAAGTCACCTGCATGTCCGTGAATGATGATTTCTCCATCGTTCATGGTGTTGCCACTGGCATCCTGTGCGTTGCCATAAATGACCATTTTTGGTCCACACATAAAAGCGCCTAAATCGTTGCCTGGCGTGCCGTAAACGTCGATTTGGATTTTAGTGTCAAGGTCTGTTCCCAAATATCTTTGTCCGCAAACGTTATTTAATTCTATCTTCTCAAGGTCGTTGTTACATATTGCTTGTCGCATTAGACAATTAAGTTCTCTATAGTAGAGGTTTTCAGCGTCAATTTTGAGGGTTTTATTTTCGTTAGTTACTCGGGGTTGGTATTTTGCGTCTATTTCCACTTTTTCTTTTTGTTGCAACATTTTTACGCTCCTGCCATCTTTACGCCCAATATTTTAAGTTCAGTTTTAGTTAAGCCAACGCCGCGGAGTGCGAGTCGGTTACCGCGTAAGCTTTCAATCGCGTTTATACCCATGCCACCCATCATATCTTTGATTTCAAGGCTCCAACCATTGAGCAAGTTAGCTAGTCTTTTGGATGCAATGTCGGGGTTAATGCGTTTGCTAATCCATACATCACTAGTTGCGATGCCCCATGGGCATTTGCCTGTGTAGCAACGTTGACAAACTGTGCAGCCTATAGCTATCAGTGCTGCGGTGCCAATATATACTGCGTCAGCGCCAAGAGCTATGGCCTTGAAAACGTCGGCTGCACTTCGGAATCCTCCCGCTGCAACTATGCCTGCTTGATTTCTTATGCCTTCTTCACGTAAACGCTGGTCTATCTGCGCTAATGCCAGTTCGATTGGTATTCCAACATTGTCTCGGATTACTTTGGGTGCTGCGCCTGTTGCACCTCGAACACCGTCGATAGCAATTATGTCTGCTCCAGCACGAACCATGCCGCTTGCTATTGCGGGTGCGTTGTGGACTGCTGCTATTTTGACGCTAATTGGTTTGGTGTAGTTGGTTGCTTCTTTGAGTGCATAGATTAGTTGTCGTAAGTCTTCTATTGAGTAGATATCGTGTTGTGGTGCAGGTGAAAGTGCATCTGTTCCTTGTGGAATCATGCGCGTTTTAGCTACATGTTCAGTAACTTTTTCGCCTGGTAAGTGACCTCCGATGCCTGGTTTTGCGCCTTGCCCTATTTTGATCTCGATGGCTGCGCCTGCATCAAGGTAATCTGAATGAACACCGAATCTGCCGGAAGCTACCTGTACAATGGTGTGATCGCCGTATTTGTAGAGGCTTTTAACTAAACCTCCTTCACCTGTATTCCAATATGTGCCGCATTCGGTTGCTGCTCGCGCCAATGATTCATGCACGTTTAGGCTAATAGCGCCATAGGACATAGCAGAGAACATTATTGGTGTATCTAAGCGAAGTTGTGGGGTGAGTTGTGTTTTGAGTACGGTTTCGCCATTTTCATATGTCAAATCAAGTTTGTCGGGTTTTGCTCCAAGGTATGTGCGGATTTCCATGGGTTCACGGAGAGGATCAATTGAGGGGTTGGTGACTTGGCTGGCGTTTAATAGTAATCTGTCCCAGTAGCTGTACTGAGGTTTGTCACAACCCATGCCTGTTAAGATGACTGCTCCACTTTCTGCTTGTCGTTTGAGGTCTCGAATGGCTTCTCCGGTCCAGTTGGCGTTATCCCGGCTTGCGTTGGGGTTTTTTCTGATGGTTATGGCGTGTGTTGGGCAGAAAGTTACGCAGCGTTGGCAATTGACGCAGTTTTCGTCTATGCTACAAATTGTGTCGGTTTCTTCATCGTAGGAGTGTGTATCGTATGTACATTGGTTTGTGCATACTTTGCAACGAATGCAGCGTTTTTCGTCGCGTTCAATTAAGTATTCCGGTTGAACGTACGTTTTCATTACATTATGCCTCCTTGAGCGTTTGGTTTTAGTCGGCAGATTACTGGTTCTCCGCCTCTTGGTGCCCAAAACTTGTCTAGTTGAGGAGATACAAGACGCATGGGTGCTTCTTCTGAGGATAGAAACATAAGGTCGCCTTTTGTGCCAGCGACCATAGGTCTTAGCTTGATTCGGTCAGTTAACCCAATCATTTCGCCATGGTGAGCGATTACGATGCTGAATGGCCCGTTCATAAGTAAGCTGCCGTAAGTTTGTCGCAATGTTTTAAGTAGGTACGCTTTTTTGGGATCCATTATGTCAATTTCATCCCATAAGGGCGCCGCTAAGATTTGTGCAACCAAGTTGATGGGTAAATGTTGACGTCGCATTAACAAATCCACTGCATACGCAAGGACCTCAGTATCTGTTTGCATGGTGCATTTGTAGCCATACATCTCTAGGAAACGGCGGTTTATGCCGTAGGAAGACAATTCACCATTGTGCACGACAGTCCAGTCTAGGATGTTGAAAGGATGTGCTCCACCCCACCAACCTGGTGTATTGGTTGGAAATCGGCTGTGGCACGACCACAAATATCCTTGATAATCTTCCAAGCAGAAGAATTCTGCAACATCTTCAGGGAAACCGACTCCTTTGAAGACACCCATGTTTTTGCCGCTTGAAAATACAAATGCTTTTCCGGTTTCAGTGTTTATGCGCATGACAGCTTCGATGATGTAGTCTTCTTCAGTTTGAATTTTTGGTCGATTTTTTTTAGGTTGCACAAAGTACCGCCAAACTAATGGGGGGTCATGTACATCGGCGGGTTTTGTCTGCATTTCTTCATCGTAGAAGATGTCAAATTTTGAAGCGAGAATTCTGTCGGTTTTTTCTTTGGCATCTTTGCTTAGGTACATGATGTGAAAAGCGTATTGGTCTTTGAAGGCTGGGTATATACCGTACACGGCGAAGCCGCCGCCTAGTCCGTTGCCGCGGTCATGCATGTTTGCCATTGCGCGTACGGGGTCTTTGGAGCCGAAGCGTTTACCTTCGGTGTTCATTGCTGCGAATATTCCGCAGGCTGAGAAATCTTTGTCATCTCCGAATGGGTTGATTATTTTTCTGTCATTTTGGTTCATTATTGTATCACACTCATTTTTCTTTGGAGACTAATAGGTAAGACTGCCCATCCAAAATCGTCTCGCAGTAGATCTTGTTTGAATTTTTTCACGTTAACTCGATTCTTCATGAGGTTGAAAATGATTCCAGCTCGGTCTATGCTATTGACCATTGTCATGCCCACAATAACGTTGTCTTTGAGAACCAGTTTCTTGTAGATGTTGTTTTCCATATCGAATTTAGTCAGCACTTCCAGCGCGGTATCATCTGGTTTTGGATTTGCGTTGCCGATTGAGACGATGGGTATGCCAAAGTATTTGAGGCTGCTCATGTTTGTGCCGCCTTCGTAGGTGGTTTTTTGACCTGCCATGTTGTAGCCTGCGACTCGGCCTTCTAATACTGCTAAAGGCCATAGAGGCAAAAGTCGGTTCTGGTTGAGGATGAAATCGTATGCTTCTGCAACGTCGCCGCTGGCATAAATGTCTGCTATGTTGGTTTGCATAAAGTTGTCTACGATAATGCCTCGGTTAGTTTTAACATCCGTTCCCGCAACAAGTTCGGTTCGGGGAATAACGCCAATTGCTACTACAACTATGTCGCAAGGCACCTGTTCACCCTTAGTTAATATGACTCCTCCCACAGCATTTTCGTTGTCTGGCCTGCCAAGTATTTTCTGCACGGATTGTCCTGTTGCAAAGTTTACGCCTGCTTTTTTGATTACAGCTTCAACCATGTCTGAAGCTTTGGAGTCAAGCAGTAAACTCAGGATTTTCTCCTGCAACTCTACAACTGTGACTTTTAAACCGCGCTTGACGAAGGCTTCAGTTACACTTATCCCGATTAAGCCTGCGCCAATAACCACTGCGTTTTTGGCGTGGGTGTTATCGATTTTTTCTGCTAATCGCTGTGCTTCGGACATGGTGGTGAAGGTGAATACGCCATCTTTTTCCTGCCCTTCCATTTTTGGCACGAAAGGTTTGCCGCCTGTTGCTAGCAGAAGCTTCTCATAACTGATTTTTTCGCCATCTTCCAATGTGACAGTTTTTCCAGCAATTTCTAAACTTGTTGCTTTTTTGTTCAAGCGTGCATCTACATTGTTTTCTGTCCAGAAGTTGTCGGCTCGACACTTCATTTTCTGGATGTCTGCCTTCCCGCTTACTAGGTCGCTAATCATAGGGCGACTGTAATCTGCACAGCATTCTTCAGTTATGATTGTGATGGTGCCGGTTGAGTCTACTTTTCGAATGGCCTCTATTGCACCTATGCCTGCTGCTGAAGCCCCAACAATGACGTATTTTGCCATTTTAGGATTTCACCTCTTTGAAAACCAATGCTTCGTTTGGGCAGTTGGCAACGCATGCTGGCTCCTCCAGATCTTTACAGAGATCGCATTTGGTGACGACTTTTCCTTCTTTGTCCATTATTATAGCGCCGTATGGGCAAACCATTATGCAAGTCCAGCAGCCCATGCATTTGTCTTTATTGTGGATAACTTGACCAGTTTTTTCATCTTTTGTCATGGCGCCCGCTAAGCATGCGGTTACACATGGGGCGTCTTGGCAATGTCGGCACTGTATTGCGAAGGAGATTGGTTTGTTGACTTCGCGTCTAATTCTGCTTAAGGGTTTAGGTTTTTCGCTATTGTAAGCTTTAACTATGTCTTTGGATTTTGAATGTGCAACGGCGCAGTAGACTTCGCAAAGTCCGCAACCCATGCATGCTTCTTGTTTAGCAACTATTTTTTTCATCAATAAAACCTCTTGTTTTTATTAGTTAGCGCGGACAAATGAGCAATTGGATATGTAGTTCTGCATCATTTGTGCATAGAACACCTTTACTTGTCGTTGCTTGATTATTGTTTTTGATTATCATTCTACAAATGTTTAGCGGCACTTTTTGTACCTCTCTTAGTTATGTTAGCGCACAAAATAGCATGTATTCTATATAACTTTGTTGGTAATCATTTATATGTATGTTCATTAACTATGCAGTATATATGAAACATGTGTAGAGATTGATCTGAAAATGGCGGAAAAAGACCTTGGTTACCGAAGAGTTCAATGCACCGGCAGAGGCTCATACATAATCTCCCTTCCTAAGGAATGGGTAGAAGACATAGGATTAAAACGCGGCAGTGAAATCGCATTTAACCTAGAGCCTGATTCCACTCTGTTACTTGTTCCACGGAAAATCATGGAAAAAGAAGGCAGAGAAGATGGATCCAAACCAAAAGAATACTTCATAAACGTCGACCCAAAAGAGCCTCTCCAATCAACTATTCGAATGATTCGTGCCCTCTACGCAATTGGCGCCGATATAATAAGGGTCCATTTTAAAACGTCCCAGGAAGCTTCAAAATATAAAAACGACATTAAAAACCTATCTCGCGACAACTTTTTAGGCTCAGAAATAATCGACGAAACCCAAAATGAAATCACCCTCCAAATTCTAATCAGACACTCCGAATTTCCAATTGAAAAAGCTGTGAGAAGAATGGCTATTGTAGCTCTTGCAGCTAATCGAGATGCCATTGAAGCCCTCCATGACAAAAGCAACGCATTATTCGACAGCGTCATAAATGCTCACAACGACGTAAATCGTCTCGGTCTGTACATTATCCGGCAACTGAAGCATGGCATTGAAAGAAACTTGTACCGCGAGCTCGGATTCAAAACCCCAAAAGAGTTCCTTCTTTACCGTATCGCTGTAAACGATATTGAAAATATCGGTGACAACGCAATGAATCTAATCAATCATCTTGGCGCCCTCCAGAAACTTATCAACGACCAAACTCTTTTCATTAAATATCCAATAGATGAAGAAATATACAATCAATTGATCGATTTTAGTATACACGCTCACCAAATATACGATGATTCCATAAAAGCTCTCTTTAAACGCGATTACAAAGATGCGGAAAGATTAATTTCCAAACGAGAATCTTTAGTGCCCCTTGAAAATGAGTTAATAATGTTAATATCTAGCAAGAAAATTGACCCAAATATCCTTTCAGTGCTACGATTGATCTTTGATAATTGTAGGCGCGTACTGGACTACAGCCGTAACATGGCGGAACTAACGTTAAACCGAACTGTGGAAGAACTCTGTTCGACTTTCACCTACAAATAAACTATAACTAAATGAAAAATTGGTGCTCCGGCCGGGATTTGGACCCGGGTCCGCGACTCGAGAGGCCGCTATACTTGACCGGACTATACTACCGGAGCTCGCCGAAAAGGGTATTCTCATTGAAATAAATACGTTTTGTAATAGCAAAGAGAAACCATAGACAACAAAGAGCACTCTCAACAGTGGTTTTTTAAATAATTTTTGTCTTCAATAAGCAAGCTTCGCTTAGAGAAACGAAAATCAAAATAATGAAAATAACAAAAAAGGAAATTAGGGGAAAGTTTACTCTTCGCCCATGCCGCCAGGCATTCCGCCTGGTGCGCCTTTTGGTGCTTTGGCTGTGATGACATCGTCGATGCGTAGTATTAGTGCTGCTGACTCGGCTGCTGATTTGATTGCTTGCTCTTTAACCATGATTGGTTCAATGACGCCGGTTGCGATGCTGTCTTGGAGTTTGCCTGTGAATACGTTGATTCCCATGTTCTTGCCGGTTGCTTTGTCGTGTACTTGACGTAGCTCTACGAGAATATCGATTGGTTCTAAGCCTCCGTTCTCTGCGAGTGTTCTTGGAATGACTTCGACTGCGTCTGCGAATGCTTCAACTGCTAGTTGTTCTCTTCCACCCACGGTTGTTGCATATTTGCGGAGTTCTTTTGAGATTTCGATTTCGACTGCGCCGCCGCCTGCTACGATTTTGTTGTTTTCGATAACGTCTGAAATTACTGAGAGTGAATCAATCATTGCGCGTTCTGCTTCGTCAACCATGCGTTCTAAGCCTGCTCGGATGAGGATTGCGACGCTGTGGGGGTCTTTGCATTTTTCGACAAAGATCATTTTGTCGTCGCCGATTTTTCGTTCTTCTACGTGTCCTGCACTGCCAAGGTCTGATTTCTTTAGGTCGTCTAGGTCGCTGCTGATTCTTGCGCCTGTGGCTCTTGCGAGTTTTTCCATGTCGGATTCTTTTACTCGTCTAGCTGCGATTATTCCTTCTTTAGCTAGGAAATGTTGAACCATGTCGTCGATGCCTTTTTGGCAGAAAATTACGTCTGCGCCTGATGCTTTAATTTTGGTAACCATGTCTTGCATCATGTCAGTTTCTTGATCTAGGAATGCTTTCATTTGAGAGGGGTCTTTGATTCTGATTTCGGCTGAGATTTCAGTTTTTTCGATTTCTAAGGCTGAGTCTAGCAGTGCAATCTTTGCGTTTTCTTTCTTCTTTGGCATGTTGGGGTTTACGATTTCTTTGTCTATGATTATGCCTCTGATTAGTTGTGTTTCAAGGAGGCTTTTGCCTGTTTTCTTTATGAGTTGGATGTTGTCTATGTCAGCGAGGGCTTTGTCTCCTCTTTGTTCGGCGATTTGTTTGACTGCGTCAATGCTGATTTCTGCTAAGTGGTCGCGTGCGCTGCCGACTGCTTTGCTGCTCATGGATGTTAATGCAACTTTTAGGAGTGTTTTGCGGTCATTGATGTCAAGTGGTACTGCAGCTTTGTTTATGACTTCGATAGCTTTGACGGATGCTTTGCGGAATCCGCTTACTAGGATTGTTGGGTGAATGTTTTGGTCTAGGAGTTCTTCGGCTCTTTTGAGTAGTTCGCTTGCTAAAACAACTGCGGATGTGGTTCCGTCGCCGACCATGTCGTCTTGGGTTTTTGCGATTTCAACCATCATTTTTGCTGCTGGGTGTTCTACGTCGATTTCTTTGAGTATGGCTGCGCCGTCGTTTGTGATTGTTATGTCGCCAAGAGAGTCGATGAGCATTTTGTCCATGCCTCTTGGACCTAGTGTGGTTTTTAGTACTTCACCGATTACTCGGGCTGCCATTATGTTATTTCGTTGTGCTTCTTTCCCTCTGCTTCGGGTTGTTCCTTCTTTTAGGATGAGGACTGGCTGTCCTGAACCTGTTGTTGTTAAATACGCCATATGTTATCCCTACTTTACTAGAATCTTGTTTAATTCGGATTATTGCAAAAATCAAACGCAAATATAAACTTTAAGGCTTACTTAGACGTTTGTTGGGTTGATTTGTTTTGTTCATTAGCAGAGTGGGATTAATTTCGTTTTATGCCTTTGTGGGGGAAAAAACAGAAATAATTAGATATGTACACTTCTTCTGTGAAGCGTTATGATTGATGACTTTAATCTCTTAGCTACAACAATGCGCGGAAACGAACGGCCTATGTGCAATGAACTGCTATACTTGCTCAAAGAGGCGCTTGGAGACGTTCAAGCGCAAACAGCAAAAACAAAGATTCGTGGCTTAATCGTTGGCAAAACCTCCCTTGACCCCGTTGAAGTTGTGGAAAAATTCCGTAGTATTCTAATCGAGCGTCCATACGAGTTTCGTTATGCCCTAAGAATCGTTCCCGTACAAATGGTTGTGCAGACAGACTTATTGGAGATTAAGAAATTAGCTCAGGATATGGCTTCAAGAATTGCGGAAAACCAAACTTTTCGGGTTACGGTTGAGAAACGCTTCACCGAGCTTCATTCAAAAGATATAATCGAGGCGGTAGCGGGGGATCTTAACCGCCGAGTCGACCTTAAAAATCCTGATTGGATTTTGTTGATTGAGGTCTTAGGCAGGTTAACGGGTATTTCGTTGCTAAAACCCAGTGATGTTTTGGCGGTTGTAAAAGAAAAGATGCTTTGATCTAAAGTTGGGTAGCCAACAATGCTATTCGTTCAATAATTAAATCAACTATTGCCTCTTCTAAATTGCACTTTGTTAGTGTTTCTATTTCTGCGTTGGTTATTTTGAAAACTTTGAGAATTTGTTCTTTTTTGTCGTTTGTGATTGATAGAGTTGTCTGGTTAGGTTGACTGCCAACGCATGTGGATAAATCTTGTAGTAGGCTTTCTATCTGTTTTGGTTTTTTCCCTATGATTGTTATTGCCATGTTCTTGGTTTCTGGTTTTATTCCTATGAGGTTTATTGATTTTTGTATTTGGCGTTGTGCTGAAGCATAAAGCATGGTTTCCATAGCTAGGCTTTTTGAAATGTTTGTTTTGTCTTGGAAGGCTTGTAGGGCGTTTAGGGCAGCAAAGTACAAATGTTGTTCAGTTGCAACAAGGTCGGCTTCGAAGAATTGGATTTCAACTTCTTTTAGGGTTTGTTTCCGATTTGCTTTAAGAAACTCTTCTACTTTTTCGAAAGCTATGTTTCTGTATCCAGTTATTTCCACGTATCTGTTGAATTCTTCAAAGTGAAACTGCATGTTTAGAATCCTACTGAATGGTTTTCAGGAGTTTTTCAGCTAATTGTTTGGGTAAACCAGCTTTTACGAGTTTTGTGACTTCATGGTTTGCCGCTCTTTTGCCTTCAGACTTCTGAGTTATTTTTCGTAGAGTTTCTTTAATTTCCCAAGGGAACACAACCCAGTTGTTTGTTTGTTTCTCATAGAAATCGGGTTTTGTTATGCTTTGAGGTTTAAAGTATAAGGTAGCTGTTTTTGTTTCACTGGCGCCTTGTTCTTGGATGTGTGTTTGGGCTAGCTTTAGGCTTTTGCCTGTGTCAGCAATGTCGTCGACTATCAGGGTTTTTTTGTTTTTGATGGCAATAGTAAGGGGTTGTTTTAGGATTGGCTCCACGGTTGGCTGAGCTATATCTAGATAGAATGCAATTTGTATAGCTGCTAATTGTGGGGTTTCAATAAGGTCGGATAGGATTCGAGCTGAGATTATTCCGCCATTTGCGACGGCGATAATTATGTCGGGTTGGAATTGTTGATTTTGGATTTTTTTTGCTTGGGCTAGGAGCATATCGTTTATTTGATTCCATGTTGGAACTTCGTATTCTGCGTTGGTTGCCACTTTGTTGCCTCTTTAGTTGAGGTTACGGTTTGGGGTTCTGTTAAGGTTTTCGATGTGATTTGTTGGGGCGCATAATTTGTTTGGGTTAATTTTGTTATTTAGCAATTTGGCGTTTCATTATGAATGTGGTTCTATTTTTGTGGGGTTTTTGTTGGTGGTTGATTTGTGTTTGCTTGCTCGGTTGCATAATTTTATTAAGGGGTTTGGTTTATTGGTTTATTCGGGAGATAGGCGTCTGGAGATATGTTTCGTAATTCGTAATATAGTTTAAAAGGGTTGACGTCTCTTCCATAAATTGAAAATTGAAAGGAGAACTAAAAATGGTGAAGAATGTGGATGAAGAGAAGATTAAGGGCGTGTTGACGGTCCCGAAGATGGCTGCAATAAAATCGATGCTTGAAAAAGACCACGCTATCGACTGTTTGCTTTTGCTCCATGTTGGTCGCGGTAAATGGAAGGATGCTAAAGATTTCATGCGTGAAAACAATTTAACTCTTAGCGATGGCACTTTTAGGGCGAGAATGATTGAGATTGAATCTTTGGGTTTAGCTAAAAGCGAGCGTATTGACCCTCTCAAGAAGTATTATGTGAAGACTGAGTTGGGTGAAAAGGTGACTATGCTTCTTCTCGGATTTTTTGATGAGTTAGGCGCTTAAAACATATTTTTTGTTTCTATTTCTTTAATTTTTTTGTTTGTTGTAGTTGTGTTCTACGACTCAATAATATTGTTTAGTAAGACGTAATACTTAAAAGTCTGGCTTTGCCGATAAGTATAACAAACATACAAAAGGTAAAAAAAATGAACACATACCTAAGAAAAATAAAGAAAAACTCAAAAGCACTCAGCCCCGTAGTCGCATCAATCATTTTAATCGCAGTTACAGTCGCAGTCAGTGTTGTCGTTGCAGCATGGATGGGTGGAATGTCTCTCGGACTCATGAACAACGCAGAGCAAGTGACAGCAACAAATCCAGTATTTGATGTCTCAGTTCCTTCCGTTACTTTGACACTTAGGAATTCTGGTGCATCCTCAGTAACGATCTCTCCAGTGGGTACAGTCGACGGAACATCCGTTGTAGCGTCAGTCCCAACAGATGAATCCTTAACTATTGAAAAAGGCACTACACAGATCATTACTCTGACCTACGCTGCTAATTTCACTGCAGGTGCACAATATAACATTGGCTTAACTACTGTAAAGGGAAACACAATCGCTTACACAGCAACATACAACCCATAAACACCAAACCTTAGACAGAATAAAAATTCGGGGGTAAGGTGAAGCAAGTCTTCACCCAACTTTCCTCTTTCTCTCTTTAAAAAAATCTAAAAATTAGGAGTAAAATATCATGGTAACACGAATAAAAGAATATACATCCGCCCAGGCAATAGCCGAATCCTTAGACAAGGAACTGTCGGAAACAAAAAGTGTCTTGGGTGAATACTTGAGAAAACTCGACGAGATTAGAACGCTTGCCGAGAAATCACAAAAAATCCGTGAAGTTGTCTTAAAGTTAGCCGGGAAAAAAGCCCCTACTGAGAATCAAGGCGAAATTACGGTTGGCTCATTGAACATTGTTTTGGATGCTAACCCGTTTCATGAGTTAACCGCTATTGAGTCTGTGGTTCGCAGTCACCAAGAAAGATTGCTCGTTCTACAGAAAGTACGTGAAGCTCTAAAGTGGCTAGATCAACTCGGCGACACAGAAGGCTTAAAGTATCTAGTCCTTGAAAATGAAGGTATCCCGGAACGTATCCTATTTAAAATATCTTAGGTTGCTAAAAAAGTGACTTGCAGCCAACCTGAAGTGCTCCAAACCATTGTCGACGAATATAGCAATCTAAGTCCAGAAACATCAAACGTCTTCATTTTTAGAAAACATGGGGAAATGATAGCGGCAAACCAAGCTACAAACGAAGATCAAACCAAACCTGCCATTGCCAACTTCGCCGATCTTGCCGCAAAAACCGACCTGATAGGTAGCTTGGAGAGTTTGACGATAAATGGTGTCTCTGAGCAACTTATTATATCGACAATTGATGATCTCTATCTGGCTACGGTTTCCTCAAAAAAAGCCAATCCCAAAACCCTCAGTTCGTTAAGCCAAGTTTTGATTCCAACAATTGTTAGACTCATTGACCAACAAAACTTCGACAAATGTGAAGAAGTGCCACAAACCTTTCAGACTTTAACAATAGAAGAGCCAATTGAAGAGTCAATCGTATCTCAAGAAGAACTAACAGTGGATTCCACTCTTGACTCTGATGAATGTGAAGAAGCATCACAAACCCTTCAGACTCTGCCAGAAGAAGAGGCAATTGAAGAGCCCGTAATGTCTCAAGAAGAACCAAACATGGATTCAGACTATGAGCCAGAAAGCTCCATGGAACCAGTGCTTCCAAAACCACCAATTAACCAGCTTATGATTGAAAAAATCAAAGGTATGCTAGTTGCATCGGATACTGTACGGGTAGATAGCGAAGTGATTGAGAGCTGGACCGAACTCTACGGAGATAAAACCCTCTTGATAAACATCCAAACCCTAGATGGAAAAACAACGACCTGCAAGTTTAAACCCGCAAAAGAATCCAAGTCAAACGCCAAAGGAATAATTCAAATTCCAGAAAAAATCCTGCAAACACTTCAAGCCAGCAAAGGTCAGCTTGTTATGGTTAGCCCAGAAATAGCATGATAGGAGAAGAAAAATTTGAAACAAAAAATGAACCGGACAGAAACCGAATCAGAACTTGAAGATGCTGCAGTCATATCTGTAGGGGATGAAGATTCTGATTTTAAGAATTTGACAGCCAGTTTGCTTGAAATAAGAAAATTGAATGGTGTATTAGGAGCCATTCTAAGAAACAAGACATCAGCTGTAGTAGATTTCGAAGAACAAGACAAAATAAATGCCTTTGCTTTGCTGTCAACTTGCATTCATGCGTCTAGCATTGAAATAGCAAAACCCCTTAATCTAACATTTGTTGAAAGCGTTTTGGTCGAGGGCAAAGACGCTAAGATATTTTGCATCAGATTAGGAGACAACAGATTGGATGTGTTGATGGAAACGTCAATGTCTGAAGATCTGATTACAAAGCATATTCAACTTTAATTTTCTTTACCAATAATTCAGTGTCACATATTCTGACAATTTACAGCGATCCAGCCCAGAACGGAATCTTTTTTCTCATTAAAGTGATGTATTCTCTTAGAACTTCCTGCTCCTCTGACGTTAAATCATCTAAGTGAGCTGACAACAACAATTTTGCGTCGGCTTCAGGAACCTTAACAAACAGCACATCTCGTTCGAATACGTGTCTGCCTGCGATGGGTTTATCCATCGAAACAGCAACTTGCATTCCGACTTTAGCCTCCCCAATCGCTTTACCTTTGTCCTGAATCTGTTGTACCTCGCCCAAATCTGAACCATCTTCAATTCGCAATAATGAAACTTTGGGTTTTAGTCTGCCCCCGAGGATTTCCACGCCAAAAACTGCTGGTTTGGCCCGACGGAAAATACAGTTAGGCAACACAGTGATTTTTCCGGGTTTAACCAACGCTTCAAATTCCTTCTCACTTTTGGCTTCACGCTTTTCCTTAACCCATTCCAGGTAGTTGTCGATTAGGTTGTAGATTATGGGGTCACGGAAGATTTTAACGCCGTTGGCTTCAGCTTCGATTTCAGCATCAGGCAAAATTTTGACCCCGAACGCCAATACCGCACCAACGAGTGGTTCATGAACTTTCACAACTGAAGCCTCAATGACATCGCGTTTGCTAATGTCACCTATATCAGCGATTCGAACTTGCACGTTGTTTGCTTTGAGAATTTCAGCAATAGCTTCCAAAGAGCCTAATGTGTCCGCTTTGACGATCACACCGTCGATTTGTTTGGCAATTCGAATTCTGCCAACTTCCTCCGTAATAAGTTTACAATACTTGGTTACGTCTTCACCTGTAGGGACTGCGAGAAACGGGGCGCCGGCTAGGGCGGTTTCTAATCCTGGAGCAACAACTTTGACCCCTGCAGACGCATAAACGCAGTCAACACTTGTGAATTTATCCCGTGGATCTCGCATCTCATCGAGTGGTTTTGGAACCAAAATGGTTCGGACACGAGCCGAGATTGGGCCATCTCTTCCGCCGACGACCACTAAATCATCTCTATGCAAGGTGCCATCGTATACTATTGTGTTTAATGTTACTCCTAAGCCTGGTTCTTCTTTAACTTCCAATATTGCGCCTTTCGCCGAGCCTTCAGTTGTTTGTAAACGTTTTTTTAGGAACTGTTGGGTTAACCCTACTAAAACCATGACTAGTTCAGCTAATCCTTCGCCTGTTTTTGCGCTTGTAGGCACTAAGGCTATGTTGATTGTGAAGTCGCGGATGTGGTCGAAGCGATCGGTTTTAAAACCTAGCCGACTGAAATCGCCCATGACTTGATAGAGGCGGTTGTCCAATGCTTCACGAACAAAACTTGATTGTGCGTTATAAGATTGCATGAATTGGGTGGATTGTTGTTTTTTCCAGCCGGGCACGCGATCGATTTTGTTAACTGCCACGATGAAGGGAGTTTTGCGAGCTTTTAGAATTTCGATGCATTCGAAGGTTTGTGCTTCAAAACCCTTCAGAGCATCAACTACGAGGATGGCAATGTCAGCTACGCTTCCGCCTCTGCGTCTGAGGTTTGTGAAGGCTTCATGTCCAGGCGTATCTACAATCAGTAAGCCGGGGATTTCGATGCCTGTTTTAAAGTTGCTCATGTATGGTCCGATTAGTTGTTTTAGAGTTTCTACTGGGAAGTAGCTGGCGCCGATGTGCTGTGTCATTCCTCCTGCTTCTCGTGCTTGAACGGTGGTTTTTCGAAGTTCATCAAGAAGCGAAGTTTTTCCTGAGTCAACGTGTCCTAGAACACAGACGATCGGTTGGCGAATTGGCATGTATTTGTTCTCCTTTCATTAAAATTATGTATCTTACTGATTAACTGTTTGTTTCAAAAACTTGTTTAACTGGGTGAAAAGAGATATGTTTAGATCTCGTTTGCGAACTATTGTGGTGGTTTTACGATGAGCAGAAACACGCCTAAAGCCAACAAAATTACGCTAAGGAAACCGAAGAACGCGCTAAAATCACCCAAATTGTCGGTGCTTGTTGCCGTTAAATAAATCATAATTCCACCAATTACTATTAGTAGAAACCCCAGAAATCTTTCAGCTAATGAAACCCAGAATGTATCGCCTTCATCGCTCATGACTATTTTCTTCCTTTGCGTGTTTTGTTATGTGTTTCTTTGATATAAACTAGAAGAGTTATTTTAAATTTTGCTGTGACAATGAAGTTGAACTGTGACTGGCTTGAGGCTAAAATGAAAGGGGAAAAATCTGTTTGCGCAGTATTATGGAATTACCGTTTTGTTGTCACGAAGTGCTAGCCAACGTTTAAACTCTAGCCCAGTGCATTTGCCCTTCCCTAGCCAGTTGTCACCATATTTCTTTTTCAGCTTTTCATTATAAGTCTCAAAAGTTTCTGCTTCACTTACTTCTACGCTTTCTTTTTTCTTCACTCGCAAGGTACTCCAATTTGATCATATGTATGTTTTCCCTTAAAAGCTAAGTCTAATGTCAACTTTAAGAAGCAAGTATTGGCTTACAAAACAATGTTTTTATTCAAAACAACCTATAGCTAAGATTTAGGTGAAATTGATTTGGGTAAGGGATCAGGTTACGGGAAAGTTATCTTGTTCGGAGAGCACTTCGTAGTTCACGGCGTGCCAGGTATCGTTTCAGCTATTGATTCTTCGACTGATGCAGAAGTCAAGAAAGCAGCCAAAGGATTAAACGTTAAAGACGAGCGGAAAACCGCAAAAGGCTACAGTGAAGAAAAACGTTTACAGCAAATAGAATCGATAGAACGAATGTTAAAAGCTATGGATTTAGACCCTCAAACTCCGTTGGATATTTGGATTGGTGGTACATTACCCGGCTTTAGTGGTTTGGGTGCATCAGCTGCAAGCAGTGTCGCTATCGCACGGGCAATCAACGAAGAACTTAACCTTAACCTTTCAAACGAAAGGATCAATGCTATTGCATATGAAGGTGAAAAAGCCTATGCAGGTAACCCTTCAGGTATCGACAACACTGCCGCAACCTATGGCGGTTTGATGTGGTTTAAGAAAAATCCTGCAGGTGGCTCGGACCTTGTTGAGAAGATCTACATACGTAAACCCGCTGAAATAGTGATAGGTAGCACGGGAAAGGTAGCTAACACGAAAGCTATGGTGGAGGGCGTTGCAGACCGCAAAAAGAAAGACCCCCAAAAATATGATCCACTATTCAAGCAGGCAGAAAGTTTAGCCATCGCAGGACGTAAAGCACTTGAAGCCGGCGACCTCAAAAAAGTAGGCGCCCTCATGAACGAGAACCACCGCATTCTCCAAGAAATCGGCGTCTCCAGCAAAGAACTCGACCTACTCGTAGATATGGCTATTAAGCAGGGTGCGTTCGGAGCAAAATTGACGGGTGGCGGAGGCGGCGGCTGCATGGTAGCGTTGACTCCAGGCAAAGAAGCTCAGGGCAAAGTAGCGTCTGCATTCAAAACAGCAGGTTACGAGTTCTTAGCCACAAAAATAGGCGTAGCCACTTATTGATAATTTCAGGTTTTTAACTCTGTTCTTTTTTTGATATTGCATCAAAATGAATAATTTCAATAAGTATTACAATTACTCCGATTCTCATACGCGGATTCAGCGCGTTTGAACTTTCACTTCTTGCTTTCCGTAAGGTTTGGACTCGTGCTGTTTTGGGGACGTTAGCGGAGGTTATAGGTATTGTACTAGTAGTCATATGGTTAAAGAAAGGTCCTTCAAAAATGGCTCACTGCGGAAGAAGTGGATAATGCCACTTTTTCATCCGGTAATAGCCAATATTAAGCGTCTCACTTGTCCATATTCTCGAGCTATTGTAAAAACCTACTTTTTCTTTAAAGTTTTATAGATAAAACGCTCTTTTTATCTCAACTAAAAATTAATATATAGTTAAAGATTCATTGATTCAATATTGTAACTGGCTTATTTTGAGGTAATATCCTTGGAGCATAGACTTGATTCTCACGCTGTAAAAATCGCAATTGTAGGTGTTGGGGCTGTTGGAGCATCTTTTGCCTACTCTTTAATGATTCGTGGATTTGCATCAGAAATTATCCTGATTGATCGTGACAAGAAAAAAGCTCAAGGAGAAGCTATGGACCTTGAACACGGTCTGCCTTTTGTGTTACCCGTGAAAATTTCAGCGGGGGAATATTCAGACTGTGCCGGTGCAGATATTGTGGTGCTCACTGCTGGTTCAGCTCAGAAGCCAGGTGAATCAAGACTAAACCTCGTAGATAGGAACGTCTCTATTTTCAAACAGATAATTCCTGAAATCACGAAATTCAACAAGAACTGTATTCTTCTGGTCGCTACAAACCCGGTCGATGTAATGACCTTTGTCGCTCTAAAACTATCCAAATTTCCAACTAACAGGGTTATTGGTTCGGGCACAGTACTAGATACCTCACGGCTCCGATCGCTATTGGGTGACCATTTTAGGATCGATTCAAGAAACGTTCACGCATACATTATTGGTGAACACGGCGATAGTGAAGTGCCAGTTTGGAGTTCCGCTAACATAGCAGGGGTAAAACTAAAAGAGTACTGCCCAATCTGCGGCATGAAATATGACCAGCCCTATCTGGACAAGATTTTTGAACAGGTAAAAAATGCGGCTTACAAGATAATCGAATTAAAAGGCAGCACCTATTACGCCATAGGCTTGGGCTTGACCCGAATCGTAGAAAGCATTGTCCGAAACGAAAACACAATTCTAACTGTTTCAAGCCTAATGAATGACTACTATGGGGTCAGTGATGTTTGTTTAAGCGTCCCAACAATAATTAATAGACATGGCATTGCTCAAACAATTAGACTACCGTTAGAAGACAGCGAAATTAAGATGCTTCAAAATTCAGCATCTGTTTTGAAGAAAGTGATACACCCTTTGAACATTGGCTAGCTGGAACGTAAATTATGAAGAAAGAAAATCACAGTATGCATGCTGGAATGCAACACGAAATGCCAAAGGAAGACATGAAAAGAATGCAACATGGAGGCTCAATGCACATGATGCATACTGGAATGTTCAAGAAACGTTTCTTTATCTGCCTTGTTTTCACTATTCCTGTTCTGCTTCTCTCCCAAGCTATTCAGACTTGGTTTCACTACTCCCTTTCCATCACTTTCCAGAGTTACATACTGCTGATTTTAGCCACAATTATTTATGTCTACGGCGGATGGCCCTTCCTTCAAGGACTAACACAGGAGATAAGAAAACTACAGCCGGGAATGATGACGCTAATAGCAACTGCAATATCTGTAGCTTTCTTCTTTTCGGCAGCCACGGTCTTCTTCCCAGTTGGAAGTGATTTCTTCTGGGAACTAGCAACTTTGATTGATGTGATGCTTTTTGGACACTGGATAGAAGCTAGAAGCGTTCTGGGCGCCTCCAGAGCTCTGGAAGAGCTTGTGAAGATAATGCCTACAATGGCACATTTTATGGTCGGTGGCGACATCAAAGATGTGCCCGTTTCTGAGTTGAGGGTAGGCGACCTAATTCTAGTTCGCCCTGGAGAAAAGATACCTTCAGACGGCGTAGTTACTGATGGAGAATCTTATGTTAATGAAGCATTGTTGACTGGCGAGTCTAAACCTGTTCATAAAATGAAAGAAGACAAGGTTATTGGCGGCGCAATAAACGGTGATGGAGTAATTAGAGCCAGGATTGAGAGAACTGGGGAAGAGACCTATTTGGCTCAAGTAATAAAACTTGTGAGGCAAGCCCAAGAAAGTAGGTCTAGAACCCAAGACCTCGCTAACAGAGCAGCGGCCCTTCTGTTCTATGTTGCTGTTTCGGTGGGGGTAATGACTTACGGGGTATGGGCATTACTGGGAAATGCACAATTTGCGCTAACACGCACCGTTACGGTTCTTGTGATAGCATGTCCGCATGCGCTTGGCTTAGCAATACCTCTAGTCGTTGCTCTATCAACCTCGATAACAGCAAAAAGTGGGATCCTCATCAGAGACAGAAAAGCTTTCGAAACGGTCAAAGATGTGAATGCAGTAGTTTTTGACAAGACCGGAACTCTTACAACAGGTCAATTTGGCGTAAGCGATGTGGTCTCCTACATTTCGGAAGATAAACTTTTACAGTTATCCAGTTCAATTGAGAAGAATTCTGAACATATTATCGCAAAAGCAATCGTAAATTATGCCAAAAAGAAAGGAATCAAGATTCCTCAAGCAAAAGGTTTCAAAGCTATTCCAGGTAAAGGTGCAGAAGGAATGGTTGAAGGCAAGAAAGTGTATGTTGGAAGCCCTAGCATTCTAAAGGAATTGAAAATTGAACTAAACAACGAGAAAGTTGTGGCGTTGCAGCAAGGCGGAAAAACAGTAGTTTTCACTGTCGTCGATGGAAAACTTGCTGGTGCTTTTGCTTTGGCTGATACGATACGTGAAGAGTCTCGTGAAGCGATCAATGACTTGAAAGCGAAGGGGATAAAAGTTTACATGCTAACTGGCGATGCTGAAGCGGTTGCGAAAGGCGTTTCAAAGGAGCTTGGAATTGATGATTATTTTGCTCAGGTTCTTCCAGATCAGAAAGCTGACAAAATTAAGTCCTTAAAAGAGAAGGGTTACCGTGTTGCCATGGTTGGCGATGGCATTAATGATGCTCCCGCGTTGGTTACAGCTGATGTTGGCATTGCAATTGGCGCTGGAACAGATGTGGCAATTGAGAGCGCAGACATTATTCTCGTGAAAAATGATCCTAGAGATGTACCCAAAGTAGCTGACCTATCCAAGAAAACTTATTCCAAGATGTTGCAGAATCTCTGGTGGGCTGCAGGATACAACATATTTGCAATACCTTTAGCTGCAGGCATTCTAGTCAATTTTGGAATAGTTATTGATCCAGCGGTAGGTGCGATTTTGATGTCTTTGAGTACTATTTTAGTGGCAATCAACAGCCAGACACTGCGGAGATATGAACCTAAAACCGAAATGTCAATGGACAAGTCACCTAATCATCAACACGATACGGCGTCAAGTATGCACTAACTAACTAATGTTGCAAAAGGCGCGTTAAGAGCACACTATGTGAAGATGCAAAATTGGCAAAATCATTCTCGTTAATAGAATTTACGGAAAAATGTAAGTACTTTCCTGAGCCCAGCTCAAAATATATTTTCAAAGTGCTATCTGAAAAAACTTCACTATACCGCTTATATCCTGAAAAGAAAAGTCACAAATATCGCCAAAGGACCAATTGACAGCTGAAGCTTCAAAGAACTCAACATACAAGTTGACGTTATGCCTCAAATTACATTTTCGAGAAAGCGTTGGTGCCGTTAGCAGAATTTTTGGTGCATTTCCTTTGACACTCTTCTGTATTTTTTATGAATAAATTTGCTTTTATGCTTTAAACAGGGCCAACAAAAGAGAATAGTTGGATCCAGCCTCTTTCATGACAGCAGGGTTGTTTAATGCGAGAGGGGTAGGAAAAAGGATGGCAAGTCTTAAAAGCTAAATAGCCAAACTAAAGCTAAGCTGGTTGGTCATAAGGTCGTTGAAAAAACAATATAGAAAGTTCCAGTGTTGTCTTTTGCTTTAATGTCTGCATGCATAGGCGCTGTCATTGGAATAATTGTTGGAATATTCTATGCTGTAACCTTTGGCATAATCCTCTCATCTATCCCTTCAGCCTCAAGTTCTGCTACTGTTATTCCAAGTGTGTTTGGTCTTTTCTTAGGTATTGGAGCCATAATAGTAGTTCCCATAATGGCTTTTGTTGGAGGCTTAATCCAAGGGGCAATAATTGCATTAGTCTACAACTTTCTTGCACCAAGAATCGGCGGCATCAAAGTACAATTCAAAGAAGACAACCCAACAATCAGTACTTAGCATCACACCCTTTTCTTTTTTTCTCTAACGATGGGAACCACAAACTCCAAAACAACAAGCAATAATATTATTCCGATGATTAATGGCAGGGCTAAAGAATTTTGTTTCATCAGAAGTGTTACCCAGCCAAGTAATGGGATACGCATAATGACTCTGCCTTCTATAGCATCGCTAGTGACTCCTTTACCTGTATGCCAGATTGTGTGAGAATCCCAATCGTTCTCTGAAGGGATGGCTGGATACTTAACACTTGGATTTCCGTCACCTTTAGTTTGGAAATATAATGTTCCGTCAATTTTTTGGACTTCAACTATACGGTGGACAATCGGAGTCCCCGTTGGGTCAGTAGGGGGTTTGTAAACTATGATATCGCTGTTAGGGTAATTCGTGTTCAAATCTTTTGGTTCAACTTTTTGAATAACAATCATGTCGCCTGTATCGAGAGTTCTATCAAAGGGATGTTCTATAGTTAAAAAGAAATCGCTCAGAGAGTATGGTGGTCCCTTTATGAAGTTAAGAGTAAGACTCATGCTGCCGCTTTCAACTACCCTGAAAGGAACAGAAGTGTTCAAACCTAATTGTAAACCAAAGTAAGAACTGATAATTATACCAACAATTAGAAAAATAACTATTACAGATTTAAAGTGGACTTTATGTCGGATCCTGCTTATTCTATTCAACCAATTCCCTTAAAACAAATATCTTTTTATGTTATTTATAAAGAAACATCTTAACAAAGTGTATAACTTTTCAAGCGACTGTGCTAATCAGTTGCATAAATGATTTTTCCGTATTTGCCAGCGACAGGGTATGAAGAGTCATTGTAGACAATGTCTAGGCGCATACCGTAAGTTGTCAGTGCACTCTGCAGACTGTTCCAGACTTGGGGTGATGTTGTATCTGCCTGCCAGAGTCCCCATATGTTATCTTGTGGGTTACGCATTCCCCAACCATAATTCTGCGGTAAAACAAGAGCCACCTCTGCTTCGATACCGTCATTAACTACACTTTGATTGTTAATCGTATCAGTCCATAACTTCTGGAGCGCCTCAAAATGCTCCTCTTGTAGGGTGCCGTAAGGATTATTGGCTGGATAGGTTGGGTAATTGAAGACTACAAGGTATTTTGCGCCTGCCTCATAGGCTTGGCGTAGTTGACCATAAATTTCTTCTCCGCTGCCTAAGTAGGGGCCGTATTGTCCACCTGGGAAATTAATGCGTTCTGGATATGTATACTTCCATGTGACGATTGCGCCCCAATCTTTGCCCTGCATAGATGCGGCTCCACGCGCCAACGCAATATCCTGGGTGGTAGTATGGTTCCAGCCTAGTTCTGCAAACACAACGTCGTAGCCGCCTTTGTAATCGTACCAGTAGAGTGCATAATCAGAAGTGAACGCTTTCGAGGTTGTCTGGCTGTGTAGCCAACTGGTGCTGTTTTGGATTGTGCCAACAAAAATCTGTGCTGTTTCATCATAGTTTTGGAAGGGCTTTGCCGCCATTATTTGTTGGTATGAATCGATTTTTGGCAGGACACTGGTATCATTTAGCTGTGAAGCTACATTACCCTCATCATCAAGCTCAAAGACTGCTCCGTCAGGGTAAATAATATAGTCTCGGTTACCTGTGGAGTTTTGAAATTTTAGATGAAGCTGAATTGTTCCGTCAATGTTGTAAGATATGCGAGTATCGGGAGTTTCTACTTGTACGAAGCCATCTTTAACGAAGAATAACTGTGTACCGTTCTCCTCGGTAACTTGTATGATTTGGGCTTTTCGGATTATGCTATGCGTTTCTGGGTTGTACATGTTTACGTCTATTGCGTCAAGCATTTTGCCGCCTGGCTCATCATCGAAGTAGATGCCTAAAAGATTGCTGCCCCACACATTGCTTGTTGAGAGGAAATCGTTTATGTATTGCCTGTACGTTGGCACTGCGCTGAAATAAACAATTATGTGAAGACCATTGTCGACTGCGTAACGGCAAATGGTGTTTGTGGCG
>Ga0315535_1000078_pt1 | contig 57984 bp, 46 predicted proteins | sample SalMarSW160220MG_2_FD_203092 | JGI IMG/M metagenome (GOLD analysis project Ga0315535, IMG submission 203092) | Salt marsh sediment microbial communities from the Plum Island Ecosystem LTER, Massachusetts, United States - Salt Marsh Sediment SW1602-20 ... | reverse complement strand
CGAAATCACTAAATTTCAATAGTTTCCTTTCTTATTCATTCGATGGTAAAAGTAGTCAAATCCTGTGGATCTGCCCTATGAGTAAACACCCTAACTGCTAGATGGTTCGGCCAGGGTAAACTTGAAGCGCCCCGGCAAGGATCTCCATGGCTGTGGCCAGGTCCTCTTTTTTGAGTACATAGGCAATGCGAACTTCCTGTTTTCCCATTCCCGGGGTGGAATAGAAGCCCGACGCCGGAGCCACCATTACCGTCTGGTTGTTGTACTGGAAATCACTGAGGATCCATTGTGCAAAAATGTCCGCATCATCCACAGGAAGGTGCACTACCGTGTAAAAAGCTCCTTTTGGTGTGGGACAAACAACGCCCGGGATCTTGTTCAGGGCATCGACCATGAAATTCCGCCGTTCGATGTACTCATTATATACTTCCCTGAAATAGGAGGGCGGTGTTTCCAGGGCAGCCTCGCCGGCCACCTGTCCGTAGGAGGGCGGACTCAGCCTTGCCTGGGCAAATTTAAGGGCGGTGGCAATGACCTCCTTGTTTTTGGAGACCAGTGTGCCCACCCTGACCCCGCACATGCTGTATCTTTTGGAGACAGAATCGAACATAACCACATGATCCTGAAGCCCCTCCAGGTTCATGGCCGAAAAATGTTTCTCACCGTCATAGCAGAATTCCCGGTAGACCTCATCGGAAAAAAGATAGAGATCGTGTTTTTTGACAATCTCTCCCAGTGTCTCAAGCTCTTTCTGCGAATAAAGATACCCGGTGGGATTGTTTGGGTTGCAGATAATAATTCCCCTGGTCTGCGGAGTGATCACTTTTTCGAACTCCTCAATGGGGGGAAGTGCAAATCCAGTTTCAATACCCGAAGTGATGGGAACCACATTCACACCGGCAGACACTGAAAATCCGTTGTAGTTTGCGTAGAACGGCTCCGGAACAATGACCTCCTCTCCGGGATTTATCGTGGACATAAGCGCAAAGGAAATGGCCTCGGAACCACCTGTAGTTACCAGCATCTCGGTATGGTCCACATCTATACCAATGCCCTGGTAAAAAGATGCCAGTTTGCGCCGGTAGCTTTCATTCCCTGCCGAGTGGCTGTACCCGATCACTTCATCTTTCATGTTTTTGACAGCCTCCCTGGCAACTTCGGGTGTAAGGATATCGGGCTGACCGATGTTGAGGTGGAATACTTTTCTCCCTTTTCTTTTGGCTTCTTCGGCATAGGGGACCAGCCTTCGGATGGGAGATGCCGGCATCTTATTTCCTTTATCAGAGATGTTTGGCATGGCTTATTTCATTTTTTCAGCCAGGGTGACCTTCCCTTTGATCTGCAATTTGACAGGGGAGTTGGCTGCTGACGAATAGACATAGATTGATTTAAAGAAAGGGCCCGGTGTGGCCGTGTTGTATTTCACGATGATCTCACCTGAGGCACCCGGCTCGATGGGTTCTTTCGGCCAGGAGGGAACCGTGCATCCGCATGTGCTGCGCACCCGGTTGATCACGATGGCCTGCTTACCAATGTTTTTGAACTGAAAGGCCCAGGAGCCGTCACTGTCTTCAGTCATTTCGCCATATTCGTGCAGGTATTCTTCAAACCAGATCTCCTGCCCCTGTTTCTTTGCCTGATCTTCGGGTGTATCGGAACAAGCGGATGCCAGTATGGCGATCCCCAGGACGGCCCATGTAAAATGCTTTTGTAATTTCATCATTATTTATTCATGCTCAAAAGTACTTCAATTTTCACGAAGTGGGAAATGATAAATAACATTTACTCGAACCCGGTTTTTCACTACATTGTCATTGAATGAGGAAGGCGAACCAGGAAATCAAAGACAAGAAGGTGCTGGAAGAGATCCTGAGCGGAGCTGTCATATGCAGGCTTGCTCTCATGGACGGGGACCGGCCCTATATCCTGCCCTTCAATTATGGTTATCAGGACGGATCCATCTATATCCACTCGGCTCCTGAAGGTAAAAAGATCGACCTGCTGGGGTTCAACAATCAGGTATGTTTTGAGATTGAGCACACAGCGCGTATCATCAGAGAGGATAAGGCCTGTGGATGGACAACCCTTTACCGGTCGGTGGTAGGCTACGGCAAGGTGGAGATCCTGACCGATGACGCGGGCAAACAGCGCGGACTGGAGATCATCATGGCCCAGCACGGGGCACCCGGATTAACCCGGTTTGATCCCGGAAATATGAAGCGCATGGTGATCCTTAAACTTTCCATCGAATCTCTGACCGGAAAACAATCAAGTAAATGGAAAATCTGAAAGTTCCCCTGGTAAAGAGATTCTCCCGGCTTCCCGAGGAAGCCGTTCGTTTCAGGGAGAAAGTGGTTGTTATTACCGGAGCATCCTCCGGCATTGGCCGGGCCTGTGCACTTGAATTTGCTGAACAGGGGGCCCATGTGGTCGTGGCGGCACGAAGGGAGAAAGAACTTCTTGATCTGGCTGATCAAATCCGGCAGGCAGGTGTTGAGGCCTTGCCGGTGGTGACAGATGTAAGAAGGGCCGAAGATTGTGAACGACTGATTCATCAGACCCTTGAAAAGTTTGGAAAGATCAACGTGCTGATCAACAACGCAGGGATTTCCATGCGGGCAACATTTGAAAACACTGATCTTGAGGTGATCAAGGAATTGATGGATACAAACTTCTATGGCGCAGTGTATTGTACAAAATTTGCATTGCCGCACCTGCTGGAGCAGAAGGGAACAGTCATCGGGATCTCCTCGATCACCGGCCTGGCTCCCCTGCCCGGACGGACAGGGTACGTGGCCTCCAAACACGCCATGGACGGCTTTTTCAACACACTCAGGCTCGAGAACCTGGAAAAGGGCCTGAATGTCATGGTGGTGCATCCGGGATTTACAAGTTCGGAAATAAGAAAAAGAGCCCTGAATGAAAATAATATGCCCCAGGAGGAGTCACCCAGAAATGAAGAGAAAATGATGTCAAGTGAACGGGTGGCCTGGTATGTGGCCAGGGCAGCTTACAGGAGGGAGCGGGACCTGGTGCTGACCCCCCAGGGAAGGATAGCAGTCTGGCTTCATAAAAACTTTCCGGGGATCACCGACCGGATTCTCCTCTATGAAATGTCAAAGGAGAACCAGGAGTCGGCTCAACCGGATGCATCCTGATGAATCAGGGTTTCCCGGAAAGAGCAAGCATGGTTTAGGCACAGCCTAATACATGGCTTCTATGTTCCACACAAACGCCCGGATGCCCACCTCCTTGTTCTCTTCATCAAGGCGACGGACACCTTCCAGTACAGCCTCAACGGCATCTTCCTCCAACACGGCCATACTGGCCGTGTTCTGTTCCGGCCAGGTGTGTGTGTTCATGTGTGGGGGGCCATCCATGCTGCCCCGGCCCGTGAGGTCGGTCCAGCGTGTAAATCCCCTGATATGCAGTTTGTCAAACAGATAATCGATCTTCTCGGTCTGAGCCTGGTTATAAACTATAAATATCGCTTTCATTGTTCCTGGTTTTCGGACAACGCTTTACCGTTTCCATTCAAAAAATCATATTCCACCGCCTTCTTCCTCTCATCGCTTCTCCGAAGCATCATGTGATAAACCACAGGGATCAGGAGGAGGGTGACCAGGGTGGAAAATACAAGTCCGCCGATCACCGCAATACCCATGGGGCTCCAGATTTCCGATCCGGATCCTGTACTCATGGCCAGGGGCAGCATTCCCAGGATGGTGGTCAGAGAGGTCATCAGCACCGGGCGCAACCTGGATTTTCCGGAAACCACAATGGCTTCACGTAATTCCAGTCCGCGCTCCCGCATCAGGTTGATATAATCCACCATCACAATGGCGTTCTTCACCACGATACCCACCAGCATCACACCTCCCACCATGGAGATCACACTCATGGTGATTCCGGTAAGAAGGTGGGCAAGAATGACCCCGGTGAAGGCAAAGGGGATGGAGAACATAATAATAAAGGGCATCTTCATTGATTCGAACTGACTGGCCATGACCAGGTAGGTGAGTATCAGGCTGAGCAGCAACAGCAGCATCAGGTCTTTCATGGAATCCTGCAGGTCCTCAACAGCGCCACTCATCTGGATGTTCACCTCCGGCGGGATCTCCATCGCATTGATCTTTGCTTGTACCTCTTCGGCCATTTTGTTCAGGGGTACTTTGTAAGGAGTGATGGATACACTTACCATCCTTTCACGGTTCTTGCGCTCAATGTTGGGGGGCGACCAGTTTTCTTCAATCGTAGCCACTTCACCCAGCCGGATCACCTGGTTGTTCCTGTTCACCAGGGCGATATCTTCGAGATTCGACAATGAACTCCGTTCCTCCTTGATGAAGCGCATAGTGATGTCGTACTCATCGCCTTCTTCCCTGTATTTGCTCATGTAGGGACCTTCCACCCGGTTCCGGACCGCATTGGCCAGGGTATAGGTGTTCAGTCCATGCTGGGCCATCTTCTCCCGGTCCGGTACAATCTGGAGCTGGGGTTTGGACGGATCACGGCTTACGTTTACGTTGGTGGCTCCCTTGATGGGCCGCACACTGTCGGCAAGGGCGTTGGCTATGACAGAGGTGGTTTCAAAATCGTAGCCGTAAATCTCCACCACCACGTTGTTTTCTGTGGTGCCTCCCATACCGCTGTTGGGGACCACGTTAAAATTGACGATCTCCGGGATGGTTTCCAGGTACCCGGTAAGCAGATTGGCGATTGCCCATACATCGCGATCCCGCTTTTCCAGGTCTGCCAGGGTAAGCCTGACGTTGATCCGGTGGGAAGCCTGTTCCATAAACAGGGACATGATCCCGCCCTGGTCATCCGAACCGGAGGAGGTATAATAGTATTCTGCTTCGGGGATTTTCTCCTTGATGAACGCATCAATTTTGCGGGCCACTTTGGTGGTTTCATCCACACGCAGACCTGTTTGTAGCTCAATGGCTGCAGTCAGGGAGCCCTGGTCGGCCTCGGGCATAAATTCGAATCCCATCCTGCCGGCCATGGCCATGGATCCCAGAAAGATCACAAAAGCGATGATCAGTGTTCCCCACCTGAATCTCAGGGCAACCCGGAGTGATCTTTCATAGAATCCATCCATCCAGTCAAGGAACCGGCCGATGATGTTGTCATAACTGATTTTACGTATCTTTTTCGGAGCCTTTCGCAGGCGCATCATTTTGGAAGCCAGCATGGGAGTCAGCGAAATGGCACTGACCGTAGAGGTCACCACGGTTATGGACACAATAAAACCAAGGGGACGGAAGAGCTCGCCTGTCATGCCTCCGATCAGGGTCAGTGGCAGGAATACGGCCACAACGGTCAGGGTGGTCACGATCACAGCCAGCCACACTTCGTTGGTGGCATAAATGGCCGCCTCCCGGGGCCTGCTCCCCCTTTCCACGTGTTTTGTAATGTTCTCCAGTACCACGATGGCATCATCCACCACCATCCCGATGGCAATGGAAAGCGACGACAGGGCGATGATGTTGATGGAACTCCCCGAAATATAGAGGTAGATAAAGGAGACGATCAGCGAAATGGGAATGGTCAGGATCACAATGAAGGTGGCCCTCCAGCGTCCCAGGAAGAAAAGAACCACCAGGATCACCGCAATGGCGGCAAACATGAGGGTGTTCGAAAGGTTGCTGATGGAATCCACAATGAACTCGGAAGAATCAAAGAAAGTGGTGATTTTAATATCATCGGGCAGTGATTCAATCAGGCTTGGCATCATGGCCTGGATGTCCTTAGCCACCTGTACGGTGTTGGCCCCCGACTGTTTCTGGATAATGATCCTCATTCCTTTTTTACCGTTCATCCGCTCGTCGAGTGGCACATCACGGACTGTATCACGGATGGTGGCCACATCCTTCAGGTAGATGGTCTGCCCGTTGAAGCTGGCCAGCACGATGTCCTTCAGCACATCGCTGGAAGAGAATTCACCCTTAATCCTCAGGGGATAGTCCATCATTCCCATCTCGATGTTCCCTGCAGGCAGGTTCAGGTTTTCGGCGTTCAGTACCCCTGCTATCATCTCCACAGTGATGTTGTAGGACTCCATCTTCCGGGGATCAATGTCCACCTGGATCTCCCGACCCGGGGCACCCATCAGACCGACAGACCCAACCCCGTCAATCCGGTTCAGCGGGTTGACGATTTTTTCATCCAGGATGGAGGCAATGGCCGGATAACTCTCATCGGCGGTCACTCCGTAAAAGATGATGGGCATGGCACTGGAACTGAATTTAAACAGGGCGGGCTTGCTCACCTCCTCGGGCAGGAATTGTTCGGCAAAACTGATGGCATCACGCATCTCGTTGGAGGCCTCATCCAGGTTGGTTCCCCATTCAAATTCACAGACAACGATAGACATGTTGTCGCGGGATACCGAAGAGATGTTTTTCAGGTTGCCTACAGAGTTCAGGTTATTCTCAATCAACCGCGTCACATTGGTCTCAATATCAGCTGCACTGGCCCCCGAATAGGTGGTGATCACCGATATGGCAGGAAAATCAATATCGGGGTAGAAATCGATGGGCAGCTTGTTCAGGGAATAAATCCCCATCACCAGCAGGGCCACAAAGATCATTATTGTTGTAATCGGTCGTTTGACCGCGTTTCCGTAGATACTCATCTCAGCTGTTTTATTTGGTTACTCGGCCACAATTTTTACCGGGGCTCCATTTTCCAGATGGCTTTGCCCGGCATAGATCAGTTGTTCTCCTCCTTTGATCTCAGGGGAGGCAATTTCCAGCTGATCGTCGTGTCTGGTTATTATTTGTACGGTAACTTTTTGAGCGGTTCCGTTGTTGTCAAGCATGATATATCTCTCATTGGTACCGGCCTGTTGCATGACAGCGATGGCCGGGACAATCAATGCTTCCTTTTGGCCCAAAGTCAGGCTAACCCTTGCAAACATGCCCGGGCGCAGTTTTTCACTGTCGTTCGGAACCAGGATCTCGGCCGTGAAAGTCCTGGTGGCAGCACTGACGGTGGGATGAATCCTGAAAACCTTGCCGGGGAATTTCTCGTTAGGGAATACATCGCAGGTGACGGTGGCAGACATGCCCTTCTTCACAAGAGGAATGTATTTTTCACTCAGGTTGACCATCACCGTCACCGGGTTCATCTGGATCATGGAGATCAGGGCTGCCTTACCCACCGGGGTATTGGGGGCAGGGGAGAAAAGTTCCCCGTCGTTGAAATATTTGCCTGTAATCAGACCGGAATGGGGAGCCCGAAGGAGGGTATTCTCCTCCAGGTTTTGAAGGATCAGTTCGGTGGTCTCCACCTGGGCCTTCATCTGGTCGTAGGCTTGCTGGGTGATCGATCCGTACCTGAGGAGGGTATCCATGCGGGCCAGGTCCGTTTTCAAAGTCTGATACTGAAGCCGGGTCTGTTCCAGCTGGGTCCTGTCCATCTCCACCAGCAGGTCTCCTTTATTCACGTGGTCGTTTACTTCCACATAAATCTTGCGGATCCTTCCCTGCAGGGCAGGTGAGAGGTAGGTCTCTTCGAAGGCAACCACTGTGGAGGTTACATTCTGTTCAATGGCTGTCTGACCATAGACAAGATCCATGACTTTTACAGGCTGTACCTTTTCTGCAACAGATGTTTTTGCTTCCCCGGTTCCGGGAGGTTTCATGTCGCAGGAAACAAACAGGGTGCTGGCGGTCATGGCCAGGATGGCAATTCTCAATGTTTTCATAATATGGATTGATTTCATGATACTCGAAGGGGAATTATAGCTTGTTCATTAATTTGTCCAGTGCCAGTTTGGCATTCATTACCTCCAAAAGGGAGGTCATGTAGTTGGCCTCTGCTTCCAGGTAATTGCTGTTGGCCTGGGTCAGGTCGAGGCTTGTGGCCATGCCCTGATCGAACTTGTGCCGGTAACTGTCATATACCCGCTGGGCCACAGCCACATTCTCTTTTTGTGTGAAATGGTTTTCCAGTGAATTCTGCAGGTTGTACCTGAACTGTTTCTCCTGCAGATAGAGCTGGTCCTCCATGATGACGCGGTTGTTCTGTGCCACATTATAATCAATTCGGGCCTGATCAACACGGGCTTTCCGCATGCCACTTGAGAAAAGGGGAACAGCCAGTGAAAGCCCGGCCAGGTGATTGGGAGTCATATCGAACCCTGTGGTCAGGAGTTTGGCATTGTAGTTATAAAAACCAGCCAGGGTGGGGGCATAGTTCCATTGCTCAATGGCCATCAGTTTTTCGTTGATGGCCTCCTGGGAGAGCATCAGCTGATAGGTTACATTATCCTCGATGTTAAATGGAACGGCCAGTGTCGATTCGGGTTCCATGCTGAAAAACAGGGACTCCAGCTGATCGGTCAGCTCCAGTTCAACAGTGGGTTCGACACCCAGTTGGAACCGCAACATGTTGAAACTGAGTTCCAGGTTTCGGGCCAGTGCATTCCTTGAGTTTTCAAGTTGATTCAAGGTGATGCGGATCTGGTCCACATCGGTCTGCTCGGCCATGCCTGTATTGAACATCGTCCGGGTTTGTTCATAGGTCTCGTTCAGATTTTCCACATTCTGTTCAAGGATGCGCAGAGACTCTTCGGTGATCAATACCAGGTAGTATGAGCTGATCACCGATTCCTTGATATTCAGTTCATTGAATTCAAGGTTCTGTTCTGAGATGATACGGGCCAGTTTGGCTGCCTGTATACCGGAGATATACTGACCGCTGAATATAAGCTGGGAGATCTGTAGTTTGGCAGTGGACTGGTCCGACATCAGGATGGTGGTAGGGGGCAGCATACCCTGGACGGTTCTGTCAAAATAGGTACCTGCATTATGATTATAGAGATCCTGTTGGGTGACCCCCGGAAATGCAGCCAGTGTCTGAGTGGTGGCATCCGCAATCATATCGGGCGTGATGTCACTGGCATCTGCTCCCCCGAATGAAAAGGCCAGTTCATAGTTGAAATAGGTCATGTAATCGACGGCCCCGTCCACCTGGGGCAGCCCCATGGCAATGGATTCCCACACGCTGGCACGGGAGCGTTCCACCTCCATCCGGGCATTCTTCAACGATTTGTTGTAGCTGATGGCATGGTCCACTGCACCCTGCAGGTCGAGTACCAGTTTTTCAGCAGGATCCTGGGCTGCCAGGGGGATGACCATTCCGGCCACCAGGATTATGCTTAATATTGATTTGCTCATTCTGTGTCTCATATCTGTTTCTGTTTTACTCCAACAATTTTCTGTTTTCCTCAATCAGAGAAACACCCCTCTCTGTGGAGATTCCCCTGAGGTAGGGAATGATGATGTGATCGAACATATCCTTCCGGTGAAAACCTGCCTCAACCATGCCGCTTTCATGGCCGAAAAGGTTAAACAATTCATGGAGGGTTCGGTTTACAATATCAATGTTCAGGTCGCTTCTGAACACTTTTTGTTTAACGCCTGTGTTCAATAACTTATCGGTAATGCTGTAATCCCTGATCTCTCCGTGACCCGCAAACTCTTTGAAGACCCGGGTATGGTATTTCTTAAAATCGTGGAAAAAGAGCGGATTCATCTGCTCAATCTGGGTGATCATGGTCTTCATGATCCTGAACAGGGCTTCGATGGCATTGCCGGATTCTTCGATGAGGTGGTGGGCCTCTTCGGACCGGATCTGCTTGAAGTACTTGATGACCTCCAGCAACAGGGTATCCTTGTCCTTGAACCGCTCGTAGATGGTTCGTTTGGAAATGCCCATCTCCTCCGCAAGGGAATCCATGGTCATGCTTCGGATGCCGTACTTTCCGAAAAGCGTTCCCGATTCCACAATGATCCTTTCTCTGACTTCCACCTATTCCGTAATTTTCGGCAAGTATAAGAAAACTATTTCGGTTTTCTTAGTTTTTAAGGTTAATTTTGGGTAAAATTCGGTGAATGGTATCCCAGGGCAGGTAAACAGACTTTAACAGTCCCTTTTTTTACTATTTTTGCGGGACTTTGATTTATGCGAGCATATGAATATTCCCTCCAGATATAATCCGGCCAGCGTAGAGGATAAATGGTATTCCTACTGGATGGAACAGGGTTTCTTTAAAAGTACTCCCGATAAACGTGAACCCTACTGTATCGTTATTCCCCCGCCCAATGTGACAGGAGTGCTGCACATGGGGCATATGCTGAACAATACCCTGCAGGATGTACTGATCCGCAGGGCCAGGATGATGGGAAAAAATGCACTGTGGGTGCCCGGTACCGATCATGCCTCCATTGCCACAGAAGCCAGGGTGGTAAACATGCTGGCTGAAAAGGGTATCCGTAAATCGGACCTGACCCGGGATCAGTTTATGGAGTATGCCTGGCAATGGAAGGAGAAGCACGGCGGGATTATCCTTGATCAATTGAAAAAGCTGGGGGCATCCTGCGATTGGGACCGGACATGTTTTACCATGGATGAAGCCCTTTCTGAAAGTGTCATCCGGGTTTTCGTCGATCTGTTTGAAAAGGGACTGATCTACCGGGGAGTGCGCATGGTGAATTGGGATCCCAGGGCGCTGACTGCTGTATCGGATGAAGAGGTGATTTACCGGGAGGTCCGGTCCAAGCTATATTATATTAGGTATCAGGTGGAGGGAGAAGCGGATTTTATTACCATAGCCACCACCCGCCCGGAGACCATCCTTGGTGATACAGCCGTCTGCGTGCACCCCGACGACGACAGGTTCTTGAAGTTCCATGGAAAAAAGGTGCTCGTTCCACTGGTGAACCGGCCGGTGCCCATTATCGTGGATGCCTATGTGGACCGGGAGTTTGGCACGGGAGCACTGAAGATCACTCCTGCCCATGACATCAATGATTATGAGCTGGGGCTAAAACACAACCTGGAGACCATCGATATTTTTAATGAAGACGGAACCCTCAATGAGGCTGCACAAATCCTGGTTGGTGAGGACCGTTTCAAGGCCAGGGACCTGATTCTGCCAAAACTGGAGGCCGCAGGAAACCTGGTCAGGTCAGAGGACTATATCAATAAGGTAGGTTATTCGGAACGCACCGATGCAGTGATTGAGCCCAAGCTGAGCCTCCAGTGGTTCCTGAAGATGAAGGAGCTGAGTGCCCCGGCCCTGGAAAATGTGATGAACGATACGGTTAGCCTGAAACCCTCCAAGTTTAAGAATACCTACCGGCACTGGATGGAGAATGTGAAGGACTGGTGTATCTCACGCCAGCTATGGTGGGGGCACCGGATACCAGCCTATTATTATGGCGAGGGGCCCAATGATTATGTGGTGGCTGCCAGCAGGGAAGAGGCCGTCAAGCTGGCCAGGGAAAAAACCGGCAGGGGTGAATTACAGGCGGTTGATCTGAGGCAGGATGAAGATGTGCTGGACACCTGGTTCTCATCATGGTTATGGCCCATTTCGGTCTTTGATGGCATCAGGAACCCCGACAACGATGACATCTCTTATTACTATCCCACCAATGACCTGGTGACAGCACCTGACATTCTCTTTTTCTGGGTGGCCCGCATGATCATTGCAGGGTATGAATACAGGGGCGAGAAGCCATTTGATTCAGTCTATCTGACAGGAATGGTTCGGGACAGCAAGCGCAGGAAGATGTCCAAGTCTCTCGGTAATTCTCCCGATCCCATTGAGCTGATGAAAAAATACAGTGCGGATGGCGTCAGGGTGGGGATGCTTCTGTGTGCTCCTGCCGGTAACGACCTGCTTTTCGACGAGAACCTCACCGAGCAGGGGAGGAACTTCAGCAACAAGATCTGGAACGCCTTCAGGCTCATCAAGAGCTGGAAAGTTGATCCCGGAATTGGGCAACCAGCTCATTCGGCTGAAGCTGCAGCCTGGTTCGATGCAAAGCTGGACCGCGCTTTTAAGAAAGTCGACCAGCAATTTGAAAAATACAGGATCTCCGATGCGCTGATGATCGTCTACCGCCTTTTCTGGGATGAATTCAGCTCGTGGTACCTGGAGATCATCAAGCCCGCCTATGAGGCACCCATCGATGAAGTTAGCTATGAGCAGGCCATTGGATTTATCAACCGCTTATTGCATTTGCTTCACCCTTTCATGCCCTTTATCACCGAGGAGATCTGGCAATTGCTCATTGAGAGGAGCCAGGGAGAGAGCCTGATGGTTTCGCCGATGCCGCGGCCGGGTGCCTATGACAAAAACCTGATCAAACAGTTTGAGGATATCAAGGAAGTGGTCACCAACGTGCGCAACATCCGCCGGGATAAAAACATCCCGCCCAGAGAGGCGGTGAATTTGCTGGTGCGTGCTGCCTCTTATGACAATTATCACAAGCGCTTTGATCCCGTCGTTGTAAAGCTGGCCAACCTCCGGGATCTGCAGGTTGTCGGTGAAGATCCTGGCAATACCATCTCTTTCATTGTGAAGAATGTGGAGTATTTCGTGCCGGTGGGTGACCTGGTGGACAGGGAGGAAGAGGCTGCCAAACTGGAGGCTGAACTGGAATATACCCGGGGATTTCTCATCAGCGTGCGAAAGAAGCTTGAGAATAAAAGATTTGTGCAGAATGCTCCGGCGCAGGTGGTGGAAACCGAGCGTCAGAAACTATCCGATACGGAAGCCAAGATCAGTGTCCTGGAGGCACAGATTGCCAGGATCAAATAGCACACCCGGTCCGGAATCAGCTTCAGGGGGCCAGCCTGACCAGATACCACCGTTCATCTTTTTTCGTATACTCGATGCGGTCGTGAAGCCGTTTCCTGCCACCCTGCCAGAATTCAATCCGGGAAGGAAAAATGGCATATCCCCCCCAGTAGGCAGGCCGGGGCACCTCATGGCCCTCTTTGTATCTTTTCCGGTACTTCTCGAACTCTTTTTCCAGGTACTCCCTGTCGGGGATCACTTCACTCTGCGGTGAGGCCCATGCAGTGATGTTGCTTTCATAGGGCCTTGTTTTGAAATAGTGGTCCGAGTCGGCATCCTCCACAGGCCTGGCTGTCCCCGTGATATTGATCTGCCTTTCGAGTTCGGGCCAGTAAAAGTGGGCTGCCACCCTGGCTTTTGCCCTGATTGCACGGGATTTCCTGCTGTGGTAGTTGGTGTAAAAGATCAGTTTGTCATCCTCCACCTTCTTCAGGAGGACGATCCTGGAGGAGGGCTGTCCGTTTCGTTCGACGGTGGAGAGGGTCATGGCAGTGGGATCCGGATTCCTGGATTCCACCGCCTTTGCCAGCCAATCAGAAAAAAGTTCAATGGGATCTTCGGGCAAAAGGGATTCATCCAGGTTGTCCCAGGTGTATTCCCTTCGCTGTTCTCCAAAGTCCCTGTTTATCTTCTCAGCCATGGTTCTTTGCAGAAAAATCTGCTTTTAAACTCAGATCGAGACTGTTCACCTGATGGGTTAGTGCGCCTACCGATATATAATCCACACCACATTCGGCATACGCTCTGATGGTCTCCCGGGTGATACCACCGGAGGACTCGGTCTCAACCCTGCCATTGATCAACTTCACAGCTTCCCGGGTCTGGGCAGTGGTGAAATTATCCAGCAGGATCCGGTCCACTCCCCCGATCTCCAGGACCTTTTTTACATCCTCAAGGCTCCGGGCTTCCACTTCGATCTTCAGGCCCAGATCGTTCAACTGAAGGTATCCGATGGTTCCGCGGATGGCCTGTTCTATCCCCCCGGCAAAGTCGATGTGGTTGTCCTTGATCAGGATCATGTCATAAAGCCCGAAACGGTGGTTCACTGCGCCGCCAAGCCTGACAGCCTCTTTTTCAAGGAGCCTGAAACCGGGCGTGGTCTTTCGGGTGTCCAGGATCCTGGTTCCGGTCCCCTCCAAAAGCCTGACGTATCCCCTGGTAGAAGTGGCAATGCCACTCATTCGCTGCATGACATTGAGCACAAGCCGCTCACACTGAAGGATGGAGTGCACCCTACCGGCCACCCTGAATACCACATCTCCCACCGAGACCGGGTCACCGTCACCAATCCTGGCAACCATGGCCAGCTCGCTGTCAAATCTTTTGAAAATGCGTTCGGCCACTTCAACACCGGCAACAATACCGTCCTGCTTGACCAGAAGGATTGCTGAACCGACGGCATCGGAAGGGATGGTGCTCAGCGTGGAATGGTCTCCGTTCCTGATGTCCTCGCCGAACCAAAGATCGATGGTGCGGTCAAGGGTTTGGATTGAGCTCATACCGGGACTCTTTTTCAATACTCAGGTAATAAATGAGGAGTCGGCCCTCCATATTCAGGAAGAACAGGTTCACCCTGAATGTGGCCTCCTTGGTGGTTAATGATCCGATGGCATATTTGGATTCTTCCTTGGCACCTTCAAAGGAGACGGTGAAACCGGTGGGAGGGTGATCTTTAAAGAAGCTCTCCATGATCCTTGCAGCCTGGTTTTTACTGGCCATATGATCCTTCTCAAGTATGGTCATTTCAAGGCTCTGATGGAAATATTCAGCCATTTCTCCTGCATGGCCCTTTTTAAGGGCCTCAATTAAGCCATCCGGAACAGTCTGTCCTTTCAGCGGGATCAGCAACATAGAACTGATCAGTAAAAATGTAATGATCCTGTACATCTTGGCAATAAATTTGTGGCCATTCACCAAATAATGGATTATGTTTGTATCGTACCGCAACAATCAGACCAACCTGACAGTTGCTGCAAGATACAAAAAACCTGTATAAAGAGCTCCATGCGCATCACCCTTCTGCAAACCGGGAAGACGAGGGATTCCTTCATCATTGAAGGTGTGGAAGAGTTCAGGAAACGAATGACCCGCTACTCCCCGTTTGTTATTGATACCATTCCTGACCTGAAGAACAGCCGGAATATGACCATGAAGGAGGTTCAGGAGCAGGAAGGTGAACAGATCCTGAAAAGAATCAAACCTGCAGATCATCTGACCCTTCTGGATGAGCAGGGGAAGTCGTTTGATTCCATCGGATTTGCCAGGCATCTGAATGCACTGGAGGGGAGGGTGAACCACCTGGTCTTTGTGATTGGCGGCCCTTACGGATTTTCTGATCAAGTTTACAGCAGGGCCAACGAAAAATGTTCCCTGTCACGGCTTACTTTTTCGCACCAGCTGGTCCGCGTTATCTTCATGGAACAGCTATACAGGGCCTTTACCATTCTGAAGGGGGAACCCTATCACCATGCATAATCAGCGCTGATGGAACAGACCCGTAACCAACATCCCAAACCCAACCGCTTTCTCCGGAACCTGATCTTTCTTGGGGCACTGATTTTTTTAGTGGCAGGAATGATTTCAGGGAGCCGTACCGGAGAACAGGCCCATTCCCTGCGGGTAACAGGAAAGTTTGAAAGGGCGCTGCATAAAAAGGAGCGCCTGCTGAAATCTGAATTTGAAAAACTGGAAGCGGAATTTGCAGGCACTGCGCCCAAGGATGTGCTGGACAGAAGATCCAAAGGGTATCAGGACCTGGCCAACAGCAGGGGAATCTCCATATTCTATTATGAGAAAGGGTCACTTGTCTACTGGTCCGATCATACCATCCCCATCCCGGCCCTCTGGAGGACCAGTCTGAACAAACCTTTTATCTCCATGAGGAATGCCGATTATGTCTCTGTGGTGAGACAGTTGGATGAGGGCAGATTGTTGGGGCTCATTGAAATAAAAACCCACTTCCCCATGCAGAATGAATTCCTTCTGAATGGATTCCAGCATGACTTTGGCATGGATCCCGGGGTTCAGATTGATTTCCTGGAGGAGGAGGGTAATATTCCGGTTTTCAGTGTTGACGGAACTTACCTGTTTTCTCTTGATTTCGGGGGAACCCGCAGTGGGGATGGCGACCTGGGAGCTCTTTCCAGAATGGGGTTTGTCATGTTCCTGCTGCTGACTTTTGCAGGACTATTCACCATTGTGGAAGATGCACGGGGAACGAAAAAGAGGTTATGGATCGGGATTCTAACCCTTCTCATCCCTTCCACTGCATTCCTGATCCTGCAATACGGAGCGGGTGTAATTTTTAAAGACTCACAACTGTTTCTTCCTGATCTGTATGCAAGCCGGTTCTTCCCCTCTCTGGGACACCTGATGGTGGTCTCTGTTTCCGTACTGGCCCTTTCCTTGTTGTATTATCTTCAATGCTCCAGGGAAAATATTCCGGCATGGTTTTCAAGGAAAGTTACAGCTGCCTTGCTTTTCCTGGCCGCCACCGGCATGTTGCTGATTCTGGAGCAGCTGTTGCGGAGCCTGGTGCTTGATTCGGGAATCTCCTTTGAAGCATACCGGGCAGCCTCCTTCTCCGCTTATTCAGCAGTTGGCCTGGCTGTCATTATCACCTGGTTTATCTCCGTCGGTCTGGTGATGGACAGGGCCATTTCGATTCTGGATTACAATGCGGGCCGTGTGCTATTGTACGGTGCCGGGGCCATAACCACCGGTTTCCTGGTGGCAGTGATTCTCCCCGGAATTCAGGGATCGTGGTTCGGATGGACCGGGATGATGCTCTTTCTGGGGGGCCATTTTTATCTTCGCTACCGGCAGAATGCGCGGATCCCTTTTTCCAGGTTCATTTTTCTGCTGTTATTCATCTCCATCTTCATGGTGGTCCGTTTCCAGCAGTATAATGCAGTCAAGACCGAACGGCAGAGAGAAGTCGAACTGGTCAAGTTGTCATCGGAACACGATCCGGTGGCAGAGATGCTTTTCAGTGAAATGTCCATGGCCATCAGAAATGATTCCATACTGGCCACCTTTATGAACCACCCATTCGTTGATATTGATCCGTTGGTGAATCACCTCAGGCGTAACTATTTTTCCGGGTACTGGACCAAATATGACCTGGTGATCACTGTTTGCCGGCCCGATGACAGTGTCTATCTGGAACCTCCTGTTGATGAGTTGTTTCCCTGTTACAACTTCTTTCAGGAATTGGTTGAGACCGATGGGATTGCCATCCCGTCCAGCGATTTCTTCTTCCTTGATAACCTGAACGGCAGGATATCCTACCTGGCGGCCATCCCTTATTACAGGGCTGAATCGGAGCACAAGGTCATCATTGAACTGGATTCAAAGATCCTCTCGGAAGAACTGGGCTATCCGGAATTGCTTCTGGATGACAAGTATGCAGCCTTCACCAGTTCAGAGTTTTCTTATGCCAGGTATAACAAGGGCACACTGATCACCCAGGACGGTGAATTCCCCTACCGCAGGTCCCTGAAATTTTATACCCATGGAGAGGAGACATTTGAAAAAATAACGGTTGAGAAGTATGACCACAGCATCTACAATGTGGATGATGAAAATACCATCATCGTCGGAAGTCCCTCGGTAACCATGGTGGATAACCTGATCTCTTTCTCATACATTTTTGCCCTGAACGTTCTTTTGCTGGCACTTTTCTACCTGCTCCTTGCCATCAAGTCCCGTCAAACCGGGTTCAGCTGGAGTTTTAAGAACAGGATCCAGTACAGCACCGTTGGGATCCTGTTTCTCACTTTCCTGCTGATCTGTTCAGGGACCATTTTTTTTATTATCCGGCAGTACAGGGACAAAAACAACGACAACCTCAGGAATACCATGCGATCGGTATACATTGAGCTGGTCCATAAAGTGGAGTATGAGGAGGATCTGAGGAACTGGTCCTCCGACGCATATTACAACCTGGATGAGCTGCTGCAGAAATTCTCCAATGTGTTCTATTCGGACATCAACCTGTATGACGAGGACGGGGTGTTGCTTGCCACTTCCCGTTCTGAAATTTTTGACCGGCAGTTGCTGAGCCGCAGGATGAACCGGCAGGTATACGAAAACCTGTCACGAGGCAGCGCTTCTGAGTATATTCACGATGAGCACATCGGGGAGTTGAAGTACATCTCGGCCTACGTGCCGCTTCTGAACAGTGAAAACAAGTTCCTTGCCTATTTAAACCTGCCCTATTTTACCCAGTCAGATGTTCTTGCCAGGGATGTGACCAATATGGTGGTGGCAGTGATCAATATCTACCTGATCCTGATGCTGGTCATCCTTGGGGTGAGTGTATTTCTGGCCGACCGGATTACCCAGCCCCTCAGGGTCATTCAGAACAGGATTGCCCAGGTAAGCCTCAGTGCCAAGAACGAACAGATCAGGTATGAACGGAGCGATGAGATCCGCGGGCTGGTGGAGGAGTATAATCATATGGTGCAGGAACTGGAGCGAAGTGCCGAACTGCTTGCCCAGAGTGAACGGGAATCAGCGTGGCGGGAGATGGCAAAGCAGATTGCCCATGAGATCAAAAATCCCCTTACGCCCATGAAGCTGAATATCCAGCACCTGCAACGTACCATCCAGGAGGGGAAGTATGATCCTGAAATGGTGGAGCGAATATCGGCCAACCTCATCGAGCAGATCGATTCGCTTTCGGCCATCGCCGATGAGTTTTCTGACTTTGCAAAGATGCCCAAAGCTAAAAGCGACCGTATCAACCTGGTCACCAGACTGAAAGACCTGCAACAACTGTTCGAGAACACGGAGAAGGCCGAGATCCTCCTGGATCCCGGACCCGGGAAAAAGGTGTACATCTATGCGGACAAGGAGCAATTGATGCGCGTCTTTATCAACCTGGTGAAGAATGGTCTTCAGTCCATCCCTGAAAACCGGAAAGGCACCATCCACATCAACCTTGAGATAGAGGAAGACCGCAACGCCCTGGTCACCATATCAGATAACGGGAAAGGAATCCCCGAGGAGATCAGGGATAAATTGTTCCGTCCCAACTTTACCACCAAGTCGGCCGGTATGGGAATGGGCCTGGCCATCAGCAACAACATTGTAAGGTCTATGGGAGGGAAGATCTGGTATGAAACCGTACTCAACCAGGGGACCACCTTTTACGTAAGCCTTCCCCTTATGGTTGAAAAGTCTGACTGACCTATTGAAAAGTCTGCCCTGAAAAGGGAATTTGCGAATCCCTGTACAAATTATTATTGCTATCTTGGGCTTCGGAATCAACACGAGCCCTGACTTGATTTTTAGAAGGCGTATATACCCGGTTTTCGTCCTTTTGGGAATTTTATTCCATAACGGATATAGCCAGTCTGTGTCCCTTCAGGGGGTCGTAAATCAATATGCTGCTGTTGAAACCATCCTGGCTTACTTTGAGAATGATGTGGACTCAGTCCTTGTCTCCAGTCTGCCAGCTGAATTCAGTGAGGGTGATACCGTGATGCTTTACTGTGTTCAGGGTGCAAAAATCATGGACACAGAGGATTCCAATGCAGGGGATATTGATAAAATTCAACTCAGTCCGGGAAAATATGTCTTTCTGATCATCGATAAGATTGTAGGAAACATTGTTGTATTCAACACCACACTCTACAATCCCGGTTCCACAAAACCCCCGGTGATCAGCCCTTTAAAACCAGGAGAAACCGCTCAGCTGATCCGTGTCCCTTCATACCGGCAGGCCGAAGTGACCGGTGAGGTGACGGCTCCCGCCTGGGACGGGACAAAGGGTGGTGTGGTGGCCATGTTTGTGACCACCACCCTTACCCTGAGCGATGATATTGATGTCAGTGGAAAGGGATTCCGGGGGGCTGTGGAAGACAGAAATTACAACGGGCTCTGTTCATCCACCAATACAGTGCTTTACGACAGCGCATTTTATTTAACAGACCATCCGCAAATAAAGGCTGGTAAGAAGGGGGAGGGGGTCACCGATACCCTTTTTGCATACCAGAGAGGCAGGGCCAGAAACATCAATGGCGGCGGCGGCGGTAATGGCAAATTATCGGGAGGGGGAGGCGGATCCAACTATTTCAGTGGCGGGAAAGGCGGAGATGAGACCACCGGTTGCAGTCCGGGCGTGAGTGCTCCGGGCGGTGCAGGCGGATTGCCCTTCTATCGTTTTGGCACAACCTACTACCAGAATTTTAATCCCGATCTGCCGGTTCTTCATGTGCTCAACCGCTGGAACCGTATCTTTTTCGGAGGGGGTGGTGGCACAGGCACCAGGGTATCCGGAAAGACCACCACACCGGGGGGTGACGGGGGCGGAATTGTAATCATCGTTGCGGATACCATTGCGGCCAACGGAGGGAGGATCATCGCCAATGGTGAGAGTGTCACTGCTGTTGCAACCGGAAGCGGCGGCGGCGGCGGCGGCGGCGGCGGAATCATCCTGGATGTGAGCGGATATAAAAACAATGTTCAGCTGTCTGCGGTAGGAGGAAACGGAGGCAATACGAATGATACTGAAAAAACCGGGCCAGGCGGCGGCGGCGGCGGCGGGATCTACTGGCTGTCCGGGACTGCTGTGCCCGGGGTGAGTCCCAACCTGGTTACTGTGGGGAAAAATGGAGTTCATTTGCCTTCGGGTGACCGGCATGGGGCACTGGATGGTGGTTCAGCGGCAAGAATGGACGGACTGGAGGCACCCATTCAGGGATTCCTGTTTAATTCGGTACCGGTCGAGTTCTGGGCCTGTTCCAACCTTGTACCGGAAACCATCTATGCATCCCAACCCAAGGGAGGGGACGGATTGTACCACTATGTCTGGGTGGACAGTTCCAGTACACAGAATACATGGTTGCCAGTGGGCCCTACAGATACATTTCAAAACCTCTCTTTTGACACGCCTCTTTTGGATACCACCTATTTCAGGCGCATTGTTACCTCCGGGCTTTTGAAACCGGACACCAGTTTCCGCATTGCAGTCTATGTGCACGAGGCGATCACCAACAACATGGTGACGTCGGATGATGAAGTTTGCCGGGGAGATGCTCCTCAGCCATTTGTCCCCCAGGGTGTGCCGGGGAAAGGGGATGGGAGTTATGCTTACAAATGGGTGGTTCATGAAGGGGACGGACAATTTATACCTGCCCCGGGTGTCAACACCAATCCGGGGTATACGGCACCCGGACTCCAGGCCACCTCCTATTTCTCCCGGATCGTAAGTTCAGGAGCCTGTGCAGACACTTCAACATCCCTGGTCGCTACGGTTTTGCCCCCGCTTGAGGCTTTTAACATTACTCCCCTGGCCGATACCATTTGTAAAAACACAGCGCCATCGGAGTTAAGCGGAGGGGTGCCCACCGGGGGAAAGGACGGAGACAAGCGCTATCTCTGGGAGAGCAGCCTTACGGGAACCAGTGGCTGGACCTCCGAAGGGATCACCACCGAAGATTACCAGCCCGGTCCATTGTCCCAGACCATCTGGTACAGGCGTATCTCCTATTCGGGCACCGGTTTGGCGGGAGATGCCTGCGTGGAAAACAGCAACGCTGTAAGGATATTGAACATCGATCCCGTCACCGGAAACACTGTTGTAACGCCTGACCAGACGGTCTGTACCGCTGTACAGCCGCTGTTATTGCAAGCTTCAGGGCTATCATCGGGATTGGGAGGTGGTTACCAGTCCACATACAGTTATCATTGGGAATCACGCACGATTTCAAGCCCCTGGGAGGATGCAGATATGACCAACAGCATTTATGGGCAGAACTACCAGCCGGTAGAAGTGACCGGTGATACCACCTGGTACCGGAGGGTGGTGGGTTCCGGGGGGGCCAACATGGATGTATGCACAGATGTCAGCGATTCGGTGGCGGTCCATGTGTTGCCCCTGATTACCAACAATGTGGTCCTGCAGGATGATGTGAAGTGCCAGTTTGACCTGCTGGGAGACCTGACCCAGGATCCGTCCGGAGGCCCCACGCCGGGCGGGGGAGCCACACAGGGAGGAAACGATCCCACAAGGAATTACAAATGGGAGCTTGCCAATGGTCAGGGTTCACCGGGTGCGTCCTGGACGCAGCTGAGTTACGGATTCGAAATGAAGGACTACACCGGCCACCCCATGCTTTCGCAGGAGGAAGATTACTGGTTCCGGAGGATTGTATTCAGCGGTCCGGGCACCGGGGGACAAACCCAGGTTTGCTCCGATACATCAGATTTGATCCATATCACCATTCATACCGCCATTACGGACAATGAGATCGACGCAGCTGATTCAGCCTGTTTCAACAGTGAAGAGCTGGTCCAGGGGAAAGAGCCCCTTGGTGAACCGGGACTGGAACCAATGTACCTATGGAGGGATGACCTGACTGGCTCTCCTCTTCCCGGTTCCGACAGCCAGGATTATACCCACCTGTTCGATCAGGAGGGGCCCTACCAGTTCCGAAGGGAAGTCACCCTCGGGGAGTGTGAGGATACCTCCAATGTCATGGTCATCACAGTCATGGAGCTTCCGGGAGGAGAGTTGTCGGCCGATCTGTCCCAGGCGTGTGAGAAAGATACCCTTTTTGACATTGCCCTGAACATGGACAACCTGACCAACTTTAGTTCACCCTGGGCCATCTACCTGGATGACGGTGTGCATGCGGAGCTGGACGGACCCTATTTTATCGATGATAACGGGCAGATCGAAGTGGCACTGGAGACCAGCAACGATGAGCCCAGTACGCAATATGACTATACACTGGGCAGGATTGTCTATACCTCCCCCACAGGGAGCTATGCATGTGAGGCACCTTCCCAGAATATGACAGGGAATATCCCCATCGAAGTATTCAATAAGCCCAACCCGAAGATCACTGTATTTGGGACGGACATGGAATTGGACAGCATCTGCGGCAATTCCATTGAGCTTGTGGTGGACCCTGACCATGGCACGGGATACTGGTCACATGAACCGGAACTGTACCTGAGCTATGACCCTGATCCAACAGCCACCCAGGTGATCGCAGCCATTCCCCAGAGTAAGGAGGCCTGGGAAGTAGAGAAGTATATGGTTCAATTCTACAGTGAGGCGGGGGATTGCAACGGAACAGATCAGATCGAGCTGCACTTTTTCGAGCAGCCCGAACCTGCCTTTGCAGGCAAGGACACCACCATCTTCCTGAAAAACTCACTCAAAATGAATGCAGATTCTGCAACTGCCGGTACCGGAATTTGGACTGTGGTTCCCGGGCAGGGCCATGGTGATTTTGCGGATGTGAACAGTCCCAAAACATTCGTTTATAATCTGGACAAGGGTGGGGACAACTCATTCCAGTGGACGGTGACCAACGGCAACTGCGTTTCCTCCGAACATGTGTCCATTGTCACCCAGAAAGATGTGCTTTGGTATGAGGGTTTCTCACCCAACAATGATGGGATCAATGATGTGTTCATCATGCAGGGACTGGCTGATCCTGAATACCAAAGCGGGGACGTCCGCAGGATCAGGTTCAAAATTACCTTCTATAACAACCTGGGAAGAACCATCCTGAAAGTTAACCAGGATGATGCGGACCAGATGGTCTATGATCCCACCTCCATCCCCGGTGGCCTGAAACCAGATGAACTGGTGGTGTGGGACGGAATGGTAAATGGAAACGTGGTCCCGGCGGGTACCTATTATTACGCGGTGCATATGGAAGTTGACCAGGTGGATGACCAGGGCAATATTATCGATACGGATGTTTACGATGACACAGGATATGTGGTGGTACAGGATTAAAAAATGGTAAGAAGAATTCTTATAGGAATGGGCCTGTTGGCTGCTCTGGGTGTTTCCGCCCAGAGCACCCTGATTCCCTCTGTCTCCAACTACCACCTCACCTGGACCACCATCAACCCGGCCTTCGCCGGATTCAGGGATGTTCTCAGCGCCAGTTCGCTCTATCGCTCCAGGCTTTACGGAAATGATTTGGGGCCAAGGGACATGCAGCTGAATGTTCATTCGCCTGTGGGGAAATCCAAGGTGGCCCTGGGAGCCGTGGTGGCTTATAACAACAACAAGCCGGACCAGAATCTCTATTCCTTCATGACCAACTATGCCTACCGGCTGAAGATGGGAAGCGGCAACCTTTCCCTGGGCCTTTCGGCGGGGATGTACGGGGTGAACAGCGACTTGTCATCGGTCTCGGTCAGGGATGCAGGAGACCCTTCGTTTCCTTTTGAGGTATACCAAAGGTGGTTTCCCAACTTCGGGGCCGGAGCACTCTGGTACACCAGGAATTTCTTTGTGGGGCTTTCCGTACCCGAACTGCTTGCCATTCCGGGCCCCGGTGAGTCGCTAACTGCCAAACCAAAGAATTATCGGGGAATTCTGACAGGGGCCTACCTTTTTAATTCCGAGGGGGCTGTTACCCTGAAGCCCTCGGTCATGGTAGATTTCAGCCTGGCATCTACCTCTTTTAAGGCCAGTATGAACGCCGGGTTCCTGGATGGCCGGGTTTTTGTGGGTGCCGCCTATGACCATCCCAACTATGTGATCGCTCTTCTGAACCTGCAGGTCAATTCAGAGTGGCTGGTGGGTTATGCCTATACCATTGGTACAGGGCTTGTGAGGAGTGCCCTGGGGGGCAGCCATGAGGTGGTACTGCGCTGGGAATGGAGACCGGTGATCCATACAATACCTGATGATCCTTTCTATTTTTAGGTATGACAAAACGCATCCATATGGCCCTGGTCCTGCTCGCCACCCTGTCGGTGGCCGGAGCGCAGGACTATTACAGCATCAGGAAAGATACCAGGATCTCCTCTTCCTATGATGAGGTCGCCGCCGTGAAATACGGAGATACGGTTGTTTATGCGACCCAGCACAGTGAGGGAGCCAGCAAACCCGAAAATCCGGGTGGAAGCCGGCTTTTTACCATTTACCAGCTCAAGGAGGGTGAGAACCAGCCGAAAAGATTTCTGGATGCACTGGTTGCCGCAGGGCACAACGGCCCCGTCTCATTTACTTCGGATTTTAATACCATGGTTTATTCCCAGCTCGTTGAAAGAGGCACAAACAGCAGCATGAAGCTCTTTTTCCTGGAGCGGGTCGATGGAAAATGGGTTTTCCCGGCAAGGGAATTTGAACACAACAATGATCCCTACTCGCTGGTTACACCTGCTTTTTCAGGCGATGGTAAAACCCTGTTCTTTGCTGCCAATTTTGAAGGTGGATATGGCGGTTGGGACCTCTATGTCTCTAAAAAGAAGGGTGACTCATGGACGGAACCGGAAAACCTGGGATCCGGTGTGAATACAGCCGGCCATGAGGTATATCCTTTTTATCACAACAAGACCAAACAACTCTATTTCTCTTCGGAAGGCCATGACAGGAACCTGGCCGGATTTGACCTGTTTCAAACCAAACTGGTGGATGGAAAATGGGTGGAGGCCGTGAAGCTTCCGGCACCTTTCAATTCCCTGTCCGATGATTTTCATGCCTGGTTCAGCGATGACCTGAAAAGCGGTTATCTGACCAGCAACAGGCGGGGCGGAACCAAGGACATTTTTACCATCCAGACAGATATTCCCAATTTCGAATCGCCTGAGCCCATCAAAAAGACCTATTATACCTATAAGATCTTTGACAGGAAACTGGATACGGTGGATACCGAGCTGTTCCGCTACTCCTGGGTCATCAACGATACGCTTGAGGTTCCCGGTCATGAAATTATCTATCGTTTTCCCAAACCGGGAGTCTATGTTTGCAAACTAAATGTCTTTGATATTCAGTTGGATACCCTGCTGGAGGGACAAACGGTCAATACTTTAAATATCAAACTGAACGAACAGGCTGTTATTGTATGTCCCGATACTGCACGTGTGAATACCCCGGTGCGGTTTGACGGAAGTGAGACCTATCTGCCTGGTGTGGACATTGCACGCTATGTGTGGGATTTCGGGGACGGGAACTTTGGACAGGGAATGGTCCATGAGCATACCTACCTCTATCCCGGCCGCTACCGGGTGGTTCTGGGCGTAGAGGAACGAACGAAGAAACAGAAAAAAAATCCGGATCCCATCGCAAGGTCCAATTTCAAAGATATAATTGTCCTCGCCCAATAAATATTACTACCCACGCAACCATACCCATAAACTGTACGTTTAATAACTCATGTTTTATTTTGCACGGATTTTGCATACTTTTAAACGGATTACTAAGATGCGTTTTATGGTGAAGCAATTATATATATTTATACTACTGGTTGTAGGCACATTGGCTTATGCCCAACCTGTTCCCAACGTGGAGGAGAATATCCCCTACCTCATGACCTTTGGTCATATGGCTGAAACCAGCTGGGGGGATGATGACTTTTCACAGGCGTTCTTTTTCCTGATTCCTGAGGAGTATGACCAACCTTTCTTTATCAGGGTATTTGATCCTGATACCGGGGGAGCGATTGATGAGCTGGCCGGAGAATTCAATACCCGGCAGGTGTATGAGGTCTATGGCGGAGAGAGTGTATGGACCGAGGTGGATGCCCGTGAAACAAGCCCGGTTGGAAATTACAAGAGCGGTACCCTGCTTGCCTCAAGGGCATTTGCGGAAAATCCCCGTTACGACAACAGCTGGTATACCTTTGGCCCGTTTAATCCGGCCCAGGGTGAATATGTTGAAATGTTCAAGGGACGAATTTTTAAAATCATATGTGAGGGCGTAGCCGGTGACGATGGGAACATGTACAGGTATTACCTGAGCACCAATGCAGATGCGAACAGGCCCATTGAGGGAGCCAACGCCTTTGCATATGAATATTCGTTCAGGATGCACAATAATTATGATGAAGTGTCACACATCTATCCCTATGTGGAGGACGGAACCATATCGGTGAAAATTTCTAATTTTGACTGGGATACGGACGGGAACATTGTCGTTATCTCAGTGGCCAGGCAGGGCAGGGAAGTGAAGGTATCAGGGGAGGACGAATGGGCTGATGATGAGCTTCGGGTACTGGATGAGGAGGTTGGGACATCCTTTGACTTCAGGTTTGTGAAGGCACGTCCCCTTGTGAAAAACAACAATGTGGTGGTTAACGTAAGAAACCAGAGAGGTGAAACCATGCCGTTCTACACCATACCCATCGGTGGAGTTCCCAAATACAAGGGAGAGGTTGAGTTTGTGCCCATTGATTAAGAAACTTAAATATTTGGTGTGAAAAGCTTACCGGTCCTGTTCTCTTTGCTCCTGATCTCCCTCGGTGGATCAGCTCAATCCTACCAGTTCTTTAATTTTGGCTTGTCAGAAGGTTTTTGTGATAAATTCGCATATACCATCAACCAGGATCAGCAGGGTTTTCTATGGGTGGGTACCACCCAGGGATTATGCCGCTTTGACGGAACCACCTTTGACAATGTGTTCAGGGGCGATTCCATCCCTGCCAGTATTGCTTTCACAAGTTTACTGGACTCTCACGGAAGGTTGTGGTTCGGACATGAAAACGGCATGTTGTCCATGCTGGAGAACGGGGTCTTCAAACTGATCGTTCCCACAGTCAGCCGCAGGTCCTCCATTCATTCCATTCGTGAAGATTCTGAAGGCAACATCCTGGTCCTTCTTCAGCAATGCGGTTTGATCATCATCTCCCCGGAATTGGACATTTCCTATGTGGGAGGGGATCCAGGTGACCCGGCCAATCCCTTCACCGGGAAATTTCTGAACAGTTTTCAGGTAACCGGTGACGGCAGTTTGCTGGTGGGGACCAGTGATGGACTGTGTATCTACAGGTATGACAATGAACTGGAGACCTATATACACACAGGCGATATTCCGGAGCTTCAATACCTTGTGGTACAGACCATTGAGAAGGCTTTACCGGAAAATGAATACTGGGTGGGAACCGAGGATGAAGGGCTGTACATTGTCTCGGGCTCGGGCTACGATCCCGGGGATTATAAAGTAGAAAAGACAGGCATGGATCAGGGACTTACCTATGGAAGGATCTCATCCATTGTTTTTGACGGGGAGCGACGTGTTTGGATCACCGATTACGGGAAAGGGATTCACCGGATCGAACTGGATGAATCGGGAAGACCGGGTTCTTCGATCCTGTTCAATGTGGAGAACGGGATCCCCAATGAATACATCAACCAGGTATTCATTGATGAAGAAGGGAATCAGTGGTTCTCATCCCAGGGAAACGGGATTGCAGTGCTTCGGGACCAGGCATTTACTTTTTTTGAACTTTGGGAAGATGAACAGATCACCGATGTGAGCGCCATGGTTACCAGGGGATCGGATCACTGGTTCGGCGGGAGCAGCCGTATCGCCCATTATAAGGGGGATTTACCTGTTGATGTAACCTACCTGAATGCCTCCAACGGGCTTCCCAACGACCGGGTTACAGCCCTCTACCTGGATCCCGCTGATAATCTGTATATCGGAACTGAACAGAGCGGACTTTATACAAAAAATGAAGGAAGTTCCCGGATTACCCCGCTGGTCATTTCAGGAAATTCCCTGGAGAACATTATCAATGCCATAGACGGCAATGGGGACAGTATTTTCGTTGCCACCAACAATGGGGTATACACCCTGAACCGGGGCACAGGGAGGCGCAACTCTTATTCAACTTCAAACGGTCTTCCCCACAACAAGGTGAATGATATTCTGGTGGATCGTTACGGGACTGCATGGATAGCCACCCAGACGAGCGGACTGGTGGGAATCAAATACGGGGGAGAGATTGTTCAGCTGGTCCTGGAAGGCAGACCGAAACTTGAGTTCAATACACTTGCACAGGATGATGATGGTGTGATCTGGGCAGGCACCTATGGTGACGGTGTCTATAAATTCAACAATGACACCCTGGCGAGGTACAACGAAGAATCCGGGCTCATGAACGACTATACCTATGCCATCGGGATCGATCCCAAAGGATATGTCTGGATAGGCCACAGGGATGGTTTTAGCCGGATTGACCCCAAAAAAAAGACCATCCGGATTTACGGGCGGGAGTCAGGTTTTACTGCGGATATCAGGCACAATGCAGTGACCAGCTCTGAAACCGGAAGACTGTTTTTCGGCTCTACAGATGGCGTCATCCGGTATGATGCATTCCAGGCCAAGGAAGATACCATCCCCCCCAGGCTGAGTCTCAAATCTGTGGTCATTTCAGATATCCCCTATGATCCAACTCAAGAGATCAGGCTTAAATATAACAGATACAGGGTACGGATCGATTTCGTGGGTATCAACCTGAGCAATCCGGAGCAGGTGACATACCAGTATAAACTGGATGGCTATGAAGATAAGTGGTCCGATGTATCTCATGTTCCCTATGCCTCCTATGGAAGGGTTGAGGATGGAAACTATCACTTCCTTTTAAAGGCTTGTGACGGAAACGGAAACTGTTCGGTGAGGCCACTGAGCCTGGGAATCATTGTGAAGATCCCTGTTTGGAAGGCATGGTGGTTTATTCTCTCCTCCGTTCTGCTGGTACTCGCCACCATCTACGTGATTTTCAAGATCAGGGAGAGAAACCAGAAAGCCATCCAGGAATACCTGCAGCGTCAGCTTGATGAGCGGACCAGGGAGGTAATCCTGCAGAAGGAGGAAATCGAGTTAAAAAACCGGGATATCACCGACTCCATTAACTATGCACAGCGGATTCAGGCCAGCATTCTGCCCCCCATCAAAAAATTGCATGATGCGTTTTCCGGCAGTTTCGTATTCTACCAGCCCAGGGATATTGTGAGCGGGGATTTCTACTGGTACGAAAGGGTAGAGGACGACCGTTTCATCGTGGTTTGTGCCGATTCAACCGGGCATGGTGTTCCGGGGGCATTCATGTCCATGATCGGTACGACACTCATCAAGGATATTTGCCTCAGATCCGGAATACAGAAACCGTCCCAGGTACTGTTAACCCTCGACAAGGAAGTACGGGATTCCCTGAATCAGAACAGTGAAACCAGCGGATCAAATGACGGGATGGACATCATTGTAGCCGAAATCGATATGAATTCCCTGAAGTTCAAGGTTAGTTCGGCCATGCGTCCGGTGATCATCTATTCAGGTGGAGAGCAGATCTATGTGAAAGGAAGCCGGAGTTCGGTGGGCGGCCAGCTGGATGAGGACCGGACGGAGAAAGACTTTATTGATCAGGAGTTCCAGTTAAGAAAGGGGGACATCATCTATATGTTCTCGGATGGTTATCCCGATCAGTTTGGAGGGCCGCTGGGCCGCAAATTCAAAATGGTCAGGCTCAAGAACCTGCTCAGGGACATCCACGACAAACCCATGGACGAGCAGTACAATTACATCAAAAGCAATTTCTTCCTCTGGAAAGAGGACCTGGAACAGGTGGATGATGTTCTGTTTATGGGAATCAAGCTTTAGGCATTAAAGCTCATCCAGGACAATGTTGCTCAGGACCAGAACGTCGGTTGTATCAATATTGCTCCGGTTGTAGTCCCTGTCATAGATATAGAAGGTATAAAAAATGGTGTCCTGTACGATCACCGGATAGGAGATATCCAGGTCCATGGTCCCCTTGATGGGTTGCCTGTCGAGCACAGGAATCCGGTATTTGAGTACCCCGCCTTCCGATTCAGGCACCTTCACAAATTCATATCCCTGAAGATCGTATAACTGGAGAAAAAAATTGTATTTCACCGTATCGGGAAGGTCCGGATTTGTATTCTCAGCCAGAGGCTGCAGTCCTATGTTGCCATCACCGTCTGTAAAATCAAAGGTAAGCCGGCCTGTCAGGGTTGTATTTCCAAGCTGGTCCACCGTCATATATAGTCCAAAACTCTGGTAATCCACCACAGGTTCGTCCGGATATTCCGGTGTGATCTTTTCACAGGCGGCCAGGAGGATCAGCATAAAGAGTATGGTGTGCGTTGGATGTTTCATTGTTTTGTTTTTACTACAAAAATCCTGCCTATTTTTTCCGCATGAATATCTTGATGGGAACACCCGTAAAGTTGAAATGTTTTCTGATCTGGTTTTCCAGGTAACGTTTATAGGGATCCTTGATGTACTGGGGAAGGTTGCAGTAAAAGGCAAATGCCGGGGCATGTGTGGGCAACTGGGTTACATATTTGATTTGGATGTGCTTCCCCTTGACCGAGGGCGGGTGATGCTCTTCAATGGCCTTTTGCATTACCTCGTTAAGCTGGGATGTGGGAATGCGCTTCAACCGGTTAGTATATACTTCGAGTGCCAATTCCAGCGCTTTGTGAATTCGTTGTTTGGTGAGGGCAGATACAAACAGAAGGGGTACATCCACAAAGGGTTCCAGGCGTTCTTTAATTTCTGCTTCCAGCGCTTTCATGGTCCGGGTCTCTTTCTCCACCAGGTCCCATTTGTTCACAAGTACCACCACACCCTTCCAGTTTCGGTGGATCAGGTGGAATATATTCACATCCTGTGATTCGATTCCGATGGTCGCATCAATCATCAGAATGCAGACATCCGAATGTTCAATGGCTCGAACCGACCGCATCACAGAATAGAACTCCAGGTCCTCCTTCACTTTCCCTCTCTTCCGGAGGCCGGCTGTATCCACAAGGTAGAAGTCGTGCTTGTATTTGGTATAGCGGGTATGGATGGAGTCCCTTGTGGTGCCGGAAATGGGCGTTACAATATTTCTCTCTTTTCCCACCAGGGCATTGACCAGGGAGGATTTGCCCACATTGGGACGCCCCACAACGGCGATCCGGGGAATCTCCTCCTCCTCTTCAATGTCCTTCTTTTCAAAGAGGGAGGTGAGGTGGTCCAGCATCTCCCCAGTACCGCTTCCGCTGACGGAGGAGAGGGCAAAATAATCCCCCAGCCCCAGGGAGTAAAAGACAGTGGCATCATAGAGTCTGTCCGAATTATCCACCTTGTTCACAACCAGTACCACCGGTTTGTCGATCTTTCGGAGCATCCCTGCAATGGTCTCATCCAGGTCGGTAATGCCCCCTGTCACATCCACCATATAAACCACCACATCAGCTTCTTCTATGGCCAGGATCACCTGTTTCCGGATCTCCTCTTCGAATATATCACCTGAGTTGGTTACATACCCTCCGGTATCGATGATGCTGAATTCATGTCCGTTCCAGACAACATGTCCGTAGTGCCGGTCACGGGTTACCCCGCTCACCTCATCAACAATAGCCTGCCTGGTTTCCGTCAGGCGGTTGAAAAAGGTTGATTTTCCTACATTGGGTCTCCCTACTATGGCCACGATATTTCCCATGCGCTGGTCGTTTAGTGGTAACCGAATTTCTTGATTAGCCGCTCATTGTTTCTCCAGTCCTTTTGCACCTTGACTTTGAGTTCAAGGAAAACCTTCTTTTGAAAGAATTTTTCCATATCGAGCCTGGATTCCCTCCCCACCCGCTTCAGGGCTTTGCCTTCATTCCCGATCAGGATGCCTTTTTGCCCTTCCCTTTCCACGAAAATGACGGCATAGATCCTGATCAGCTTCTCCTCCTCCTTGAAAGACTCAATCTCAACTTCCACAGCATAGGGGATCTCCTGTTTATACTGAAGCAGGATCTTCTCCCTGATCATTTCGCCCGTGAGGAATCGCTCCGATTTATCGGTAAGCGCATCTTTGGGGTAGTAGGGTGGTGACTCGGGCAGGTGGTAAAGGATCCTTTTGAATACATAGTCCACGTTGAATTTGGTAAGGGCGCTGATGGGAATCTTTTCGGCTTTTGGAAGTACATCGTTCCAGGTCTCAACGGCAGCTTCCAGCAGTTCCTGGTTGCTCAGGTCGATCTTGTTGATCAACAACAGAACGGGAATTTTAGCCTGCATCATTCTTTTGATGAACACATCCTCCGGATCAGGCGTGACCGCGGCCTCGGTGATATAGATCAGCACATCCGCATCCACCAGGGCCGAACGGGCTGCCTTCAGCATGGTTTCCTGCAACTTGTAGTTTGGTTCCAGAATCCCCGGGGTATCGGAGAAGATGATCTGGTAATCGGGGTGGTTGACAATTCCAAGGATCCTGTGACGCGTGGTCTGTGCTTTTGAAGTGATGATGGAGAGTTTCTCCCCCACCATGGCATTCATCAGAGTGGATTTTCCCACATTGGGTAAGCCGATGATATTTACATAACCCGATTTGTGTTCCATTCCCTTACTCGTATGCGTTCATTTTGATCCGGTTCACTTCATTCTCGGTAAGAAAACGCCATTTCCCCCTGGGCAGGTCCTTCTTGGTCAGGCCGGCAAAATATACCCTGTCCAGTTTTGAAACCCTGTAGCCCAGGTGCTCAAACATACGCCTGACAATCCGGTTTTTCCCGGAGTGGATCTCCAGGCCGATCTCTTTTTTGTTTTCGGAACTGGCATAAGCGATGGCATCGGGCTGGATGAAACCGTCTTCCAGGGTAAGCCCTTCGGCAAGGGTTTTCAAATCACCCGCCGATACGGCCTTATCCAGGAATACATGGTAGATCTTCTTCTTGTTGGATGAAGGGTGGGTCAGTTTTTTGGCCATTTCACCGTCGTTGGTAAACAGCAATACGCCTGTTGTCTGCCTGTCGAGCCTGCCTACTGGATAGATCCTTTCGCTGCAGGCACGGCTGACCAGTTGCATCACGGTTTTCCTTTCCTTCGGGTCCTCCGTGGTGGTCACGAAATCCTTGGGCTTGTTTAGCAACAGATAGACTTTGCGCTCAGTATTGAGGCGTTCGCCGTTGTAACGCACTTCGTCTTCCGGTTTCACCTTGGTTCCCAGGGTGGTGACGACCTCTCCGTTGATGGAGACCAGTCCGGCCGAAATCAGCTCATCTGCCTCCCTTCGGGAGCAGATCCCCGCATTGGCGATGTATTTGTTCAACCGGACCAATCCGCCAACAGGGCTTAATGCGGGTGCGCTGCCTTTGCCTGAGGCGCTGCCTTTTTTCGGACCCTCTTTCCGGGTAGCCCCGGGTTTTGTAGCTCCGGCTTTCGCAACTCCAGTCCTGGAAGCACCGTATTTTGACGCAGCGGACCTGGAGGTCCCGGATTTTGCTTCCGCCTTTTGAGAGCCAGCCTGCTTTGATTTGCCTATCCTTGGAGAACCCGATGACAAGACTTCTGGTTTTGAAGCCTCCGGTTTCGATGTTCTCTTGCCTGTACGTTTTTCCGTGATGGGTTTATCCCAGTCCGGTTCGCTTTTTCCGCCCCTTTTTTTATATGATCCGGGTTTATTCAACTCCCTGCGTTTTAATTGTTGTTAAAGGGTACAAAGATACAGCTAAATAAGGAACATTACTGGCATAATAGTTTTATCTTTGCATCCGTTTTAAAAACCAGGATATTGAACTCTTTTTTAAACTTTTAGATATGAGTCTGGTAATTTCAATTTCAGGGATCAGGGGAACCATCGGAGGGCTTCCCGGAAATGGACTGACACCCATTGATACGGTCCAGTTTACATCGGCATATGCTTCATGGCTCAAAGTGCAATCGGGGAAAGAAGATCCCACTGTGGCATTGGGCAGGGATGCAAGAATCTCAGGTCCCATGGTAGAACAACTGGTCTCAGCCACACTGTCGGCCATGGGGGTTCATGTTCTCCAACTGGGCCTTGCCACGACACCCACCGTGGAATTGGCTGTTACCCATCTGAAAGCCGACGGAGGGATCATCCTCACTGCCAGTCACAATCCCGCCCAGTGGAATGCCCTGAAACTGCTCAACGGAAAGGGCGAATTCCTTTCCGCCGATGACGGAGCAGCCATTTTGAAAAAGGTGCAGACCAACGATTTTAGTTATGCAGAGGTAAATAATCTGGGTGCCATTAAACCATTGGACGGAATGGATGTCCAACACATCAGCCAGGTACTGGAAATGGATCTGGTGGATATAGAGAAAATTAAATCAAGAAAATTTCGAGTGGCCATTGATTGTGTGAACTCTGTGGGAGGGATTGTGATCCCCCGGTTGCTTGAAGCACTGGGGGTAAACGATATCATTGAGCTCTATTGTGAAGCCAATGGACGGTTCCCCCACAATCCGGAGCCCCTCCCGGAAAACCTTGCGGAACTGTCCGGGGCCATGGTCAGTGAAAAGGCTGATGTGGGTTTCGTGGTAGACCCGGATGTGGACCGGCTGGCCATCGTGTGTGAAGACGGCACCATGTTTGGAGAAGAATACACACTTGTGGCCGTGGCCGATTATGTACTGTCACGTACCCCCGGGAATACAGCTTCAAACCTTTCATCCACCAGGGCCCTCAGGGATGTGACCGAAGGATACGGACAGACCTGTTATCCTTCGGCCGTTGGCGAGGTGAACGTGGTGGAGGCCATGAAGGTCAACCATTGCGTGATTGGCGGAGAAGGGAACGGCGGTGTGATCTATCCGCCTCTTCATTACGGGAGGGATGCACTGGTTGGTATTGCCCTGTTCCTGACACATCTTGCTGAAAGCGGCCTGACCTGCAGCCAGCTCCGGAAAAAGTATCCGGATTATACGATTTCGAAGAACAAAATTGAGTTGCCCGGGGATGCGGATGCCGACCAGCTTCTGCGGGGTTTTGAAAAAGCATATGGTGCCTACGAGATAAATACCGCGGACGGTGTAAAGGTGGATCTGCCCGAAGGATGGATCCACCTGAGAAAATCCAATACGGAACCAATCATCAGACTGTATGCCGAGGCTGAAAGCAGCCAGGAGGCGGACAGGCTGGCCAGGGAAGCAGATCAAACCATCCGGGATCTCCTCACATCCTGAGAATGAATTTGAAATAAGAAACAGACAGCGATAAAATGAAACGAAAAACCATTCTTGCCATTGTGATACCAGTGGTCCTGATTACTGCCCTGATCATCTATTCGGCACTGTCGGGGAAAGAGAAAACCACCTTTTTGGAAACAGAGGTACAATACGGAACCTTCGAAATTGCGGTGATGGTCACAGGTGAACTCCAGGCCATCAGGGAGACCGAAATCCAGGCTCCTTCTGCACTTCGGAGCAGGAACCTCAGGATCCGAACCATAAAGATACAGGATCTGATCCCGGAAGGAACCCTGGTAGATTCGGGACAATGGGTGGCCACCCTGGATCGTTCTGAAGCTGACAACTCACTGAAGGATATCCTTGATAACCTGGAGCAGGAAGAGTCTGAATATATGCGCACCAAGCTGGATACAACCATGCAGCTGCGCCAGCTCCGGGATGACCTGATCAACCTGAGTTTTGCCATGGAAGAGGCTTCGATTACCCTGGAACAGTCCAAGTACGAACCTCCTGCCACCATCCGGCAAGCCGAAATCGAACTGGAAAAAGCCCAACGGGCATACAACCAGGCGGAACAAAATTATGGTCTGAAAGTACGCCAATCAAAAGCCCAGATGCGCGAGTCGGAGATTAACCTGGAAAGAGACCGGAGAAGAAAGGAGGAGATGGTGGATGTCATGAACGAGTTTGACATCATGGCCCCGTCTTCGGGGATGGTAATATATAAAAAGGACCACTCCGGCCAGAAACGGACTGCCGGTACAGAGATCAATACATGGGATCTGACCGTAGCCACGTTGCCTGACCTCTCCACAATGATTTCAATGACCTATGTGAATGAGATCGATATCAGCAAGCTGAAGAGGGGACAACAGGTAAAGATCGGGGTGGATGCTTTTCCTGAGAAACAATATACCGGGGAGGTTATCGAGGTGGCCAATATCGGACAGCAATTGCCCAACACTGATGCCAAGGTTTTTGAGGTGCGTATCAAACTCAATGAACGCGATACCATCTTAAGGCCCTCCATGACCACCAGCAATGAAGTCATCACACAGGTGCTGGACAGCGTGTTGTTTGTGCCCCTGGAGGCAGTTCATGCCAATGACAGCGTGACTTTTGTTTACACAAGGGAAGGGAAGAAGCAGGTGGTTGTACTGGGTGAATCCAATGAGAATAACATTGTTGTGGAAATGGGCCTGGAAAGGGGTGAAAAGCTGTACCTCTCCATGCCTGACGAACCTGAATCTTTCGATTACGCCGGACTTGCACTCTTGGACGTGATCAGGCAGCGGAAGGCAGATGAACGCAGAATGAGAGAAGAGCAGCAGGATAGCATGAAGAACCGGAAGGAACAGCCGCAGGAATTCCGCAGACCTTCGGGTGAAAAACCCCGTGGATAGGATCATGAGCAGATATTTTCACGATATACTGATAGCCATTGATTCGATCATGGCCAACCAGATGCGGAGTATTCTGACCGCGCTGGGTATTATTTTCGGTGTGGCTGCAGTGATTACCATGCTGGCCATTGGGAGGGGTGCTCAGCAGGAGATCCTTGACCAGATCAAGATGGTGGGTGTGAACAACATCATGATCACGCCCATTGTGGAACCCTCCAATGGGGATGATTCTGATGCAAATGGGGAGAATAAGCAATCAAAGAAATTCTCGCCGGGGTTAACCCTGAAGGATATGGTAGCCATTGAGGAGGTTCTACCCACAGTGAACAGCGCAGCTGCCGAGATAGTCATGAATAGCTATGTGATCCAGGGCGGAAAACGTGCATCTGCAAAATTGCTGGGGGTCTCCAACGAATACTTTGAGATTTTTAATCTCCCCTTGCATCAGGGTACGTTTTTCAATGAATACCAGGAAGAAAACGGCATTCCTGTTTGTGTGATCGGGGCCAATATCAAAAACAAGTTCTTCAGCAAGGAGAATCCCGTCGGTAAATACATCAAGTTTGACAAAGTCTGGCTTATGGTGGTGGGCGTGCTGGAAAGGAACGATGTGAATCTTACACGTTTTGAGAACATCGGTGTCAATGTAATGAACGACAATATTTATGTACCGGTAAAAACCATGCTGATGCGCTACCAGAACCGGGCCCTGGTGGCCTCCCGGATCAAGGGGAGTAAAGGAGGGATTAGTTTCAGTGGAATGAGCATTGTATTCAGCATGAACCCCAGCCAGAACAGCTCATCCAACTACCACCAGCTGGACCGGATCATTGTCCAGGTGAATGAATCATCTGAACTCTCTCCATCCACAGACCTGCTGGCCCGTTTGTTGCTCAGGCGGCATGAAGAGGTAAAGGATTTTGAGATCACTGTTCCGGAGCTGCTGCTGAAACAGGAGCAGCGCACCAAGGATATTTTCAACATTGTTCTGGGGGCCATCGCCAGTATTTCCCTGTTGGTAGGGGGCATCGGGATCATGAATATCATGTTTGCATCGGTGATGGAGCGCATCAAGGAGATTGGTACAAGGCTGGCCATCGGGGCGCAGAAAAGGGATATCGTTATTCAGTTCCTGGCCGAGGCAGTGCTGATCAGTGTGAGCGGGGGTTTGGTAGGTGTGATTATTGGGATTGTATCTTCATACCTGATCACCAAATTTGCTGGTATTCTCACGGTGGTGACACCCATAAGCGTGGTTATTTCATTTGTTGTTTCCGCGTCGGTTGGCGTTATTTTCGGGTACTCCCCGGCCAAACGTGCATCGGAAAGGGATCCCATAGAATCATTAAGGTATGAGTAAAATGTATCGAATCGTCATTGTATTTAGCATCATTCTTTGCTCACAGGGGGTCTGGGCACAATCCGACTCCCAAACGGAGCAAAAGGTACTCACCCTTTCAGAGGTGGTCCAGCTGGCCAGGGAACAATCGCTGATGGGGCTCATGGCCCGGCACCAGTTCCGAAGCAGCTATTGGGCCTACAGGACCCATAAGGCCAGGTTAAGGCCCGGGTTGAACCTGGAGGCCACAGCCCCCTCACTGAACAACACCATGGAGAGTGTAACCCAACCTGATGGGTCTGAAAAATTTGTATCCCGCTCGAACATGCAAACCTCCCTGGATCTTCAGCTGAATCAGAACATCGGACTCACAGGGGGAAGGGTGTTTGTATCCACCCAGCTGCAGCGAAACGACAATTTTGGTGAAGATCCTCCCACCACCTACCTGGCTTATCCGGTGACCATTGGATTCACCCAGCCCATCAACGGGTACAATTCCCTGAAGTGGGACAGGAAGATCGAACCCATGAAGTATGAAGAGGCCAAGCTGCAGTATGTGAATACCATGGAACGTGTGAGCCAGCGGGCCGTGGGTTATTTCTTTGATCTGGCCCTTGCCCAGATCAACCTGGAGATTGCCAATAAAAACATGGCCAATAACGATACCCTGTACCAGATTGCCAAAGGAAGATACCAGCTGGGAACCATCGGGGAGAACGAGCTGCTTCAGATGGAATACAGCTACCTCACCGCAGGTAGCGACCTGAACGAGGCCAACATTGACCTGGCCCTGAGGAAATCCAGGCTTCGCTCCTTTTTGGGCTTTAATGAGCGGGTGAACCTGCAGTTAAACCTGCCCAGGGAGGTGCCCGATATAGAACTGGATTATAGCCAGACTCTGGCCGAGGCAAAAGCCAACAACCCGGAGATCCTGAGCATGGAACGTCAATTGCTGGAAGCGGAACGGCAGGTTGCCGAAGCCCGTTCTCAGAAAGGGATCAGAGCCGACCTGTTTGCCCAGGTGGGATTGAGCCAGTTTGCCGATCAGCTACCGGGGGCCTACCAGAATCCCCTCAACCAGCAGCGGGTGCAGGTAGGGGTACAGGTACCTATTCTGGATTGGGGTCTGGGAAAAGGGCAGTACCGCATGGCCCAGTCGGCCCAGGAGGTGGTCAGAACCGATGTGAGACAGTCCCAAATCGATTTTGATGAAAACATTTTCCTGCAGGTGATGCAGTTCAACCTGCAGGACGACCAGGTGGCCATTGCGTCCAAAGCGGATACCATTGCCAACCTTCGATACGAGGTTTCAAAACAACGGTTTCTTATCGGAAAAATCGATGTACTGGATCTGAATGTGGCACTGGAGGAGAAAGATGTGGCACGCCGGGGATATGTCCAGGCACTCAGGAACTATTGGAGTTACTACTTCGATCTGAGAGGACTGACCCTTTATGACTGGCAAAAAGGCATCAAACTGGAAGAGGATTTTGATGAATTACTCCTGAAGTAGGCCTATTTTCTGTATTTCTCTGAAAAATCGAAGATGGTTTGAAGAATCTTTTGGTCGATGTCTGTGAGCTCCTGTCCCCTGCGTTCCATCACAAGCGCAGCAGTTTCCAGCACCTTGTCCATTCTGTAGGTGGTCATCCCCGAAGCTCCTCCCCAGCTAAATGAAGGGACAAAATTCCGGGGAAATCCTGAGCCGAAAATATTGGCAGAGACACCCACCACCGTTCCTGTATTGAACATGGTGTTGATCCCGCATTTTGAATGGTCTCCCATGATCAGGCCACAGAACTGAAGGCCCGTATGAATGAACCTCTCTCCGGGATAATTCCAGACCTTCACTTCTGCATAGTTGTTCTTCAGGTTGGAGTTGTTGGTATCGGCTCCAAGGTTGCACCATTCTCCGATCACCGAATTCCCAAGGAAACCGTCATGCCCTTTGTTGGAGTTGGAGTGCAACACCGAGTTGTTCACTTCACCGCCTACCCTGCAACTGGGTCCAATGGTGGTGGGGCCATATATCTTTGCAGCCATTTTAACCACGGATCCTTCGCAAAGCGCAAAGGGGCCGCGAATCACGCTTCCCTCCATAATTTCGCTGCCTTTTCCCAGGTAGACAGGTCCGGAAGAGGCGTTGAGTGTAAAGTGACTGCCCCGGAATCCAGGTTCAACAAACACGTTATCAGGTTCAATCACCCCGACGGTTTCACTCAGTGTTGCGCTGAGCCGCTCACCGGTCACCAGCTGGAAGTCGGATTCAATCTCCTGTCCGTTGAGACTGAACACCTTCCAGGGATAATCTACCAGGGAAACCTCCCCGGTATATGCAGCAGCAGATTCCATCCATGCAAGGATTTGAAAATCTTCAACATCCTTCTCACCCATTCTTGCTCCCAGCAAAATGCCATCTTTCTTCAAAGCCTCACCAGGTGCCAGTGAGGTAAGGGCCCTGACCAGTTCGTGGCTGGGCAAAAGGGATCCGTTGACAAGCAGATTATCCCGACCTGTCACCACCGGAAACCTTTCTGAAAGGTACGTTTGTGTGATACAGGAAGGAGAAATCCTGGTGTGTTTCTCCCATTTCTCTGCAATGGTCAGAATCCCTACCCTCAAATCTGCCACAGGCCTTGTGAATGTAAGTGGAAGCAGGTTGTCCCACGCGTGATCATCGAACAGGATCAGATGCATTTTTTGTTTTAAATGTACAAAAAAAGCCGTCCCTGATGAGACGGCTTTATGCACAAAGGAATTCTGTTCCCCCTATTTTTTCTTCTTGTCCATGTGGGTCTTGTACCTGTTCATGAACTTGTCAACCCGCCCGGCAGTGTCCACCAGCTTCATCTTCCCTGTATAGAAAGGGTGTGAAGAACTGGAGATCTCCAGTTTGATCAATGGATATTCATTGCCGTCTTCCATTGTAACAGTCTCCTTGGAAGCTGCCGTTGATCTGGTCAGAAAGGTCTCTCCGTTGGACATGTCCCTGAAGGCCACCAGCCTGTAATTCTTAGGATGTATTTCTTTTTTCATTTCTTGTTTTGTTTTCGATCCCCACGCTTTTTTCAAAACGGAATGCAAAGATAAAAATGTTTGTCAGAACTTCAAAACATTTCGCCTAAATAGATGCATTTCAGTCCTGTATAATGGCCCCCGGAGGCAGTTTACTTTCATCAATCACCTCCTCCATGAAGCGTTTGTAAGGCTTTTCCCTGTCAAACAGGTACCTGTAGGTATAATGGGTCTTGGTATGGGATGCACCTGTGGCCTGGTAAAGGCCAATCATTTTGGGATTGAAGTCGCCTACCCATGAAAGTTCGAAGTACTTGTAGTGAGGCTTCCGGTCCATGACCTTTCTCAGTTGCCAGAAAATCCCGGATTCAACTCCCGAATTCTGGAATTTGGGGATCACGCCGGCGGCTGTGCCCCTGGCCCGGGTGATGGTTTTTTTCCTCATGTAGTTGAGAAACCTAAGCTTGTTGAACAGATGCAGTTTACCATTCAGGTGCCGGAAGATCTGGTTGGCATCGGGAAGAAACATGAAAAAGGAGATAGGCTCACCGTTGAAGTAGGCAAACCAGATCAGTTCAGGATCCATGATGGCCCTGATCTTGCGAAGTTCGTCATGCAGCGAGGCGGGATCCATGGGTGTAAAGTCCTCCCTGAGCTGGCGCCAGGCATTGTTGTAAATGGAGACCGCATCATCCACAAATTTATTTACATTGTTCATGTCAAAGGGCTGGTAGGAATAGCCCTTGCGCTTGTTGATCCATTCTGCAATTTTCCAGAACCGCTCCGGGAAAGGTTTGTCCAGGTCCAACTGAAAACTCAGCTGCCTGTAATAGAGACGGAATCCGTAATCTTCAAACAACTTCCTGTAATAGGTGAAGTTGTAAGTCATGCCAATGGCCGGGGGCACGAATCCCTGCACAAGGCAGCCCCAGTTGGTATCGTTCTCGCCAAAATTGATGGGCCCGGTCATGGCCTGGTATCCATGCTCCATGAGCCAGTCCTTCGCTGTGTCGAACAGACTGAAAGCCACCTGCCTGTCATCCACCGATTCAAAAAATCCGCAGCCTCCGCTCCGCACATAATCTGCTTCATCCTTATCCCTGTCGTAAAAGGCTGCGATACGGCCCACCGTCTTGCCACTGTCATTTACTGCGATCCAGCGTTGTACATCCCCGTGCTGAAAGTAGGGGTTAATCCTCCGGTCAAAGGCTTTCCTGACCTCATTGTCGAACTGGATCACAAAGTTGGGATCGTTTCTGTAAAGCTCCCTGGGAAAATTGATGAAAGACCTTTCAGTTTTTCTGGTATCGACCCTGACTATTTTCATAGTTTAAACCATTCCTGCATGATTTCATCCTCCAGCGGTTTATCTATCTGGGAGTGATGCACAAATTCGTTTTTCTTTGCGACATATACATAGTCCACGGCCCACGCCTCGTGGTGCAAGGTGATCTCCCTGATGGCATAGAGAATCATCCTGACCTCCTCATCAGTCATGGTGGGATGCAATGACCACCTGACCCATCCCGGCTTCTCCGACAGATCTCCATGGCTGATCTTCTCAGTGATCTCATTGGACTTGTCGTAGGTTACTTCCAGGAGGAAATGTCCGTAAGTTCCGGCGCAGGCGCAACCTCCCCGGGTCTGTATGCCAAACCGGTCATTCAAGAGTTTTACGAACAGGTTGAAGTGGATGTCAGGGTGATAAAAGGAGAGCACTCCCAGGCGGTCATCCACATTGTTTGCCAGAATTTTAATCCCCTGAATCGCCCTCAGTCCCGGAAGCGCAATATCCAGCAGTTCCCTCTCCCGGGCCATGATGTTCTCCACACCCATTTTTGTCTTCAGTTCAATGGCGAGGGCAGATTTGATGGACTGAAGAAATCCGGGGGTTCCGCCGTCCTCACGGACTTCAATATCATCCACGTATTTGTATTTTCCCCATGGGTTGGTCCAGTCCACTGTCCCCCCGCCCGGATTGTCAGGAACCTCGGCCGAATACATGGCTTTGTCGAAAATCAGGACCCCTGATGATCCGGGCCCTCCCAGAAATTTATGGGGGGAAAAGAAGATGGCATCCAGTTTCTCCATGGGATCTTCCGGGTGCATGTTCATATCCATGTAAGGGGCACTGGCAGCAAAATCAATAAAGACAAGGCCCCCATATTCATGCATCAGCCTGGCCAGTTTGTAATAGGGGGTTCTCACCCCGGTGACATTGGAGCAGGCTGTAAAAGAGCCTATCTTAAATTTCCGGTCCTTGTATTGTTCCAGTTTGGAGTGAAGGTCCTCCAGGTTGACCCGCAGGTTTTTATCCGGTTCGATCATCACCACATCGGCGATGGTTTCGAACCACGACGTATGGTTGGAGTGGTGTTCCATGTGGGTGAGAAACACCACAGGACGGTCCCCCTTTTTCACGCAATCGTTTCCTGACCCCCCGCAGCCTTTCAGGCTGAGGATGCGCATCAGTTTATTGATCACGGCGGTCATACCGTATCCCGCTGTGAGGATCACATCATTGGGACCTGCATTCACATGCTTTTTAATCAGCTTATGGGACTGTTTGTACGCCCTGGTCATCAACGTTCCTGTCAGCGTGGTTTCGGTATGTGTGTTGGCCACATAGGGTCCAAACTGAGACTGCAGTTTCTTTTCAATGGGTTCATACAACCTTCCACTGGCGATCCAGTCGGCGTATATGATCCGTCTGGTCCCGTAAGGGGATTCAAAAGTGGTATCGTTTCCGATGATCTTTTCCCTGAAAGGCTCGAAGTATTTTTCCAGCTCACTCATATATGATTTTTCTCCTTTCCCCTTGTTCCTTTTAATTCCTTCCTGCAAACCTGGAAAGCAGCCTCAGGAACTCAATATAGAGCCAGATCAGGGTCACCATCAACCCGAATGCACCGTACCACTCCATATATTTTGGAGCAGCCATCTGTGATCCTTTTTCGATAAAGTCGAAGTCCATGATCAGGTTCAGTGCTGCAATGACAATGATCACCAGGCTGATCAGAATTCCCAGGGGACCCGAAGAGTGCATAAACCCCACTGACATACCCAGAAGCCCCAGGATCCAACTGATCAGATAGGCAAAAAAAACAGCACCTGTGGCCATCATCACACCACGCCTGAACCTGGGCGTAGCCCTGATGCGGCCTGAACGGTAGAGGAACAGCATGGTAAAAAGGGTTCCGATGGTCAGCAGTACCGCCTGGAATGCAATCCCGGGGTATGCGTTGTTGATCACAGCACTGATGGCCCCCAGGAACAAACCTTCCAGAATGGCATAAATGGGTGCTGATACCGGGGCTGATTTGGGACTGAATATAGTAACCATGGCCAGGATAAAGCCCCCGATGCCTCCGATCATCGCCATGGTTCCCGCCCGTCCCGGATCAGCTCCTATAACCATTTTCCAGGTATAGGCCGCTGCACCAATAACCAGCAACAACATGAGCCCTATTTTATTGATGGTTCCGTTAATCGTCATCACACTGCTTCCGGCAGCAGTTGTGCCAGCCTTCTCAAAGACCCTTCCAGTCAATACTGGATTGGATGATCTCATCGCTCTCATTTCACTTAATTTTATGTTAAATATAGATTATTTAAGTCTATTGTTCTGATCAAATCACATGCCATACCACAGGCATCCTGGAACCCTGACAGAATTGCAGTATAATGCTTACTTTTGATCATGTTTCGCGCCATTCGAAATATCTGGCAAACCGAGTTTTTCAAAAATGTGGCCACCCTCATTTCGGGGACCACATTTGCACAGGCTTTTTCCATTGTTATCTACATCCTCCTGAGCCGCATCTATTCGAAGGAGGATTTTGGTGTGTTTGGCCTCTATATGAATATCCTCAACATCACCATCATTTTCTCCACTGCCAAGTATGAACTTGCCATTTTGCTGCCCAAGAGTGACCGGGAAGCTGTCAATTTGCTGGGCCTTTCGGGCTTGGTAAGTGCCGGGGTGAGCCTGGTCTTGCTTTTGCCCGTGGTTCTTTTAAACAGCCAGATCTGCAAATGGCTTGGCAGTGAGGAAATATCAGGCTGGCTTTATCTCATTCCCCTTTCCACCTTGCTGGTGGGATTGTTCCAGTCCTTCAGGAATTACTCCAACAGGGAGAAGAAGTACAGGCTTATTGCCGGTGCAAACATTGCACAGAGCCTGGGGAACTCCCTGTTGAAGCTGGGACTGGGGCTGGTCATTGCGGGGGCCACCGGACTGATTTTCGGGGTGGTCTTCGGACAGCTGGTCGGTTTTCTGCTCTTCTTTGTGGTCTATGTCCATAACCAGAGGCATAAAATGGGATGGATAAAGGCTGGCGAGATGAAGCGCCTTGCAGGGCAGTACAGCCTGTTTCCCAAATTCAACATGTGGCAGGGGCTGATCAATAATCTTTCCGGGGCATTCCCGGTATTCGTGTTCTCCTCTTTCTTCTCCACAGCCATTGCCGGATTGTATACCTTCGGATACATGGTCATCTATCGCCCTGTGAACCTGGTGGCCAGTGCTTTTTACCAGGTGTTGTACCAGCGGTTTGTGGCGATGCAACACAGGGGTGAAAATATCCTTCCCGAAGCACTGCTGTTTATCAGGCGCACCATTCAATGGCTGATTATCCCTTTTGTGGCTTTCGGTATTTTCGCTCCGGAGATCTTTGGTTTCCTTTTCAGTGATAAATGGATCGAAGCGGGCCGGTATACCCAGATCATGCTACCCTGGATCTTCATGGGGGCCCTGACCATGCCCCTTTCCTTCATCCCGGATATTTTCCGGAGGCAGCAAACGGCCATGGTTATCGACGGAATCAGGCTGGCAGCCCGCCTGGCTGCTCTTTCTGTTGGAGTAATGATGGATAGTGTTTACCTTGGGCTTGCATTGTACAGCGGGGTCAGTACCGTGATGACCCTGTACAGCCTGACATGGTACATCCGGCTGATCAGAATGAACAACCTGAAGAATAAAAATGAGTAAACTATCAAAGGCATTGAAGGCCCTCTGGTGGATCGCCAGGAAACCGGTTTTACTGAACCGGGTACTTACCGACGATGATACATGGCATGCCTATGTAAAGAGCAAATATGCACTGCCCGATGGTTTGCCGGTGATCACCCTGGATCAGCTGGTCAACTCCCGACCTGTTTCCCTGGGGCCGATGACCTTCCTGGATGGAGGATCTTTACCAACGGATATGATGTTGCTTGTATCCCTTGCTGAAAGCATCAAGGATTGCAGGTATTTTGAGATCGGGACCTGGCGCGGTGAGAGCGTTGCTGCCATCTCCTCCAGGTCAAAGAGCTGCCATACCCTCTGTCTGACTGATCAGGAGATGCGGGAACTGGGTATGCATGAGAAGTCCATTGCTTCCCACGGTCTCTTCTCAAAAGGCCTGGAAAATGTGGTCCAGCTGAGGGGAAACTCGAAGACCTTTGATTTTGCCTCCCTGGACCGGAAATTTGACCTGGTGTTCATTGACGGGGACCACCACCACGAAACCATCCTCAGCGATACAAGAAATGTATTTAAGCACCTGGTTCATGAAAAGAGCATTGTGGTGTGGCACGACTACGGGTTTCATCCCGACCAGGTACGTTTCGAGGTGATGGCGGCCATCCTGGATGGGGCAGGGGCTGACAAGGTGGATAAGATATACCATGTGGCCCATACCAAATGTGCCGTCTTCACAGGCAAATCCTATCCCTCCAGACCGGCCGGATTTCCGGTTTTTCCCGGGGAGTATTATACCTTCGACATGAAACGCAATACGATCATTTCCTCCTGAAGACAGGAGTAGAGGAACCCTATGAAACAACCACGCCGCATACTGATCATCCCATCCTGGTATCCCCCCGATGGTGGCTACTTCTTCAAGGAACACAGCGAAGCCATTTCAAAAAAGGGCTGGAAGGTGGATGTGCTGGTTAACCGGATTCTTGGAATCAGGAAACTGATGCAGACCGGCATCTCTGCACTGCGCAGATACCATATCCAGGATGAGAACGGACTCCGGGTGGCCAGGGTCATCACCCTGAAAATTCCCGGAAGTGAAAAGATCAACATCCGCCGGTGGTCAGCCCGCACCAGGAGACTCTATGAGCGCTATGAAAAGGAGTTCGGGAAACCCGACCTGATCCTCGCGCACAGTGTCACCTGGGCAGGTTATGCTGCCTGGCTGATCAGGGAAAAGCACAACATTCCATACCTGGTGGTAGAACACCGAAGCTTTTTTGTCTGGAGTACACCCCAGGCCCGTGACCTGGTTAAACCCTACCACCTTCCCTTTTTTGAAATGGCATACAAGAACTGCGGGAAACTGGTGCTGGTCTCCCCAAGTTTGATGCGCGGACTGAAGTCCCTGTTGCCATGGATCGAAAAGAAAACCATGGTCATTCCCAACATGATCCGGGAAGATATGTTCCTTTCCCCGGAACAGCCGCGAAAAGCCGATCCGTTTATTTTTATCTGGGCGGGCCGTCTGGAGCATGTGAAGGGCATCGACCTGTTTCTGGAGGCGATCCGGATGGTGGCAGAGAAAAGCGGTGTTCCTTTCCGGGTCAGACTGGCGGGCAAGGGTTCTCTGAGGGGAGAGCTGGAGCAACAGGCAGCAGATCTGGGCCTGGTTGACCGGGTGGACTTCCTGGGCAGGATCTCCCGTGATGCCATGCAGAAAGAGTTGCAGGAAGCAAACTGTTTTGTCTTGCCCACCCGTTATGAAGCCTTCGGAGCCGTTCTGATCGAGGCCATGGCGGCCGGACTGCCTGTGATCGCCAGCCGGTCGGGAGGACCCGATACCATTGTGACCCAAGAGAACGGCATCCTCATTGATACAGAAGATGCCACTCAGCTGGCCTCTGCCATGGAGCAGATGATGGCCACCTACAGCAGCTATTCACAGGAAGCCATCCGCAAGCAAACCCTGGCACATTACGGCGAAACCCGGGTGATGGAACAATACAATGCACTTTTTCTTCAACTCCTGGATCAATAAAATCGTTCAAAACAAATTTGCTGAATAAAAAAATTTGTAAATTTGCACTCCCAAACGGTGGATGTAGCTCAGTTGGTTAGAGCGCTGGATTGTGGTTCCAGAGGTCGCCGGTTCGAACCCGGTCTTCCACCCAATTGAAAACCAGAACCCCTTGATTTTAAACGGTCAAGGGTTTTGTTTTTTATTTTCCGTAAGTATACCGTAAGTCAGTGGGTCTTTTCTACGTTGTGGAGAACTATTCAACGACAATTTTCCCCGATCCTATTGTTTTATCCGAGATGAGCCAATTGTATAGGTATAAACCGTGACCAAGGTCGCTAAGATCAATCGCAAGAACAGGATCGTTCACCAAAACTTCTTTTACCAGTTTGCCCTCAGCATTAAATATCTTCAAAACAGAATTATTGTATTGGGGATGTGTGAATGTGAAATTAAAAATTCCACTGGCAGGGTTTGGGTATATCTGGAGATGGTCACCGCCTGAATCATCCGTTTGGATACCAGATGGAATAATATAAACAACGCAATAAGATTGGGTTTGACAGCCAATTGAATCTGTATAAACCAAACTATAGTGGGTCGTGGATAGTGGTTTGGCCCAGGGTGATTCAGAAGTTGGGTCTGAAAGGCTTTCCTCTGGTGTCCATGAATACTTGAAAGGTGGAATCCCACCGTAAATACAATGCCAGAGTTGTGCGCTATCACCGAGTCTGATCTCATGCCTGCAGTCCTCCAAACAATAGCCATAATTAGAGAATCGAACCCTAACAGAATCAGAAGCAATACTATCCCTTGCATCTGTTACAGTAAGGTGAAAGACCGCAGAGTCAGGAAAGTAGTCTTTAAAAACCGGATTAGCAACCGTTGTATCTACGAGCAGGAATGATGCCGTAAAGGTAAGTATGGAATATTTATATTCGGCGGACCAGGCATAAGTATAAGGTTCAGTTCCACCGGTTGCAGATGGGTTTCCCCCAATACTCGCTTCTTTCCAATTTGAAGAACAAAAGGCTGTGTCGTTGCCAGCATCAGCAACAACCTGGGAATAGCATACGTTTGAAACTGCAATTAAAATAATAACACTGAAAAATCGATGCAGATGTGTCATGAGAATTGTTTCTCATAAGTTACATAACATTTACAACACTTATGACTGTATTTGGCTTTGAGAAACCTTTTCTTTGAAATAATTCAGGTCTGCGCCCACCTTCTGTCTGAAAGCCTCCTCTGAGATGCCCAGTTCCGTGTCTCCGTGCTCTGCCCCGCCCAGGGCATATTCATAATGGATGGAGAAATCAGCCCTGACCCCCAGCGCTTTCAGCTTCAGCAGATAGGTATCAAAAGGGACCAATCCCTGGCCCAGGGGTACATTCAGCACTTCTGCCTTATCCTGGTCCACCTGCCAGGTAAAATCCTTGATGTCGAGGGAGTTGATGTAGGGTGCCAGAATCTCCAGGAACACAGGCCAGGTTTCCGGCCCTTCCACCATGGCATGGCGTATGTCAAACTGAACGCCAACCCACTCCGGATCCAATCCGTCAACCATCTTTAAAAGGTCCCAGCCCGAACTGCCTGCATAAAGTCCCGCATGGTTCTGGTAGGAAGCAGCAATGTTGTTGGCTTTGTTGATGACCTGAAGCTGGATCAGCTGCTTTGAGGCGCGCTCAACGGTCTCCAGAGCCTTCACCCCGTTGGTGTATGGGTACCATCCGGGTCTGTAAAGGCCAATACCCAGCTTCCCGGCTGTTTCCAGGATGTCCCGGGTCAGCGGATCACCGGGATCGGTGATACCGGTGGTGATCATGGGAACCTCCAGGCCCGCATCCCGGATTTGCCGAACTGCCAGGGGAAGGTCCCGCTTCACATTTTCCGGCAATACATGCCCTTGGTCCCTGACGGTCAGGTCGATCCCGGAAAACCCGATTTCGGCAGCCAGTTGTGCCATTTCGCTGTATCCCAGCCAGTGAAGGTGTTTTGAAAATATGCAAATATGCGGGTCTTTTCTTTTTGGTGAAGTCTGTGATCCGAACAGGCCTGATGCCGGAGCGATGGAAGCCAGCAGGGCTGCGGAGGATGTCTTCTGTATAAAGTTTCTTCTTTTCATATCTTGATTTTAGTTTATAAAATTAGTCAACCCACGCAGAAAATCTGCCCAATCATGATATTTATCTCCTTGGCACTCCTGCTCTTTGTTCTGGTGCACCTGCAGGACCAGGCTTTTTTCATAAACAGATATATTTTATCCAGTTATTGACCATTATGATGTTCATTTGGATATGAAATATCCCTTGAGGGACATTATTTATCCGAAATGAACCAAAAAAATATAGTAAGCAGATAATTTGCATCCCTTTGCCTCAATTGGAGATTGGTTTTGACTGATTTCGGGGTGTGTTCAGATATGATGAAGAAAAGGCATGATGAAAATCCCTAAATATATAATTTGCATATATATAATTAAATTATATATTTGTGGTTATGATTGCAAATGATTTATTAAAAGGTACTTTGCGAACAATCGTTCTGAAGTTGCTGGCAGACAACGGACGGATGTATGGGTACGAGATTACCAAACGGGTGGAAGAGCTCTCCGCGGGTAAGATCAAACTCACATTCGGCGCACTTTACCCGGTGCTGCACAAACTGGAAGCTGACGGGTACATCACCACCGAGAAGGAGTTCATCGGGAAACGTGTCCGGAAGTACTACACCCTTACTGAGACAGGCCGGTCGTGGAGTGAGCAGAAAGTGGATGAGTTCTTGGATTTTGTAAACACCCTGACCTACGTGCTTAATCCCACACCTGCCTGAAATGATTGCTGCAACCATTGATGACAACATCGATCGCATCAAAAGTGATCTTGTCAGCCGTGGACTCACCTACGACCGCCTCCTTGAAGACATACTGGACCATGTATGCTGCATGATCGAGGAGAACATGGAGGAGGGCTTCGATTTGGATTCTTCTTATAACCTGGTGATGGGTTCCATCGAGGAAACCCGTATCCCGGAAATCCAGCATCAGACATTATTAAACCTTGACAAAAAATTCCAACGCATGAAGAGTTTCACTTATGTATTCGGCCTCTCTTCGGCCCTGCTCGCCATTGTGGGAGCATTTTTCAAGAGGATGCACTGGCCCGGTGCCAGCATCCTGATCACAGTGGGAATCGTACTGGTAATCCTTGTATTCCTGCCACTCTACTTCATTACAAGCCACCGGGAACAGGTGGAGAAAAAGAATCCTGCGTATGCCATTGTGGGCTATCTGAGCATTGCCTTGCTGATGGCCGGAGCGCTGTTCAAGATCATGCACTGGCCCGGAGCCGGGGTGATGATCCGGGTGAGCATCGGATTCCTGATTGTGGGCTTTATTCCGCTCTATGTGGTCAATGCGTTCCAGAAAGGAGGCAAGGAGAAAGTGAGGTTGCCCTATATCGTGATGCTCCTGGTGGGCATATCGGTGGTGATGCTGATGACCAATGTGAGGATTTCGAAATATGCCATCAACATTTTTCTGGAGGAGGTGGTGAGCAATGAACAATACCTGGGCGAGATTGAAACACGAACAGGGCGGCTTACGGAGATGAGCCATGACAGCGCCTATGCCGATAAACAATCCCAGGTATTTCGCATCCACGAGAAGGCGGGTGAATTACAGGTCATTGTGGATGAGTTACGGGAATCCCTGTTGCAGTCGGTAGACCAGCCGGGTGCAACCATCCAGGAGGTGAAAGGCAAAGACAAAGTCATCCGCCACAGAGGTTGGGATGCAACCATGGACTATGACAAAGAAGAGGAGTTTATCAGGATGGCCCTGGGATTCAGGGACATGCTCAATGAAATGCTGCTGGATCCTGTCATCCGTTGCCAGATTGAAGATCACATGGAGTTTACCAGGAAAGTCTGGCCCTATGAATTTGGGGAACGTTTTGCCGTTGGGGAACCATTTATTTATAACTATTACCTGCTCACGAAAATTTCGAAGGAAATTGCGCTCACCGAGTTTGTGTCCATCCAGTATATCCTTCGCCACTAGAGAAATCTTCTTCTTTTGGGGTATTTTCTCGTGAAGTGGTTATTGCAAAAATACCAGTTTACTTCCAAAACACCCCAAAAGAAAAAAGGGGCCCGAAAGACCCCTTTTAACTAACCACTTAAACCTAAAAAGAACTGTAAAAGGACGTAAGATTTGTTTTCATGGTTTTAGAAACACATCTTGTGCCAAAGCATGCAACAATCAGAAATTAAGTCCAATACGTAGTTTCTTTCAAGGGATTTAGAATATAAAAAGTGAACGGTTGTGGTACTTGGGTGTACGCATCCGGTCACTTTTATGAATGCTATTTTCTGGTCCAGATGGTCTTCCGCCCCAGGGCTTTGATGCCGGCCACATATCCCTTGATGTAGAGACTTTTGTAGTCCCCGCCCTCGAACCATGCATAACAATCATAGGTTTTGCCGTTTTTAGGATCATAGATCCTTCCATCCTGCCACTGTTTTTTATCGGTGTCGTACTTGAAATTTTTGACAATCTGCAGCCCCATGATGGGACGGGTAGCCAGTTTGGGATCGGGATTCTCATCATCGATCTTGGGTTTGCCATTTTCGTTGGGTTCGTCCAGCCAAGTGATCTTGCCCGAGTACTTCCCATCAGATCCTTTTGTAATATGAATGGTTGAAGTCTTATCATCATTATACCAGGTACCCTCAATTTTGCTTGCCTGGGAATAGAGGAAAAGCGGAACAAAAAGAACCGCAATGGACGCAAACAGAAGTTTTTTCATAATTGGTGAGATTTAGTTAGATTCGGAAAAATAGTGATTTACACGGAATTTGCAATGGGGCAGATTAAATTCGAACAAATTCAGTATAGGTGTGCGGATACTGGTTTTTCCCACCGGCATCCACTGTCTCAGTAGCCCTGGCTTCCCATTGGCTAAAGTCAATTTCGGGGAAGAAGCTATCGGCATCGAAGGAGTGATGGACCTGTGTCAGGTAGAGTTTCCCGGCCACAGGAAGGAATTGGGCGTACACCATGCCACCGCCGATCACAAAGCACTCATCCGCCTCACCCGCCAGGGAGATGGCCTCTTCCGCGGACCGGGCCATCTCACACGCCTTAAAAATCTCTCCCTCCACATCCGAGATCACGATGTGCCTCCGGTTGGGCAGTGCTCCCTTGGGCAGGGAGAGGAAGGTATTTCGTCCCATGATCAGTGTGTGACCTGTGGTCAGTTTTTGAAAGCGTCTCAGATCCTCCGATATATGCCAGAGAAGCTTGTTTTCTTTTCCAATGGCCCGGTTTTTGGCAATGGCCACAATGATGGAGATATTGCGCAGGATCTTCTTTTCCATATCAGACCGAAATGGCACCCTTGATGTGCGGGTGAGGGTTATAGTTTTCAATGATGAAATCGTCGAAGCCAAAACGGTCGATTTCTTTGATTTCAGGATTCAGCTTCACAGTGGGCAGGTTCCTGGGTTCTCGGGTCAGTTGCAGGTTGATCTGATCCAGGTGGTTGAGGTAGATATGGGCATCACCCAGGGTATGCACGAATTCCCCCGGTTCCAAACCAGTCACCTGGGCCATCATCATGAGCAGGAAGGAGTAAGAGGCAATGTTAAAGGGAACGCCGAGGAAAATATCGGCACTTCGCTGGTAGAGCTGACAGGAGAGTTTGCCTTCGGCCACATAAAACTGAAACAGGATATGGCAGGGTGGGAGGGCCATCCGGTCCAGGTCACCCACATTCCATGCGCTGACGATATGCCTTCTGGAATCGGGACTGTTGATGATCGAGTCCACCACACCGGCCACCTGATCCACATGCTTTCCTTCCGGGGTTGGCCAGCTTCTCCACTGGTAGCCGTAAATATGCCCCAGGTTCCCCTTTTCATCGGCCCATTCGTTCCAGATCCTGACTCCGTTTTCGTTCAGGTACCGGGTATTTGTATCCCCTTTCAGAAACCAGAGCAGCTCGTGGAGGATTGATTTCACGTGAAGCTTTTTGGTGGTCATCAGGGGAAAACCATCCGACAGATCAAACCTCATCTGGTATCCGAATGTGCTGATGGTGCCGGTTCCCGTGCGGTCTTCCTTTCTGACTCCGTGGCTGGTGACGTGGGACAATAGATCGAGATACTGCTTCATGCTTCCTCCTCTTCTGCGGTGGATAAAAGTAGCCATTCGGCCCAGATTTCGAAAGGAAAAATTATCAACATTAAAAATCATTATCTTTACCGTAGAGCGAATGAAAAACCGGTTCACACCCCGCACCCTGCTGGCGATTGCCGGACTCATCATCCTGGTACTGATGGTCGGGAGGTTTTCCAGCATCGTCGCCTATATCCTGGTGGCTTCGGTACTTTCCCTGATCGGCAGGCCCCTGGTCCATTTGCTGGGAAAGATCAGAATCCGGAAGTGGAAAATACCAATCTCCATCAGAGCCCTGATCACCCTGATGGTCATTTGGATCGTGGTTTTTGGCTTTTTCCGCTTGTTTATCCCCCTGGTAGCTGCCGAGGCGCAGGAGCTGTCAAACCTGGATACGGAACAGGTGGTGAAAGAGTTTGATAAGCCCATACACCAATTGGAAGACTGGTTCTCCAAACTGAACATCTACGAGGATGACGCTTTTTCACTGCGTGATGAACTGCAGCAACGGATTTCTTCGGTATTGAACGCCAAAGTGATTACAGACCTGCTGGCCACCGTTGCATCGGTCCTTGGCAATCTGGCCATAGCCATTTTTGCCATCTCCTTTATCACTTTTTTTCTTTTGAGAGAAGAACAGCTGATCAGCGACTATATCGTGACCGTGGTTCCGGAGGATAAAGAAAAGGCATTCAGGCATGCCCTCGAATCGATAAAACACCTGTTGAGGAGGTATTTCGTTGGGATCCTTCTTCAGATGACGGGGATCCTGACCCTGGTCACCCTGGGTATGACCATCGTGGGGGTGGGGTTCAGGCACGGACTGGTTATCGGGCTACTGGCGGCGATCCTGAATATTATCCCATATGTTGGGCCCTGGATCGGGGCGGCACTAGGCATCATCCTGGGCGTGGCCGCCCACCTGGATATGGACATGGCTACACAGCTCTTTCCGTTGATTGGTTATATGTTGCTCGTATTTATTGTTACCCAGGTTACCGACAATACCGTTTTTCAGCCGGTCATCTTCGGAACCAGTGTTTACGCCCATCCCATCGAGATCTTTATCGTGATTATGATGGCCGGTAGCCTGGCGGGAATTATTGGTATGATTCTGGCTATTCCCACATATACGGTGATCAGGGTTTTCGCCAAAGAATTTTTTAATAACTTTAGGGTGGTTCAGAAGCTGACCGAGAAGATATGACCCTAGCCAGATCCATTGCCATAGCATGTTTTTGTATTTTTCTGATTCCTGTGGTATCCGGGCAGCAGGCAGATGACATGGCTCTATTTTCTCTGGACTCTCTGGCTACAGACACAACCGGCGGGGTACTGGCGGTTCCCAATGTGTTCACCCCCAACGACGATGAAATCAACGACTACTTTGAGGTTCAGACCGACGGAAGCTCTGTATACGAATTCAGTGTTTTCACCAGGACCGGAACCCGTGTATTCCAATCCAGCTCACCCAGGATCTTCTGGGACGGAAGGAGCAACGGCGGTCAGCCCTTGAAGGAAGGCGTTTACTATTATGTAATTGAGGCCACCGGGGATGCTGATCCCTTTAAGAAAGCAGGATTTATCTACCTGTACCGGTAGCAACCGACTTTGAATACCTCTTTACCATCCATCCGAAAAACCATGTGCTGAAGAAAGAAAAAGACCCGTAAACCACGGGCACCAGGGCCATGGAGTGGTTATCAAGCAAGGTGGCTGCCACGAAAATCGCCAGAGCTGAATTCTGTAATCCCACTTCGATGGATATGGTGTAGCGGTCCCTGATCTTCAGTTTCAAAAGCCTGGCCACCAGTAAACCCGCCAGCATGGCCAGCACATTCAGGGCAAAGGCATGGGGAAGGATTTTGAAGAAATCACTGATCGTAGCCGATTCTGTCCCCCGGTCTATGAAGACCACACCCAGGTACATCAGGGCAAGCAAAATGGGAAGAATGATCTTCAGGGGACGTTCAAGTCCGTCAGCCAGTTGGGGTTTCCACTTCCTGATCCTTGTACCGATGTATGCTGGCAACAGGGTAATGAGGAAAACATTGACGATTGTTTCAAGAACATTCAGATGAATATCTGCATCCTGGTGGATAAAAAATCCCAGGGAGAGGGTTACCACCAGTGGAATGGTGATCAGGGTAATCAGGCTGTTTAAGGCAGTCATGGAGATGGATAGTGCCACATTTCCCCTGAGCAGGTATGTAATCAGGTTGGAGGTGGCGCCTCCGGGACAGGCAGCAATGATCATCAGGCCCACTTTAAACAGGGGGTCCACATGGCTGATGCGGGCAATCAGGAATGCGAGTACGGGAAGCAGGATCATCTGGCTGCACAGGCCGGTGATGAACGCTCTGGGCCGGATGAAAATGTAACGGAAATCGCGTTCAGTGAGAGAGAGTCCCATGCCCAGGGTAATGATGGCCAAGGTGACAGGCAGGAGGATTTCTGAAAAAATGGATTGCATTGCCGCAAGGTACACGATTCCGTTTAATTATTTATACCAGTTAAAAATAATATGGATCCATGACCGGTTATTCAGCCAATCCCTTAAATTAGTAGTTTCGCCCCACAAGCGTATTTAACATAACTAACCTGACCAGTTTATGACAAAAGTCTCAAGTGTCACTTTTGCCTTTCTCTGCGTGGCGTGTATTCTTATTATGACAATGCCGGTAAATGGGGAGGGAAAAGAGAATGACGATGCCCAACACGTTGAGGCCCTGATGCGTGGTGAGCGCCTTTTTTATGGCCTGATCGAAGGAAAATTTGATTCAAAGGCCTGTGCGGATTGCCACAATACGGTAGAGATCGATACCTTCAACTGGAATCCCAATGCATGGGAGATAGCACACCGCTATAAAATGGAAAGCGTTGAAACTTTTCAAAAAGCCGTGCTCAATCCGGGCAGCGTGACCATGTCGGCCATGCATTCGACCTTTCACCTGACTGAAGGTGATGTGGAACTGATCAAAGTGTTCCTGGATGACTTTGAGGAGCATGGGCTGGAAAAGGAAAAACCGGTGATCAACAAGATTTTTCTGTTTGTCCTGCTGGGGGTTCTTCTCACCTGGATACTGCTGGATATCTTCTTTCTGAAGAGGGTGAAACGGCGCTACATCCTGGGCATCCTTTTCATTGCAGCCCTGGGCATACAGTACAAATTGGTCCATGATGCCGGGACCTCCCTGGGCCGGCAGGAACTCTATGAACCGGATCAACCCATCAAGTTTTCCCATGCGGTTCATGCCAGTGACAACCAGATTGCTTGCCAGTATTGCCACACCATGGTGGATCAATCCAAATCAGCAGGCATCCCCGATGTACATGTGTGTTGGAATTGTCACTCCATTGTCCGTGAAGGAACCCATTCGGGGAAACACCAGATAAACAAGGTTGTAGAGGCATATGAATCGGGAACCCCCATTGAATGGATCAGGGTCCACAACCTGCAGGATCATGTTTTCTTCAGTCATGCCCAGCATGTGGCGGTGGCCGGACTCGAATGTGCCACCTGCCACGGGCCCATCGAAGAGATGGACCGCGTGCGTCAGGTCTCGGATCTGAGCATGGGCTGGTGCATTAATTGTCACCGCGATACAGAAGTCCAGTTCTTCAACAATGCATTTTATACACAATACGAGGAGCTTCATAAGAAGATAAAATCGGGCGAGATTGACCGGGTTACTGCCGACCTCAT
>Ga0315535_1000077_pt1 | contig 58055 bp, 58 predicted proteins | sample SalMarSW160220MG_2_FD_203092 | JGI IMG/M metagenome (GOLD analysis project Ga0315535, IMG submission 203092) | Salt marsh sediment microbial communities from the Plum Island Ecosystem LTER, Massachusetts, United States - Salt Marsh Sediment SW1602-20 ... | reverse complement strand
CTTGTTGGAGTTGTTTTAAGAGTTCTTTTACGATTTTTTTGTTCATTCATTTTCATCTTTCCCTTACCAAAACCCTAAAGTTACTGGGACGGTGTTTGATTCGTTGGGGGATGATGTCGCCGTCCCAGTCTGATCGGGAAAGATGAAGAATTAAACGATTGACAGACCCCAAAGAAATCCAAATATGTTGAAAATGATGCCAGCCATAAAAAAAATTTGTCCAAAATGCGGTTCAAGCGAAGTAGAAAATCAGAAAAATCAAGAATTCTGCTGCAAAAGATGTGGCGAAATCTTCTATTTTGTCACTCCAAACACAGCCAGCCCCGAAATGGATAGGTATAAATTATAAGGGCTTTTTTTCTGGGTGTTCTTTTAGAAGAACAAGCTGTTCCTTGGGGAGAGTAATATTCTGCCTTGCATATGTTGTCTATTAGAATTCGGTGAGACCCTTGAAAAATAGAACGATTAATACCTTAACGATTCTTGCAATTGCTTTAGTCCTATTTTGGGTAATAAACGTTCAAAACGTAGATGCAGCCAAAACAATCGTCGTTCCTGATCAATTTTCAACTATAAGTATGGCCATTGCCAACGCCGCTGCAGGCGACACTATCCAAGTGAAAAGCGGCTTATATTATGAAAACCTCCATATCGATAAGCCCTTAACGCTGCAGGGACAAGAACGCAAAACAACTATCATCATTGGAGAAGGAGGTCTTGATCGAGGAGCACACCCCGTAATCGACCTAAACAGCAACAACATAAAGATTTCAGGCTTCACCATAGAAAGCCAGAATTATTCCACCCCCAATTTCTACGCCACGGGAATTTCTGTTCAAGGTGATCAATGCACTATTATAAACAACATCATTCAAAATACCTACATAGGTATATTCTGCCCCATTCAATCCTCAACCGTCATAAAAGACAACCGTATTGACGACAACCTCAAAGATGGCATGCGCTTCTACGGGGGATCTCACAACCAAGTTGAAAACAACACCATAACAGGAAACACAGGTTCAGGAATTGCCATGAACGGCTATCAAAACCTCATCTCAAACAACAACATAGGCGCGAACCTTCGAGCAATCGGATACGGAGGATCATACTCAGTTATTTACGGAAACCAATTATCATCCAACTCTGAATCAGGCCTTTTCCTGGCAGGATCAAACAACATAATCTCAGGCAACCAGTTCTCCTCAAACAAATTTGGAGTTTTCGTAACCTCCCAACTTGAAGCACCACACGAAAACACATTCTACTTAAACAACTTCCTCAGCAACTTCTACAATGCATTTGACAATTCTTCATCTTTTGCTGAACAATGGAACAATGACAAAGCTTTGGGAAACTACTGGAGCGACTACAAAACCATGTATCCCAACGCCTCCGAATCCTCTCAATCAGGATTAGGAAATACAGCTTATGTGATTGCCCAAAACAACACAGACTACTCTCCCTTGTTAACTCCCATAGAGAAGGCAAACCAGAACCAACCAACCTTGCCTCCAGTTCCAGACGCATCACCAAACAGCATAGTCAGTTGGTGGTCCTTTGAAACGATAGAATCAAACGGAATGACTCTTGACGCAACAGGCAGAAACCCTGCTGCATTGGGATCCGAGACTGCATCCGAGTCTTTCGTTCCACAACAAGTAGAAGGAAAAGTCGGCAAAGCGCTGAGCTTTGACGGAGCATTTTACGTCTTCGTTCCCCCCTCAAAGAGTCTCGAAACGCCCGATGAGGTGACAATCGAGGCTTGGGTTAACGTACAATCTCTAAAAGAAAACGTCGCTTACAACAACATAATCGTAGAATGCGTCAGATCTTCAGCAGCATTACCTACACGCACCCTAGGATTAGCAGTAAACGGCGAAACACCACAAAACTCAAGCTCCCCAATCGTAGGCGCCATAAGAGCATACGTCCTAACAAGTAGCGGATTCAATGAAATAGCAACTACAAACCCGATTGCCGAAAACACTTGGGTACATGTAGCCTTTACTCGCAGCTTAATTGACGGCATGCACATCTACATAGACGGAAAAGACCAACCCGTTCAAATTGTTTCAGGAACACAAAATCCACAAGGAGCAACGCTAAAGCAGAATGAAATCTACATCGGTCACGACTCAATAACCCAAATTGACGAACTCAAAATCAGCAATTTTGTAGAAAAAACAAACCCTTTATGGATGCAATGGTGGATCTGGGCTATCGTTGCAGTAATAGGAGCAGCCTCTTTGCTTGCGCTGTATCGATTCAAAAAAATAACTTTTTCCTCAAACTAAACAGAGCAAAAGCTAGGAATCAAAGTTATTATACCCGAAATAACTTAGAACATCTTAACGCTCAAACGCACATGCATGAATCAAGGGAAATTTTGACATGAGTGAAAACTTCTTTGAAGAAAGCCGAATTCTAAACATACCCACCCGAATCAGCAGAATCTTTGAGCTCGCCAACAACTTATGGTGGAGTTGGCACGAAGAAGGTCGGCAAGTTTTTCGTGCCTTGGACTATTCGCTTTGGAGAACTAGTGGTCACAATCCTGTCAAGCAGCTTCGAACTATAACGACCCAAAAGCTCGAAGACGCGGCAAGAGATCCAACTTTTCTTGAACTATACGATGACGTGATGACAAAATTTGATGCAGAAATGACTAAGCCTCACGATTGGTGTGGTCAAACAAAGGTTAACAGACCTTACGGGCAAATAGCTTACTTTTCCGCGGAATACGCAATTCATAATTCTTTGCCAATATATGCAGGAGGTCTGGGTGTTTTAGCAGGTGATATCTGCAAAGAATGCTCCGACCGAGGATTGCCACTTGTTGCCGTAGGATTCATGTATCCTCAAGGATATTTCCGTCAACGCATATCTCCGGAGGGAGATCAACAAGAAGACTATACACAGCTAAATTTCGATGAAGCACCCATTACCCCATGCGCTTGGCCCTATGGATGTGGTCCTCTAATTCCAATTCAATTAGCTGATCGACAACTTTACGTAAAAGTCTGGCAAGTGCGAGTAGGACTAGTCAACTTGTATTTGCTGGACACAAACGTTGACGAAAACAATCCTGCCGACAGGGCCTTATCCGCCAGACTCTACACAGCAAACCAAGAAGAACGATTGCGTCAACTAATCGTACTAGGCGTTGGAGGAGTCCGAGTGCTCAGAGAATTGAAATTGAATCCAGTGGTTTGGCACGCCAACGAAGATCATACAGCCTTCATGATGCTTGAGAGACTAAGACTTGAACGAGCCAACGGAGCTTCTTTGGAAGAAGCAATCCAAACAGTGCAACAAAGCACAATTTTTACTACTCATACCCCCGTACCAGCTGGACATCACGTCTTTAGCGTGACTCTGATGGAACAATATGCGCGCAATTTCTGGGAATCCCTAAACATTGATAAGGAGACATTCCTAAAACTTGGTCAATCCGCAGACTTACCAAGCGACAAATTTAACCTGACGGCTTTCGCGTTTCGACTTTCAAGCAATGCAAACGCAGTTTCCAAGTTGCACGGAAAGGTAACTCGTCATATGTGGCATGTTCTTTGGCCTGACAAGAAAGAAGATGAAGTTCCAATTCTATCCATCACCAACGGGGTTCATTTACCCAGTTGGCAAGCCCCAGAAATAACTGAATTATGCGAAAAACACGTCAATCCAGAGCTGCAAGAAAAACAGGAGGACAAAGAGTTCTGGAAATGCACCGACAAAATTCCCGATGCCGAACTTTGGCACGAAAAACAGAAACTAAAAGCAAGACTTATTGTAGCGATCCAAGATCGAGCAATGAAACGTTGGAATCAGGACTCTATATCTCCGCAACAGGTCATTGCTATGGGTTCTTTGTTGGATCCTTACGCATTAACCATCGGGTTTGCCCGTCGATTCACCGAGTACAAACGCCCATATCTCTTGCTATCTGATCGAGAGAGACTAAAACGTATCTTAACTGATCCTGAAAGACCAGTTCAACTGATATTTGCTGGTAAATCACATCCAGCTGATTATGCTTCCAAGCAGCTTCTAAAGCAAGTCTATCAAGTAGCTATGGATCGACGCTTTCAAGGGCGAGTCGTTTTCGTTGAAGATTACGACTTAAACTTAGCTCGCGAGCTCGTCCGAGGAGTCGACGTCTGGCTAAACATGCCCAGAAGACTTCAAGAAGCATCTGGAACTAGTGGAATGAAAGCTTCTATGAACGGAGGTATTAATTTTAGTGTTCTCGACGGTTGGTGGGCTGAAGGCTACAATGGCAAAAACGGCTGGGCTATAGGTGAACTTCAAAGCGACAGCCCACAAGAGGAAGACCAAAAAGACGCGGATTCAATCTATCGACAACTAGAAAATGAAATCATTCCCCTGTATTATGAGCGTGACCGTATGGGTGTTCCTCATCGTTGGATTGGAATCGTTAAGGAGGCGATAAAAACGGTTGCACCAACTTTCAGTGCTTGCCGCATGATGAGGGAATACGCTCAGCAAATGTATTTGCCTGCTGCAAGCCAGAATAGTCAAAAAAATGGTTTAGAGGGAAAAAATGTTGGAACAACAGGATAAAACGGCAAAATATTATTTCGATAGAGCTGACGTTCTAATGGTTGCAATTAGCAGTGATGGAGTAATTCAAGACATAAATCAAACTGCATTAAAAATTCTAGGGTTTTCAAAGGAGGAAGTTTTAGGTAAAAACTGGTTTGACAATTTTGTTGAAGAAAAAAACAGAGAAAGCACTAGAAATTTATTCCATGAAACCTTGCGCAGTAATATACGTCATGTCCATTTTGAGCAGACAATTCTCACTAAGCAAGGACAAACTCGAATTTTTGATTTCCATAATGTGCTCACTAGCGATGGAAAAGGCACAACTCTAGGCGTACTAAGCTCAGGCAATGAAATTAGTCAACAAAAAAAGAAAGATGAGACACAAAAACAATTGGAGAGTCGACTTCAAGCAACTCTCGACTACATGATTGAAGGAGTTCAAATAATCGATTACGATTGGAGGTATATTTACGTCAACGAAGCTGCTGCCAAGCAAGGCAAAAAATCTAAAAAAGAATTAATTGGGTTCACGATGATGCAAGCCTACCCGGGTATCAACAAAACAGAGATGTTCAATCATTTGATCAATTGCATGACAAATCGAGTTCCAGCTAGAATAGAAAATGAGTTCACTTTTGAAGACGGATCTAAAGGTTGGTTTGAACTACGGATAGAACCAGTTCCAGAGGGTATACTGATCTTTTCAGTCGACATAACAAAGAATAAAGCAAACGAAGCTGAACTAAACAAGTACCGTAATCGACTAGAGGAAGTTGTTGCAGAAAAAACCGCTGAATGCGGCAAAATAAGCACTGATCTACACTTTGAAGTTGAAGAACATAAGAAAGACCTTGAGGCCCTAAAACTTCGTGCAACCATTCTAGACAACGCCATGGAATCAATTGTTTTGACTAACGTCAAGGGAGAATTAGCCTATGCTAATAAGTCAGCGCAAGAAGCTTATGACTACACTCTAGATGAGTTGCTCAACAAAAGAATTACAGCGTTGTTACCTGCTAAAGACGCTTCCTTTGTCGAAGGGCTATTGAGGCATATTTCGGAAAAAGGACAAACTAGCTTAGAGATGATACACGTCGGCAAAAACGGCGTTGAAATGCCGGTGAAGGTATACGCTAATCTAGTTAAAACCATGCATGGACATTACATAGTATTCGTCATCCGTCAACTCCATCGTCGATAAAAAAAACTTTCAACGCAGAATCTGAAGCGATAATACTGTCGAAGATTTTAAGGTGGTGGGCCGGGCCGGATTCGGACCGGCGACCTTCTGCACGTCAAGCAGATGTCCTAACCAGGCTAGACGACCGGCCCACACATTTGCATCATCTTTTATTGCGCCTTCCTATATAATCGTATAGCTGTAAAAATTTCGTGAAATATCAAACACTTCATGCTGAATCACTAAGAAAAACCAACGTTCACTATCAGCTACTGACTGAGAAATATGCCATTTGTGTTACTCATGGGTTTATACAAAAATATTCATTCTAAAAATAAAAGAGTAAAGGATGTATGGACTATTTAGAATAGTCACTACAAAAGGGGCTATCTCTTTTTGATTTTCTATTAATTGGTTTCTATTTTTGTGTTAAACACTTTCTCAATCGCTTGCTGGCTACAGAGCAGTTTTAAGGTACCTCTCGCTTATATCATGACATTGGGTATTCGGATGGTTGCAACAGACGAAGTCTTATCTCTGCTAGTTGAATTCATCAACAAAAACTCTAAAGCGGCTGATGTACAATGGGACAGACGTATGAGTCCAAGACTACTTTTTAACCCCTATTCAGAAAAATATGAAGAGCGCAAAATTATAGCTCACTACTTTATGCTCGCTGCATCCATCCTTGATGATACCATTGTGGGATACCCGGAAAATGCAAGAATGCTAATGGTTTATTTGCATGAAGCGTTCGGAAACAGCCTGTTTGATATTAAAAAAGCTCACCTTTTCGAAGAAGAAATCATAAAGGCTAATTTTTATCGCGATTTAGGGCCAAATAAAAAAGCTGCTTCAGAAAACTTAACCCAAGTTAACCTTTTTGTTCGGTCTAAAGCGGAGCGAAATCTCTTAAAATACGCGCAAATATTCTCCAAACCAAAAGACTTCGTTAATGATATCGCACTAAACGTTCCAGCGCTTGGTGGTCCCCATATTGATAGATCTTGGATTTACATGCGGTGGTTGGTGCGTCCTCAACCTGATTTGCAAATTTACGACCGCATGTTGCCTGAAAATCTTTCCGTTCCTTTGACTAAAGAGAATGCGAATGTTGCTGCTAGTTTAGGGATAATCAATTCGGCTTCCCCTTCTTTATGGAGAGATGAACAAACAACTTCAGTAGCAAGGCAAAAAATAACTGACTTTGCAAAACGTCTATTTCCGCAAGACCCCGCTAAAGTCGATTATCCTTTCTTCTTGTTAGGCAAATGGCTTAAACAAAAAACTCTGAACCGCTATACCTTGAAGACTGCATTGGATTTTTTGGAGCGTATGCAAAAAATCACTGGGCAACCCCAAGAATACTATCAGAAGATGAGTCGCTATAAGAGCGGTTGGGAGAAGAAAACTGCATTAACTCTTTTGCGAATGCATATTCCTTATGGCTATGAAACTATCAGTTTTCCGTTACCAAATGAGGTGTACACCCCCGATTTTATTTTAGAGAAAAACGTTCATGGTAGAAAAATAATCCTTGAACCCCACTTTGAAATGACCAAAAAACAAGCGAGGAAATATGCGTTGTTTAAGCGAACTTACGGTCACAAATTTCTACTTATCTTATTATTAAAGAATGATTTAATACCGTTATATCACCAACGTAAAATCTTAACCGACGATGTTTGCGATGACGTTTGGCCAATAGAGTTTATCCATCTTTTGGTTGAAAAAATTAGGCGAGGGACCTATGGGCAATAGAAAGGAACCTGTTAAGAAGCAACCGCATATAACAGCGACTTTGAACTGTGAAGATGACTTTAAACCATTAGCTGTTTGGCTTATTTTAAACGGTAAAACAGAAAGTGCTCTTGAGCTTTTAGCAAAAACCTATCGGGTAAACGTACCAAACCTAAGAGTTGGTCTACCAAAAAAGCATAAAACTAAAGCCTACGGAACATATACAGCCAAAGACCAAACCATTTCTGTGCTTAATAGCGATGTTTTGGTTAATCCATTTGTTGTTATACATGAATTTTATCATCATCTTCGGAGCAAAGGTGTAGATAGAATTCACCGAGGAACTGAGGGAAATGCTGATAAATTTGCCATTGACTTTCTTGTTGCGTACCAATTGACCTCTTTAAAGACTAAAGGTTACATTCAATAAAACTCATCATCATTGCACTCCAAAGCAGCAGTTATTTCTATGGGCACACTGTTTCCGTTTGAATCATAAGCGACTATGCAACTTTTTCCTTCATACGGATAGCCAACAATCATGAGTATTCGCCCAAAAAAATAGTTTAAATCAGTGTCACTAGGCGAAATATTTCCAGAAGGATGCGAATGCACTGTGCCAACAAGTGAGAAATCTCCTGCAAACATGTACGGGTTAAAATGGGCAAAGCCTTCACCGTGCACAGCAAAGGGTGCTAAAACCAAATCAGTGATACTAATGACGTCTTTGCTTTTCTTCCCTCTTAACAGCAGAAAACTTTCTCGTGGGTAGAGTTCTTTGGCGCCAGCGTATATGGCATCTAGTATGTTGCTTGGAATGTGCACAATTATTGATTTTGCCATGCAAACAACGGTTACTTGCGTGGGTTAAGTACTTTTGCATGTATCGTAGAACTTAACCCCTATATTCGTGTCATTTAAGATATTAGACACGGTTAAGTTGCTCCCTGCAAATTACTGAACCTTTTCGGCTTCTTGTAGCAGTGGAATATTTGACCGTTAATGCTCACTTCGTCATATTTTACCCATCCAGTTGAACCTAAAGCTAAGATTTCTTCTTTTGTAGTTACTGCCGTAGTTTCAAATTGATCATTTTTGAAGTTTATTTTGCCGATGTATTTCATTGTGCTTTTTATAGCCTTATGCCTTAGCAACTTCTTAACAGTTAACACGTTTCCGTTTGTGTAGTAGGCAATCTGGGTTCCTCCCCAATGCCTAAAGCCTCTAAGTTCAACGGCTAATAGTCGAGGGTTCTTTTGGGTTTCAGCAAGTCGTTTTTTAAGTACTCGGAAAGCATTGGCAACACTCTCGTAGGTTGTCGGAAAGATTCTTTCATGTACTTTAGGTAGAGCACTTAACATTGACAGTAGCTTGTTTGAGACTTCCATTGATCCGGTGTTTGGTTTTTTACTGGATAATTAATCTTGATTATGTTTTGCTTTTCATCAATGTCTATCCAGCGTATTCTCAGGGCTTCTGTAGGGTCAACGAAGGTTTCTTTTAGGGTTTGTAAGTAAGCAGCCATACGTCTTGATTTTGCTGCATTAATCAATGCGTCTAGTTCTGATTCATCAGGGATATAAGGGTCAATTTCTTCTTGAATGTACTTAGGCATATCCCATTTAGTTTTTAGCATTGACATTAAAGCGTTGTAGGCATAGCAGTATAGCATTTTTGTTCCGTTTTTTAGCTTCTTAGTTTCGCCGTTGCGGTCTATGAATGTCATTCTGGCAATGGTTGTTTTTACGTTTTCAGGGTCATGGAGATTTGCTCCAAGTCGGGCTAATTGTTTAATTTGTTTAGGGTATAATGTTAATTCAGTATAGGCTTCTTTTTCTAAATAGCTGTAGAACTGCGCTAATAATCCTTTTACGTCAGCAGATAGGTTTGCATCTCCCGCACAAGTCTTGATTTCTTGTGCAGTATCCAAATTTTTCACTTTTAGAGCGCTTATTTGGTTGGTGATATCTATATTGTCATTGCCTTTTAAGCTAGTTGGAAACGTATAGCGATGCATACATTGCCGGCAAATATAACGCTGTTTAATTTCACCATTTGACAAGGTACGGGTTCCATCTTTGAAGGCCTCGAAGCTGCCGCATTCAGGACAAATATAAACGGCTTTAGCTTCCATCAAAGCTGCTCTCCTGGGTTTGGCGCCTTAAAACCATAACATTTCATTCGTAAAAGGCTAGTTTTATTTAATTTGTTGAAAAATAAAGGACATTCAGGTTTTTGGAAATTCTGACATTCAATAAAGCAGAAACGCTCTTTATAGACTTCAGTGTTAATTTCTGTCCGACTTGTCCGACTTGTCTGGGTGTTTTCTAAAAATGTTAGTTGATGTTGTGATGATTTATTTTCTAACACTTTTGAAAAGTGGTCGGACAACTCAGACAACTCGGACACTTTTAGAAATCTCCATGCTGGAACTCTTAGTGAGTCTTTAGAATCAGGGTCTTTTTTCGCCTTTGTATGTTCTGCGCCTGGTGCATAATTTTTTATTGCTTTAGTTAGTTCGCCTTTGGATCGTCTTGTTAGTTTGTTTACTATACAATAGGATATGTATATTCTAAAAAGACCGTCTTTTTTTACTAACTAAGGACTTTTTTATTTTTTTAACCATCTAGTGCAAAGTGAACAAACACCGAAACCCTTTACATTGGAGTGAATGCAGTCCTCACCACCAAAATAGCATCCCTCCTTTTCCTCAGGGCGGTACTACACAATTGAAATAAAAAATGTCTTAACGTTTACTTTCCATTTGGTGTCTTTAAGGTAGTTGTATTTGTCTGGAAACTAAGTAAATAAACAACAATGTTGAACTGAAGATAATTAAGTTTGTATCAGACGCGTACGCATTTTTCTGGTTCACTATTATTGTGGCTTATTCCAGAAGGGTTCAATGTCTTCAAATGCTTTCTGCTTTTTCCAATTACAACTAGATACGTTTTTACTTCGGTGTATCCCTCGAAGAGAGCAATAACGACAGAAATAAAATTGATCACATTCTGAGCAAAACATATGCGAGGGCGTTTTTAAATCGCTCATTGCAAAAATTGCTGGGTGACTAAAAACTTGTTCTGGGCTCTGATTTAAAAGGTTTCCAAAAACCAATTCCTCTGTACCATAAGTTGCACAAGGGCGAACATTACCCCACGGATCCATAGTAAAACTTCTATAACCAGCCCCACATCCAGCTTCTCCTTCGATATCGCTTTTGTTTTCTTCTGAAAGCTCAGTCAAAAAGCCTCCATAGGTTTTGAACAATCGTTTTTCAATTTTTTCTACTTCTTTCGCGTCCATTCTCCAGTTGTTAGAATATCCTTCTTTTGCTCGCCCAAAAGGTAAAACAGGGGTATAGCTAAAAGCTACTGCGCCTAATTTCTTGGCTAACAACAACGTATTTTCAATTTCAGAAAAGTTGTCATCATCAACAACCATTGAGACCCGAATGCGTACTCCTAAATCAGCAAGCCGTTTTATGTTAGAAACAGTTTTTTTGAATGCTCCCACAATACCTCTTCTTGCATCATGAACTTCAGGAGTTGAAGCATCCAAACTAACACTGAGTATAACTTTGTGTTTTGCCTCAATAAATTTGTCATCAAATTTTTCAGATAACAGTGTCCCATTAGTAAGCAAACCAGTTAAAAAAAATTTGTTTAAACACAAATCAATTATTTCCTCAAACCCCTCATTAAGTAGCGGTTCCCCCCCAGTTAGCTCCACAGATCGAAGACCCAAAGTCCAAAGTTTCTCTAGTAGACCAAGAAGTATTTCAACGGGCATATGCCCTTGTTTATCAAATTCACTTTCCCTGTAACAATAGCTACACATTAAATTGCACGCTTCAGTAAGCTCAATTACCATATGTGGAGGATAGAAAGCAGTTCTTGAACCTGTGACTCTAAATTGAGAAGACACTGGATTTCTTGATAAACCAAGCCACCCAGATTCTATTGCATAAGAAACAAAACTAAGTATTTCGAAAGATTCTAAATCATTCAACTGAAGCATAGAGAGAATTTCTTTAAATTTGTACTTACCACTGCAATACTTTGCAAACTCAGTACTAGTAAAACATAAATTATTAGGAACGCCATTAAAAAATAAAGTTCCACTTTTTGGATTTAAATGAAGTGTAGTTCCCTCTGTTAAAAAAGGGAAATATTCCAAACTATTGGAATTCACCCTAAACCCAACTATCACTATATTATGAACTGCCGACTTGAATATGCAAATCGTACGTAAGCATCTTACTTTAACCTAAAGCGTTGGAGGGTGTCGTCCAGATAAACCTAGATCACGGGGTTTTCTTGGAAAAGGTAAAATTGTTTTTTTAGGAGCTCCTATACTAATTATATTAGTAACAGCCGCTGCAGCCGAAGCAGCATTCGCTTCACCACACAACACACATAAAGTACAAACAGCACAAACTTTACATTCGTCTCCAGCTAATGGTCCAACTGGGCGTAAAGTTTTGTCTAGTATGTCACGTGTTTTTTTGGGGATGTTCAGTTCAAAACCTTTACTTTCAAGGGCTACAAGACCTCTTTTACCAACGTCTTTACGAAATTCGGTGTCTGTTAGTGCCATAGCAAATAGTCGATCAAATTCTTTTGGACTTAAAAATTTTGGTTCAGACAAAAATATACCTCCAAAGTGCGCATTTAGGTATTCGTATGAGAAAATATAAAGTTTCCTTTAACAAGAGAATCCAAGTCAACTAACCAAAGAATTGATTTTGCTCGCCATTGATGATATTAGAATTAGAAAGCCGTATTAGAGGGTGATCTGAAACTAAGCACTGCTTCTTTACACAACCTTTCGCAATTTCTCTTTGTCTTCTTTTAATTCTAGGATATGAATTCTTCTGTGGCAAACGGGGCACAACATCACTGTATTTTTCAACTGAATGTCACCCGTTTTGTGTTGCGTGGTGTGGTGTTGTGTGGTGTGGTAGGTGATTGTATGTGTATGTGTATATGAGAAGAGGAGTTAGAATTTAGTAAGCAGAGAGAGAAAGACTAAAATTTAATTCAAACAATTCGGCGCCCGCGTTGAATAGTTAGTATAGGTTTGTTGATTTTACAAGAAAAAAATATTATTATGTACAATGTTTATTATCATATGAGGACAAGTAATGCCTATTTCTTTAAACATCACAAGGGTTGGTTCAGCAGAGGTAGTTAGCAAAAATGGCGATGAATTATGGGTTCGTATTCGGCTAAGTAACACTCCAAATGTGAATTGGCTCCAGTTTTTTAGAAACCCTATCAGCTCTAAACATGACAAAACACATCCATCAAACGCTCGTTTTGCGTCAGATAATACGCTTGATTTTGAGTCAACAATGAGTGGACTTAAAAATGACATCAAGGTAATGGATAAATACTTGGAGCAAGCTAACGCTGCCTGTATCGACCAGAAAACCAAGGAACTTGCGGATATAAAACGAAAGGAAGAGTTGGAATCGGAGAAGAAAGAAGAACTTAGGAAAATAAACGAATCTATCAAAGACATATAACATCTTATTTGTCGTTGTGTGATTTTCCATTAATTTCTACTCGATTGTTCTAAAGTAGCCTGCTTAGTTGTAGTTTTTTAATATAGTCCAAGGTTGAAATATTCCTTTTAAGGCTTAGAATAATTTTTTTTGAGGAGAAAGGAGAGCTTCTCACAAGGAATGGGAAAATCCCCTTAACTGAATTAAATCCTTTATTTACTTAGAAGTGTCAGTTTGCTGTTCTACTTATTAGACGAAAACGGCGAATAGTTTGGACTTATGGGAAAAAGTAGCTGATATTTTGAACGCTTGGGTTTTGATATTTGGAAGTCTTGGAATCCAAGAGTCTTAAGTGTAGATTCCGAGAAAAAATAAACCTAATTATACTCTTATTTTCCGTCCAGAGAGTGAAATCATAAGCGACGTTAGCCCAATTAACACCGAAATTACACCTGTTTAGTGCGCGCTTTAATTTGCTATCTATCCTTTCAGAAGCGCACGCTGAAAAAGAAAAAGGGATTGGGTGCGGGTGATGTAGGAGGGTGACAGGGATAAAGTACTTTTGCCCCATAGCTAGCTCAACAAAGACTCGGTAAACATTTAAGACACAATGAGCTAAACTGTTGATTCGAAGTGCCGGGATGGCAGAGTGGTTAACGCGCGGGCCTTGAGAGCCCGTGGACCTTCCGGTCCGCATGGGTTCGAATCCCATTCCCGGCGCTCTTCGAAAATTCCTTTAAACTTCGAGATAGCTGAGCATTTTTTCGACATCGCTTGTTGGAGGCATGCATGTTTGGGCTATACAAACATAAGCTGTTGTTTTTCCATCGATTTTCTCATATCTCATTTCTGGAATTTGCGAAATTGTTGATTCGGGGTTTACAACCTTTACGGTTAGGTTAGGCAAATAATGTTTTCGTATGGCATTCAGCATTTCAATCGTGTCTTGATTTGATGGTTTCCCAACCAAAACAATGTTAAAACTCGGGCCAAGATCAAAGTCCAATCCTGAAAGCATGAAAGTGTGCCCTAGAGGACTATTTTTTGTTTCTTCAGAGAAGGTCTCCAAAGTTTTTCTTCCATAATCAGCAAAGGATAGTTCTCCGCTCAAAATGGACAACCGCAGAAGGTTCAGTGCCGCAACTGCATTTCCTGAAGGCACTGCTCCATCATAAGTTTGTTTTATTCTTGGCACAGCTGGATCTGAACCCTTTTTGCTAAAGAAGAAACCTAGTGAGTCTTCATCCCAAAACTCAGCAACCATTTTCTTAGTCAAATCCACACTTGCAAAAAGAAACTTTTCATTAAAACTTGTTTCATACAATTCAATCAAACCGAAAACAAAATAGGCATAGTCATCTAGAAAACCGTCAACTGCTTTTTCACCTTTTGCAAAACGATGATACAACATACCTTCGTCTGTTAACATTTCTTTCAGAATAAAGTCAGCTGTTTTTTCCGATGCCTGAAGATACTTTGGCTCTCCTAAAACTTGACTTGCCCGTGCTAACGCTGCAATCATTAGTCCATTCCAGTCAACAAGCACCTTATAGTCTATAGCTGGGTGAACACGTTTCTTTCTCGCATTAAACAAATTACTTGTAATTCTTTCGAGGATCCCGATAAGCTCATCAATAGCTAAGTTGGATTCTGCCGCTAATTGGTCTAAAGGCTTTGAGAAGTGGAGAATATTCTTACCATTCCTGCCTTTTGGCGGTTCATAATAGTTGCCTTCTTTCTTGACATCGAAAAAATTAATAGCAAAATCTGTGTTTGGCAAAGGTACAGCTCGTTTAATTTCATCTTGGGTCCAAAGATAGAATTTGCCTTCTACGCCTTCACTATCCGCATCTTGCGCTGAATAGAAACCTCCTTCTGGTGCAGCCAAATCTCTTAACACATAATCTAAGGTTTCTTTAGCGGTTATTTTAAATTTGGCCTGACCAGATGCTTGATAGGCTTCTATGTAAGCCAAGGTCAATAAAGCTTGATCGTAGAGCATTTTTTCGAAATGTGGAACTAACCACTGTGCATCGGTTGAGTAACGATGAAAGCCAAATCCGATTTGGTCGAAGATTCCACCTAGTCGCATTTCCCGAAGTGTCTTTTCCACCATACTCCACGCTGTTTTTTCTTTTGTTCTTTTGTGGTATCTTAATAAGAAAAGCAGGTTGTGGGGCGAAGGAAATTTGGGTGCCCGTCCAAATCCACCGTTTTCTTGGTCAAACCGCAAGAATAACTGTTCGTAAGCGTTGTCAAGGTCAGCTTTGCCCAGTGCATTTCCAATATTTTCTCCCTTGGAAGGTTCTATTTGTTGTTTAAGCTCTTTGCCGATGTTTTCCATTTCTAATTGTCTGGTTTTCCAGATTTGACTTATTTGAGGTATAAGACTCAGCATTCCAACCACTCCGTAACGGTTTTCTTTTGGAATGTAACTGCCGACGAAAAACGGGTTCTTATCGGGAGTCATTATAACGTTTAAAGGCCAACCACAGTTTCTTCCCATTGATTGACAAACCGCCATATACGCAGCGTCAAGATCAGGACGTTCTTCTCGATCAACTTTTATGCACACAAAAGCTTGGTTCATAAGTTGTGCCACGCCTTCATCTTCGAAGGATTCTTTTTCCATAACATGGCACCAGTGACAAGTTGAATATCCTATAGAGACAAAAACGGGTTTATTTTCAGATTTTGCTTTTTCAAAAGCATCATTTCCCCAAGGATACCATTCAACGGGGTTATATGCATGTTGAAGCAGGTAGGGACTTTTTTGGCTTATCAACTTATTTGGCTTTCTTTCTTGCCCAGAATTGGTTTGCATAGAAACGCTCTCTTCCATAACAATTGTTACGTCTACCACTTATTCGTTACGAAGAAAAAAGATTAGAAGTAGTATGTAGCAGTTGCATTTACAGCATTACTGTCTTGCCCGTCTAGGTTTCCTATTACGAGTAGGACATCGCCTGGAAGTATCGGAAATGCCGCGGTGCCATTTGCTCCTAAAGTCTGATTGTAGTCAAAGTTATAATTCCCAAAAGTGTACATTACTTGTGCAAAAGTTGAAGTTGAGTTAGCCGTTGCTTCGACAACAACTACTCCAGCATAATCCACGGGGTTGTTATACAGTATTGTTGTGGTATTAGCTTCTTGAATAAATGGACCTTCATACATAATTCCCGATGAACGCATTTGAACTATCTGGAGCAAACTGGAGTATGCCTCGCTAACGCTTGTGTAACTAGCATTTGCGTCATCTAATTGTTGATTTAGATTAGCTAATTGTTGATTTAGATATGCGATTTGTTCAACATAGGTGGAAGTGGCATTTGGCACTTGCGACAATTGAAGTTGCAAAGCTGAAATGTTATCATTCAATGACGCGATTGTAGAGTCTTTGTCTGAAAGTTGAGCTTGATTGCTTAAATAAACTGCAGAAACTCCGACTAAGCTGACGGCTAAAATAATACAAATTACTATTACTGCGAGGAATTTTATGCTTCTTTTTTTCTGAACTGGTGTTTCTTGACTCATAGGTTTCATCTGCTTTGTGCATGCATAGCTATGAATCTGTATAAATAATTTTTTCCATATTGCACCCAATCAGATTCCTAGAAGAGGGGACAAATCCTGAGTTAATATTTTATGCTCAGGTAAAACAGCGCCAATAACCCTACCATCTCAAAGACATCAGGTAAGAACGCAAAAGGTCCTAAGCCGAATAAGAAGAATCCGATGCCTCCGATAATCAGGGGACTCCATGTAATGTCTTTAATAAGAAAGAACGATGCGAAAAGCAATAGACCAATTGTGAAAGGAGATTTGGTTTTAAGGTACAGACTCACATAATTAGCGATTAGAATTATTGTAAGTACAATGTTTATGGTGGAAAACACGGTATGAGCCATATAGTATAATTCAATGTCGGCTGGGTTAGGCATATACTGCCTAGGCGTAAAAGGAAAGTTTGGTTCTCTGCGTTGACTGTTTTGATAAGTCGTTATTATTATTGCTGCCGCAGCAGTTAGAATTATCAAAACGGTAATTAATACCCATAGTGTTCGATTTCTGTTCATTTATTTGTCCTCTTGCTTAATCTCCTTTTTCTACTTTTTCCCGATTTTCTTCACAATCTCCTCAAACAAAATGTAGTTGTCTTCCATTACTTGAGATAGAAAATATGTTGCCCCATACCTATCTCCAACAGAAGTTATGATTTTGTTCTTTTCCAAAACTACAAGATGATGACGCATCGTTTTATAATCCATTTTTAACAAAGTGGCTAACTGATTCGCGTTTTGAGGAGTCTCTTTTAGAGCTTCAAGTATTTTCGCACGTGTCGGTCCACCTCTGGTGCCAGCAATAAGCCAGCCCAACAGATATTTTAGTGAACGTGCATTTGAAGACACTTTTGGAATTCTCCGCAGGATTCTTTTTCAAAGTTAATCGGAATTTAGTAATAAAGGTGTGCTTTAGAAAACAAAAATACAATGAGTTTAGGTTAATATTTGGACACAATTTGGGTGCAATCCTGAAAAATCGTTTAATAATCTGCCACAAATCGTTTTTTGAACTTGGAGGTGAAAAAAAGTTATGAACTCAAAAACAAAAGGTTTGTTCGTGCTTTCTATGATAATTATAGCTGCAGTTGCAGTCGCCCTAATTTATTCTATGCAATCAACAGTCAAAGCTGATTCAACAAATTCAGTTGCATCTGATGCAGAATCCACAACAACACCACTATCTGTAACCACAAGTGACACAGGAATAAACAATTTCAGCAGTGAATTAATCGCATTTGGTATGCCCTGTCTGTTTAAAAAATGGATTTTGGACTTTTTTCTATCGGTATTTTTATAAGATCAGCGCTTGCAGTAAAGTGACATGCAGGCTGAATTTGGAGTAATAGGTGGAACAGGTCTATATGACCCCAATCTTCTCAAAAACGTAAAAGAAATAACAGTTGAAACGCCGTATGGTAAACCTTCTGATTCTATAACCATAGGTGAACTAGCTGGGAAAACTGTAGCGTTTTTGCCTAGACATGGAAAAAAACACACCATCCGACCAACTGACATCAATGTTCATGCAAACATTTTTGCACTTAAAAAGCTCGGTGTAAAACGCATTTTAGCACCTTCAACTGTTGGCTCTTTGCGAGAAGAATATCATCCAGGTGAAATCGCATTCATCGATCAATTCATTGACCGAACTACAAAACGAGAACAATCCTTTTACACCAAAGACAAAGTGTGCCACATATCCGTAGCAGAACCAATGTGTCCTGAATTAAGAAAAAACCTAATCGATGTTGCCAAAGATTTAGATATAAAAATGCATCAAACAGGCACCTACGTATGCATTGAAGGTCCACGCTTTTCAACAAAAGCTGAATCCAAAATGTACCGTCAATGGGGAGCAGATGTGGTTGGCATGACTTTGGTTCCTGAATGTGTTTTAGCCAGAGAAGCCGAAATCTGCTATGCGAACATTTCAACAATAACAGATTATGACGTTTGGAAAGACCACGTCGTAAGTGTTGACGATATATTGGCAACCATGAAAAGCAATATTGAAAATGTTAAACGCTTGGTTGCTCAAACTATAGAAAAAATGCCGCCAGAATGTGACTGCACCTGCAATCAAGCATTGAAAGGCGCTTTCGTCTAGAAGGAGAAGAAGCAAATGAATAAAACTCAAAAAGTAGATTTGAAAAGTAAAATTCGAAGGATCCCTGAATTTAAAGGTGTAGTGTTCTGGGACATAACTCCTCTTCTAAAGGATGCTGTTTGTTTCCGGGAAACAATCATACAATTAGCCGACCATTATAGAGAAAGAAAAATCGACGTTATAGTTTCTAACGAAGCTAGAGGATTCATCATAGGGGCTGCATTAGCTTACAAACTAGGAGTAGGGTTTGTTCCCATTCGCAAAAAGGGCAAGTTACCCTATAAGTGCGTAGATCTTGACTACAAAAAAGAATATGAATGTGACACTATTGAAATCCACCAAGACGCAGTTAAAAAGGGACAGAACGTACTTATTATCGACGATTTGCTCGCTACAGGCGGAACAGTAAACGCCAACATTGAACTCATTGAAAAACTGGGCGGAAAAATCATCGGCTTGGGCTTCATTATTGAACTCGGCTATCTTGAAGGAAGAAAAGCAATCGGAAAAAAATATGACATCTACTCTTTGTTTAATCTGAAAACGACAGATGGCTAAAAAAATAATTTGAAAATCCTTTTTTCCCGAAGGCAAAATTTTTGTTCCATGCTATCGGGGAAAAAACCAGTTTATTTGCCAATTTCCAGTATTTCTCAATTGTAGATAAAACCGATGGAATTTGTTAGTTTGTTGTAGTACCGTGACAGCAACTTAGCTTTAATAGGCATTACAACCTTCATTTAATGTGTAAGTCAACATCTGAGGTTGATTATTTTGGAGAATACATTTGTTAACGTAGAAAAACCACTCAGAGATAAATTTAATGATGTTTTTGAGAAACCTAAACGCAGCGCTTTTGTTTTTATTACTGCAGAATCTGAGTCTACTAACCTTGTTCTAGAAGACTTGAAGAAAATTGATGCAGTTGCGGAAGTGTATTTAGCTAGAGGTGAATATGATCTTGTGGCTAAAATTAAAGGTGAATCTCTTGCCTTCCTTACGGAGAACGTACTAAAAAGGATAAAGAATCTCAGCAGCATCAAATCCACGTTAACTCTAACATTAATCTAAACTTGGACCAAGCTACTCTGACAGCCACAAGAGTTCCCTAGAGCTGCCAAATAATCACTGAAGCTCAATTCGGCTTTGCCAGTTTTGTATTCAAAAGTCTTGAATTTTTCGTGCAGGTTCCTCATTACTCTGATTTCAAGCAAAACCGACGATTCGCCAAATATGGATTCGATTGCTCTAGTTAGCGATTCTATGTTAAGGAATATGGCTTCTTTACTTAATCCGAATTGTTTTTCCAAAATGAAGTAGAATGCAGGTTTGACATCTCTACCTAAACTTGAAAGGGTCTCATCGACTGCTTGAGATACAATTGCTTTGAAATTAAACGAGTATTCTTGGTTTGCTTCAATTATTGGTATGTTTAGTTCGGTTAATAATACGCTCATTTTGAGTTGACCTGTTTTATTGTTCTGCTTGAATACACATGTATCTTATGTGTTAATATATCGTTTATTTGTAATTTGGGAATATTTCGAAAATCGATATATACAAAAAAGATTCATTCGAACCCAAAAAACCTATACCTTTAAGATCACCGTTAAATTTGATCATGCTGCCAAAACTCATATTCCCAACAAACAGTTTATAAAATCCAACTTAGTTAGATTATAATGGAGTGAAATTTTTGCCAAGATTTTTAGTAAATTCTGCAATTCTACATTCAGATAAAGACCCTAAAGCGTGTGCTGAAGGAGCGGCCAAAATGCTTTCCAGGGGAAAAATAAAAGATATTGAAGCTATATCTTGTTATTGCTGCACTGATGAACCCAGAGTTGCTTTTCTAATAGAAGGTCCAAATAAAAACGCAGTTTTAGAAACCGTGCAACAACAACTCAATATCCCCGTTGCTTCAATAATGGAAGTCCAAGAAACAAAGTAGCTTTAACTTTCAACAATATCCTTCAATGCCTTGGAATAAACAGCAAAGTCACCGTCAGAAAACAACACAAAGGTTACTTTCTCAATTTTATCTTCCTTTTCCAAAAATTTTTTTACTGAACCAACAGCAACCCGACTAGCTTCTTCAACAGGGTAACCATATGCCCCTGTACTAATAGAAGGAAATGCAACAGTTTTTATCCCATTTTGAACCGCTAGTTTAAGTGAATTCCGATAAGCTTGCTTTAAGAGTTCGGCTTCTCCATGAAAACCACCCAACCAAACAGGTCCAACTGTATGAATAACATATTTGGTCTTCAAATTTCCTCCAGAAGTTAGGACAGCTTTACCTGTTGGCAACCCATCAGGCCACTGAGTTACCCTTATTAGTTTGCACTCTTCAAGAATTTTTGGTCCCCCTTTTCTATGTATGGCGCCGTCAACACCGCCGCCCCCCAGAAGAGTTGAATTTGCCGCATTCACAATAGCATCCGCGTCTACTTCTGTAATGTCGCCTCTAATCAGTTGAATATTAGCATTTCCAACTTTGAATTCCATGACCTATCTCTATCGTAAATTCCTATTTAACCATACAACAAAGACCATAGTGACGAGGCCATAAAGTATAATCCGAATCCGACAAAGACGGCAACGCAGAAAAACGTAATAATAGAATGGGTGCGTTTTGTCCAAAACCGTTGAGACTTAAAAATCAGAAATGCCACAACTGTATACCATGCAAAATCGGTGAGCCAATGCACACCTGCAAAAACTGAAAAACCTGCTAGCCCAAATAGTTTTGCGTTTAGAATAAGAGTAGTTCCAATTGTTAGCCACCAAAGGATAAAGCCAGCATTTGCTGCAGTTGTGTATGCTCCTGCAAGTATTGATTCGCGTTTTAGACTAATGTTTGGTTGTTCTTGTTTGTTTCTGTTCTTGAATGCTTGGATGCCCATGAGAACCATTACTAAACCCCCTACCAATCCAACTGTTATCTGAATTAAACTCGGGATATTAATGCGGCTTAGTATGAAGAATATCAGAAACATCAACGGGAACTCAACAATTCCATGTCCTATTGAGATTAAAATGCCTGCACTTCTGCTTTTGGCGGCTTTTTTAATTGTTACGGCAAACAGTGGACCAGGCATAAGCACCCCGGACAACGAAATAAGTAAAACTGAAAACAAAAACAGGTAGAAATCAGTAATAAACTCCATAAGCCTTACTCACATTTTTTCCCTTTTAGAAGCATGTTTTGCATCTCGACTATCTGGGAACTGTCCTTTGCCTTAACATAATTGTCAAGTAACATGGCGTTAAGTTCAAGAAAAGTGTGACCCCAAGAAAAAATCGACAATATGTCCTCTGCTTCTTTTTTAAATCCCGCAATATACAACGCAGCTGCAATAGCTTCAGCAGTAGTTAACTTGGTTAACTTACCATAATTAACCGGGTTTCCAGCAATAAGAATTGGCAAGCAGCGGCTGGTTCCTCTAACATGTTCGCCCATCACTTTCTGAGCGTGCTCCCAGCTGCAATCCAACGCAGCTAACCCAAACTGCTCCAATCGTTCTTTATCAGCGGGCGAAAATGCTATTTCTCCAAAAGGGTTTAAAACTATTACTCGTTTGGGCAGATACCTTGTTCTTGTCACGATTCTGGCGAATCCTCTTCGTTTCAGTCTTAGGGCGGTGTTCTTTTTTGGATCATCTTGCGCTGCATGATAAATCGTAATCTTCACGGGCAAAACTGCTTTTTCTTTTGCATCATTTTCCAAGTGGCTTACGCACCTTTAAATGACTCATTGGATCATCCAAAACCTTTGGAAGCCAATCAAGTAAATCGGTTGCTACCATATGATGACCGATCTCATTTTCCACAAAATCTCCAGTTGCGCCATTTACAAAAGCGCCAGCAACGGCAGCCTCGAAAGGTTCTACATTCTGAGCTAACAAACCACCTACAATACCACTAAGTGCGTCGCCTGTGCCGCCCACTGTCATGCCTGGATTGCCTGTGAAATTTAGTTTCGACCGTTCACCGTTCGATACAATATCAACTTTGCCTTTAACTATAATCACTGCGTTAAGTTGTTTAGCTGTTTTCTGAATTTCCAAAACCTTTTCTTCGGTGTTTTCAGGTAATTCTTTTCCAGTTAATATCGCGTATTCTCTCGCATGAGGGGTCAAAACAACAGGTGATTTTAACGCTCTTTTGAATTTTGCAAACGCTTTTAAACCGTCAGCATCTAAAAGCAACGGTTTCTTTGTCTTTTCAACCTCGTCAACACAGGCTTTGATGAATTTGATTGTTTCCGGGTTCAAACCTAAGCCTGGTCCCACAACTACAGCATCAACCATGGCTATGTAGGGTTTGAGTGTATCTAAGTTACATGAATTAAGATGATCACCATCGAGTTTTATAGTTATCAAATCAGGCGACATCGATGAAATTGCTATCGCTGTCCTTTCAGGAGCCGCAAGGTATACTGTGTCTGTCCCTGTTCGCAACGCAGCTAACGAAACCAAAGTGGGTGCTCCGGAGAAAACTTCATTGCCCCCGATAACTAGTAATCTGCCAAAATCGCCCTTGTGCGCAGTTAAGCCTCGAGGTTTTTTTGCAGTTAAAACATCTCCTGGACCAATAAATCGTTCAATTTCATTTGGTAAACCTATATCTGCAACAACGAGTTCGCCGACATAGTTTTTGGCTTTATCCAAACCTACTTTTGCCTTGTGAAATGTTATAGTGAGATCTGCCTTAACAGCTGTTCCCAGCACGTTGCCGGTATCTGAATCAACGCCCGTAGGAACATCAACAGCAATCTTGAACGCATTTGAGTTGTTAATGACATCAACACTTTGGAGGATAGGTGATTTGAGTTTTCCTTTAGCCCCTGTTCCCAATAGTGCATCAATAACTATGTCCGAATCAACTATTGGTATTAGCGAACTATCAGTTACCTCAAACATAGTCATTTTGTCCTCTAATGCCTGAAGAATAACCCAGTTAGAAAAAGCCGCGTTGTGACTAATGTCGCGAGATTTGCCAACCAAAACAACTATCACTTCAAAACCTGCATTTAGAAGGTGTCTTGCTGCAACAAATCCGTCTCCACCGTTTCCGCCTAAACCACAAAATATGGTTACTTTCTTCTTCTTTTTAAACCGTTCAATAATCTCTTGGGCTACGCTGCGGCCAGCGTTCTCCATTAGTTGGATAAGGTTTAGGCCAAAATATTGTGCGTTAATTTCTAATGCTTGCATCTCATGGCTCGTAATGTTTGAGGTTTTATTTTTTGTTTGCGTGCAGGCACACCTTGAGTAATACTGTAGCTGGTTTAAAGATAAGCATATCCCATGGCCGTATACAAAAGCATCACCCAAACACACTAAAAAGAACTTCAACCAATCGGCTGTTCTCTAAAAAAGACCGTTAAGCGTCGAACCTTAAATAATCATGAAAACAAAAACAAAAAAGATTTCACATACTAACCTGGACAACCCCCCGAATCTAAAAATAACTTATGATACAATTAAAAAATCAAAAAATCGGCCATTTCTGATTTTTTTATGCCTTTGTTGAAGCTAACTTGATCTTTTTGTCCATTCAACTGACCAAAGTTTACTTATAAAAAAGGAAAGAGCCAAAGATTGGGATATGAATAATATTTCTATCTTTTAGCAGATGCTGTTGTGTTAATATTTTAACATAAAATGCTGCAGATTTAGTTATTGTCATCTTTAACAAGATGAATTTTGCAGTTGGTGGACGTACTTTCTAATTTTCGAACTGAACAAAGACCATAAATAATTTCGAAATAGATTCGAACGTACATTTTTAATACTTTACAGTTAAAAAAAGGCTTGCAAAGCAACTAAAATTGTAAATAAAATATCTATTTCCATGGTTCACAGCGGTTTTATTACTCTTCGAAGTACGAAATAAGATTGCAAATGTTTATTCCTTAGCACATACTATAGTAATTTGATTTTAGCAGACTTTTTGGAAATGGTGAATTGCATGAATGAAAAATATGTTATTAAAGAATCAGATGCCCTGTTGATAACCGATATCCAAAACGATTTCCTGCCAGGCGGAGCTTTGCCCGTTCCAAATGGCAACCTAATCATTCCAGTAATAAATCAATATATCAAGAGATTTGAAGCCGAAAAAGGACATGTCTTTGCATCCAGAGATTGGCATCCCATCAATCACATGTCTTTCAAGAAGCAGGGAGGTATATGGCCTCCTCACTGTATTCAACAAACTGAAGGTGCAAATTTTAGTCCTTTATTGAAGCTTCCAATGGGCACTATCGTCATTTCAAAAGCTATTGATCCCAAGAAGGAAGCTTACTCAGCTTTTGATGGTACAAACCTCGCCGATGAATTAAGCTTGCTGGGTATTAGGAGGTTTTTTGTTGGAGGCGTAGCGACAGACTATTGTGTTGTGAATACCGTTATTGATGCCTGCAAGCTTGGTTATGAAACTATCGTTCTCATGGATGCAACCCTGGGAATCAATGTTAATTCTGGCGATGTTGACAACGCCTTTGAAACTATGAAACAAAGTGGCGCCAAGCAAGTCACTACCGATGATTTTGCTGATATGGAAGATATTTTTCCTGTTGAAAAATCAAGAGTCGACGTCTTAGCGGAGAAACCTGCATTCAGGGCAATTGTTAAGAAAAAAGCGCGGATGCGTCCTAGAGGGTCTGCAAAGAAGTTGCCTACGGAAAAGTAAGTTGATTCGATCGAAACACAACGAACAATATATATTCATCCATGTTAAAAATAAGAACCTACCAAAAAACATTTTTTAAATTAACTGAACATGCGCGTAGACTATTTTTTTTAATTATTAACGCTAATGCATGATCAATTACTTTAGGAAAACCTTTCTTTTTGTTATCTGTCTGTTTAATTAGCGTTTTTTATCTTCATAGCGAGCTATCTTTTTTGTTTGATTATACATCTATTTCTTGCATCTGCGAAATCATTACGAACGAATATTTTTTACACTAAATAGTTAAAATAGCTGAAAGCTTGAATTAGAATTAGAAACAAAGTTCTAAAAAAGAGTATGGTAACCAACTTTTTACAAGCAGCATTAACGAAGTTAGAAATATTTAGTCATTAAATTAGGGAATTATGACTTGATAACATATTTTGTGGTTATCTCTCACCCAAAACCTGTATTATCAGAGTTCTTTCTCTTGGGTAAACATCAGTTTCAACAAAAAGAAGAGACTGCCAAGTTCCCAACTCAACATTGCCATTAATTATGGGAAGAGTTTTATCGGGAGGCAGAAGCATCGAGCGCAAATGTGAATGTGCATTAGATGGATGTCGATAGTTTACGTGTTCTGGTACCATCTTTTCTAGGAAAACTTTGATGTCATCGAGTAAGGCAGAGTCATTTTCTGTTAGAACAAGTATACCTGTTGCGTGAGGGGTAAACACATGAGCTAATCCATTTTTTACACCTGTTTTTGCAACTTCTTCTTGAACCTGCTCTGTGATATCAACAAAATCTATTTCCCCTTTTGTTCTGAAATGATGAGTCTTATTTACAATGACGAAGTCTGACATTCTAATCCTCAAGACTTGTACTCATGATTTGCTGAAAAATCTTTCGAGATACCAAGTAAAACTATGTTTGGGCGATGCTTTTGTATACAGAATTTGTCCATCTCCCTTAAAGACTGACAGGTTCTTCAAGTTTTCCAAATTTACTTACCTGTTGAAACCTAATTTGACATCTAATCTTTTTGTCCAAATTAAAGAATTCTTGTGGAATTTCAACTTTAATTTAAACCATCTCTCAGAGTGATGCTGCTTTTCCGGTTAAGTTTTAATTTGACAAAAACGGAACAAAATTAATGAAAAGGGGAATGCTATAATGTTTTGGAATTCTGAAAATTTTTCTTCTTTCAGATAGAGTGCATCTAAAAAGCCATTACTATTTCTTAAGGTCCATTTGAGCCATACTAAGAAAAAAAATGTTACAATATTTTACCTAAAAACACCACATTAAAAACTAAAAAAACAAAAGCCTTCTAGCATAATACAACAATCAATCATGCGCCATTAAACAAAGAAAGCCTGTGAATGAATAAAAGGCCATCACTAACCCGGAAGCAAAATTCTACAAAATGATAAAACAATAAAATCTTTGCCAATGCAGTTTAAAATATAGTGTCACAAACTAAACACAGTGTCAGAGAAAAATATTCTCGGATCTAGGCAATTTAGATCCAAGCTTTTGTTTCTCTGAAGAAGTCTATTCTATAAAAAATCAAAAAATAAACGACTAACCGTTGCACCCCATTTTAAAAAATAACTGCTTCAGAACCTTATTTTAGCTTAAAACATAATGTCCATGTCGGATTCGCTACGAATATTCGAGGTTAAAAAAAGGCGCTAGTTTCAATCATGGAAACCTAAAATACAAACTTCAATTTATGCCTTAAATTATAAATAAAGCTCAATTTAGGCTTTTTTGTTAATGCCCTTAACCTTTGGCATGGGGATAATCGGAGCCTCATATAAGTACTGTCGAAAATCTCCATTCCAAGCAAAAACGTGATTTTTCGATCTTCCTTCGAGAGGTTAAAGCTGTTTTTAAGAAAAATCAGATTTTTGCGTTTTAGGCAATCGCAAATCAAACATTTTTTGTGAAATGTCTGTCTTTGATTGCTTTGTTGTCATTCGTTTGTTTAAGGCGGTTTTGCTAGGAGCACTTTAGTTCATAGTAGCTTCTGATTACTCAGGAGTTATTTTACGAGCTTGCTTGAGGTTAAAATTCTTATTAGAGGGGCAAAAATTTGTTCAGTTGTTGGATGGGGGGTTGATCTACACTTGGGCTTGATTGAGGTTTTGTATCCATTAGCAGGGCTGTACTGGCATTATTTTGCAAGTATTAATGTTGAGAAATCCGATATCGGTGACATTGGTTGTATTTGTATTTGTGCACAAAATCATGTTCACCAATGCATTCCAGCAGCACACAAACAGTAACCGTATACGAAAGCATCCCCCAAACCCACAATTTTAAGACACCTTAGAGAACAATTTTTATCCACAGAATCCATAAAAGAAGGTATACAAGAGGCTGAGAGCGTGAGTACCGAGTTAGATCGAGTAAGGCTTCGTCGCTGGCGTAAAAGAGGCTTCTACAGCGAAAGTGTCCTAGTCAAGCTCTTGCAGAAAAAAGGGTACTACGCTGTTCGTGTTCCAGTAAGCAATCCCAGCCTAAACCCTCTACCTGACCTTATGGCGCGCAGAGGACCCCACAATTATGCTTTTGAAGTAAAAAATGCCTCCTACTACGCCTATTTTCCCCTACCGCAAATCGACAAGCTCTTTAGGTTTCTTGACCAATTCTTTCCTTCAGGCAATGAATACAAGCACGCCGTTGTGGCTGCGCATTTGGGTAAACGTTGGCTCTTTAAAGAAATTAGTTGGGCAGATTGGGAAAAAAATAAAATCCCTGATAAAGTGCGCATTCTAAAGCGGGACCGAGGCAACCTAAACATCGACACCTGTTATTTGTAGGTGCAGAAAAAAGAGGGCTCAAATCTTTGTTATGTTCACAGCCGTGTCAGATCTATATCTTGCGGGCCAAACAATACCTATGCGAAATGGACTATTACTTGTTCCATCGATAATAACTCTTAAAAAGATAAAAAATGATTCGAAAAAACTTCTTTACACTAAACCATTCTGGCTCAGGTGTCCTGCCGCCAAAAATTAGCAGTATTTGTGTTAATGTTTTGGATGAGAATTATCCAAAGAAAAACATATGAAATTTCAGAAAATCCTGAGTAACATAGAATATATCCAATTCTTAGAAATCCGACGTCCTGTTAATCATGATTGTCTAACTGTAGAACTCACTAGCCATGTTCTTGCTTCTAAAAGAATGTTAGTCAATTGCAGTAAGCTAAGAAAATTTTGTAATCAACCCTAATTCTATGTTTCTTTTAAGACCTCGCCAAGACATTAAAATAGCTAAAAATTATCGTTTAACTTCTCCAAGCTTTTAGCGAAAAACTTTACTTCATTAATGTTTGCAGGAAGTTGATGTATGAACTCTTGCATTTGAAGCACGGGCACCACTGGGACCTCATAAATATATTTGTAGGCGCATGGAAACAGCGATAGAACCGCTGGAACAAACTTAGCTTTTGCCCATTGAGTACATTCAAGATTTAATTTTAGGTTGGGCAAAAAATCTGCCAATGCATTTGTTCGTTCTATTTGAGATTCAACAATTCGTTTGAGAGCTGAAGCCCCAATCGCGTGTTGCCACCGCTTACAATCAATACACACTACCAAGGGCTTTTTGCAGCCGATTACATCGATTTCCCATTTTCGACCCTCATGAGTGAAACGGACATTTCTGTGAACATCATAACCGTTACTTTTAAGAGCCATAGCTGTAATTTCTTCAAATTCTTGCCAGCGTAACAGGTCACTGACGTTTTGGATGTCGGCACCTAAATTTACTGCTTTTATCGCAATGGTCAGGCGACTTATGTTTTCGACCTCTATTGTGTCGTCATCTAAATAAACAAGATGTTCGTTTTGCATTTTATGTAGCCAATCCCAACAAACATCGAGGGGCAAGTGAGCTTCTATTTTAACATCTTCAACTAAAGCAGGTGATTTTCGAGTTAACTTTAGGAGCGAAATTAACAGATTACGTTCAACACTCACATTAAATTCTCCGACTAATAGACACGTGCAATGCAAAAAACTGTCCTAAAAAGCACGAAATCGAACCCAATATCAGCTTGCCGTATACAAAAGCATCAACCAAACATAGTTTTCGAACCCAAATGCAGTTTACGTAGACATTAAACACCTCAATCTTGAACCTGTAATTGATTTTTATGCGAATCTCTAGAATAACCTTTCCTTTCAGCCAAAAAATTTTTTCGATTAATTAAACTACCCAATCGCAAAGACAAACTTTTCGACGCGTTTAGCCGAAAAAAGTGCTTACAATGAAGAAAATATAGGCTTATCTATCATATTTTGAGCTGCTTCATCTGTAATTTTAACTATTTAATATAAAATGTTACCATTCGACCTTTTTTCGTTCAACAAAATCAAGCCATTAAACAGCAAACAACGAAATATAGCCAAGATCCGTTAACATCGGCGCATATCGACGCACAGTCAAAATTAAAAAATACGTCCAAAATGGCAAAACACAAAAAGGGAAGTGCTTAAACCCAGAAATAGATGACAAAGTTATGCAGGAGATAACAAAATGCATGATTTGCATATTTTTGAGCCGATAAACAAAGACTGATGAGACTTAATACGCTATCTTTGCGACTTACAGCATTAAAAACACCGAGATTCTTTCATTAGGAACTACTTTGAGTAATCTTTATAATTGAGCAACTAAAGCCCATTTACTAAAATGCGAGTTTGCTTTTGTCAGAAAGCATGTATATATAAGGTTCGCGTTTTTTCGAATAAGGGTTATTTTAAAGAGGATTGTTCAGGGATAAAAACTGTGTTTTGGAGATGCTTTTGTATACGAAAAAATTGTTCATGGAGATTTTCATGGAGAATTGACATAAAGAGAGTAGCTATACGGGTGAAACGCATATTCAAATGCACAGAAGAACCCGTTTCTTTACCGAAAATAAACTTTCAGCTGAATTCTTAACAGAGATTCGCTTACGCTAACGTAGTTTTTTGGTTTAAAAGGTTAATAGAAAAAAGAATTATTTTTCGTCTTCTTGGATTTCGCATTGAAGCCTTTTTATAATTTCATCTGCTCTTAAGGGTTCAATTTTAAGAGTGTAAAGATTTGCAGGTGTTCTAAGCTTCAATTTTACGGTATCTTTAAGCCTTTTAACATGACATTTTTTTGCTTTGGCGCTCATGGCCACGAATTTATCAACGTCTGTGATTTCAGATGGCATGATATTTTATCCTCTGTATATTTCGTTGTGATGGATATAAAGCCGTGTTTTTATTTGTTTTGGTGTAATCGAAAACAAGTATGAGGACCCTTTTGAAATTGCAACTTTTTTATAGCCAATCAAAGCTCATTAGTGAAAGAAAGGGATTTAGAGGTGAATGGCAACTAATGAAACGGCTACGTATCTTCTCAGCTGCAATGATTCTCATCATAATAGCTGCCACCGTATCCTTATTTGTTACATCGTCACAAAACTACAAATCCAACGATCCTGTCTACGTCGGTGTTGCTTTCGGGGGAACTACAGTTGATCAAGCTAAACTTCTCATCGATAGAACAAAAACTTACACCAACATCTTTGTTTTAGATTCAGGTTTAAACCCCATAAGCAGCAATGAATCTGCTGTAAAGGAAATTTGTGATTATGCGGTAAACGCAGGGTTAAACATCATTGTAAACTTGGGAACTTACACGCGTGAAGACTGGGCTTGGAAGATTCAATTTCTAAATACCTCAAAGGAATTGTATGGTGACAAGTTTCTAGGATCATACTATGATGATGAACCTGGAGGAATACCGCTTGACTGGAACTGGACACAGTTCTTCACGGAAAATAGCACTCTTTTCTCCGGAGCGAATCCTTTGGATTTGACACCGATCCATTACAAACTCCAAATTGGAGAGATAACTGGGACGCAGCCAGAAAACTATACCTTAGAAGCTCAATGGTTCAATCAGCTTCTAGAACATAACCGCGGACACATAAGCCTTAAGGAGTATAACATTACCACTTTCACATCTGATTATGCTCTGTATTGGTTTGATTATCTTGGAGGATATGATACTCTTTTTGCCCAGCTGGGACCAAACCAGACATCTACCTCTCAAACTAAACCTCGTAGTGTTAATGAGCAAACCACCCTAGCACTTCTGCGTGGAGCATCAAAAATGCAAAATAAGGAGTGGGGGACAATCGTTACATGGAAATATGATGTTCCACCGTATCTTGACACAGGACAAAATGTTTACAACCAGATGAAACTAGCTTACAATGAAGGCGCAAAATACATCTTGCTCTTTGACTACCCATACAACGTCACCAATCAAGATGGCACCATGAATCCCTATGGCGTCTTAAAATCTGAGCATTTTCTTGCGCTCCAAACTTTCTGGAATAAAGTCATAACTCAACCGCCATATTCAGCTCAAGCTGAAGCTGCTCTTGTTTTACCCAAAGATTACGGTTGGGGAATGCGTTCTTCTTCAGATAGGATTTGGGGTTTTTGGGGACCTGATGACAAATCACCTATAATCTGGAATGCAGCACAGTTACTTTTTGAAAGACACGGCACGCGTTTAGATATTATTTATGATGACCCTACATACCCTGTGCAAGGAAATTATTCAAAAGTGTATTATTGGAACCAAACTCTCTAAAAAAGTAAATTAACCCTTAAAGAAAAAGGTTGGTGAGGTCTACTTTAGATTATTTGGGTTTAATTCCAATCTTAAGGTTAACTTCAACTGTGTATTCTTTTTCGTTTTTTCCGACGCTAAAATTCCAATCCTTAACTTCAACTTCCATATCCTTAAATTGACCAACGATTGCATCTTTGTATTCTTGCGCGGTTTGGCCTATCTTTTGTAGTTTTTCAGTTATGTTTACTGATGTATCAGCCATAAATTTACACCTCCCAAATCAAGACTAATCTTAATAAGTAAATTGATGCGTTACCGCTATTAAGAATTTGTGACTGTAAGGCTACAACATCAAAATAGCGCTAACTTAACAGCTTAAAAGCTATACAGAGGATTTCGCCGTCGTGTGCCGTTTTTGGTTCTTCTTGTTGGTGTTTGTTGAAGTGAACGTCTTTTCCATGTTTTTTTAATTAACTGCTTTCACCGTTTGTTGAATAGAAAAAAATGGTGCCGCAAAGAACATCGATTCATTTTTTATAATTAAGAAATTGGTGGGCCGTACCGGATTTGAACCGGTGATCTTCGCCGCGTGAGGGCGACGTCCTAGCCAGCTAGACTAACGGCCCGTCATGTGAATTGTGAATACATAGTTTGCTTTCATAAAACCTTTCCTTATCCTCCGCTTATATTATAGCTTTAAGGTGAAACTATATGAGTCAATTCGACAACTTTACAGAAAAGCATGAAGGCTTTCTAATCTTCCTCTGTTTCCTTGGCAGCGCATTAGCGGGTTATGTTCTGATGAACCACTTTGCACTATTTGGGATTTAAACTAACCATAGAAACATCACAATCCTCATGTTAATGTGGCATCTCAGGTTAAATGCCAAAGTAAATCAAGTTTGCTTTTTGTGAATTATAAGCTGATGGAGGTTGATAGCTAGATTTTCCTTGTATTCCATTTTACATAAACATTTTCTAAAAATCTTGGAGAGAAAAGTAATTGTTAATTGGAGGATTGCTTGTCAATATTTATATACAAAAATGACCTAAGTCAGTTGAGTGCAAAAATATTGACCTCGATTGAGTTTGCATTGGTAGCCATTTCATCTATTGTGGCAGTAATGAACCCAATTAGCACTGTAGCAGTTTTTTCAAGTCTAACAGAAGATCTTAGTCAGGAAAAACAACGCAAAGTCGCCGCAAGAGCGATGAAAATATCTCTTGCCGTTTTATTTTTCTTTGCCATAACAGGTCAACTTGTTTTTCAAGTTTTCAACCTCCAAGTATACGCTTTTCAAATAGCAGGGGGTATCCTCTTGATTGCATTTGCATTAAAGATGATGTCTGAAAAGAAAGTTTATTCATCTGATCGTGAAGATATCTCAATTATTCCGCTTGCTTTTCCTCTAACTGCAGGCGCAGGCACTATAACAACAGTAATACTGCTATTTTCAGAAGCCATTAACGTTGTAGAAGCAAGTGTTGTCTTCTTGGCAATAGCTGTTGGAATTCTGCTATCCTATTTCGGCATGATTTACGCTCCAAAGCTTTTTAAGGTGTTAGGGCACGATGGATTGCACGTTTTGAGCACTCTTATGGCGATTATAGTTCTTGCAATAGCGGTACAATTTATCATAAATGGAGTAATCGCAGTCATCCCAACTATCCCTCTAAGTCAGAGCCTGATTTTCCGGTAGGTAACTTTCGACTTCCAATTCAGCTCAATTTTATAGTTGGATGCTAGAAAAACTAGGGAATGGCAATAAAACGGCTTTCATGCCCAAGAATACAAAGACGTTCAAAAACACAGAAAGAGAGCAAATGAAAAAGCCAAAGAATTCAACCGTTTCCTGAAATACCCTCGAATAAATTTGCTAAAAAAGACAACTTAAATTTCCTACGAAAACGTAAATAAACATCTGTAACATTGATGGTATAGCCTCTCCCAAAAAGTAACTGAAAACACCCATAAGCGCCGAGGTAGCTCAGCCTGGGAGAGCGCTCGGCTGAAGACCGAGTCGTCGCAGGTTCAAACCCTGCCCTCGGCACATCAACATCATTTTGGAATAAACCAGCGACGCTTCATTTTGGTTTTCTAAAGAACTTTAAACCGTCTGATTCACAGACAAACTGGAAACCTTGCTCAATCAAGTCAGCTATTTCTTTAGGTGTGTTAACTGCCTTGCAGATGTATTGGTCGTCTTTTTCAACTTGTATTAGCTGTGTATAGAGTAAAGTATTCTTGATGTTTTTGTGACCGAGCGCATGCATTACGTGAAGGATATCTTTTGTTTTGTGATATTCCATTGAGCCTTTCCAATGTCGCAATGTATGGAAAGTTATTTTTCGCAGTCTTAGATTTCCAAGTCGGTCAGCTGTTCTGTTTCTGTGTTTTTCGTAGGTTCTTCTCAAGTTGCCTATGTTTTTGTAGTGATTGAATATTCTTTGATTTTGCTTTGGATATATACTGAGCATACCTAAGAGTTTGTTAGAGAGTCTAAAGATTCGTGGATTGCTGCCTTTTTCAGCTATCAAACTTAAGGTTCTACCTTCAAAGTCTATATCTGCCCATTGCAGTCGATAGATTTCGCCAGCTCTTGCGCCTGTATCTTTTTCGATTTGTAAGAATAAAGCAATTTCTTTGTTGCATCCAGCTATAACATCATCGATTTCTCTTTCCTGCGGTATGAAAGGTAGCTGTCGTATAGCTTTGTATCGTGGTCGTTCCCATTTTAATTTTTGCATCTTGCGAATAGGTCGTAGGCAAAAACAACGACCTCTTTCATTGAGTCTTTCCAATTTTCTTGATTTGCAATTACTTCTTTGACGCTTTCAGGATTGTTTAGGGCACCAAGACTTCTGAGTCTGCGCAGTCTTACTCCTCTGCTTACAATAGTTGTTTCTTTGCAGCCTTGTTTTTTCATCCACCAAAGAAATTCGATTATTTTTTCTTCAGAGTTTGATTTAGCGTTGTCGATTCTCCCACAACAGTCTTTGTTTCTGTTGCAGAGTCCAATTTTTTCGCCTCAAATATTGCGCATAATTGGCTGGTTTGATTAAGTAAATTTGACTTATATGATTTATCACTAAATCGTGTCTTACAATCCCTACAGATAAATCGTTGAATCGAGCCTAAACCTGTCTCCCTTACACCATCTTTCCAATTTCTTGTGCTATGACAATTAGGACATTCTCTACTTGCCTTCTCACCACCTTTATGCTGAGTCTGCAAATTCGATATCAGTTCTTACGCCTCGTATTTGACTATATAGCAACAATGTTTAAGAAATTGACTTACCTAAGTAAAAAACTCAGATTTATAGAAAACAGATTCAAAATTACGTTAAAATGACTTTTAGCTTTTGTTATTTCCTTATTTCGTAAATAAATTCAGAATTTAATAGGTATTTTTTGAGTCTTGCAGAAGTCTTTAGTATAGTTAGTCATAAGTTAAGAATAGGCGACTTTCGTCGCCTCGAACGTTCCAGACGACGACTGATAGTCGCACGAGTAGTAACGAGGGTTTTCCGTGAAAACCCTTTCACCGAGCCTTCGCATTGCCCCAAGGGGCTGGCTCCCGGCTCATGCAGTAGCATAACGACTCTCCGAGGGAGGTCGGATGTAAGCCAAATAATCAAAATGGCAATACAGACCGTTCCAATGTAGGCAACATAAATTCCCTTAACAAATAATTTTTAACAAATATAGAAAATTAATTAAGAGTAACCAAACAAATAAGTTGCCATGGTTTCCGATACAATCTTAATTCTTATACTAAGTTCAATACTGACATTAACGGCGTCTTTAACAACAATCTTAGTAACAAATTTTGTTAATTCAAAACAAAAACAAAGAGACAAGAACGTAGAAGATATCCAAAAGATTAAAACTAATTTGTATTCTCCTTTACTGTTTTCTCTTTTTGAAACTTCTGATACTTTAGCAGCTTTTGCAGGTATTTTTGGTGCTAAAAACGAAGAGTTTAATGAAATACGCCAGAAACAACTTCTTAGTGCTATAAAGGAAAAATTGACGGAATTAAACTCTAGCGATATCAGGAAATTACTCTTAAAAGAAATAGCTTTTGTTAAACCAGACAAATTCAGAAACAACCTATTTTATTTTCAAAATCTACTTCGCACATATGAATCAGTTCTTATAGATTTGGCAGACAACGGCTTTTGCGCCACGAGACTTGATTTAGAGAAGAAATGGTTACTAAATCTTGGACACGCAACCCTCTTTCTTTTAGATTTTGTTAACAAATTAGAATTTGCAATAAATGAATTTATAAGTAAAAACGAAATAGGAGTTAACTATCCAGAAATTAATCAGATTAAAATAGCTCTAAATCATGGTTTAATCGTTAACAGATACTCTCTCTAAATAATCTAATTTTGTGAGATGGGAGAGTAATTTGAAGCAAAGCTTGCTTGAATTAGACAAGTACGAAATCAAAAAAAGAAAGCTTACTCAGTTTACGGTTAACGAAGACAGGCTTTTAGCTGCTATCCCACATAGGGTCACCCATATGAAAAGACACTTTTGTCGAGCCATTTGGAATTTCAATAGATGTGTTGATAGTCTTTGAGCTTTCGGCAGGTACGTCACCTATAGTGACCATTTCAATTTTTAGTACCTCGTCGGTATCCACGTTGAAGAATGTGACCTCAACTGTGCAATTTGTTGCGTCTTTCTCGCCCATGTTTTGGGCAGTGCCATCTAAGTTGAACATTCCAGTATTAGTGTCGTATCCTCCACCTAGGTCTACTGCTACTGAGGCATCTTTTAGTTCTGGTGTGTTGTCTGCTGAGAATATTGAACCAGCCATTCCTAAGAAAATGAATGAACCAACCGCGGCAACTACAATCACGCTGACTGCTACTGCAAGTATTATTATATTTGATTTCTTCATGAGTTGTGTTCTTAGTATCGATTTAATAAAGCTTTGTAAAGAAAAAATCTCTTCTAATTTAGTAATTATATTAAATTTTTTACATTTTAGTGTTATTCAGACGAAGGATTTTTCCTTTATGCAATGAGTCAGAAGATTCAACTGTTCATGGTTTAAAATGACGAACCACATGTTATCCTCTATTTGCAAATCCTTGCCTGCCACAAAGCCGATTGAAAGAAGTAACATTTCGACTCATACACTTTGTCGGAAAAGCAAAATATGGTTGAAGCAAACAATACGGCTTGACAATTGAAGGTAGCAGGTTGAATTCGGGGACAAGGGTCTCCAGATATTTTTCTAAATGTTAGAGCATTTTTGAAAAGTCGCCATAAACTTTGCTTCTATGGCCGACAAAAAGAATGACTACTTGGTTTTTGTTTTGGTTTATTTCATAGATGACGCGGTAATCGCCTATTCGTAGACTCCAGAAATCTGATTGCTTTAGGGGTTTTCCTATTTTGTCGGGGTTTTCACGTAGTTGTTTTGCACTCTCGATTATTCTGGTTCGGATGTGTTTTTCAGTTTTTTGGAGTTCTTTTGCTGCTCTGGGGTGCAGAAGTACTTTGAAAATCACTCTAGTTCCTCTATAGGGATGAGGGATTCTGGGTGTTGTTTTGCTTCTTCGCTTCGTTCCATGAGTGTGTTGAAGAAGTTGCATGTTTTTTCGCGTTCTTGGTAGTAGGTGATGATTGATTTTATGGCGTCGCTTCGATTTTTAAAGCGGCCTTCTGCTATCCATCCATCTATTTCCTCGAGGGTTTTTTGTGGAAGACGTAGTTGTACTTGAGCCAAATAAGTCGCCGTAAACAGTACTGTTTACAACTCACTTAAACGTTTCCTAAACAACCATCCGAGTCCCGACCCACCCTGTCTGGTGGATGATGGTGCAACGACGGTTTAAACGACGGTGTCAAGCTAGCCCTCGGCACCACAATGGTAATTTGGAATCAATTAGCGACACTTTCAAGTGTTGCCTTATTTTCTTAAGGAATTTGACGCCGTCCAAATCGCATACAAACTCGAGCCCAAGCTCTATTGAGTTTTGTATTTTCTGTTATAGATTCTTCTTTATAATCGTGTTTTTCACTTTTATTGTACATAAAAAGTGTAACCGCAATTAGAAAAATACAATCGCCGATAATAAGAAAAACATTGTTTAGAATAACCCCTATCGCAGTTATGATGAATGAACAACAAATAATAAGGGATGCAATTTTCCAATTCATATATCTAAAATTTAGCTCAGGGGCTTTTGTAGCGGTCTCTTTCTCTCGCTTAATTTCCTTAGTTACGGCTGAAGGATTGTTTTGTTCAGCACTGTCTTTTTGAATAATAGACAGAATTTCTTTCTTATCTAATTTTCTGCCCAGATATTCTTCCCCTCTACCATCTTTAGCTGTTAACTCAAGTTCTGCCCATTCAAAACCTCTGAATGGTACAATGTGTAGATTCCATTTTGCCCCGCAGATTTTGCATGTAAGAGTATCTTTTTCACCTGCGGTTAAATGGACTGAGAAAGTTCCTTTAGCTGAAGCATGGCAGATTGGACAGGATTTGAAATAGTTTCTTAGCTCTATCGCAAATTCTTGCAGGTTAACCATTCACAATCACTAAGGCTTATAATCTGCTAGTTGAGTGCTTAAACTTTTGCAATTTTTCTCTTTGTTCTTTTGTAACTATTTGTCTATATGCTTCTTAACTAAATTAGGTTCTTTGTTTTAGTTGTTGTTTAAAGTTACATCTTTAGTTATTTAGGGAATTATAGCAGTCGAATATTAGGAACTTAAGATAAGGCATTCGGTTGATGGTTTGTTGAGCCTCTGGACCGATATATAGATGAAAGAAAAAATGAAAAATGTAACTCAAAGTACTATGTATTATAATGTTCTCCAGAGATTCCTCAGCCATTTCAATCCAATTCAACTGAAAAAAAAGAAAAAGGTTGTTGTTTGTTTTGGGTTTATGGTCGTTTTCTGAGCACTAGAAGTATTGTTATGGCAAAGCCTATAGCAATTGCGGCGATTATGCCTGCGACTGCGGGAACAAAGTATGTGTCTGCGATAGATTGTTGGGTTTCTGGGGTTGTTGCAGGAGCTTCTGCGGCTGAGTCAGTTTCAAAAGCGGAAACCGCATGTGATGGCCAGTAAGATTCACTTCCTCCGAAAGATGCGTAGACTGTGTATTTGCCTTCGATGTCTGGTTTCCAAGAAAAGCTGTAGAATCCATCAGCGTCGCTAGTGGTTGTTCCTATATCTCGATAGTTGCCATTCGCATCCAAAACGCTTAGTGTTATTTGCAGGCCAGTGGCGTTATTTGGTCTGGGGAACTGTTTGTAGACATAGAGCATCCAGTCATTCATGCTTTCATCAGAGACAGCTGGAACACCGTTTGGGAAACGTGCGCTCACTTCGTAGCTATTGGTTCCAGGAGAGATGTCACTTATCATACCTTTTATAATCACTGACTTACCCTGCTCAATTGAAATGTCGGGTGCATTGATGGTTATAGCGCTAGGGCCTTTGCCTATTGCAAATATTCTTTGGCTGTATGTGTCCTGACCTGCTATTATGCTATCACCGATCATTGATCGCCCACCCCAATGGGTTTGTCGGAATAAGCCGTCTGCTCTCCAAATTACCTCTCCGTTAGTTGCGTTTAGACAGATGTAGGGTCCACCGCGCGGTCTTGGATCTATAGGTGAGTGTTCTTCATGACCAACATAGATTTTGCCGTCTGTGATGAATTGTATGCGATTCCACCATTGATTAGCCCACAGGATTTCAGAGTACTCATCAGTTGCTTCATATGCCCATAGCCGTTCGCCAGTTGCGGCGTCATAACAATAAACTATACCGCTTGCACCTGTAGAGAATAGCTTACCATAAGCAATTGCGTTTACAGTGGCAACATAAGATTGCAAATAGTACTCCGAGTCAGAGGTCGTCCATAGATATTGTCCAGTGTCAGTGCTAAATCCGAAGTACTTTCGTGCCTCTTTTGACCAAAGCACATAGAGGTTATCTGCTGAACTTACAGCTCCAGAACTTATGTATTGGTTTCCTGTTGTCCATTCTGAGGGTGCATTCCAAGTCTGTTTGTAGAGAAGCGCGCCTTCATGTCCAGGTTGCAGATCCAAAGCCCAGACTATAACATGGGTTGAGTTATAGTATGAACCAACTACTTTGTCGCCAGGGAAGACAGCACGGACGCTCCCAGGTAGGTCAGCAGCGATAGTTTTATTCCATGTGTATCCAGCTAAGCCTGTGGGGGTCGTTGGTGTGTTGATTGATGCAGTAGCATTTTGTATTTTGCCCATTGGTCGCCATTGGCCCCAGCCCATTGATCCATATTGGGTACTTGCGTATAGTTGTGGTATGTTGCTTGAGTTCCAAAGTGTCATAAAGCCATGGTTTGTATCAATAGAGTAGACAAGGATTTCGCCTTTTGGACCATATGTTGTTGTTCCCGATGGAATGCCGTACAGTGCATACACGAAGTCTCCAGTGTAGGGGTCAAATGCACACCATGTGGTGCCCGCCGAAGATGGTAGCCCTAGCAAGCTTCGGGTTTGTGGATTGGCTGTTGCCCAAATGTAATCGTAGACGCCGTGATAATCATAAGTATCCCAGTACATTAGTTGGCCACGTGTGATGGTTAAGTTGTTCAGCAAAGGTTTAGACCAGAGTTCTTCTCCAGTATGCAAATCTATACATACGGTTTCCTTGAGTACGTCAGGATTGGCGTATTTATCGAAGTATAGTTTTCCTCCAAGGATTATGCTAGTTCCTCCTCCAAAAGCACCGCCCAATTTGCCTTCATACGCATCTCCCATCTCGTATGAATGGTAACCCATTGCGTCTTCGTCATAGGGATTTCCTAAGGTTCCCCCGACCGTTCCGCCGGAAGTGAAGGGTTGAGTCCAAAGTACGTGTGAGCTTTCTGGTGCGTCATCATTATAGGGTGCATAGTAGTTGGGAGGGGTCGTTAGCCAGCTTCCTGCGATTGTGTACCATTCTCTGATCTGTGCATCTATTGGACGCGACCAATATTCAGTTGGAAGGGGCAGATTGGGATAGTATTGAATCGGAGTTTCTTGAACGACAAGTGCTAGTCTATCACTGGTGCTTGCTTGCATTGTAGTGCCTGCGGGTATTGCGATTCCTGCAAAAGCTCTGATTTCGCTTGGAGTTGTTTGTTCTGGGAAGTTGGTTTGCAAGTAGTAAGTGCCTGTTTTGTCTGGAACAAAAACAGTGCCTGTTCCACCCGTTGAATCAGTTGTAAATGGACCTAAAGTGCTTGTTGCATTGTTTGGACCTGTTACAGTTATGGTTAAGCCTGTCCAGCCTTCTGTGGAGAATGAGAGTTGCTGTGTTATTCCTACGTGAAGCAAAACTTCTTGACCAATACCAACTGGGTTAGGTACAGCGCCGATGTATGGGTAGGTTTCATAAGAGTCTGTTGATTGAGCAGCAGTTATGTCAAATACGGTCACTAGAGATGATAGTAGAACAAAAAGAATCGCAATTGAAAATATTTTTTTTATTTTTTCCATTTTTTTTCTCCTTTAATTTTTATTGAGCAAAAAGCAATTGACTGTTTGCTCAATAAAAAGCTCATTATATTTGTAAATAGTATAAATAATTTTCTATAATCAATCCAAATATACAATAACAATGTTATATTAGTAATTGCCCTAAATGATTTGTTAAAATCAATACAAAATCCCCACTAAGAATTTTACGTTTTCCAGAACAAAGACATCAAACATAACTAATAGAAATCCACGACAAAGCAATAGCTAAATTCACACATACAGGTGAACAAAGAAAGTAGCTTGTAGGAAAAAGGAGAAGTCTTAATAAACCAAAAAGCCATTTGGTTAGTTTTGGCTATGTCTCTACCGCCTCTAAATGAAGTGTAACCTCTATACCTTAATTTCAGAAATTGCATACTATTTCTCTCTGGATTTTTTGTTATCTAGACCTTGTGATGTATGCGGAAAAAAGGTCGGCGGCGTCTACTACTGCGGTAAATGAGATTTTTTTCTGCTTCTGATGCTACACCTGTCAAGTAAACTACCGATTAGCGCATGAATTAACTAGGAAGAAATTCTTCTCCTCGCACTCTAAAGAACCTCAAAGCATCATAACTTGTTATGATATCAGTAACTTTGCTTCTTCTAACGATAAAAACAAATGACCTTTCAACTAGGGTATCTAAAATACTAACCACATCATCTTCAATGCTAAATGTTTTAGAGACTCTATCCATAAAATCCCTAACTCTGAACTTTGAAGGCGCTTTTGATTTAGTTTCTGCATAACTAAAAACATTTTTAGCCAACGACTCATAGGAGAGAACTCCAATCATTTTGTCTCCTTTCATTACAGGAAGTTGAGAATACTCTTTTCTAAGCATTAACTCAATGGCTTTATCAACACTGTCATTACAGTCAATCGTGACTAACTCAGGCTTCCCTTCTCTTATTGACTCAAGAAACCTTTGTATATCAAATATCTTTCCCAACCTAATCCACAAATATCTTTTTTCGGCAAACTAATTGTTAGAGAAAAGATTCGATTACTACAAGTTAGCTTTTATGAATCCAAAATTCTAATTAAATAAAAACAGAAAAAAGAAAAAGGTAATTGTAAGTGTTACATCACCATCAATCGCAGGTTCAAAACCTGCCCTCGGCTCCACCATTTTGAATAAATCAGCTATGTTTTTTCTTTTTCTAAAAAATAAAAAGATTAAACAGGATTAAAAATTAAGATGTATTTTTAAATGCCTTGGATAATCTCCAGATTAGAAATCCGATTGCTGCAACAACGTAGCTCATGATTGTAAAGGTGTCTACCCTAATCCAAGGTACGAGATGGGATAGACCAAGATTAAGCCATTCTGGATGGGTCAATTGTACGAGGACGCCATAAATCCAAGCTATCAGACCGAATAGAAAAAGAAATTCGCCGAAGACCTCGATAATATTTAGCTTAAGATTTACAACCGTAATATGTAGCCTCCTTTGTTTTAAACTGTTTTGAAAGGGTTACCTAAACTATCTTTGGGCAGTATAAAAATGAGGCTGCTTTGAATTTAATAAGACAAATCCTATAAATAGAAATTGACCAAGCTATTGCTTTGTTTTCAACCCAAACATAACGGCAAATCCGACAACAAACAACATTACACTAATAAGCATAAATGGCAAATAAGATGTTGCGTTTATCTCATTTCCCAAAATAAAATAAACGCCAGCTTCGCTTGGGACATGAGAAGCTAGCCAAGCTGTAACTATTAGAAACAAAGCTCCAAAGATAATAATTGTCAAACCGATACTACGAAATTTATTTGTCATCTACTTGCACTTCGTTAAATTGGAAACTCTGAAACTCAATTAACATGCGAAATTTAGCATAGCTGTTCTTGAATGGCAATATTTTCGATGCATTGGAATTCAAGTGCTGCCCATTCTTCAGTTTTAACATCATTTTTCTTAGTTTTTGTTTTTCTGCGTTGCATAATTTACAACTTAAAGCTGGAATATATTATATTTTATGAATTACAAATCATTATCACATTCAAGTACGTTATCTCTGAATATCCTTATCATGCACTACCAATTATTGAATTTAGACTTGACAAATCGCTAAAAAGCCTCTAAATCTTTAATAAATTCGCCTTAATTAATAGAACAAACCTCGATACCGTTACAGGTTCAAACTCTGTCTTCGACATCGAGATTATTTGAAACATAACTGAACAAATTATGAGGCTAAAAAATGGAACTTGATGAGTGTATTAAGGGTAGACGCAGCGTAAGAGCTTACACAGATGAAGCTGTCACTAGGGAGCATATTGAAAAAGTTCTTGAAGCAGGAACATGGGCACCAACAGGAATGGCGAGAGAACCCTGGAGATTCGTAGTTGTTGAAAACAAAAAGCTAATCGAATATGTTTCGGAGGAAACCAAACTTGCCGTTAAACAAGCTATGCCGCCTCTAGCAGAACGTTTCTCCTGCAAAGAAGACATCGTTTGCTATAATGCACCTGTACTAATATTGGTATGTGTGGAAAAAGACAGCCAATGGGAAAATATTAACTTGCTCGACAGCGTCCTTGCAACACAAAATATGTTCTTGAAAGCATATGAATTGGGACTTGGAACATGTTACATGGGATACGTGAACCTTCTAAACAAAAAGCCTGAGGCACTCAAAAAGATTGGGCTTCCGGATAATTATCAATTGATGGTTCCTTTCATAATTGGGCATCCTAAAACAAAACAGGGTGCTGGAAAAAGAGCTAAACCAAAAACCAAATGGATCAATTAACTTTTTTTCTTTCATCTTCTGGCAAAACAATTTCCTGATTCACTTCACCATACTTGACAGCTCTACCTTCCAAAAGTAAAGCACCCACATAGGCGCAAGTTACCGCATCAAGTTCATGATCACTCATTTGCCTGTTAAGCCCAGATATGCCTAATCTTTCTAAGCCAACTCGTAATTTATCAAGTCCTTTTTGCTTTCTAGGAATACAAAGTACATCTTGAGCACCTCCTGGATAAGCTTCGATAACTCTAAATCCTTTTCTTTCCAAATTTTCTCTCAATGCAATACCTCTTAGAGTAAGCTTTCGCATTGGTCCTAATGTGATAGGAAATATTTTTATCCCAATTTTGAGAAGCGCTCTTTCACATTCTCTAAGGTGCACGCTTGTTCTCTCTTGAATGCTTTTCCTTCCCGGCGGCAAACATAGAGGTGCATCGATAGCGATTAAACGAGGGTTGATCTTAGCAATTCTTTGCAGAATTTCTTCATTTGTATATAACAAGCATGTACTAACGTTCATATTGGCAAAAACACAGAAACCCGTAGGTCTGGTTTCAACACCCGCTAAATCTACACCAACAATCGACATTACAATCACCAGAATAAAAGTAATCAAACATGCTAAAATGTTTCTTTTCCCGCCGCAATAGAATGGAAAAGTTGCCTGTTTTAATTAAAAATAAGGGCACAGTCCATATTTTATCGTTTAAAAAAGACCTATTTTAGCTCATTTAAGTGCAATCAATAGAAAGTGTTTTATGCTGATTGATATGATACGTTGTTCCTGAGGAATAATTATGGCAAAATGTCCCACATGTGGAAAAGAAGTAAAAAACGCTAAAAAAACTTGGAAGATGGCTGGGAAACCAGACAAACAAGGCAAACGGACACAGCTTACCATAGGCCTCTATGACTGCTGCGGTAAGACCTTCCGTGAAGTTTTAGATAAGAAAAAGATCTAAATAAGGAAATTTTTTATTTCCTTTTCTATTTTTTCTTCAACACATATAAAAGTCCAATCATTAGCTGTGAACTAAATTATTCTCGTAGAAATTGTGCCCTTGCCTTCTATTAATGATAAAACACGTTCAGGAAACAAGCCGTTAACAACATAGCAATCAACGTGAAATCTTGCAATAAGTTTAGGAGTAAACATGTCCACGCTTGTTCGTTCATTCAGTTCTGAAAGCTGTTTTGAAGATATTTTCTTAATCAGTTTTTCGTCAGAATGTTCTTTTGGATTGTCTTTGTAGATTCCATCTACATCGGTAACAAGCAATACTTTCTTAATGGATAAGCGACTTGCGAGATAAACAGCTATGGCATCAGAGGTCACATTCCAAGAGTTTTCCAAAGGGTCCTCGTTTTCCATAAAGCTTGATGGTAAGAAAACAGCAAGTTTTCTTGAATCTAACACATCCCGTATTTTCTTTATATCTTTAATTGGGAGTGAGTTAGGCATCACGTTGACTAGTAGAAGTCCATATTGATCCATGCCTAGAATTGCCATCCGATGTGCGTTTCTATCCGATAAGTTAAATCGCTGATTAACCGCCCTTACGGCGTCTGCGAATTCGCCTCCTCCAGGTACCACAACCAACTGTTGTTCTTTAGAATAATCACTCAACTTCGTGCATAATTCCTGAAGCTTCTTAGGTTGCAGTGCCAAGCTTCCGCCAACCTTCAACAAAACTGCATGCATCATGTACTCTCCAGTTTGTTAGCTAACATTAAAGACACCCCAAATGCGGGAGTAGCATAAACCGCTTCAGACTGCAATAAGTCACCTAAATCGATTATTTCGTCAGCGCCAATTTTCTTTGCAGCTTCATATGCAATAAAATTTTTTCCTATTCCTGTAACCACAACAGGAAGCTTGTTTGAATTATAGAGTTTAATCTTATTGTAGACTTCGGCTAAACTTTTTGCTACCCGATCGATTTGCTGTTTATGGATGTATTTTGCTATCTGCAAAAGTTCTTCCTTTCCCAATATTTCTGTGTCTGCGCAAACCACTCTCGCGAGTCTAGCTAAAGCGTCAGGGATAGTCTTTTTTCTTCCATCCGCCGTTTCAGTCGTGTAGTTACTTTCTGTAATATTGCCTAAGATCAAGTGAACGTCCGCGGATAATGCAAATAGTTCCGAAGAAACACCTGCTATGCCGCCTCTGATTGGAATTGACTGAATAATGGCGGCCACATTGGTTCTTAAGCTTCCAGTGTAAACAAGTTCACCGCAGAGAAGCTTTTCCAGGTCAGTTTTTCCGCAAGCATCCACTTTTCCATTTACAACGGGTATTATGCTGGTGCTTGTACTTCCAACATCAACAATTACACAATCCTTTAATTTCAAAGAAACTAGCCAACCTGTCGCAGCCCAGTTTGCGGCGGCAACTTCAAGTGGCTTTTCAAAAGCATTAGCCAGAGGGATTAATTCTGCCGTTGTGTTAAGAACATAAATTGGCGTCTTAGAGAAAACATTTTTTACACAAGACAGAATGTGGTTGACACCTTCTTTTTTGGATTGGTACGCGTCAGACAATTCAGCTGTCATGGTTACTGCCAAACCATCAAGCTTTTTGACCTTTAACTGCTCCTTTAGGTCCTCGAGTACTTGGATAAGTTTTTGCGGGTTCTTCCAGATTGGAAAGTATTGTACTGCACTTTTGACTTTGACTATTTTTCCCTTTTGATGCGATACGAAAACGGCTTTAGTATTTGCACCGCCGACGTCATAGCTTAACACGTTGACCAAACAGAGGTCTCCTCAGATGCTAATGTCTTGAAGTTGCTTTTTAGCTTCCTCTAAAGATGAGCAGGCGATTTCTACCTTTTCTCCATAGCCAATTGCAAGAGCGTATGATTCGGTGTTGCCTTGCAAGGGAAAAGGAGGAGAAACTATGGATGCAAGTTTTGATGCTTTTTGATAATCCGCCATTGTTGGTATTGGTATCTGCTGTTTTGAGAAGCAGACAAATCCATGAATTTCAGTTTTCATAGGCAGTTTATTAAACAAAATGGAATCAATCAATGCTTCTGCTATATTGAAGTTGACAACTTTTCGTAAACCCACATATGAAGTTGTTAACCGGGGATTAACATCTAAGACGAAAGCCTTGTCTTCTGCTAAAACTATGTCTACTCCCACATAGCCTCGTAAGCCCGGAAATGATTCTACTACTTTCTCTGCTAGAGCTAACGCATCATCTTTTAGAGGATGCTCAAAAGGAACGATACCGCCTTCATAGCTCGAAGACTGGTCTGGACCAGAAACTTTCACTTTTTGTTTGTTCAAACTAATTGCCAAAGCTTTCTTTCCAGTGGAAAGTACACTTACGCTAGCTGGTTCTCCTTTGATGAAATCTTGAACGATGAAATCTTCGTTGGCTGATTCTATGTTGATTTTTGAAAAGGCTTTTTCAATTTGTTTTTCGTCTTCAATTATGCTAAGTCCAAATGCTCCGACGCCATCCGAAGGTTTGAAGATCAAAGGATAAGTTAGTTCTCGAATGATGCTTTGTTTAATTTGCTTTATATCGGCATCTTTTTTTAACACCAATGTTTTAGGAACCGAGAAACCATTTTTTTCTAGCTCCTTGTAGAGAAAAGCTTTGTCCGCAACTTTGGAGATGCCCTTAGATTCGCAGTTTAATGCTACTTTCCCAGTTTCCTCGATTAACTTTATCGTTGACTGAAGATCGTTTCCTGTTTCAGGCGCAATTACATATGCGGCGTCATTGACTTTGGCGATATTGCTAAGAAACTGTTTTGGCTCATTTGAGTATAGTATTGGAACTATAAAGTCGGCATCAATAGGTGGATTAAGCGTTGATAACCTTGCATCTAAAAGAACCGTGACTGTATGTCCTGCAGCTTTAAAATCTGCTGCTATGCTGCACATCATTGCGAAACCTTCAGCCAAAAAACCAGGAGGAATATGGCGCTCGCAGCATCCTCCTCCTGAAACGTGCTCATAAACGATAATCTTCAAGATGACTCACTTACAAGAAGACAACAAGACAAAACTGTTCCGTTTAAAGTTTTTCTGTTTCTAAATCGTTAAGAAAAGCCAGAACATGCTTGCGCTTCACGTGAGGCATGACGACGATTCGGATGCAGTCATACCTTGGAACATAGGAGATAAACCAGCCGCGTTTAGCCATTTTCTTTGCGAGGGCTTTTGTGTTTTCAGATTTAAAGGCTAATAGATTAAGCTCTGGCTCGACAACTATTTTGAATCCAAGTTTCTTGAGACCTTTAGCTATCAGTTGGCTGTTTTCTATGCATGCGGCGACTGTTTTCTTAAAGCCGGCGATTCCTAAGAATTTGAAGACTGCCCATGCCGAAGCTGCAGAGGCGCCCGTTCTTGTTCCAACAAACGTATATTGAATTTTTTTGTTCAAGTATGGGGTTTGAGTTTTAATGAAATCCAAGGGAGTTTTATCTTTGAAAAGAATCCCACCCGTTGGAATTGCCGCCATCCCCATCTTGTGAGGATCAACGGTAATAGATTTCACGCCAGCTAAACTAAAATCAAAAGGCATTCGGGGTTGAGGCAAAAATGGAACGATTAAACCTCCGAAGGCTGCATCAACGTGTAACCAAATATCATGCTGTCGGGCAATATTTGAGAGCTTGTCAATTGGGTCAATTATGCCTAATTCTGCCGTTCCAACTGTACCCACTATTGCAACGGTGTTTTCTGTAATTTTATTTTCCACTTCAACTGGAGCAATTCTGAAAAAGGAATCCAATTTTGCATAAATCGGCTCTATTTTTAGTAAATTGCAGATTTTAGTGAACGAGAAATGCGCTGATTCAGCTAGCACAACTTCGGGCTTTCTTGTTTTCTTTATGTTTCTTGCTGCCAGCAAGGCCATCAGGTTTGCTTCTGTACCTCCTGAAACCAGAAATCCTGTTGCACCCTTGTTGCTTAGGAGGGAGGCAAGTTGATCTATGACTTCCCGTTCGAGTTGTGCGGCTCCTGGAAATAATCCAGAGTCTCCAAGGTTTGTTTCAAAAAACATTTCATATGCTTTTTTGGCTATTGGGTGCGGTTTGGTGGACATCGAACATAGTATCTTGCCATCGCCATATTTGTGGTCCAGACGGTGAATTTTTTTTAATTGTTTTAGAACGTCTTTTTGGCTTTGACCGATTGGCTGCAAGTCAAGCCCTCTTGCTTGGATTTTCTGCTTGTTTGACAGTCTTTACTAGATCACTTACTAGCTCTCTTGCAATTTCGCCAGTTATTCGATTTCCCCTAGAACATGCAGCTCCTCTAAGTCCGGCAATATCCGCGCCTAAATCGTAAACATTAGGTAAATCTGCCTTTCTAAGTGAACCGGCCAATGCCACCTCTAGACCCAAAGAATGGGAGTGTTCAACGAAAGTCTTCACCTGGGGCATAGTTAGGTTATCAAATAGGTTTTTTCCTTGCTTAGCATAGGTATCAATCATAACTACATCGATGTTAGCTTCCTTAGCGATTTGGGGAAGAATCAATGGGTTTATTGCGCCGATTTTTTCTGCGTCAGCATATCCAGCGGCTACTACTTTGATTTGGGGATTGCATTCTTTGGCTGCCCGGTTAACGCTTACAAGTAATTGTATAGCATGATTAGACGTTTTGACCCCGTAGAGTCCTACTTTTATGTAGTCTACTCCTAATGATGCTGCGCCAAGTGCAGCCAGAGAAATGGAGCCTGGAAGGTTGGGAACTTCGCCTAAAGTGCAGCTTACTTGAAGTTTTTTAGGAGTGATCTCTCTGATTCTCCTGATAACCCATGGAAAATTTGCTCCTAATGGGCCTTCAGCGGGGTTTTTTACGTCGATTATATCTGCTCCGCCGGCGATGGCTTCTTCTGCTTCTTTTTCGTTAGAGGGGCTTATCAGCAGTTTCAAGGTGGTGTCATATTGATGCGACAAATTGATGCCTTTAAATGTTTCCTGTTATAGAAAGAAGCCTCTCCAACTTCAATTAGGCATTGGTATTAGCAGCTGATAATAAACAAATTCTAATCAGGATCGATTATTTTGTGTAAGATTTAAATGGCTTCGGCTTCATTATTTGCTTTAAATAAAATTCAACGGTAACCCTTGCATGTCGCTGATACCTGAAATATCAAACCCTTATCTTGGAGCATTTGCAGGGGGCTTGCTTTATGGTTTGGCTGTTTGCACGGCATCATGTTTACCTGTTGTAACCGGGTACATCGCGGGTGTTGGTGCAGGTTTTTCCAAGGGGGTTAAAGTTACATTGATTTTTAATTCAGGCAGAATATTGGCGTATACCTTGATCGGCGCGTTAATTGGTTTGTTTGGTGGCTTATTTCGTGTTTTTGTTTCTGAGTCTGCCATTTCTCCGTTTCAAGTTTATTCTTCTTTCGCTTTTGGAATAGTTACAATTGTTATTGGTGCAGCAATTTTGTTTAGAGCAAGAAAGCCCTGTTATTGTAACAAGGGAAGAACCCCAGTGGGTACCTTTAGGAAGGTTGGCAGGTTTGGAGTGGATTTTGGGGCTTTCTCTTTGGGGTTGAGTAGAGGTTTAGTTGTTTGCCCGCCTTTGATTGCGCTTTTGCTTTATTCGTTGCCATTTACAAGTCCGGTTGGAAGCGTTGGTATTGCGCTTTTGTTTGGTTTGGGAACTGCTTTGTCTCCGATGATTCTTTTGGGAGGTGTTACAGGTTGGTTGCTAGGTAAGGCGCCTTTGTTTCGGAAATGGATTTCGTTGGCTGGCGGTGGGATTCTAATACTTCTCGGATTATTTACTATGGTTAGTTCAATAATTCAGTTATCATGAGGAAAAAAAATGGCGTTAGAAATAGTTGGAGATCTACTGAGGCTGATGGTTCTTGGGGGACTTGGTATAGCAGGGATTCTCACTATTCTAATTTGGAAAAAGAACTTGTCTACCCGAGTTACGTTTGTTAGATTTGTCATCCAAGCAGTTTCTGTGGCAGCAATATTCTACATATTCACCTACACAATCCCACTGCTTTATGTGCTGATCGTTCTTTTTGTAATGAGTCTTTTTATTGGGAGGTTTTTCTGTGGTTGGCTGTGCCCGTTTGCTTTTCTTATGGATGTTGAGAGTGTTGTTAGAAAAGCCTTAAAGATAAAATACCGAATGATACCGGACAGACTAAACAAGGCGTTGCACCGGTTTAGGTATGTTTTGTTGTTGTTTTTCCTGTTAATACCCATTGTTTTATGGTTTTTGGAGCCGCCGCCAAACGTAGATTTCGCTGTACTTTATGCTGAGGTTTTGGCTGGTCCTTTCCGCCCCTACAGTATACTTTTAGCGCCCCTTATTCCCGTGATTGTTTCGTGGACAACTGCTCCATTGATAGTCGGTGGAGTTAACTTTAGCTATCCTTACGTTCAGGATATCTTAACTTGGGCTGGACAAGATATTGGTCAAGTGATCGCTCTTGTATTTGTAGGTTTAACACTTGTTGGTTCCTTTTTCATAAGGCGTTCTTGGTGCCGTTTTTGCCCAACTGGAGCCTCATTGGCAGTTGTGAACCGGTTTAGGGGTTTTAAGTGGGCTCCCTTGGTTCATTTGGAGAAAGATGAAGAGAAATGCACAAAATGTGGTGTGTGTAAACGTGTTTGTCCTGTAGGTGTTGAGGATGTTTATGAGCAGAAAGGTGGTAAAATTCAGACTTCACAATGTATGGTTTGTTCGCGTTGCGTTGAGATGTGCCCATATGAGGGTACGTTGAAAGTAAAGTTAGGTAAGAAGACACTGTTTAAGTCGAGAAACTGGTTGGAACAGACAAAAAGTGAATGAGGAAAAAAAATGAGTCAAAAAACCGCTGAAAAAAAATTCATGCCTGATGTCCCCAGAAAAGAAATCGAAGAACTTAAAAACTCCATAACGGCAGCCTCACAGAAGATAATAGCTGACAACATTGACCGTATGAAGAAAGCTGACCCTCACCGTCCTGAAGCAATGAAGTATTTTGATGAAATGGCAAACCTATTTGGTCCTAGGCAAAAAGAGATAGCTGCAGAAAAAGAAAAAGGAAAGAAAGTTATCGGTTACATGTGCCTTTTTGCGCCAACTGAACTGATTTTAGCCGCAGATGCCATTCCTGTCCGTGTCAATTCTGGGTGGTATGATACGTCTAAACTCGGCGACAGAGTTGTACCTGTTGAGGTATGCCCAGTTATACGGTCCACAATCGGAGCCAAAATGATTGAGCTTTCTCCTTTCCTCGAGCAGAGTGATGCATTAATTAGCGTTTTAACTTGTGATGGCATGACTAAGCTTGCTGAAATTTTAGGCGATTACAAAACCATTTGGGGCATGAACATTCCACGAATAAAAGACACCACTCAATCTCTTCGTTTCTGGAGTGACGAAATCAAACACATGAAAACTCAAATTGAAAACTTTACGGGCAACAAAATTACAAGAAAAAAACTAAAGCAAGCAATCGAAACCAGCCACAAAGCCACAAAAGCGTTCCGTAGATTGCAAGATTTACGCAAGGGGTCACCCGTAATTATGGGCAGAGATGCTATGTTGGTAAATCAAACTTATTTATGGGATGACAAGAAACGCTGGACAGAAAAAACGGAAGCATTATGCGATGAACTAGAGAAGCGTCTACAGCAACAAGATTGGGTTTGTCCGCCCGATACACCTAGAGTCATGGTTACGGGAACCCCGATGTTTTGGCCAGATAACTGGAAACTCCCAACACTGGTCGAAGAAGCTAGTCCTCAAGGCATCATTGTAGCTGACGAACTCTGTTCAGGCGAGAGAATTTTGAACGATCCCATAGGCGTAGATGAGTGGTCAATGGATGACATGTTAAATTCCATAAGCGAGCGCTACTTGATGGCTTCAACTTGTCCATGTTTTACTAGCAAAGACGGCAACGAAGACCGAGTCAACTGGCTTCTTAACAAAGTTAAAGAGGCAAACATTCAAGGAGTTATTTACTACGTAGTGCGAGGCTGTATGCTCTACGCGATGGAATATACTCGAGTCAAGAAAGCTTTGGACAAAATTAATGTGCCTGTTTACTATTTGGATACGGAATATACCAGGGAAGATGTTGGCCAAATGAAAACCCGTGTGGAAGCATTCCTTGAAATGTTAACAGCTAGAGTTGATTTCTAAGTGATAACCGTCGGAATGGATCTTGGTACCCAAAGAGTGCAAGTTGTAATCGTTAAAGATGGCGAAGTTGTCGCTCGAGCGACGGTTTTCTCAGGATTTGATCCTACCAAAGCCGCGGAGCAAGCAGTAGACGAAGCGTTAAAGCAAGCAAACTTGAAATTGAGTGACATTAACCATTTTTCTTCTACGGGTTCAGCTGTGGATATGGCTCCATATGCTAACAGCAAAGTTAGCATGATGGGCGCAGACGCAAAAGCAGCAGTGTATCTTGTCCCTAAAGCTCGTACAATTATTGATGTGGGTGCTGAAGAAGCAAGAGCCGTTAAATGTGACGAAAAAGGCGTCATGATGGATTTTGTTGTTAACGAGCGTTGCGCTGCTGGAGCTGGAGCATTTATCGAAGCAATGGCGAGGGCTCTGGAGGTTAAGACAGAGGATATGGGTCCGTTGGCTCTGAAGGCGGAGCGGGCAAGCCCAATAAACGCTTCCTGTGTTATCTTTGGCGAGTCAGATGTAGTCTCGCTTATTCACCGTCAAGAATCAAAACCGGAAATTGCACGTGCAGTCTACGATGCGATGGCGGATAGAGTTTCATCTATGATTCACCGTTTGGGAATAAATCCTGAAGTGGTTTTGGTAGGTGGAGTTGCAAAAGATCCTGGTTTTGTAGCGTCGCTGAACCGTAAGTTGGGTCTTTCCGTTACGATTCCCGAGTTTCCCGAATATATCGGAGCTTTAGGTGCTGCACTAGTTGCTGCAACTAGAGCGAAGGAGACTTCAAAATGAGTAAAGCAAATCCCGAGTTTTGGCGTTGGCAAGAATATCATCGGATAATGCCTAACAAGAAATGGTCAAAAAACGACGTTATAACAGCTGGAGTAGACGTGGGTTCAGTGGGTTCTAAAGCTGCTATAATGGTGAACGGCGAGGCTTACAGTTGGGGCATTACGCGAACAGGTTCAAACAGTCCTGAAAGCGCTAAGAAAGCTCTTGATTACGCTTTGGAAGATACAGGTCTTCGAGTTACCGATCTTAAGTACATCGTTGGCACTGGCTATGGCCGTGTTAATGTACCAATGGCCAACAAAGCAATAACTGAAATCGCATGCCACGCAAAAGGCGCCAACTACATCTGGGGACCCAGCGTCCGAACCGTGTTGGATGTTGGTGGACAGGACATCAAAGCTATACGAATCGACGAAACAGGCAGAGTCGTCTCCTTTCTTATGAATGACAAATGCGCTGCAGGCACAGGACGAGGCATGGAAGTCTTTGCGGACCTGCTAAAAATACCCATCGAAGAAATCGGCGAAATTTCATTAAAAGTGGAACAAGAACCTGAACCTGTAAGTTGCACATGCGTTGCTTTTGCCAAAACGGAAGCTATGGGACTTTTGCGGAAAGGTTGGTCTAAAGAAAAAGTTTTAGCCGCTTACACACGTGCGATGGCGGTTCGTATGGCGAATCTAATTAAACGCGTCGGCTTAGAGAAGGAGTTGGTGGTCACTGGTGGGCAATCCAAAAATATTGGTATTGTCAGCCGAATCGAAGTCATCTTAGGAGTTAAAACGCTTCCTATGCCAAGGTGGCGTGAAGATGGCTTGGATCCAATGGTTGCAGGTGCTTTGGGTGCTGCTTCGCTTGGTAAGTTGTTATATGATAAAGCGCAAAAAGGGTAGATTTGACTTTGATTACGCATTATGGCTACTGTGACGGTTCAGGCGAATACTATATTGTTATAGATTCGGACAAATGCAATGGCTGCAATAAATGTGTGCTAGCATGTCCGCAAAAGGCCCTTCAACTGGAAATTGAGTTCATCGATCTTGAAGAAAAAACGGTTGCGGCAGTGGTAGAATTGCATCGGAAAAAAATCAAATATACCTGTGCATCCTGTAAGCCCGAAAATAACAACACTCCTTGTGCCTTAGCTTGTGAATCCAAAGCTATTACATCTGTTTGGATTCCTCGCTGATTTCAGCTAAAATTTTTAACATCTTAAATCTAAATGTTAATATTGTTAATCAGTATAGCTACGCTGTTATTGCGATATTATTTTGAGATTCGTTACGTTTATTTATAGTAAAGGATAATTGAGTTGTCAGATAAGTGGGGTAGATAATAAATTGTCAAAGAATCCGCAGTCTAAAGATGAAGCGCTTGAGGCTTTAGACTTTATAGTTAACGTGCTAAAAGAGCATGAACGAGATTTGGATAAACTCATTAATGAATTAGCAACTGTCACTGAGCAGATGGGTGATACAGGCGAATTGAACAGCAAAGTTGAGAAGATAGAGGAAAAAATATGTGGCTTACAAAAAGAAATTAAAAGTTTGGTAGGTTACGTTTCTGGTTCTTCCAAGCAAGTTGGTGCACATGAGGTTTCCATTGAACCGCCTTGCGCACCTACTACTATTATAATGGGAGGTCAATCAGTTATTCTTAGATGCAAACAATGGGAAGATTTTCAAGCTTTGGCGGTTAATGCTCAAACTCTGTCTTACACCTATAAGGAAGAAGAAAAATTATTCCAAGCTGAGGCTTTGAAAGGTAATCAGATTATCACTTACAGTGGACCTCTTCCAAAGTTGTCTGCTATCTTGAAATCTTGGTTGTCTAAGCAGCTTGATGCACCCGAACGAGGTATTTTGGAAGGCGCTTTAGCTACTCGATAGTTCATACTTCTGATTCTTTTTTTATTTTCATAAACCTTATAAAGTATCTCCAATATCTTAAGTCTTGTTAGTGATTGGAGGACTGGTCTGGTTGAAGGCTAAACCACTAAGCCATACAAACATTTTCCGTTTTCGAAGCCTTCTCCTTTCTCCTCGATAAACGGATGGCTAAGTGTTAAGCCAACAAACAAAACCAGCCTCCAAAACTCTAACAAAAATTATGTTAAAACTCCCTTTCTAATCCACATATGACTAAAAAGAGCCAAAGCACTTATTTCTCAAATATAATTCTTAAACAAAAAAAGAAAAAAGTATCAGTAGTTTTCTGTCCAGACTTCAAAGAACGCTTTGGGATGATCGCAGGTCGGGCACTTATCTGGAGCCATCGTTCCCTCAATGACTAAGCCGCAATTTCGGCACTTCCATTTAATCGGTGCATCTTTAACAAACACTTTTCCGTTCTGCACACTTTCAGCTAGCTTATTGTAACGACGTTCATGGTAAGCCTCCACTTTCGCAACACTACGAAAAGTGTACGCCACATCTTTGAAACCTTCTTTTTCAGCGATGTCACCAAAATTTGGGTAAATTGAACCCCATTCAGCTTTTTCGCCTGCTGCTGCAGCTTTAAGATTATCAAGAGTTGATGCCATAACGCCAGCGGGATAAGAGGATTTAATCTCAACCATACCGCCTTTGAGGTGCTTAAAAAAAAGCTCGGCATGCTCCTTCTCGTTAGCAGCTGTTTCTTCAAATACTGCTCCAATCTGCTGGTATCCTTCTTTTTTAGCTATGCTAGCAAAGAAGGTGTATCGGTTGCGCGCTTGGGATTCACCGGCAAACGCGGCTAAAAGGTTTTTTTCGGTTTGACTTCCAACAAAATCCATAGTCTTTCAGACTCCACTTCAGCTAATCTAAAACCAAAAATAAAAGCATTCCCCGTAAACACAACGAAAAATCATGTTAAGACTTTTATCTTCAACCGCAATTGTATTGGATGCCGGATGATGAGAAGGCATTAGCTTGACACTTGTTGGATGAAGGATCAGAGTTACTCAGACGGCAAAGGGTGAATAACCTTATATGGTTGGTAACCTATACTGTTATTCACCTGAAGGCAACCCAAAATGGGCAACAAGTCTCAAATGAGAAAGTTTGTGCGGGAATACATAGCAAATTATCCTTCTGTAAACAAGATTTATGATGCAATCGCAGGTTCCCGCCGCATGGGTTCAGAGATAACGGTCTCAAATTATGTTAGAGCAGTAGCAAAGTTCACAGAATACCTTGGCTTTTCTAGTCCAGAAACAGCAATTCAATCCATGCTAAAAGGAGAAACCGATGGTGGAGCTAAGGTTGACGCATTCATTGATTATGCTTTAGACGATTTAAAACTGAGCCACTCAACAGTCAGAGGTTTTTCTTTTGGCCTTAAGAAATGGTTTAAGTTAAACGGTTTGCAGATAAACTGGAAGAAAATCGAGCTCCCAACTGCAACCGAGACAGTTGAAAACGATCGAGCGCCCACGAAGGAAGAATTAAAGAAGTTACTTAACCATGCTTCAAGCGCTAGAGATCGCTTTGTTATTTTTGCCGATACAAGTTCAGGTCTAAGAATTGGAACATTGCTGAGCTTAAAGCTTGGAGACATTGATCTTTCATATCCAGATGTAGCCAGGTTAACTGTTGAGAGAAAACGAGGTCGTAAATTCTCAAACAGAAGCAGAGGAGCTGGACGCTTCTATGTATCTTTCATTTCAACCGAAGCAAAAACTGCTCTGCAACAATACTTAACAGAAAGAGAGCAATCTGAAGAAATATTAACTCCTGAAAGCCCACTTGTTAGCGATTATAACTATAAAGGATCATTCATCTCGGTTGAAGCATACGAGAAAGTCTGGCATCGACTATTAAAAAAAGCTGGATTAAACCAGAAATCAACACGCTTCTACATTCTACA
>Ga0315535_1000076_pt1 | contig 58466 bp, 64 predicted proteins | sample SalMarSW160220MG_2_FD_203092 | JGI IMG/M metagenome (GOLD analysis project Ga0315535, IMG submission 203092) | Salt marsh sediment microbial communities from the Plum Island Ecosystem LTER, Massachusetts, United States - Salt Marsh Sediment SW1602-20 ... | reverse complement strand
CCAATTTCAGGGAAGGCCTTTCCGTGCTTCAATATTTTATTTCCACTCACGGCGCCAGAAAGGGCCTTGCGGATACGGCCCTAAAGACCGCCAACTCGGGGTATCTTACCCGTCGTCTTGCCGACGTTGCCCAGGATTGTATTGTTATGGAAGAAGACTGCGGAACCATACTTGGTGTTGAGGTTGAATCTCTGCTGGAAGGCGGCGAAGTGATTCAGCGTCTCGAAGAGCGTATTTTAGGACGTGTTGCCGCAGAGGATATCCATGATCCGTTTACCGATGAAGTGATTGTAAGGATGGGAGAAGACCTGGACGAAGACGCTGTAAAGGCTGTTGAAAATGCTGGAATTACCAGTGTGAGAATAAGGTCGGTTCTGACGTGCAAGAGCGTTACTGGCGTGTGCGCAAAATGTTATGGCCGGGACCTATCCCACGGAGCAGAAGTTGAAATCGGTCAGGCAGTAGGAATTCTTGCAGCTCAGTCCATCGGTGAGCCCGGTACCCAGTTGACCATGCGTACATTTCACATTGGAGGAACGGCTAGACGCAGGGTTGAGCAGGCCGATATCAGAGCCCGATCCGAAGGTAAGATTACATTTGTTAATCTTAACGTTGTGGAAAAAGAGGGGAATATATTTGTCGTTATGAACCGGCGGGGGGGTGAAATTGCCATCGTTAGCGATACCGGACGCGAAAGAGAAAGGTTTCCGGTTATTTACGGCGCCCACATTGAAGTAAAAGACGGTGATAAAGTTGAGGTCGGAGATCTTCTGGTAACCTGGGATCCCTTTACAACACCCATTATTTCAGAAGTCGACGGGACCGTTAAATTCGGTGATGTCGTATCCGGCAAGACTATGCAGGAGAAGGTTGACCCGGTTACCGGCAAATCCAGTCGTACCATCATCGAATCCAAAAGTGGAGAGGAACGTCCGAGGATTTCAATCAAAGACAAAGACGGAAAAACAGCGAGCCTGTCTGGGCCATTGGGAATGGCGCGATATTTGCTGCCCATAGATGCTATTTTGCTGGTTGAAGAAGGAGACGAGGTTAAGGCTGGTGATGTGATCTCAAAGCTCCCCAGAGCAACAACCAAAACAAAGGATATTACCGGCGGTCTTCCCAGGGTGGCTGAACTTTTTGAGGTTCGAAAACCAAAAGAAACCGCACTGCTCAGTGAAATCGACGGGTATGTTTCCATAGCCAAGTCAACAAAAAAAGGCAAACAGAAGGTTACTATTACCCCTGTAGATGTGGGTGAAAAGAAGGAATATCTTATTTCACGCGGCAGACATATAAACGTTTATGAAGGGGATTATATCCGAGCGGGCGAGGCACTGATAAGTGGTTCGGCTATTCCTCAAGACATATTGAATATCAAGGGTGAAATTGCATTGGCACGGTATCTTGTTGACGAAGTCCAGGAGGTTTACCGCTTACAAGGTGTCCGGATAAACGATAAGCATATAGAGGTTATTGTGCGGCAAATGATGCGGCGCGTTAAAGTCCTTGACCCCGGTGATACCGATTTTATTATTGAAGATCAAGTGGATAGAAAGATCTTTGAAGAAGTCAACCGGCAAGTAGTTGAAAAAGGAAAGAATCCCGCTGTTGCCGACCATCTGATACTGGGGATTACCAAGGCGTCACTTTCCACGGAAAGTTTTATATCCGCCGCTTCATTCCAGGAGACGACCAAGGTCCTCACAAATGCCAGCATTGCCGGCAAGGAAGACTATCTTCAGGGGCTCAAAGAGAACGTTATTATGGGAAGAATCATTCCTGCGGGAACCGGGCTTAATGAATACAGAGACGTTCAGGTTGAAGCCGGTTAAAATTTGTTTAGGAATAATGGATTATTTTTATATAAAAGACTTGACAATTTAGCGATAGATAACTAATAATTATCCTTTTGTCGATACACCCAGATTATGAACATAAAAGAAGTTAGGGGAGAAAATGCCGACCATTAATCAGTTAGTCAGAAAGGGAAGGAAGCGAATAAAGAAAAAGACAAATACCCCGGCACTAAAGGGTGCTCCCCAGAAAAGAGGAGTCTGTACAAGAGTTTATACTTCAACACCCAAGAAGCCCAATTCTGCTTTGCGGAAAGTTGCCAGAGTCAGACTGACGACCGGGATAGAAGTTACCGCATATATACCCGGAATCGGGCATAATCTCCAGGAACATTCGGTTGTTCTTGTTCGTGGTGGACGTATCAAAGACCTGCCGGGGGTAAGGTACCATATTGTCAGAGGCACTCTGGACACACTTGGCGTCGAGGATCGAAAACAGGGCAGATCAAAATACGGTTCGAAAAAGCCCAGATAGAAAAATGGTGCAAGATACATGATGTAAGATTCACCGTGCCTGAATCTTGCGGCATGAAAATGAATAGCAAATAGGAAAAATGGTGTAACATATGCCGAGAAGAAGAGAAGTCCCTGAGCGGATAATTATACCCGATCCCAAGTATAACAATAAGCTGGTTTCAAAGTTCATAAAGTCTATCATGCGGGATGGAAAAAAGAGTACTGCAGAGTCGATTCTGTATAATGCCTTCCATGTGATTGAAGAAAGGACAAAAGAATCAGCGATCAAGATTTTCGAACAGGCCATTGAAAATGTAAAGCCGACGATTGAGGTCAAATCACGTCGTGTTGGAGGTTCAACCTATCAGGTTCCCACAGAAATTCGGCCTTCCCGGAAAACCGCTCTGGGAATTCGATGGATTATAAGTTTTGCTCGCAAAAGACCTGAAAAAGGAATGGTTGATAAACTGGCAGCTGAGCTATTGGATGCCTCCAACAAAAGAGGGGCTGCTGTCAAAAAGAAGGAAGATACCCATAAGATGGCTGAGGCAAACAAGGCGTTTGCGCATTACCGCTGGTAAACTTTATTGTTAGCTCGCTCTAAAGGGAGGACAAGAAGATGGCGAAGGAAAAGTTTGAGAGGACCAAGCCGCATGTAAACATAGGTACGATCGGCCATATCGATCATGGCAAGACGACCTTGACGGCGGCGATAACCAAGCACATGGGGCTAAAGGGCATGGCTCAGTTTGTTCCTTTTGACCAGATAGACAAAGCCCCGGAAGAGAAAGAGCGTGGTATCACCATAGCGACGGCGCACGTTGAGTATGAGACGGTGAATCGTCATTATGCTCATGTGGATTGTCCGGGTCATGCGGATTACATCAAGAACATGATCACCGGGGCGGCGCAGATGGACGGGGCCATTTTGGTGGTGGGTGCGGATGACGGTCCCATGCCCCAGACCCGTGAGCACATATTACTGGCGCGTCAGGTCGGGGTTCCTCAGATTGTGGTATTTTTAAACAAATGTGATATGGTGGATGATGAGGAGCTTATAGAGCTTGTTGAGTTGGAGCTTCGGGAGTTGTTGGACAAGTATGAGTTTCCCGGAGATGACATTCCGATCATTCGCGGGAGTGCATTGAAGGCGTTGGAGAGTGATGATTCTGACAGTGAGGATGCCAAGTGCATATTTGAGTTACTGGAAGCGGTAGACACGTTTATCCCTGAGCCCAAGCGTGATATAGACAAGCCGTTTTTGATGCCCATAGAGGATGTTTTCAGCATATCGGGACGGGGTACGGTTGTGACGGGTCGTGTTGAGCGAGGTGTCATTCATGTGGGGGATAATGTTGAGATTGTAGGGATTCGTCCGACCATGAAGACGGTGTGTACGGGAGTAGAGATGTTCCGGAAGCTTTTGGATGAGGGACGAGCCGGAGACAACATCGGGGTATTAATGCGGGGTACCAAGCGTGATGAGGTTGAGCGCGGTCAGGTGGTAGCGATACCGGGTTCGATTGAGCCTCACACGAAGTTCAAGGCCGAGGTATACATTTTGAGCAAAGAGGAAGGGGGTCGTCACACCCCGTTTTTCAGTGGATACCGGCCGCAGTTTTATTTTCGGACCACGGATGTTACGGGTAATTTGATATTACCGGAAGGTGTAGAGATGGTAATGCCCGGTGACAATATAACGATTGCGGCAGAGCTTATAACACCGATAGCCATGGAAAAAGAATTGAGATTTGCCATCAGGGAAGGCGGACGGACGGTCGGCGCAGGTGTCGTGAGCGAAATTATCGAATAAAGAGAAAGATTAACATAATGATAATGAATACTAAAATCAGGATCAGGCTCAAGGCATATGATCATAAGCTTCTGGATCAATCCGTATCAGATATTGTAGATACGGCCAATAAAACAGGAGCAAAAGTCGTGGGGCCGATACCTCTTCCAACAAGAATCAACAAGTATTGTGTTCTTCGATCTCCCCATGTAGACAAGAAGTCTCGGGAACAGTTTGAAATAAGGACACATAAACGGCTTCTGGATATTCTTGAGCCGACTCAGCAAACCGTTGATGCTTTAATGAAACTAGATCTTTCTCCGGGAGTAGATGTAGAGATAAAATTGTAGGATGAACTTAGTTTTCTTCGCTTAATCCGCCATATAATAAGGATAAGACTTTCCAAGACCTATGGGGGGTATAGCAAAAAAAACATCGATAACAGGCGATGAATTCTGTTTTTTATGAATTCATAAAAAAGGGATAGAATAAAAGTAATGTGTAGAGGACTGATCGGTAAAAAATTAGGAATGACAGCACTGTTTACTTCTGATGGGGAATACATACCGGTAACCGTGGTTCAAGTGGGTCCGTGTGTGGTTACCCAGATAAAGGCGATGTCTTCTGATGGATATAATGCGATTCAATTGGGATTTGGTGAGAGGAAAAAGTATCGTATTAACAAACCCATGCAGGGGCATCTTAAAAAAAGCGGGGCAGGGTGTTATAAATTCCTGCGTGAGGTCCCGGTGGGTGACCCCGGTGAATACAAACTTGGACAGACCGTAGGTCTGGATTTATTCACTATTGGAGAACGCATTGATGTTACCGGTACGACCAAAGGACGGGGATTTTCCGGTGTGATTAAGCGGCACGGATTTCATGGCGGCAAGAAAACCCATGGGAGTCACAGCCATAGAATTCCCGGGTCCATCGGTTGCAGTGCTTGGCCTGCAAAAGTTATCAGGGGCAAGAAAATGCCCGGCCAGTATGGGAATACACGTAAAACAGTTCGAAATCTGAAAATTGTCGATATCCGGCCGGAACAAAACCTTATGCTAATAAAAGGCGCTGTCCCGGGTTCCGGGCATGGTTTGGTTGAAATCAAAAAACCCAAATTTGAAAAATAGAATTATTGAGACGGTGTTATGGCGGTTGTAAACGTAATAAATAGTAAAGCACAAAAGGTTTCACAGATCGATCTTGTGGATGCCATTTTCAATATACCCGTTAACGGGAGTGTATTGCACGAAGTTGTGACCATGCAACTTGCAAGCAGACGTTCCGGTTCTGCGTCGGTAAAACATCGAAGTGATGTTAAAGGCAGTGGCAGAAAACTTTTTAGACAGAAAGGAACCGGACGTGCTCGTAGAGGGGATATTAAGTCACCACTTTTGAGAGGCGGCGGTTCTACTTTTGGTCCTGATCCACGATCCTATGCATACAAGGTTCCCAAAAAAGTCAGAAGGCTGGCCCTTAAAATGGCATTGAGCAGTAAATTGAAGCAAGAAAACCTTGTTGTGCTTGACGAATTCGGACTTGATACAATTAAGACCAGGGAATTTGTTAAAGTTATGAATGCATTGAACACGAAAAATGCATTAATAATAACCGAAAAAAAGAATGAAACCCTGGAACTTTCAGCCCGGAACGTTCCCAATATAAAAGTGTTGAGAGTCGAAGGGTTGAATGTATATGACATTCTTAAGTATGAGAATGTCGTTTTGCTTGAGTCTTCGATAAAGAGCATTGAAGGGAGACTGCTCGGATGAATCCATATGATATTATTAAGCGGCCCTTGATTACTGAAAAGACCAGTATTCAAAAAGAGGATTACAACCAGATGTCATTCGAGGTAGACCGCAAGGCGAACCGGGTTGAAATTAAACGGGCTATCGAAAATATTTTTAAGGTAAATGTGGATACGGTAAGAACCATGCAGGTTAAGGGCAAGACCAAACAAAGGGGCCGGATTGTGGGAAAGCGTCGGAACTGGAAGAAAGCGGTCGTTAAATTGATGCCTGGTGAACGCATAGATTTTTTTGAAGGAGCATAAAAGGGGTATATAAATGGGTGTAAAAAAAGTAAAACCCACCTCTCCCGGGAGGCGGTCTCAATCCTATTCAACATTTGATGAGATCACAAGCACTACCCCTGAAAAGAGTCTGATAGGGGTTATCAAGAAAAAAGGTGGCCGTAATGTCCATGGTCGTATTACCTGCAGGCATCGTGGCGGGGGGAGTAAACGGCATTACAGGATTGTCGACTTTAAAAGAGATAAAATAGGAATTCCTGCCAAGGTTGCCACTATAGAATATGATCCGAATCGGTCTGCGAGAATTGCTCTTTTGAATTATGCGGATGGTGAAAAGCGGTATATCCTGGCTCCGATTAATCTTAAGGTCGGTGATACCGTGATTTCAGGACCTGAAGCAGATATTAAGCCCGGAAATACGTTGCTGTTGAAAAATATCCCACTGGGTACGCATATTCATAATATCGAACTCCATATCGGGAAAGGCGGCCAGATTGTCAGGAGCGCCGGGACATATGCTCAGTTGATGGCAAAAGAAGATAAGTATGCGTTGATAAAGCTTCCCTCCGGTGAAGTTCGAATGGTACTTTTAAACTGCAAGGCCACGATAGGTCAGCTCGGGAATGTGATTCATGAGAATATATCTTTGGGCAAAGCGGGGCGAAAGCGTTGGCTCGGCAGACGTCCTAAGGTCAGAGGGGTTGCCATGAATCCGGTTGACCATCCAATGGGCGGAGGCGAAGGAAGATCTTCAGGCGGACGGCACCCCTGCAGTCCGTGGGGGGTTCCTTCAAAAGGTTTTAAGACTCGAAGAAAAAAGAAAAGTACTCGGTTAATTGTCAAAAAGCGTACAAAGAAATAGCAGGAGAAGTCATGCCACGGTCATTGAAAAAAGGTCCTTTTATTGATTCGAAACTGTTAAATAAGGTGCGGTCCGCCCAAGAGACTCGGAGCAACAGAGTTGTCAGAACTTGGTCTAGAAGGTCAACAATAGTTCCCGAAATGGTGGGTATTACACTGGCGGTTCATAATGGAAGAAAGTTTATTCCTGTATTTATATCAGAAGACATGGTGGGGCATAAGCTGGGTGAATTTTCACCGACCCGGACTTATTATGGGCACGCTGCGGATAAGAAATCAAGAGTGAAACGGTAGTTATAAGGCCGTCGAAAAAGGAAATGTCTGTAATGGAAGTTAAAGCTGTATCACGATATGTACGCATTTCTCCTCAGAAAGTTCGCATGCTGGTGGGGGCTGTGAAGGGAAGGCGGGCAGAAGATGGTTTGAATATGCTCAAATTTATGCCGCAGAAGGCGGCACATATCGTTGAAAAAATTATACGAAGCGCTGTAGCAAATGCGGATCAAAATATGGATATCGACGTAGATTCACTGGTGATTCGAAACATTATTGCAGACCAGGGCCCCACGTTGAAACGTTTCAAAGCAAGGGCACGAGGCAGAGGGACACGCATATTAAAAAGGACCGCTCACATTACAGTTATTTTAGCTGAAGATTCCATATAGAAGGGGGGGGAAAGTTTGGGCCAGAAAGTAAATCCTATAGGATTGAGATTGGGTATTGTTAAGACCTGGGATTCCCGGTGGTATGCTGGAAAAAATTACGCCGATTATATCCTGGAAGATTATAATATCAGAAAGTTTATAAAAAAAAGACTCTACCATGCGGGTATTTCCAAGATTGAAATTGAAAGGTCTTCCAAGCGTGTCAGGCTACGCATTTTTACATCCAGGCCTGGAATTGTCATCGGGAAAAAGGGAGCTGAAATTGCGTTGTTCAAGAAAGAGCTTGAAAAGATCGTATCTCATGAAGTTATTATCGATATTCAGGAGGTAAGAAAACCCGAGATTGATGCCCAGCTCGTGGCCGAGAATATTGCGCTTCAGATTATACGAAGGGTTGCATTTCGACGTGCAATGAAACGCGGCATTTCTTCAGCCATGCGTTTTGGCGCCAAAGGGATAAAAGTTATCTGTTCCGGTCGTCTGGGCGGCGCTGAGATGGCCAGAACCGAACAATATAGAGAGGGTCGCATTCCTCTACATACCTTAAGAGCTGATATAGACTACGGTTTTATTGATGCTCGTACGACATATGGAATTATCGGTATCAAGGTATTTATTTTTAAAGGCGAGATTTTGAAGAAAAATACGGAAAAGATCGGTAGTTGAGTTTTTTTGATTACAGAAGATTTTTTACGAGTTTGTCTAAATTGATACGAATAATATAATGGACTTTGAAAATTAGACTTTTTTCAGAGGTCTCACGGAGATATCGGACATGCTTAGTCCCAAGAAGGTAAAATATCGAAAACAGCAAAAAGGCAGAACAAAGGGAGCCGCGCACAGGGGCTGCAACCTTGATTTCGGTGAATTTGGATTGCAGGCAATAGAATGCGGCAGAATTAACTCAAAGCAGATTGAAGCCGCCCGTGTCGCAATGACTCGGCATGTTAAAAGAGGCGGCAAAATGTGGATAAAAATATTTCCCGACAAACCGTTTACCAAAAAACCTGCTGAAGTCAGGATGGGTAAAGGAAAGGGGGCTCCTGAAGGATGGATTGCAGTGGTTCGTCCCGGAAGAGTCCTTTATGAGATGGAGGGGGTTCCCCGGCATATGGCAAAGGAAGCGCTCAGGCTTGCTTCACATAAGCTTTCTGTAAAAACCAGATTCATAGAGAGGGGTAATTTTTAATGAAACCGAGCGAGATCAGAGAGTTGAGTCTGGAAGAAAAGTTGCGAAAAGCAAACGATCTTAAAGAGGAGCTGTTTAATCTGCGCTTTCAGCACGAAATTGGTCAGCTTGAGAATTCCCAGAAGATGAAGCAGATCAAGCGAGAAATTGCCAGGGTGAAAACCATAATAAAAGAAGCTTAATTAAACCAAAAAACAGGCCAAGAATAGTTGTTGCCATGAAAAAACGAATTTTAAGAAGACAGATGGTGGGGACAGTTGTCAGCGACAAGATGGACAAAACGGTAATTGTCCTGGTTGAGAGACTGGTTAAGCATAAACTTTATCAAAAGTATGTCAGGAGACGATCAAAATTCGCCGCCCATGATGAAAACAATGGCTCAGGGGTTGGAGATAAAGTTTTGATTGTCCAGTCCAGACCCCTTAGCAAGATGAAAAGATGGCGTGTGAGCAAAATAGTCGAAAAAGCTGTTTGATTGTTATATGATATGATGAATACGGTTTATTACGAATTATATAAGGAAAGTTAAGAAGATGATTCAGGCGGAAACGAGATTGACCGTGGCAGACAATTCAGGCGCCAAGATATTGTATTGTATCAAAGTTCTTGGAGGTTCCCGCAGACGATATGCGAGTGTCGGCGACATAATTGTTGTATCTGTTAAAGAAGCCATTCCCAATACCAAGGTCAAAAAAGGAGATGTGGTAAAAGCCGTTGTTGTTCGCACCAAAAAGGAAATCAAGAGACTGGATGGATCCTATATAAGATTTGATGATAATTCTGCTGTTTTAATTTCACAAAACAAGGAACCCATAGGCACCCGGATATTTGGTCCGGTGGCAAGGGAACTGCGAGCCAAAAGGTTTATGAAAATCATTTCGCTGGCCCCCGAGGTATTATAGTTGCCGGTTAACGGCTAAGGGCGCCGGGTGAAACATGAACAGAAATCGGTGAACCGCTAACGGCAATGAATGAACCGCGGAAAATGAGCAATGACTTTAATGAGCAAAAGTTTTATAAGTTTTAAAATATTACGGACCTATGGAGAAGTGATTCATGGCTCAAAATAGATGGCAGATAAAAAAAGACGACAAAGTAAAAGTTCTTGCGGGCAAAGACAAAGGAAAGATCGGTAAGGTGCTGGGTATAAAAAAGAAAAGCAACCGGCTTCTTGTCGAAAACATTAACATTGTTAAGCGGCATACCCGGCCCAGCGCCACTCAAAGACAAGGCGGGATTGTTGAAAGCGAAGCTCCTATCCACTGGTCCAACGTCATGCTGATGTGCAGCAAATGCGTAACCCCTGTACGGGTAAAGATGAAACGGCTTGAGGATGGGAAAAAAGTACGTGTTTGCAGGAAATGCAACGAAATTATAGATTCTTAGGTCCGAGTGACGGAGGAAGTGAATGTCACAGTTAAAAGATTATTATCATAAAGAGGTTGTCCCCAGGTTGATTGAGACCTTTAAGTATAAAAATATAATGGAGGTCCCAAAACTTGAGAAAATCGTTTTGAATATGGGACTGGGTGAAGCAATTCATAATGTCAAACTGCTTGATTCGGCTTCGGAGGAGCTTAAGATTATCGCCGGCCAGCGACCGGTTGTAACCCGTGCAAAAAAATCAATCGCAGCGTTTAAGCTACGGGAAGGAATGCCCATAGGCTGCATGGTTACCCTACGTCACACACGTATGTACGATTATTATTACAAACTGGTCAACATCGCGTTACCTCGTGTTCGTGACTTCAGAGGTCTTTCGGGAAAAGCGCTGGATGGTCATGGTAATTATTCCCTGGGTATTAAAGAGCATATTATTTTTCCGGAAATCGATTACGATAAAATTGATAAAATTAAAGGCCTTAATATCTCTATCGTTACGACTGCAAAGACTGATGAAGAGGGTAAAGAACTGCTGAAGCTGATGGGAATGCCATTTAGGAATTGAAGATTTAAGGAATGATCAATCTTCAAGAGTCAATTTAAAGAGGGAGGTAAATTTGGCAAAAAAAGCTCTTAGAGTGAAGGCAATGAGAGAACCTAAATTCAAAGTGAGGCGATACAACCGCTGCCCGATTTGCGGCAGGCCGAGAGGTTTTTTAAGAAAGTTCGGAATTTGTCGCATCTGTTTTCGAAATCTTGCTTCAGAAGGCAATCTCCCTGGTGTAGTGAAGTCAAGCTGGTAATATTGTAAAATAGGTTTTAAGCGGGCTTGAAACTTGGAACCTCATTCATATTTTTAAAACTTAACACATAAAACTTTAAACGATTTTAATAACGGAGAAGGCTATGGCGATGAGTGATCCAATTGCGGACATGTTGACCCGGATCAGAAATGCCGGCAAGGCAAAGTTCAACAGTATTGATATTCCCGGATCAAAGCTAAAAACCGATTTGGCCAGAGTATTAAAGGATGAGGGGTTTATAAGAAATTATAAATTCATTAAAGATAATAAGCAGGGAATATTGCGCGTCTACCTTAAATATGATGAAGAACAGACCAACACGATTATCGGCCTTGAGCGAGTGAGCAAACCGAGTCGGCGGTTTTATGTAAAGAGCAGGGACATAAAACCGGTGTTAAACGGTATGGGGGTTTCGATTTTATCAACATCAAAGGGGATAATGACGGATAAACAGGCCAGGTCTGAAAATTTAGGAGGCGAGATTCTCTGCAATATTTGGTAGGGTTGACAGTCGTCATTGGTAAATTACGATCACTTATAATGACCGGTGACGGATGGCTGTTGGCCGATGATAAAAAGGAATAATCAATGTCCAGAGTAGGCAAAGCACCGATATCGGTGCCTGATAACACTAAAATAAAATATAAAGACGGGGTAATCACCGTAGAATCCGAAAAAGGGGTCCTTACAAGAGCAATACACGCTGCTGTTGATTTGAAGATAGAAGACGGGATGATACGGGTGGATGTTATTGAAAATACCAGGTCCAACCGCGCGTTACAAGGACTTACGCGGAGCCTTGTCGCCAATATGGTTACCGGGGTGACCCAAGGGTTTGAAAGGGTTCTGGAGATAAATGGTATCGGTTATCGCGCCGTACTTAACGGCAATCAGATTGAATTTAATCTTGGCCATTCACATCCGGTTAATTTTGATCTTCCCGAGGGGATTTCCGCCGCAGTTGACAAGAAAAATGTTATCAGACTTACCGGTATAGACAAAGAATTGCTGGGGCATACCGCAGCATCAATCAGGAGATTGCGGCCTCCGGAACGCTATAAGGGTAAAGGGATAAAGTATGCTGAGGAACGTATTCAGCGTAAGGCTGGAAAGACAGGAGTTAAAGACTGATAAGGATATTGAAAATGGGGAAGTTGGATTTAAAGAAACAAGCACGTTTGAAAAGAAAAAAAAGGATAAGAAAACATCTCATCGGTACGCAGGAGCGGCCCAGGTTGAATGTTTTTAGAAGCTCAAAACATATTTACGCTCAGGTTATTGACGATGAGCAGGGACATACTCTTGTGGCCGCATCAAGTCTGGAAAAAATTGTTAAAGAACAACCTAAATTTGAAAACAAGATTGCGGCAGCAGATTTCATAGGAAAACTTATCGGAGAACGGGCCATTAAAAAAGGTTTAAAAAAGGTTGTTTTTGACCGTGGCGGGTTTCTATTTCACGGGCGTGTTAAAGCTGTATCTAATGGTGCGCGTGAAGCAGGCCTCGATTTCTAGCCGTTTTGATTAACGGATCAATTTAATTAATGAGCCAAGGAGGCAAATTTTTGTTCAAGCAGGATAAAAGCGAAGATCAGTTAATCGACAAGGTTGTTTACATTAACCGGGTTGCGAAAGTTGTCAAAGGCGGCCGCAGGTTTAGCTTCAGTGCCATTGTCGTTGTCGGTGATGGCGAAGGGAGTGTCGGTTATGGGCTCGGGAAGGCCGGTGAGGTGCCTGAAGCGATTCGTAAAGGAATAGAAAAAGCGAAAAAAAACATGGTCAAGGTACCTTTGGTTGAAGGGACAATACCCTATGTGGTCACAGGAAAGTATGGAGCGGGACGAGTTTTGTTAAAACCTGCTTCCCAGGGCACCGGTCTTATTGCAGGTGGTGCGGTTCGGGCGGTACTTGAAGCTGTGGGTGTTCAAAACATTCTTACAAAATGTATGGGATCACATAATGCTCATAATGTTGTTAAAGCTACCATCGAAGGGCTTTGCCAGTTGCAGAGCCGTGAGCAAGTTGCCGCCAGACGGGGCAAAAGAGTGGAAGATCTTTACCCTTGAAGATGAAATAATGACAATCGAAGATTGGAAATTCAGTATCATCTTGTCTTTATGAAACAAAGGCAATTTCTTCCAACCAGTTGAATTGATGAGGTAAAAAAGAAATTCGATATTCAATCCGATGTCGGCAAGTGTCAGTTAGAAGGAATCATAAATGTCTGGAACATTAAAAGTAACTCTTGTTAGAAGTATGATTGGAAGACCGGAAAAGCACCGCAGGGTGTTGCGCGGCATGGGGCTGACAAAATTGAATAAAACGGTTGAGCTTAAGGATACGGCTTCCATTCGCGGGATGGTCAACGCTGTATCGCACTTGGTTAACCTTGAGGAGAAGATTGATGAAACTGAATGAATTGTCACCCCCAAAAGGATCCCGCAGGCCCCGAAAACGTCTGGGGCGCGGTGTGGGATCAGGTAACGGCAAAACAGCCGGTAGAGGAACAAAGGGACATAACAGTCGCTCCGGCGGCGGCGTAAGACCCGGCTTTGAGGGCGGGCAGATGCCTATCCATCGCCGGCTTCCCAAACGGGGTTTTACAAATATATTTAAAAAGAAAATAGCAGTTATTAATATCCGTGACCTGGCAAAATTTGAAAGCGGCAGTGTCGTGGATGAGGCGGCACTTGTTATGGCCGGTTTTGTTAAAGGAAGAAGAGACGGTATTAAACTGCTTGGCCACGGCGAGATCAAAACACCCCTAACAATAAAGGTAAACATGGTCAGTAAAAGCGCTAGGGAGAAGATCATAGAAGCCGGTGGGAATATAGAGGTTTTATAGAATGGTTGGTGGTGGATTCGGCAATATATTTAAAATTCCTGAACTAAAGAAACGGATTTTATTCACATTGGGACTTCTGATCGTCTACCGTGTGGGTGTGCATGTTCCGACACCGGGTATAGACGGTACGGCGCTGGCCAGCTTTTTTGCAGGGAAAAAAGGGACGCTGCTGGGTCTTTTTGATATGTTCTCGGGCGGTGCATTAGAACGGCTTTCCGTTTTTGCTCTCGGGATTATGCCCTATATTAGCGCATCGATAATTTTGCAGCTTTTAACTGTGACCATACCGCATCTTGAGCGGTTATCAAAGGAAGGTGAGCAGGGACGCAAAAAAATTACCCAGTACACCCGTTACGGTACGATATTGTTGAGTATTATTCAGGGATTTGGCATCAGTATCGGCCTCGAGAGCATGAGCTCCCCCGGCGGTGCTCCGGTGGTGATACATCCGGGTTGGGAATTCAGGATCATGACGGTTATGACTCTGACGGCCGGAACAGCGTTTATTATGTGGTTGGGTGAACAGATTACAGAACGAGGCATCGGCAACGGTATTTCGTTGATTATCTTTGCCGGTATTATTGTTCGAATGCCAAATGCAATCGGAAACACGTTCCGTCTCCTTTCAACCGGTGAAATGGGAATATTTCCCGTGATCATTTTGCTTGTACTGATGATACTGGTTGTAGGGTTTATTATCTATATGGAGCAAGGTCAGAGACGGATACCGGTTCAATATGCCAAACGGGTTGTCGGTCGCAAGATGTATGGCGGTCAGAGTACCCACCTGCCGTTGAAGGTTAATACGTCCGGTGTTATACCGCCGATTTTTGCGTCATCAATTATAATGTTTCCAGCGACTATAGCCAGTTTCATAACCATTCCGTGGATGCAGAGTTTGGCTTCGGCGGTGAGACCGGGCAATATTGTGTATGAGTCGCTGTATGTCGGGTTTATATTCTTTTTCTGTTATTTTTATACTGCGGTTACCTTCAACCCTGCTGATGTTGCTGACAATATGAAAAAGCAGGGGGGATATATTCCGGGGATCCGTCCGGGTAAGCGGACGGCAGATCACATTGACAGGGTGTTGACCCGTATTACACTTGGAGGCGCCATATATGTCTCTGCAGTATGCGTACTTCCATCGGTTTTAATAACAAAGTTTAACGTTCCTTTTTATTTCGGCGGCACCGCGCTTCTGATCGTTGTGGGGGTGGCAATTGATACGATTCAGCAAATAGAATCTCATATGCTGACCCGACACTATGAAGGATTTTTAAAAAAGAAACGGGGCTAAAATGAGGTGCCGATTCTGATTGTCTTAAATAGTGCCCGAACGAAAACTAGGATTTTTCGTTAAGATCAAGGAAGACGAAAATTTTAACCACAGGAATACTGGCAGTATTTCGAGGATTAAAATTTGAGTCCGACGCAGATATTGACGGAAAAGACAGTTTTCGTTCGGGCACTAAATAAGGCGGTGCGACGGGGGATACAATATGGCAAAGGAAGAGGCGATTAAGGTAGAGGGCACGGTGCTTGAAACACTGCCCAATGCAATGTTTAAGGTAGAACTGGAAAATAAGCACCAAGTTCTTGCACATATCTCCGGAAAGATGCGTATGCATTTTATAAAAATTCTTCCCGGGGACAAAGTTACGGTTGAACTTTCACCTTACGATCTGTCCCGAGGCAGAATAACATACAGATCGAAATAAGGAGATGATCGGTATAGAACTAAAGGAGTATGTCATATGAAAGTCAGGGCATCGGTTAAAAAGATATGCGCCAAGTGTAAGATTGTTCGTAGAAAAGGAGTTATCAGGGTTATCTGCGAAAATAAACGACACAAACAGAGGCAAGGATAAAGGAGGATAAGCTTTGGCAAGAATTGCGGGTGTTGATTTACCAAGACGTAAGCGGGTTGAGATAGGGCTGACATATATTTATGGTATAGGCCCAAGCATATCAAAACTAATACTCCATGAGCTTAATATTGATCCGGATACCAAGACAGATGATTTGTCAGAGTCTGATATTAATAGAATCCGCAAAGTGATTGACGACGAATACAAAGTTGAAGGAGAGCTTCGCACACAAGTTTCTATGAATATCAAGAGATTGATGGATTTAGGATCTTATCGTGGGCTTCGTCATAGAAAATCTCTACCGGTGCGGGGACAGAGGACCAGCACAAATGCACGGACGCGGAAAGGACCGAAAAGGTCTGCTGTAAAGAAAAAAGGCGGAGTTAAAAAGAAGTAAACCAGTAAAAGACAGAGGCATAATACATGGCTAAAAAGAAAATCCGGACCAAAAAGAGAGAAAAGAAGAATATATCGACCGGTGTTGTTCATATCCAGTCGACATTTAACAATACAATCGTTACAATTACCGATCCTGTCGGAAATGTTGTCGCCTGGTCTAGCTCAGGTGTTCAAGGCTTTAAGGGATCACGGAAGAGCACCCCATTTGCGGCTCAGCTTGCAGCAGAAGATGCGGCAAAAAAGGCCATGGAGCATGGGATGAAAAATGTTGAGGTGTATGTCAAAGGTCCGGGCTCCGGTCGAGAGTCAGCCCTTCGGTCGTTACAGGCAGCAGGATTCAATGTTGTGATGATTAAAGATGTAACACCCATACCGCATAATGGCTGTCGGCCGCCAAAACGACGCAGGGTTTAAAGGCTGTTAATATCCAATGTCGAATTCTCAATATTCAATTTGCAAGTATGTTTCAATTGGACATTGGAAATTTGATGTTTTAATATCCACAAAATGTTATCGATGATACTTTAATAAACAATTAGGGGGAATTCTTGGCACGATACATAGGTTCGGTATGCCGGCTTTGCCGGCGCGAAAACTTGAAACTGTTTCTCAAAGGAGATCGTTGTTATTCAGACAAGTGTGCTTTTGATCGACGGAGTTATCCGCCGGGTCAGCACGGTCAACGCCGTGGAAGAAAAATTTCGGACTACGGAATTCAGTTAAGAGAAAAACAGAAAGTAAAACGTATGTACGGGCTTTCAGAAAAACAGTTTAATTTGTTTTTCAAGAGGGCGGACAACCAGAGAGGCATTACCGGCACAAATTTATTGGTAATGCTGGAACGTAGGATTGACAATGTGGTTTATCGTATGGGTTTTGTCAATTCCCGCGCTCAAGGTCGCCATCTTATAGGCCACAATCACTTTCTTGTTAATGGCAGGAAAGTTAATATTTCGTCATACCTGATCAAAATAGGCGATGTGATCGAAGTCCGGGAAAAAAGCCGTAAGGTTCAGGCCATAGGAGATTCACTCGATATCGTAGTGCGGCGAGGCGTTCCACAATGGCTTGATTTGGAAAAAGAGAATTTTAAAGGGATTGTAAAAAGTTTTCCCACCCGAGAAGATATAACAACTCCCATTCAGGAGCAACTTATAGTGGAGCTTTATTCCAAGTAAAGTGAGATCTAGGATATGAGATATTGAAAATGTAAGAACATACCAATATCGCCTGTCACATATCCTTCTGATCATCCTCTGAGACCAAAATTTGGAGATATGATAATGTCATCGAATGAGCTCATGTGCATGAACTGGCAAAAAATGATAAAGCCGGAAAAGGTTCAGGTAACCAGTAAGCCCTCTTACGGCAAATTCGTTTGTGAACCTCTTGAAAGGGGGTTTGGCATAACTATTGGGAATTCTTTAAGGCGGATCATACTTTCTTCTCTTTATGGCGCTGCTATTGTATCTGTAAAGATTGATGATGTTATGCATGAATTCAGTGTTATCGAAGGTATATACGAAGACGTCTCCGAAATTATCCTAAATTTAAAAGAGGTGCGCTTTAAAGTTTCCGATTCTGAACCGAAAACCGTACGCATCGATGCAAAAGAAAAAGGTGAAGTTACCGCGGGTGATATCATTAGTAATGACGGAAGGTGTGAGGTGATAAATTCCGATCGGCATATTGCGACACTTTCGGATGGCGCAAAATTGAAGATGACCATGACCGTCAAAACAGATAAAGGGTATTCTTTATCCGAAGCCAATAAAGATGAAGACGCACCTTTAGGAACGATACCGATAGATGCGGTTTTTTCACCTATTAAACGTGTAACCTATGTGGTGGGCAATGCCCGTGTCGGTCAAAAAACCGACTATGACAAACTCACCTTAGAGGTCTGGACAGACGGGAGTGTCTTGCCTGAGGACGCTGTTGCATATGCTGCCAAGATTTTAAAGGAGCAGATGACTTATTTTATCAATTTTGACGAAGATCTTGAGCCGGAACCCGAGAAGAAAATCGAAGAGAAGGAAAAGATTAAATTCAATGAGAATCTTTATAAAAGCGTTGAAGAACTTGAGCTTTCCGTACGCAGTGCAAACTGTCTTAAGAATGCCAATATCGTCAAAATTTATCAACTGGTCAACAAAACTGAGGCAGAGATGCTAAAAACCAAAAACTTTGGAAGAAAATCTCTAAACGAGATTAAAGAAGTCTTAAGTGAAATGGATCTTTCTCTCGGGATGAAGCTGGAAGGATTTGAGCTACCTGAGGAAGACTTAGAGGAAGGAGAGTAGTTTGTTCCATGAGACATCAAAAAGCCGGTTTAAAATTAAATAGAACGAGCAGTCACAGGACTGCCATGTTCAGAAATATGGTTACCTCTCTCTTTAAACATGAACGTATCCGTACAACTGATGTCAAAGCGAAGGAATTAAGGCGATGGGCCGACAATTTGATTACGCTGGCGAAACGCGGTGATGTTCATGCAAGGCGTCAGGCGCTTTCAATCATAAGGGAAAAGGATGTGGTTCATAAACTGTTCGCGGAAGCTGCCCAAAGGTTCGGCTCCGTATCCGGCGGTTATACCCGAATTGTTAAACTGGGGAGACGGCCCGGAGATGCAGCACCGATTTCCTTGATTGAGTTGATTTATTCCGAAGAGGGGGAAAAGAAGAAAATAAAAAAGAAAGATAAAGTAGCTCTTAAGAAAAAGCAGATTACTGAAAAGAAAGAACCTGAGAAAAAGAAATCGGAAGAGAAAAAAGAGATTGAATCGAAAGAAAAAGTCACTGAAGCCGCTGAAGAAGAAAAAGACATCGTCGATAAAGAGAAAGATGTGACTGAAGAAAAAAAAGCAGAGGTAAAAACCGAATCCACTGCTGAAGATTCAGATGATACGCTTGAGAAGCAGGCCGAGGCACCTGTTGAATCAGAAGAAACTGAATCCAAAGAACCTGAAGCTAAAAAGGTTGAAGATGATGCCGGAGATTCCCAAGTAAAAGAATAACCCGTGCCTCCAATTTCAATATCAAAAAGCCCTGCCTGAGAAGACAGGGCTTTTTTTATGTGATAATTGTTCTTATAAATTGTGTCATCTCGGATAGGACAGCATTTTTTGCCTGAAAATGGGGGACATGCCCGCAGTCCGGTATCAGCCTTGAATGGGCAGGTCCGGATACGTGGCCGACGATGTTTTGGATCTGGGCAGGAGTTCCATATTCATCATCTTTACCCTGGAGTACAAGGACTGGGCAGGTTATTTTAGGAAGATATCTTTCAATATTCCAGCTCAAAAATTCGGGCGAAAGCCATCTATCCGCCCAGCGGTAAAAAATCGTTTCTGTATTTTCTTTGTGATAGCGGGCGAGCTTTTCCTTTAAAGGAGTTCTTTCAAACGCTTCAACCGCCTTACGGATGCCCGCAATTGTTAACTCTTCAATAAAAATGTGTGCGGCTTCTGTAATTATAGCGCAAACCACATTGCCGTGAATGGCGGCGGTGATTAATGCAATGGTACCGCCGTCGCTGTGTCCGATGAGAATCGCATGATCAATATTACATTCCTTTAACAGTTCGGGCAGGTATATTAAAGATTCTTTTTGCAGGTAGTCTAAGGGCCATGGCTCTTTAAACTTTTCAGAGCCGCCATAGCCTTTTCTGTCGTATACCAATCCTGAGCAGCCGGTGGCTTGGCAGAGTGTTTCCGGGAAATCCCGCCAGAGTTCAATACAGCCAAGGCCTTCATGTAGAAAGACCAGTGTTGGTCGATCCGTTACAGTTGACTGTGACCGAAGCTCAATGGTTTTGACCCTGAGCCGGCAGGCGGCGGCGCGTATATGAAATGTCCGGCAAGAAATATGCTGTTTTTGTTTGGAAGTTTGCTTCATTATCATCCCGATATTTGATAAAATTATCCTTTCATACATCGTGCGATGACTTCTGCAAGATCTGCTCTTTTGATCGGCTTTGCTATGTAGTCGTCCATACCGGCGGCCAGAAACCGTTCACGGTCGCCTTTCATGGCATTTGCTGTAACTGCAATTATAGGTGTTGGGCATTTGGTAATGGGTGCTGATGTTTCATTAGAACTTTCAGTTTTCAGTTTATCTTCCAGCTTTCTTATTTTTTTTGTTGCTTCCAGTCCGTCCATTTCCGGCATCTGGCCGTCCATTAAAATCAGATCGAATTTATTCTTATTATATGCTTTAAGCGCTTCTTTGCCGTTGTTCACAACAACCACATTGTGTCCCATCTTTTTCAACATACTTGTTGCAACCTTCTGGTTTATCTTGTTGTCTTCGGCAAGAAGTATATTAAGATTCAGTTGGTCAGGTGTATCGGTCGCTTTGTTTTCTTCAATGGTGTATCGAGTGACAAAGGGTAATTCTTTTTTCGGAGACGTTGTTTTGCCTAACACTGTTCTGATACAGTGATAGAGTTGTGATTTTTTAACGGGTTTGGTCAAAAAAGCGGCAAAGCCGGCTTTCTTTAGGCGTGACGCATCTCCCCGTTGACCTATGGAGGTTGTTATAATAAGGGCTGTATCGCAAAGGGTCGGGTCGGCCTTTATTTTGAGGCCAAGGGTTTCACCGTCCATGCCGGGTATATACTTGTCTATTATAGCTGCGCTAAAACGATCATTCTTTTGCTTGGCCTTAATGAGTTTGTCAAGAGCATCTTCTCCGTTATCTGCATTATCAAATCTGTATCCCCAGGACGTCAGGTACTCCGAAAAAACCCGGCGGAGGGTTGCATTGTTATCAACCACTAAAATGTTTTGACCTTTGATATCTTCCATGACAACGAAGCTATCTTCCTCTGACAAGGTCTGTTTTTCAAATATGGCTGTAAACCAAAACGTGGAACCCTTGGCTTCTTCGCTTTCAACACCGATCTCTCCGCCCATGAGTTCGACAAGCTGTTTTGAAATTGCAAGCCCCAGACCGGTACCGCCGTATTTTCTGGTCGTCGAAGCGTCTACCTGCGTAAATGAGTCAAACAGTTTGTCTATACGGTCCTTGGGGATTCCGATGCCGGTGTCGATCACTTTAAATTTAATGGTAACCTCGTGGTCGGTTTCGTTTTCTAAAGATGCATGTATTGAGACTTCTCCTTTTTCAACAAACTTGATTGCATTTCCGCCGAGGTTTATAAGAATCTGTCGCAAGCGTCCGGGATCTCCCTTAAGACGTGACGGTATATCGTTATGAATATCGCAGATGAATTCGACTCCTTTTTCAGAAGTTTTTAGCGCCAACATATCGCTTATGCCTTCAAGGGTGGTTCTTAGATCAAAGTCTATGCTTTCCAGATCGAGTTTTCCGGATTCGATCTTTGAAAAATCGAGTATATCGTTTATAATAGATAGAAGAGATTCGGCGCTTTTTGTAACCGCATCCGCCATCTCAATTTGATCGGGCGTTAAATCAGTGTCCTTTAAAAGATCTGTCATGCCTATTACGCCGTTCATGGGCGTTCGGATTTCATGGCTCATGTTGGCCAAAAACTCGCTCTTGGCTATGCTGGAGACCTGGGCTTCAAAAGCCATCTGGTTGGCACGCTCAATGACATGCTCGAGCTGTTCGTGGGATGATTCTAAATCTTTATTCTTTTTTTCTAAATTGCTTCTATAGGTATTAATCTCTTTAACCATTTTATTGAATGAATCGGCCAATCTGCCGATCTCATCTTTTGATTTAATCTTCAGTCGCTTTGATAAATTGCCGTTTGCTATTTCTTCAGTTAGTTCAGTAAGTTCTACGATCGGCTTTGAAATTGATTTGGAAATAATTATTCCAAATATCATGCAAAAAAATATTATTACAAAAGAGCTGCTTAATAGTAATTTTAATATGAGATCTTGGGTAGCGATAATTTCTTCATTGGCATTTTCAAAATAGCGGTCGACGGCAAGATACAGTTGATCGAGTATTTCATTAATCATTTCTTTGAAATGTTTTGCCATACGTATATTTACTAACTGGTTGGCCTTTATTTTTTTATCCGCCTCATTTTTTCCTGCAAGTTTTAAGCTTAAAATTTTCTTTTGGGTTTTAATAATCTCTTTTGCATGTGTTATATAAGAGGTATGATGTGTATATGCTTGTTTTGCAAATTCCTTTATTTTAAGGGGGACCTGTTTTATTATAATATCTTTTTTCAGGCCGTTTCTTTCCTGCTCATCGTAAGTGAGTCCTTCAGAGGAATTTTTAAATGCGTTGCTTTCTGTCCCCAAAAATATTGCCTTGATATACTTATCGAATACCACTAAGCTATTTTGGAACTTTTCTTCAAGGATCCTGATTTTACCAATTTCATCATACTGTTGCACTAACAGGACGTTATCTATGAACGATTCCTCTAATAAAATTGTATTTTGAGTCCGCATACAACATTTTAATATTGGTATGCGTTCATTAAGTGTGATGGTTGCGGTCCGGGCAACATGATTAACCCCGACAATACCAAATATCGCCAGTACTACCGTTAATATAGAGGCGATCGTCAAGGTTGTCAGTATTTTGGATCTTAAGCTTTTTATTGCCATTTATAACACCAGTTAATAAAATCCTGATCGATTCAAAACTCGATAGGGTGTTATTCGTTATTCGTAAACAGTCATTGGTTTTCTAAGATCTAAAATTGGAACCATATCTCACCATTGGTAGAGATATAACATGTCGGTATTCCAATACTCCAATTGGGGTGACGTCCTAAAGTACCCTTCTATGTCTCTGTCTTGTATTGCTCCATAAACTCCTTGACCTTTTCACATTCATAACTAAGGGTCTTAAACATGTCATTTGATAATTCAAGATTTTGTTCTTTGCCCATGATTTCAAGCTGATAAGCAACATCAGCGGCTTGAGCAGCAGCCATATATCTCAGAGAGCCTTTGAGCTTGTGAGCAGCTTCATCCAAGTTTAATGCATTTTTTTGTTCAATGGCGCTTTGAATTTCGGCAAGCGTTTGGGGCATGTCGCTTAGAAACTCATCAAAACATTCTATTAAAAGTTCTTCATCACCGTCTAAGATTTCCATGACTTCCGTCATATCGATGGGCCCCGCTAAATCATTCATTATCTATCCCCTCATTCTGAATATTACTCATCAGTTATTGATCGTTTATCATTAAATGTTAGACTGCTGTCCTTGTTCACAAATCCTGCCTTGACCCTGTTTCTGCCTTCAAGCTTGCACTGGTAAAGGTGTTGGTCCGCTACATTGATCAACACCTCAGAAGAAATATTTTCATCAGATGATGCAGAATCAAAACCGGATATTCCAAAACTGGATGTGATGTGAAAGGCTTTTTCATGAACGATGAACTTATTGTTACTAATGGTGTTGCGAAGTCGTTCTGCCATGATGAGCGCCCCTTCAGGACCTGTTTCCGGGAGTACAATTAAAAATTCTTCCCCTCCATATCTGGCTATCCAGTCCAATTCTTGTCGAATGGATTGTTTAATCGAATATACAAATTCAATTAATACCTTGTCACCTGCCTGGTGCCCGTATGTATCATTAACTTTTTTGAAGTGATCGATGTCACATAGCACTAAGGATAGGGCTCGTTCGTATCTTATTGCCCGGATAATTTCCTGAGGCAGGCGGTCCATAATATAGCCCCTGTTATAACATTTTGTTAGAGGATCGGTGATGGACAAGATCCTTATGTTTTCATTGGCTTTTTTAAGCGATCTTTCCAGCTCAAGAATCCGCATACATGTTTTTATGCGAGCTTTGAGCTCGGGAGGGTTAAAAGGCTTGTTGACATAATCATCGGCTCCAGAATTTAATCCTGTAACAATATCTTTTTTTGAATCTTTGGATGTTAAAATAATGACAAAAACATATCCTGATGTTTTATGATTCCTGACGGCCCGGCATAATTCAAGACCATTCATTTCAGGCATCATCCAGTCTGTCAGAATAATTGGGAAAAATCTTTCTTTAAACAGGTCAAATGCCTTGCGTCCGTTTTCTACAGATACAACTTCATGACCTTCCGTGATAAGCGTTCTTTTCAGAATTTTTCTGGCAACCGGATCATCTTCTGCAACAAGTATAGGGAAGCCGCCGTTTGCATCACTTTCATTCATAATTGTTTCCTGCTGTTATGAGAGGAGTTTTTATCAGATTTAGAAACCTGCAAGACACATGCCAGAAGTGTCAGTATAAGGTTGTCGATAAATAATCTAATAAAACCAATAATATATAAATTAATTATAGAGCTTAGAGGATGGATTGCTCAATAGGCAGTCAATATTTTGACAGTATTATAAAAAGAAACACGCCGTCGCTACGCTGAACCATAATTAAATATGTTTGCCCTGTTTTTCCAACCTTTCTCCCATTGACATATACAGCCCTTTTTCTCTATACTTCTATAACTGAAGAGGACTTTTTGTGACCTGTCCCCTAATCTCAAACAAGGAGCGGAAACATGGTAAAGAAAATTATTTTACGGCTCGGCCTGGTTGTGGTGATTCTTTTTCTAACCGTACCAGCACTTTCAGTGTCAAGTAATGCTGCGGAATTTTCTGCAGATATGATTAATACTTCGCCCATGGGAAGGATCGAGGGGAAAATGTTTTTTAAAGAGGGCAACTTCAGACAAGAAATGATGATGGGAGGTCAGAAACAGATAACAATTTTTCGAAAAGATAAAAATCTTGTCTGGGTTTTGATGCCGGCACAAATGATGTATATGGAAATGCAAGCAGGCAGCCGGCAAAATATGACGCCGGTAGATCCGGATCAAATAGATAAGCTTGGGGAAAAAGAATATCTGGGTAAAGAGAAGGTAAACGGGTATATGTGTTCAAAATATCGGTATACTTTCCATGACAAATCTTCAGGCACTGCAATATACTGGATTTCCGACAAGCTTCAATTTCCTATTAAAATGCAAACCCAAGGCATACCAGGGAGTATGAGTATGGAATACCGGAATATTCAGGAAAAAACAGTTCCTGCTTCTCTTTTTAACATTCCGGGAGGGTTCCAGAAAATGTCTATGCCCATGATGCCCGGCATGCAAAACCAGTAAGAGGCGGGAAAAATAAAATCTTATTTCAAAGGTCTTTCCGGATGGTCTATGTCATTGCGATATTCCCTCAACCGACGATGTCCAGGATAGAATTTAGCATTTCGTCTTGGGTCCTGATTGTTGCCAGATTTGCCTCATATCCCCTTTGTGCAACTATAGATTGCGGAATTTCTTCTGCCAGATCCACATTAGACATCTCTTTTTCATCAATTTGACCATCTGTTACTTGAACAACAGTGGGGCCGGGATCTTCCGGTTGAGTGACCTCTACTTTAACACTATTTTCAGGGCTTTCGACTAAGGTTGCTCTGCTTTTTTTGAACTCCTCCGTTTCCACATTTGCCACGTTATTTGCGATCACATTCATTTTTTTATCAAAGGCGTTTAATGCGGATAACGTGATTTTTGATGAAGAAATCATAATTGTTTCCTTCGTTTTAAACCGGTAAAGCCTGCCCTCCTGCCGCGCGGAGTGAGGCGGACGGGCCGGTTTTTTGCTCTTAGAGCCTGCGGATCTAAGAAAATGAAAAAAATAAAAAATTCTAAAGCTATAAAAGCAACAATAAGGTTAACCAGAGCAAACGCATTTGAATCCCAATACAGGGAGAACGCTCCACGACGGCGTATATCTCTTTCCAACCGACTGAAACTTGTGCTTAAGCACCCGTAAGCCCGAGCCGAGCCGGAGTTATTAAGAACAATTCGTCGCTAAATTATCCCATTGATTTTTTAAGTCATAATTTCATTCGGCTCGGTCTAACGCGTGCTAAAGCCCTTCAAACAGTCAGTCGGTTTCCAAGAGAAACACGCCGTCGCTACGCTGCAGGGAAATCAAATGAGTTTATCCTATAAGGTTAGCAACGGGTTGTTTTAATGCAGAGTTGTTTTTGATATATAACAAAGATGGTATAAATCAGCCAGGCAACCCTGCTGCCGTATCCTTTGAATCTTGGGATTTAGGCCAGTAGCTTTGCGTCCCACTCTTTCGAGTGGTTTGCCTTTATCTAGTGACCGAACGAAAACTAGGATTTTTCGTTAAGATCAAGGAAGACGAAAATTTTAACCACAGACATACATTGAGTATTTCGAGGATTAAAATTTGAGTCTGACGCAGATATTGGCGAAAAAGACAGTTTTCGTTCAGGCACTATCTAACCTTTCATATCGGTTAGTTGTAGTAAAAACTTTAATAAAATTGCAAGCGATTGTAACTTTTCAATAAGATCTGGTGTATTAAATGATCATATTGACCCGGCCCCATAGTTTATTAAGTAATCGAAATCAGACGATAATTACCGTCTTGTTTTTTGATTTTAAAGCCGTATATTCTGATGGTTTCCGTGATCGGCCTGCCGAAAATAAAATCGGTCATTTCAGGATCAAGGCCCCCCTTTTGCACAACCAGTTCTCTGATTTGGGCATCATATTCGATGATGTCAAGAATGTCTTTAAGCGCCTTATCCTTTTTCTCTTTTTTAAGAATATCAATAAAAAGGGTGAGCGCTTCATAGGAGCATCGCTTCTGGTGGTCCTCAACCAGGCCCCACAGTCCCTCAACGTTTGAAAGAAGATCTTTTCGCGTCAACCTGTTTTTAGAGTAAATCTTTTCAATTTCCCGTGTATCCCAGCATTTAAGCGCCCGGCATTCAATAGGTCTGTTGTCATAAACCGTGCATTCATTTTCTTTTTCATTAAAAAGAATACAGGTCCACGACTCTTTTTGACCTTTTATTTTTATGATATCCGAAACTGCCGGCAAAATGCACTCTTTAATATTATCATAAAATAGTTCACCCTCTCTGATGGTATAAAGATATTTTGATAAAATTATTCCTTTTTCAATTAGTATCCTATCTTCAAGGTGAAAACACGGGCCGCCTTTTTTGCAGCAGGTGCCGCAGCGGCTGCATTCCGTAATCCCATGATCTTGTTTGATTTTTGACACGTTTTCAATCCTTTTAATCCAGCAGATTTTCAAAAAAGTCGTTTCCCTTGTCGTCTACAATGATAAATGCGGGGAAATCCTTGACGGTGATCAAAAAGATCGCTTCCATTCCGAGTTCGGGATACTCTAAGGTTTCAATGTTTGTAATACATTCTTTACCCAGCCGCGCTGCAGGGCCGCCGATGGAACCCAAATAAAATCCCCCGAATTTTCTACATGACTGAGTCACTTCTTTTGAACGATTTCCTTTTGCCAACATGACCATGGAAGCGCCGTGTTCTTGGAAAACGGGTACATATGGATCCATTCGCCCGGCGGTCGTCGGGCCGAAAGAACCTGAAGCATATCCTTCAGGGGTTTTGGCCGGACCCGCATAATATACGATGTGGTCCTTGAAATAGCGCGGCAGCCCCTGGCCGCTGTCAAAACGTTCTTTGAGTTTGGCGTGAGCGATGTCTCTTGCCACCACGATTTTTCCATTCAACAGCAACCGGGTTGCCACCGGATATTTGCTCAGTTGAGCCCGGATTTCATCCATGGGACGATTCAAATCCATGGTCACGGCCGCCGTATCCTGCTCACTGAGCTCCGGAAGATACTTGGCCGGATCGGTTTCAAGGCGTTCCAAGAAAATTCCTTGCCTGGTAATTTTAGCCTTTATATTACGGTCTGCGCTGCAACTCACACCCAAGCCCATGGGGCAGGATGCGCCGTGCCTTGGAAGACGGATAATCCGCGTGTCCAGACAAAAATATTTTCCGCCGAACTGGGCGCCGATGCCCGTTTTTTGTGAAATCTTGAGCAGTTCTTGTTCAAGTTCTATATCCCTGAAAGCATGCCCGGACGGGGTTCCGGTTGTGGGAAGCGTGTCCAGGTATCCTGCCGAGGCTAATTTGACGGTTTTCAGATTGAGTTCGGCAGAAGTCCCGCCAATAACAAATGCAAGATGATACGGGGGGCAGGCGGCGGTTCCGAGGGTTTTCATCTTACTTTTCATAAAAGACACCAGGTTTTCAGGCGTTAATGTGGCTTTGGTTTCCTGGTAAAGATACGTTTTATTTGCAGACCCGCCGCCTTTTGCGATGAAGAGAAACTCATAGCTATCTCCTTGTGTGGCATAAAGCTCGATCTGAGCAGGAAGATTGCAGCCGGTATTGACTTCATCGAACATGCTTAATGCGGCGTTTTGGGAGTACCGCAGGTTATTTTTTGTATACGCATTGAAAATGCCTTTTGAAAGGGCTTTTTCATCACAATAACCGGTCCAGACCTGCTGCCCCTTTTTACCCAGTACAATGGCAGTTCCGGTGTCCTGACACATGGGAAACACACCTTGTGCGGAGATAACCGCGTTTTTAAGCATTTCACGGGCAACATACCGATCGTTGTCGGAACTTTCGGGATCATCCAGAATTTTTGCCAGGAGGGCCAGGTGAGAGGACCTCAACAGGTGCGATACGTCCATGAAAGCCTGTTCAGCCAGAAGGGTAAGACCCGGGGCTTCGATGTTTAGGATTTCATGGCCTTTAAAAGACTGTAGAGAAACATGCTCATCCGTTATTCTACGATATTCGGTGGTGTCTTCTTTGAGAGGGAAAATTTCCTGATATGTAAAATCAACCATTTTATAAACTCCTTTTGTAGCTGTTTAGACAAGTGACGGTTTACATATATTTAGAGGGACCTGTTATAGCTGTCAAGGAGTTTAAACTGCATTTCTCATGAACAAGAAGGACAAAACATATAATCTTCTTGCGCTTCTTGAATGTTGTGGTGTGCTTAAACTTTTTGGCAAAAAATATATAACGCCGAATCGAGTTAAAACTCGATTCGGCGTTATCAGTTATTCGTTATCTGTCAATAGTTTTGAAAGGTCGGCAATGAGAGAGTTAATTTGAAGATGCTGAGGAAAGATCATGGATAGCATTGACTAACGTTTTGAGAGGAAAAGGCTTTGTTAAAACCATATCAAAATTGCTGTTATTAAGAAGCCAGGGAGTACCGGAGATTCCTATGACCGGCGTAGATTGTCTATCGGAACTGCGTATGTGCCGAACAATATCATCGCCGTTTCCTCCTTGCATCAGAATATCAGTGATAACCAAGTCAAAGACACCGTCATCAAACTTTTGTATTCCTTCTTTTACATCCGAAACAATTTCAACGTTGTAATCATACTTCCGTAATCCCTTTTGAAATATATCCAAAATTGATTTTTCGTCATCAATGACTAAGATTTGTTGCATCGCTTAAAAACTCGATTTCTGTTACGGAAACATTAAAAGGTTATATTGTGTTATCTATATAATAAACTGTTATTCTAAATTGCACAGTCGTTTTGTGTCAAACAGGATAAAGACGGTTTGGCCAAGAGTTATAAACGAGTTATGAACAAAACAATATCTTTCTGATTTAGTTGATAATTGTCTGGTATTGCTTGGTAACCATTTTAAAATACAAAGATTTTTAAACATCGTTATTTTCTAAGTATTATAAGCAGCTACGCAAAAATATCGGGTTTTGAACAAAAAGGGCCTTTCAGGTAGATCTCATAAAATCAGCCCTTTTCTTTTATTTTTATAAACAGAAGTAGATACTACGCTAAATTTACACAAAAAAAGGAAGGTCCCGTCAACTGATTGGAACACTTCCTTTTTAAAAAGAAAAAAAATTAACGGCAACCAACACAGGTTTCAAAATGTTCTAACGGTAGATTGGTTATTTTACTAAAATACTCAAGTTGTTTTTTGGGGGCAAAATATTGTCCGCACTTCCGACATTTTTGCATGGGATAATCATACTTCATAATTGTTCTGACACCGTTCTCTTCTTTCATGGGGATAACCTGCACGGGGCAAACATAAACACATGAGCCGCAGGCAATGCAATCAGGAGGAGACTCCATAAAGGGCGTGGCGATTTTTCTCGTGATTCCGCGTCCGGAAAACCCGATGGCTGAAACCCCCACAACTTCACGGCAGGTTCTCACGCATTGGCCACACAGAATACAGCCTCTTTGCTCAACCGGAAAACGGGTTTCCTTAACGCCCAATTCATCAGCGATTTTCAGGAGCGCCGGATGTTTATTATTGCGCGAAAGCAATAGTTCGATTACGAGTCTTCTCACATTAAGAACTCGTTCGGTATTTGTTTTCACCTCCAGGCCCTCAGTTACTTCGAAAATGCAGGATGCGACAAGACGGGCTCGTTCGCCTTGAGTAATTTCCACCATACAGAGCCGGCAGGCGCCGTAGGGAGCAAGTTCTTCGTTGCTGCACAGATGGGGAATGTAAATGTTTGCATCTGTTGCAGCTTCCAGAAGAGTAGTTCCTGCAGGCGCATGGATTTTCAAACCATTGATTATTAATGTGACCATTTCCGCCATGATTATTCCTTTTTAAAAGCTAGTAGTTGATTGCACATCGTGTTTTGAGCCATGGACTTTCTTATGAAACCTTGACCGCATCAAATTTACAAGACTCAAAACAGGCCCCGCATTTGATGCATTTATACTGGTCGATGGTATGCACTTCCTTTTTCTCGCCCGTAGCCGCTTCGACCGGACAAATCTTGGCGCAGACCATACAACCGGTGCACAATTCAGGGTCAATCGTATAGGTGATCAGGGCCTTGCAGACTCCTGCGGGACATGTTTTTTCCTTAATATGAGCTTCATACTCATCCCGAAAATATCGTAAGGTGGAAAGGACCGGATTGGGAGCGGTTCCCCCCAGACCGCAAAGGGAACCATCAATAATAGCCTTTCCCATCCACTCGATGGTTTCCAGATCTTCTTCTTTACCGTTGCCCTCGGTAATTCTTTCCAGAATCAACCGCATCTGGTGGACGCCTTCCCGACACGGCGTGCACTTTCCGCACGACTCTTCTTCCAGAAACTTGAGAAAGTACAGGGCCACATCAACCATGCAGGTGCGATCATCCATAACAATCATGCCGCCGGATCCCATCATGGAGCCAACTTTGCTCAAGGCATCGAAGTCAACCTGCAAATCAAGATGACTTTCAGGAATACATCCTCCGGAAGGACCGCCAACCTGCACGGCCTTAAATTTTCTGCCTTTGGGAATTCCCCCTCCGATATCATAGACGATTTCTCGAAGCGTAATGCCCATGGGAACTTCTACCAGGCCGGTGTTGTTGATTTTGCCGACCAGGGCAAAAATCTTGGTGCCTTTACTGTTTTCGGTGCCGATGGATCGGTACCACTCGGCACCTTTATTAATGATGAGAGGAACATTCGCCCATGTTTCTACGTTATTGATGTTCGTGGGTTTATTATACAGGCCCCGTTCGGAGGGAAACACATATTTGGCACGGGGTTCGCCACTGCGACCTTCGATGGAGGCTATCAGCGCGGTTTCTTCCCCGCAAACAAACGCACCGCCGCCCCGAACAATTAAAACATCGAAATCAAAGCCGGAACCCAGAATATCTTTTCCCAGTATTCCGAGTTCACGAGCTTTTTCCACGGCAATGGTTATGTTTTTCACCGCGAGAGGGTATTCATTTCGAACATAGATGTAGCCCGTATTTGATCCGATGGCATAGGCTCCGATGAGCATTCCTTCTAAAATTGAATACGGATTTCCTTCTAAAAGACTTCGATCCATATAAGCGCCGGGATCCCCTTCGTCCGCATTACAAATGATATATTTGGGAAGGCCCGGGGCCTTTCGAGTGGCTTCCCACTTGAGGCCCATACTGAAACCGCCTCCCCCGCGGCCCCGCAACCCGGCGGTTTTAATTTCTTCAATGATCGCTTCCGGCTCCATGCCGTTTAAGACCTTTATCAAGGCGCTGTAGCCGCCAATGGCAAGATAGTCTTCCAGGCTGTTCGGGTCAATATTGCCGTTCATTCCGAAGACCAATCGCATTTGTCTCTTGTAAAAAGGAATTTCATCTTCGTGAAGAATCTTTTCCTGGGTAACCGGATCGACATAGAGAAGTCGATCGATAATTTGTCCATTCAGTACGGTCTCTTTGATAATTTCCTCGGCATCATCCAATCCAACCCGCTGGTAGAAAATGTTCTGAGGATTAATGACGACCAGGGGACCTCGTTCGCAAAATCCATGGCAGCCGCTTGCTCTAACTTCTACTTTTCCTTTAAGGTTCTGCTTCTCGATTTCAGATCTAAAATTATCAACAAGCTTCTGACTGCCGTAAGTCAAGCAGCCGGTTCCTGCACAGATGGTAATACAGGGTTTTTCGGGATCGCGGCTGTTTTTAATTTCTTCCTGCAAGCTTTTCAGCTCTTGGGCTGTTTTAACTTTCTTCATCAATCTTTACCTTTTTGCCTAGTTTTTTCAGGATTCTATTGGTCTTAGAAATGCTTAGATTACCATGATATTCCCCATCGACCACCAGGATAGGGCCCAAAGCGCAGGCCCCTAAACAATTGACTGTCTCAAAGGTAAATTCCAGATCCGGAGTGGTTTCACCTGCCTGTATCTGCAGTATACGTTCGATATTATCTTTCATCAGCGGCACCCCCCGTACATGGCAGGCCGTACCCGTACATAATTTCATTTCATGTCGGCCCCGGGGTTTGAGACTGAAGGCCTTGTAAAAGGTGCCCAGCTCGTAAAGCTGGCTTATGGGAACTTCAAGGAAGGCACTGACAAGGTTGAGTGCTTCCCGGTTGAGATAATTATATTCTTTTTGCACATCCTGGAGGATGGGAACCAGGAACCCTTTATCGCTGTGGTATTTGTCAATAATTTTTTTTACCCTTGTTTTCATTGGTGTTCCTTCAAAGAGCAGTTTTCGCTTTCAGTTGATTATACTCGCGGGTGACCCTTTCCTGAATTTGGTCGACCAGCTCCGGAGTCAGATGACGGAATCTTCCCTGTGGTTTCAAATAGTCCAAAACCGGTTTAAGTTCGGGAACATCCACGGTTATGCGGTATTTCCCGTTTTCTACTTCATAAAGAGGAAACACCCCGGTTTCAACGGCCAGTCTGCCGATCCAGATGGCCTTATTCGGGGGAATCCGCCACCCGGTAGGACAGACAGAGAGGACATGAACATAGGCCGGGCCTTCAATACGGGCCGCTTTTTTAACTTTTTCAATGAGATCAAAGGGGTAACTGGAACAGGCGGTGGCCACATAGGGGATGTTGTGGGCAACAGCAATTTCACCCATGTTTTTTTTCCAGGTGATTTGACCGGGTTTAAGTTTTCCTGCCGGTGAGGTCGTGGTGGCGGCCCCAAAAGGAGTAGACGAGGATCTCTGTATGCCCGTGTTCATATATGCTTCATTATCATAACAGACATAAAGAAAGTTGTGTCCTCTTTCAAAGGCGCCGGATAACGACTGAAGTCCAATATCAGTGGTCGCTCCATCACCGCCCATACCGAGAAAAACCGTTCCTTTATCAGGAAGTTTGCCTTTGCGGATCAGAGCCTTGGTTCCCCCCTCAACGCCGCTGGCCACGGCAGAGGTATTCTCAAATGCCACATGAATCCATGGCACTCGCCAGTTGGTAAAGGGCAGGGGGGAAGAAACTATTTCCATACAACCCGTTGCGCTGGAAACAATCACATTCTGTCCAAGCGCCTTGGCCACCAGCCTTACGGCTAAGGCTTCGGCACACCCTTGACAGGCCCGATGACCCGGGGAAAAGTATTCTTTTTTGGTTATCAGGCGACTCGCGTAAACATTAAATCTTTCCATTATTCTCTGACTCCGTAAATGATGTAATCCTCTTGTCTCACCTTGCCTTTGGCCATTTGTTCGGTTTTTTCGAACATGGCCATATAGTCCTCTGCGGTTACATCTCTTCCCGCAAGTCCACAAATGAAATTGGTGATGGTCGGCATATTTTCTTCCAGGTAAAGGACGGAACGAATCTCGCTTGCCACCGGCCCACCGACCCCGCCGTAGGTAATCGCCCGATCGATGACAATCATTTGCTTAACCCCCCGGACAGCCTCGCGAAATTCTTCGAAGGGAAAAGGCCGCCAAAGCCTTAACTTAACCAGACCCACGGGTTTGCCCTGTGCTCGGAGCTGGTCTACGGCAAGGGAGATGGTTTCTCCAACACTTCCCATGCTCAGAAAAACGGTTTCAGCTCCCTCAACGTGATAGGTTTCAACGGGTTTATAGTATCGACCCACCAGATCACCCATATCTTTCCATGCTTCCAGAATTACAGGCTTGGAATTTATAAGCGCCTGGTCTTGAGCCTTTTTTGCCTCAGTAAAAATTCCCGGCAGACCAAATGCGCCCATGGTCACGGGATTGTCAGGATGAAGCCGATTCACCGGCTCAAAATCCGGGAGGTACTGTTTAACCGTTCCTTGATCCCAGAATTCTATGGGTTCTATGACATGGGTAAGAACAAAACCATCCATATTCATCATAATGGGTAGTGACACCGCAGGGTTTTCCGCCACCCGGAAGGAAAACATAACATGGTCAAAGGCCTCCTGACCGTTTTCAGTAAAGAACTGAATCCAGCCGCAGTCCCGGACTGACATAACATCCGTATGATCATTCCAGATGCTTAACGGGCCGGACAAGGAACGATTTGCAAGAATCATAACAATGGGAAGCCTCATGGCAGGGGCTATAAAAACAATTTCGTTCATTAATGCCAGTCCCTGGGAACTGGTACAGGTAAAGGTTCTCGCCCCAACCGCAGATGATCCGCAACACACGCTCATGGCAGAATGTTCAGACTCCACCGGAATGAATTCAGCATCCAGCTCTCCATCGGCCACCAGTTCTGATAAATGTTCCACGATATGTGTCTGAGGGGTAATGGGATAGGCGGCAACGACGTCCACGTTTGCCATTTTAACCGCCTCGGCCGCTGCTAATGAAACTTCTATTCCGACTCTTTCGCCCATTATTCTTCCTCCTCAACCATGGTTATACACCCGGTAATACATTCCTGAGCACAGATTCCGCATCCTTTACAATAATAGAGGTCTGCTTCAAAATATCCGTCCTCGGTTTTTTTGATGGCCATATCCGGACAAAAAATGTAGCAAACACCACATTGAATGCATTTCTCTGTATCCCAAACCGGCCGAATCGATCGCCAGTCACCGGTTCTGTATTGACTGGCATTGCCGGGTTCACTTACTACACATCCGACCTCCAGGTCTTTCCAGCTAAGTTCTAGTTCTGATTTAGCCAATGAAAGCCTCCTTATTTATTTTGTTATTTGAGTCTCTTCGTATGCTCTGGTAAATACTTTAATATTTTTTTCCGCGATACGCCCGAATCGTTTCTTAAGGGGACCGATAAGAGAATTGAAGGGGACAATATTACGAGCCTTAAGAATAGAACCGAGCATGGCGGTATTGGTTATGGGAAGTCCTATTTCTTCCCTGGCTATTTTGGTGGCATTTACAGTAGCTATGGTATGTTTAATTCCAAGTTCTTTTCTGAGTTCCTCTCCCGAGTATTTGGAATTGGCACACAGAATTCCATCCTCCTTGAGTCCGGATGTCACATCAACAAGGCGGAGGATTCCCGGATCCAGAACCACCACCACGTCGGGCGTGTAGATGGCAGATCGAATACGAATTTTTTTATCATCTATTCGGCAGAAGGCGATTACCGGCGCACCCCGCCTTTCCGGGCCAAAAGTGGGAAAGGCCTGGGCATATTTCCCTTCATTAATGGCAGCCAGAGCCAGAAGTTCGGCTGATGTGACTCCGCCCTGACCGCCCCGACCGTGAATGCGAACTTCGATCATAGTGTACTCCTAAGTATAAAAAAAAATAAAATTTTACAAAAACCTATTTATTTATATATGAGATGTCAAGAAATTTATCAACAGATATTTATTCCCCGAACGGCAAATTATCCTTCATTATCCAGCATCCAGAGACCAGTATCCACTATCTGTCGCAATTGCAAAATAAATTTAGACCGCGCAAGATCGACAAAATTTTGACGATCCTGCTTTAATAGGCGCCGAATACCGTCGGATCGGATTGTCGGGAGGGTAAAACTGTTTATTTTGTAAAAGGGAATTATAAAAATGGTTGCCTATCAATAAAAAAAATGCTTTAATATTTATATTCTAAGGTTACAGTATGTTATCAACTATTTGAATGCTCTTGTTAAGTCCGTATGAGTCAGGAAGGCTATATACCAAGGTATCTAACAACCCTTTGATTTTATGCATTCAAACCCGGACAGACCCATGACAAAAAACAAAGAGAAAATTCCACCGGTGGTTAAACTTAATTATTTTAAGGGCGATTTGATTATCAAATCGGGAGACTATGGAATCTCGATATATGAGGTTATTAGCGGTAAAGTCGGAATATTTGTTGAATCCGGCGGCGCGGAAACTCGGGTTGCCATCCTTGATCCCGGCATGATTTTAGGTGAAATGGCCTTTCTTTCCGGTAACACCGGCACACGTTCCGCATCGGCCAGGGCCCTTGAAGATTGTTGTCTGGAAGTGTGGCATCCTGCTATGCTTTTGAATGATTATAAGCAGATGCCTGACCTTCTTAGGCGTATCGCGGGCCAAGCTTTAAAGCTTATTACGCGGATGAACAAAATGGTCGTTGAGTTGAGCTTAAAACAAGAAGAAGAATTAGTGGATGGACAAACTCACGGGGGGTATGATCCGCAGGAAGAAAATCGTAAGTTTTACCGGAAAAGTGTCAGTCTGGAATGTGTTTTTCGTCCGGTAAACAGTCCCAAGGATCTTAAGCTTCCGGGCCGAATTAGGGATATCAGCAAGGGGGGATTGGGCATGACCGTTAAGACATCAGGCTTAATCAACTATACCCCTGATTTCGGGGACGAACTTTTCATAAGCATATATCTTATGCCGGATCAGAAAATGAATATGACCGCAAAAATTCTTTGGCTTAAAAAAGATAAAACAGAGAGTACTATTTCCCTGGGCACGGTTTTTACACATATGGAACCGGATGATCGAAAAAGGTTGGGTTTCTTTTTAATGGCGTAAGGAGGTTCATACATGACTGTCGATTCAAAGGTGATCGGTTATATGGTGAGCGAGGAACGCTTCCCAGATAAAGCCGTTATTATTAAAGAAGGCAGCATTGGTGACTGGGTTTATGTTATCTTAGAAGGCCGGGTGAAAATAAAAAAGCAGACCTCCAGAGGTTTACTGACCGTTGATACATTGTCTGAAGGAAATTTTATCGGAGAAATGGCAATGTTAAAACAGAGCAATAGTAAACGAAGCGCTTCGGCGGTTGCGGATGGACCGGTTGTATTAGGCGTACTTGATTCCGTTCGTTTGTTACAGGAGTGGGAGGCTCAACCGGTAAGAATAAAAAAACTCATATCCAATTTGATACAAAACCTCGAGAAAACAACCAAAAAGGCGGCAGATATGATTGTAGCATCAAAATAGTTTATTTCCGCCTTTACCCCCAATATCCCGGCATTCCATGGAAGTCGCATAAATCAGAGGCTATTATTAAAAGATCATTAATTTCAGAGACATATATTTATCGGCGTTGCAATATAGCCTGGGATTTGAATCTTATTCTCTTCGAAAATATCCGACAGTTTTTTATCGAAAAGGATATTCATCCATTCTTTGGACGTCCATATACTGTCAAACTGGAAATAAGTATTTTTATGTTCTGTTACAATACTGTAATTTGAAAAAGCGATGTTAAGAACCTCATTTTCACCTTTTAGTGAAACTTTAAGAAATATCGTTTTATCTTTTGAATTTATATCGAAATTTATTAATTTACCATAGTCAGTGATTATAAAATTTACGAAGGATTGTAACGCTTTTGATATAATTTTATCTTTCTGTTTTTTTAAAATTGATACCATAATTAAACGCCTCGGAATTTTTATCTCGATAGGGTCTGGAAAAATGCCCGCAGTGTGAGACCTTTGCAAAACGCCCCCTTTTGCCCAATTCCGGCGTCAGGCTCAAATTTTAATCCTCAAAATACTCAATGTATTCCTGTGGTTAAAATTTTCGCCTTCCTTGGCCTTGAACCCCGGTTAAATATTAAAAACGGATTTAACTGGGCAGGCAAAATTGAACATTTTTCAAAGGTCTCAGTCTTTCGGGATCAAGCACAGGGGCCGATTTAGGACTAAGATAACATGTTACCAAAATTTGTCAAACATATCGTCGAAACGGCAATGAATCGTTGAAATAAAACCTAATAAAATCCTTGACAATATGGATTGGAATACTTAATTTCCTACTTTTGAGTATATACTCATAAAGGATAGTTATGGTAAGACCAAAGAAACATCGCATGGTGGCGTTTAACCCTGAAATCAGCTACTTCAAGCCAAGGGGAATTCCCATGCACGACCTTTCCGAAGTGCGCCTTACGGTTGATGAACGTGAAGCCATAAGGCTTGCTGATCTTCAGGGAATGTCCCATGAAGAAGCAGGGCAACACATGCATATTTCAAGAGCCACTTTTGGACGAATTATTCAACAGGCCAGAAAAATTGTCGCAGATGCTCTGATTAATGGAAAGGCCATAAATATTGAAGGCGGAAACTACAAAATGGCAGATCAAGTGCGAACGTTCACGTGTGGCAAATGCAACCACAAATGGGTTGAACCCTTGGGTACGGGAAGGCCTGAAAGCTGTCCAAGATGCAATCATGAGATCGTTTATCGCTGCGAAAGGTAACTTGTTGTAATATCAGGCTCAAATTTATATTAATTTAATAGGAGATAAGGATTATGGTAGAAATTCATAAAAATGTTGATGACGCCCAAAAAAAGAAAAATGCGCAGGCGGAACAGGATGCTTCCGTGCATAGCTCTTTGAAAAAAATAAAGAAAAAATTCGTCGTATTGAGCGGCAAAGGCGGGGTGGGCAAAACCAGCACCTCTGTTAACCTGGCCATGGCGCTTGCCAAAAAGGGATTCGACGTGGGAATTATGGATGTTGATTTACATGGACCGGACGTACCGAGAATGCTTGGGTTGAAAGGGATGCTGGGCATGAGTAAGAGCAACAAACTGGACCCCATGAGGTATTCGGATAACTTGAAAGCAGTTTCAATAGAATCGTTGATTGCAAGTAAAGACGATGCCGTTATATGGAGAGGTCCGCTTAAATATTCCGCCATTCGGCAATTTATCGGTGAAGTAGAATGGGGTGAGCTGGATTTTCTGATCATTGATTCCCCGCCGGGCACCGGAGATGAGCCATTGACCGTTGCACAGACAATTTCCGATGCCCAGGCAATCATAGTTACTACCCCTCAGGAGGTGGCGCTGGCAGACGTCAGAAAATCCATCAATTTCTGCAGAACCTTAAAAATGGATATTTTTGGTCTTATTGAAAACATGAGCGGCTTTACCTGTCCCCACTGCAATAAAATGGTCGAGTTGTTCGGAACCGGCGGAGGAGAGAAAACCGCCCGGGAGACGGGCATTCAGTTTCTGGGAAGAATTCCGTTTGATCCGAATTTTGTTTCATGCGGAGATAACGGCATCTCTTTTCAGGAAAAATATACAGATTCTCAGATAACCAAGGTGTTTGCCGAGATAGCCGAGAAATTATCCAAATGATCTTAAATGAGTGTCCATCCATATTTAACCGGGCAGACAAAAAGACCATTTATGGATGGACACTTGTTAGGGTTTGATCCAGCTTCCTTGCCTAATATAAGACCCGGTAATTTTCTTGAGAGCTTTTTTTTGCCCGACAAATCGTGATTTCATATCGAGCAGCCATTGTCTGTGTTTTATGGCTTCTTCCTTACTGAGAAAAAGTTCGTGATCACTTTTTTTTATTTCAAATACCGGTACACCATCCTGCAGGGTCATAATTCCCGAATTGCTGCACAGCATGCACCGTACCCTGTTGTTCTCGATGAACCGGAACGTATCCCCGCCGCAAAGAGGGCAGCACGCTCCTTTTTTTTCAACACACGGCTCAAACAGGGCACAAGCCAATTCAGCGGCCGTCTGTTTATTCTTCGGGTTCATGAAAATTTCTCCCGGAAGGCCGCCGTAAACGATTTTGCACCCTTTACTTTCCGCCAAAATCAGTTTTAAAAAACTTTGAATGCCAAGTAAACTATAACCTTCCTTGCCCTCAATACCTGCTGTTACAACACCCACAGCCGGTTTGAGCCATAGCTTTTCAATGTGAGCCAACACCGACAGCCCTCTGTCAAGAACCTGTTTGATGCATGAATTGATGCCCAGAAAATAAGTGGGTGCGGATACGATCAATGCATCAGCATCAAGGATGGCGTTTATCACTGGAGCCAGGTCATCTTCAAGCACGCATTGTTCGGTGTTGTAAAGGCACTGGTAGCAACCCCTGCAAGGGAGGATCTTAAAATCCTGGAGACGCAACAGCTTCAATTCATGGGGAATTGAAATCTGTCTACTGATCTCTTTAACCATGATTTCGCAATTTCCCAATTTGCGCGGAGAACCGATAATCCCTAAAATCTTTTTCAAACCATCACCTCAACGTTTCATTTCTGATTATAGATCTTTAAAATTTTTTTTAACAGCTCTTGGTTTATTCCATTCTTCCAATTGGGCCTGCCCGCTCGTGCCCCAGGCCGCCTCGCCTTGCTTGGCTGGCGGGCGAGCTTGCAATGGCAGGCGGGGCGAAGCCCCTAAGTTCTTGAGAGGTTACAGGGCAAACGCATTTGATTTCGGTGTAGCGTAGCGACGGCGTGTTTCTCTTGGAAACCGACTGACTGTTTGAAGGGCTTTAGAACGCGTTAGCCCGAGCCGAATGAAATTATGACAAAAGAATCAATAGGATAATTTTACGACGAATTGTTCTTAACAACTTTGGCTCGGCTCGGGCTTACGGGTGCTTAAGCACAAGTTTCAGTTGGTTGGAAAGAGATATACGCCGTCGTGGAGCGTTCTTCCTATATTGGGATTCAAATGCGTTTACCCTGTGAGAGATTACATGGAGACTTGCTATCTATCAATAATTATTTTATAAAAGGTTTTAATTTGTGTATGGGGAAGGTTTGGGAACGGACACGTCGAGGTTAGGCGTTAAATTGAATGGATTTGTTGATATGAACAAAAAAAAGTCTGATTTGCGGGTTACTCTCGGGAAACTAACATTAAAAAATCCTGTGCTAACGGCATCCGGAACCTTCGGATATGCCGGAGAGTTTGAAAAGCTTATAGACTTAAACCGTCTGGGCGGTATTATTGTAAAGGGATTGTCCCTTGAAGCGTCCAGAGGGAATCCCCCCCCGAGAATCGTTGAAACACCGTGCGGCATGCTCAATGCCATTGGCCTTGAAAACGTGGGTCTGGAAGCATTTGTTAAAGAAAAATTACCAGTTTTAAAAAAGATTGATGCGCCGGTATTTGTAAACATCTATGGAAAAACTATCGAAGAATATGCTGAACTGGCCTCGCGCCTTGAAGATATTGAAGAGGTCTCCGGCATTGAGGTGAATATTTCATGTCCCAATGTTACGTGCGGCGGCATGGCCTTTGGGGCTTATCCGGAATCTGCGGCCCAGGTGGTCAGAGCGGTTAGAAAGCGCACGACCCGGCATATGATGGTCAAGCTTTCGCCCAATGTAACCGATATCACTGAAATCGCTCGCAGTGCGGAAGGAGAGGGCGCCGATTCCATCTCTTTGATCAACACCATAACGGGGATGGCCATAGATATTGAAACCCGGCGTCCAAAGCTTGCTAATATCACCGGAGGGCTTTCCGGACCGGCAATCCGGCCCGTTGCCCTCCGAATGGTCTGGCAGGCGGCTCAAGCGGTCAACGTTCCGGTAATCGGGGTTGGGGGAATAATGACGGCGAAAGATGCGCTGGAGTTTTTGATCGCAGGGGCTGTAGCGGTTCAGGTGGGTACGGCAAATTTTATAAACCCCCATGCCACCATAGATATCATTGAAGGGATAGAAGCATTTCTAGAGGAAAGAAGCATTGCCGAGGTGGGGGATATCATCGGTACTCTGAATGTATAAAATTTTGCCAAGGGGCCTTGCAGCCCCTTGGGCTTTTTTGAAAACAGGATCAGGTCATTGCCACCACGGGATTGGCTTTCAAGTATTCCAGACGGTTAAGTCCGTTTACATAGGCTTTGGCACTGGCAGTGATGATATCGGGGTCCGCTCCTCTGCCCAGTGCGGTTAACCCCTCTTCGCTTAAGCGGACCGTGACTTCGCCCTGGGCGTCCGTGCCGCCGGTAAGGGCGCTGACCGAAAACCTCAATAGTTCGGATTGCGTGCCGGTAAGTTTGGCGATGGCGTTAAAAGCGGCATCAATGGGTCCGTTTCCGTAACCTGCATCCTGAACAGATCTTTCATTTATCAAAAGCTTGACGCTTGCCATTGGAAAGACAGTGGTTCCGCTGGTCACGTGCAGATATTCCAGACGAAAAATATCGGTGGTTCGCAGGATGCCCTCGGTAACAATAACTTCCAGATCCTCATCCACAATATATTTTTTCTTATCACCCAGTTCCTTGAATTTAGTAAAAACAAGCTGTAACTCTTCGTCGGAAAGATCATACCCCATATCCTTTAAATGTGAGCGAAGGGCGTGTCTTCCGGAGTGCTTTCCTAAAACCAGCTTACTGGCGCTGAGACCGATGGTTTCCGGTTTCATAATTTCATAGGTCATGGGATTTTTAAGTACGCCATCCTGATGAATTCCGGCCTCGTGGGCAAAGGCATTGGCGCCGACAATCGCCTTATTCGGTTGCACGATGATACCGGTTATCATACTGACCAGTCTGCTGGTGGGATGAATAAGCTCTGTTTTGATATTGGATCGCAGCGGAAGGTAATTAGGCCTGGTGTGAATTGCCATGACCAGTTCTTCAAGGGAAGTATTGCCGGCCCGTTCACCGATGCCGTTGATGGTTACCTCGGCCTGCCTTGCACCACTGCTTAAGGCTCCAAGGGTGTTGGCCGTGGCGAGACCCAGGTCATTGTGACAGTGAACACTTACCACGGCTTTGTTTATATTGGGGGTATGGCTCATGACATATTTGACCAGATCGGAAAATTCCATGGGTATGGCATAGCCTACGGTGTCCGGAATGTTTATGGTTGTTGCGCCCGCTTCAATGGCGGCCTCAAAAACCTTGCACAAAAAATCCCGATCGCTTCGAGACGCATCTTCCGCTGAAAATTCCACATTGTCGGTAAAAGACGCGGCATATTTGACCGCTTCTATTGCGGTTTTGACAACCTGCTCTTTTGTCATGTTTAACTTGTAGTGCATGTGAAGGTCGGATGTGGCGATAAACGTATGGATTCTCGGTTTTGCGGCATGCTGTATGGCACCCCAGGCTCGGTCAATATCTGCTTTGGAGGTGCGCGCCAGGGCGGCAACCTCGGTTTTTTTGAGTTTTTCCGCGATCTTTGAAACCGCATCAAAGTCGCCTTTTGAGGCTGCAGGAAATCCGGCTTCCAGCACATCTACCCCCAGTTTTTCCAGCTGCGTGGCAAGCCGCAGCTTTTCCGCGGTATTCATGCTGGCGCCGGGAGATTGTTCGCCGTCTCTTAATGTGGTATCGAATATAATGACTCGTTCTTCCATTATTTTACTCCTTTTTTTCAGGGTTCGGGTGATAGGGTTAGATCTGTCCCTGTGACAACGAGTAAAATTTACCCAAGCATAGGCCGCAGGACAGGATAAAAAAATTGTCCCGCGGCATTGATTCCATCTCTTTTAATCAATATTCTATTCCTTTTCATGGTCATTTGTTACTGTTTGAGTGTAATTCACGGCTGTTGGTTTACGGCAGCCATTCATTCCTTATCACAGGGATTTGAAGATCAGGTTTCAGGTGTCAGGAAAGAGGGACGTAAAAGCGGAAACCCAAAACCTGAACACTGACACCTGGATAATTTAAGCTAAAGCACCAACAGTCTTGATTTACACCCTTACTGTTTTTGCATAGACAGCTTATAGTGAACACTTTCTGCCAGGGCATGCCAGCTTGCTTCGATGATATCCTCAGAAACACCGATGGTGCTCCAAATATTATCTTGATCCCGTGACTCTATGAACACACGAACCCTTGCGGCGGTTCCTTTACGTCCATCGATAACCCGGACCTTGAAATCAATCAGCCGCATGGCCTCGAGTTCGGGATAAAATTTATTCAGGGCCTTGCGCAGGGCGTTATCTAAAGCACTGACCGGCCCGTCACCTTCAGCAGCGGTGATTTCTTCCTTGCCATCCACGGAAATCTTGATGGTGGCGTGGGCGGAACAGGGGCGCTCAGCTTCCTTTTCAATATGTACCCTGAAGGATTTGAGCTCAAAGAGGGGCCGGTATTGGTCCGTAAACTTTTCCAGCAAGATCTTGAACGATGCGTCAGCGATATCAAACTGGTACCCTTCCTGTTCCATGCGTTTAACTTCCGTAACGATTTTGCGACTGTCAAATCCGTTGGCACCCAGCTCGATGCCGAGTTCTTTTGCTTTGTATTCAATGTTTCTTTTACCCGAAAGATCCGATACCAGAACCCGGCGCTTGTTGCCCACCATCTCCGGTTCCATGTGTTCGTATGCCCGGGATACTTTCATGATCGCACTTACATGAATGCCCCCTTTGTGGGCAAACGCGCTATTTCCAACAAAAGGTCTGCTGTTTAAGGGAATCATATTGGCCATTTCGCTCACAAACCTGGAGAGAGATTTCAGTTTTACTATGTTTTCCGAAGAAACACACGGGCGGTTCATTTTGTAGTAGACAATGGGGATGATCGATGTGAGATCGGCGTTGCCGCATCTCTCTCCGTATCCATTAATGGTCCCCTGGACCATCACCGCACCGGATTCCACGGCCTGGATGGAATTGGCCACGGCCAGGCCGCTGTCGTTGTGGGTATGAATGCCGATTTTAACGGGCAGCGCATCCGGTTTTGTGTCATATTTTTCAGCAAGTCGACGGCGAACCTCGTTGATTATGGATTGGATTTCAGACGGCAGGCTGCCGCCGTTCGTGTCACAGGGCACAATAAATTCCGCGCCGGCATCAATGGCGGCAATTAATGTTTCCAAAGCATAATCACTGTTCTCCTTGAACCCGTCAAAAAAATGTTCGGCATCGTAAACCACCTCGCGATCATTTTCTTTCAGATAAGCAACGGATTCCCGGATCATGGCCAGGTTTTCTTTTAAGGTGTTGTTCATGACCCGCTTAATATGCAGATCCCACGTTTTTCCGAATATGGCAACCGCGGGAGTCTCGGCTTTAAGCAAGGCTTGCAAGTTCGGATCGTCGGCCGGGTCGATACCAGGTTTGCGTGTAGAGCCGAAGGCCGTTATGCGCGTGTTTTTAAATTTCACTTTTTGCGCCAGATCGAAAAACTGCATGTCTCTGGGATTGGAACCCGGCCAGCCGCCTTCGATGTAATGTATACCGAAATCATCCAGCCGTTTGGCGACTTGTATCTTTTCCATGGCGGAAAAGTTTATATTTTCTCCCTGGGTTCCATCCCTTAAGGTGGTGTCATATAAGATGATCGGTTCCATGATGTTGTTCTCCTATGTTGAAAATTTCAAGCGCCTGTTAACGCAGCATCAAAAATTTATTTTTACATTGAAAATATGTTTCTCTGAGCCATGCCTGTCCCGCATGGCGGGGGTCATAGATAGATGGCTCTGCTTTGCAGTTTTGTGTCTAAAATCACAAATTCCAAGCACCAAATTTCAAATAAATCACAAATTCAAAATCACAAATTCCAAACAAGGGCCAAAGACATTTGTTTATTCTTTTGTTTGTTATTTCGAATTTCGGTAATTGGAATTTATTTGTTATTTGTGTTTTGTTATTTGTGTTTTGTTATTTGGGATTTCAATATGTCAATGAACTTCCAACAAAGCAAATCCCCTTTGGGTATAATCAAAGCCTGGTTTTCTGGACCAGGCTTTTTATGATTATCGATTTTCAGGCCGTAATGATCGTACCGCAGCTCCGGCCCGCCACATTTCAGAATTTTTGATGACATCGAGTTCCTTTTGCAGTTTTTCAAGGTAGTCAGGAGCACTGTTTGCCTCGATCACCCGTTTGGTTTCTACGCCGGAAACCACTCTTTCATACAGTTCGTCAAACAGGGGAACCACTGCATCCCGGAACCTGGGCGCCCAGTCCAACGCCCCGCGCTGGGCGGTTGTACTGCAGTTTGAAAACATCCAGTCCATGCCGTTTTCAGCCACCAGCCGGATAAGGCTCTGAGTGAGTTCCTCCACGGTCTCATTAAATGCTTCGCTGGGTGAATGCCCGTGCTTTCGCAAAAGATTGTACTGGGCTTCCATAATACCTGCGAGGCAGCCCATAAGAACACCGCGTTCACCGGTCAGATCACTATGAACTTCTTTTTCAAAAGTGGTGGGGAACAGATAGCCTGAACCGATGGCAATTCCCAATGCCAATGTTCTTTCCGTTGCTCTGCCGGTATAGTCCTGGTAGACCGCAAAACTGGAATTGATGCCGCTTCCGTCCAGAAAATTCCTGCGTACATTGGTTCCCGATCCTTTTGGTGCCACCATAATTACGTCAACATTATCAGGGGGTATGACACCGGTTTGCTCCTTATAAACAATTGAAAAACCGTGAGAAAAATAAAGCGCATCCCCTTGGTTAAGGCATTCTTTTACTAGAGGCCAGGTGGCCACCTGCCCTGCATCGGAAAGGAGTTCTTTAATGATCGTCCCCTGCTTTGCCGCTTCTTTGAGGGGAAATAAGGTTTCACCCGGAACAAACCCGTCGGCAACAGCCTTATTCCAGTAAGCGTCTCCTTCAAGCTGTCCTATTATCACCTTAAATCCGTTATCTTTAAGATTGAGCGCCTGAGCCGGTCCCTGAACTCCGTAGCCGAGAATTACAATTGTTTCATCTTTAAGCACTTCTTTAGCTTTTTCCAATGAAAATTCTTCCGAAGTAATTACTTCTTCTTCAACACCTCCAAAATTAATCTTAGCCATGTTATTCTCCTATAAAAATGTTAAAAATTAGAAATTGAACACCTAACCCGGACAAGCCGAAATAAAAAGGGATTGAAAATTGAATATTGACAATTGACTATTTAAGGAAGTCGCTCCCGCCTGCCATTGCAAGGCACGAGCGGGCAGGTCGCTCTATCATTTTGATATTGAAAATTATAAGAACTGGAAGAATTCCTTAAATATTCAATCTTCAATCGAAAATATTCAATTATTTGCTGCAAAAAGCACCCTGGTGAAATTGACTCTGTATTTCACGGGGCAAGCAAAATTTATAATTAAGCGTCTACTTGGCCTCCCTGATGAGCGCAATGATGCCTGTTTTTGCAATTTCCTTGATACCGATCGGTTTTAAAAGATTTAATATGGCTTTCATTTTTCCTTCGTCACCGGTCACTTCTATGGTGTAGTGATCCAGGCTCACATCAACCACTTTGCACCTGAAGATATCCACAATCCGCAAAATTTCGGCACGGTGCTCGGCTTTGGCCATAACCTTGATCAGGGCCATCTCCCTGTGCACAAATTCCGTACCGGTGAGATCGTGGACTTTAACCACATTAATGAGCTTGTTAAGCTGTTTTTCAATTTGTTCAATGATCGGTGGTTCTCCGGTGGTAACCAGGGTGATCCTCGATACCATAGGTTCTGTTGTTTCGGCAACACAGAGGCTTTCAATGTTAAATCCCCGGCCGCTGAACAGTCCCGCAATTCTGGAGAGAACACCGGGTTCGTTGTCTACTATAATCGAAAGTACATGTTTTTCTTCTGTCATGGGTAGCATCCTTTTCTTTCTCGCCACTAAAGCACCTGGGCACGAAGAAAGAAAAATAAATATATCCTTTGTGTCTTAGTGTCTTTGTGGCAAATATTTTTACTTCTCTCCGAGCTGTAGGCTCTACGAGCCGGAGGCCGGTTTGTCCGGGTTGGGTTATACCAGAAGCATTTCCGTTACAGGAGCTCCTGCCGGAACCATGGGATAAACACATTCTTCTTTTTCTACCACAAAATCCATTATTACAGTTTTTTTTGAAAAAAGTCCTTTTTTCAAAACGGGTACAACCTCCTCGGGTTTTGTTGCTCTTAACCCCACAGCGCCGTATGCTTCGGCAAGCTTTACGAAATCCGGAGCACATGCAAGGCAGGTGGAGACATAGCGTTTATTGAAAAAAAGCTGCTGCCATTGGCGGACCATACCCAGATAACCGTTATTTAAGATAACAATTTTTACCGGAAGACCGCATTGTATGGCCGTGGTCATTTCCTGGATGTTCATCTGAATACTGCCGTCCCCGGCAACATCGACCACAAGCTTATCCGGACAGGCGAGTTGCGCTCCGATGGCCGCCGGTAGTCCGAATCCCATACACCCAAGGCCTCCTGACGTAATAAAATGGTTGGGTCTGTCAAAGTGATAATACTGGGCGGCCCACATCTGATTCTGACCCACTTCGGTGGTGATGATGGCCTCACCTTTGGTGAGCTGATAGAGCTTGTCCACCACATACTGGGGTTTGATAACATCTTTCTGATCATAGGTTTGAGGTGATGTGCTTTTCCAGTGATCAATCTGATCGATCCATTTTTGGCGTTTTTTCTTGAGATCGCCCAGGTCTTCTTTGTCCAGCAACTTGTTGAGTTGGGAAAGAGTGATTTTGCAATCGCCCACAACCGGAACCGTAACCGGAATATTTTTTCGTATGGATGTGGGATCGATATCGATGTGCACAATCTTGGCATTGGGCGCAAATGCATCTGTTTTGCCGGTAACACGGTCGTCAAAACGGACGCCGATGCCGATCATAAGATCGCATTCTCCGGTTGACATATTGGATCGATAGGTACCATGCATCCCGATCATGCCGAGCCACAACGGGTCCGTACCGGGAAATCCACCCAGGCCCATCAGAGAACATGTCACGGGAATTTGGGCTTTACGGGCAAGTTCCGTAAGCTCTTTGGAAGCTTTTGAAAGTATAACACCACCGCCTGCAAAAATAAGCGGTTTTTGGGAGTCTTTAATCATATCTGCAACCCGTTGCAGCTGTTTTACATTCGGGCTGTAGGTAGGCTTGTAAGACTTGAGTTTAATTTTTGTGGGTGCCTTGTAATCGATGGTATTGGCTGCCACATTCTTAGGAATATCTATCAAAACAGGTCCCGGGCGACCGGAACTGGCGATCAAAAAAGCTTCCTTGATAATCCTGGCAAGATCTTCGGTACGTTTAACAAGGTAGTTGTGTTTGGTGCACGGTCGGGTGATGCCCACGGTATCGACTTCCTGAAAGGCATCATTTCCGATAAGATGTGTCGGGACCTGCCCGGTAAATATTACGACCGGAATTGAATCCATATAGGCGGACGCAATGCCGGTTACGGTGTTGGTTGCGCCGGGCCCGGAGGTTACCAGGCATACCCCCGTCCGTCCGCCCGCACGGGCATAACCGTCAGCAGCATGAACCGCACACGCCTCCTGGCGAACCAGAATATGACGGATATCCGTTCTTTCAAGTTCATCATAAATGTCGATGACGGCCCCCCCCGGATATCCAAAGATCGTGTCAACACCTTCTTCTTTTAGGACCTTCATCATAATTTGTGCGCCTGTTAGTTTCATGATCCTTCCTTCCTTTTTTGTTAATCTTCATCCATAATGCATGAACACCAGTTAATACCTTAAAATTATTTTTACTTATTTTACAACCGCCCCCTCACTGGCGGATGAAACCATGCGTGCATATCGGGCCATATACCCATGGGTGATCTTGGGTTGCGGCGGGGACCATTTTGATAACCGCTCGTTGATTTCTTGATCCGAAACCTTGAGTGCTATTTTTTTCGCAGGAATATCAATGGTAATTCGATCCCCTTCTTGAACAATTGCAATGGGCCCTTTTTGCATGGCTTCCGGTGAAATGTGCCCGATGGCAGCGCCTTTGGTGCCTCCTGAAAACCGGCCGTCCGTAAGCAACGCCACATGAGCATCCAACTTCATACCTACGATGGCCGAAGTGGGGGTCAGCATTTCCCGCATTCCGGGGCCTCCCATGGGACCTTCATACCGAATCACGATAACGTCCCCTTTGTTGATATTGCCGTCCATGATGGCCCGGGTTGCCTCTTCCTCTGAATCAAACACCCTGGCCGGTCCTTCATGGCGTAGCATTTCATCCAGAACAGCAGACTGCTTGACCACGCACCCTTGAGGCGCAAGATTGCCGAACAATATGGCAAGCCCCCCTTCAGCATGGTATGGGGTGTCTATTGATCGAATTACCGTATTATCCAGTATGCCTTTATTTTTTATATTATTTTCCACGGTGCTGCCGGTTACCGTCATGCAGGTGTTGTGGATCAGGCCGGCCCTGGAAAGTTCATTCATCACCGCAGGAATGCCGCCCGCCCGGTTCAGGTCTTGAAGATGATGCGTTCCGCCCGGACTGAGTGAGCAAAGATGCGGGGTGGCTTTGCTGATTTCGTTGATCTGATTAAGATCCATGGCTACATTTGATTCCCGCGCGATGGCCGCAAGATGAAGCACCGTGTTGGTGGAACATCCCAGGGCCATGTCCACGGTCAGTGCATTTTTAAACGCCTTATCCGTCATGATACGTGACGGCGTGATATTTTTTTCCAAAAGATACATGATTTGCTTGCCGGCCTCCTTGGCCAGGCGGATACGGGCTGACATCACTGCCGGGATCGTGCCGTTGCCGGGCAGGCCCATGCCGATGGCCTCGGTTAAGCAGTTCATGGAGTTGGCGGTGAACATGCCGGCGCATGATCCACAGGTGGGGCAGGCCGCATCTTCGATACAATTCAACTCTTGTTCGGTCATGTTCCCTGAAAGTACCGCACCCACAGATTCAAAGACCGTAACCAGATCGATTTTATCAGAGCATGTCTTTTCAGGATGTTCTCCGGCCAGCATGGGACCGCCGCTGATTACGATGGCTGGCAAGTCGAGACGCACCGCCGCCATGAGCATTCCGGGGACGATTTTGTCACAATTGGTCACCATGACCATGGCGTCAAATGCATGGGCCGTGGCCATAACCTCGATGGAGTCGGCGATCAGTTCCCGGCTGGCAAGAGAATATTTCATGCCTTCATGGTTCATGGCAATACCGTCGCAAACCCCGATCACGCCGAATTCAACAGGCGTTCCGCCTGCCATATAGACGCCTGCTTTTACGGCCTCTGCGATCTTGTCCAGATTGATATGACCGGGAATAATAGCGTTGGCCGAATTGGCGATACCGATCAGCGGTTTTTTGATTTCATCATCCGTATATCCGATTGCCTTAAACAAAGAGCGGTGGGGCGCCCGTTCAATACCTTTTTTAGCCAGATCACTTTTCATTAGATAAATCTCCTCAAATAAAAATTAGCCAGATCACTTTTAATTAGATAAATCTCCTCAAAAAAATTAGCCAGATCACCTTTCATTAGATAAATCTTTTCAAAAAAAAATCCGTTATCGGCCTTTTGGGCTGATAACGGATTTTGTTTTTTGTTTTGTTATAAAATCAGGCCATTATCAACCCTTTGCCTCGTAGTAGACTAATACATCTACGACGAGGAGAATAATAAGGCTAATAAGGTTGTTAATGGCGATAAAGTTTTTCATGATATCCTGCATATTGAATTAATTAACTCTTTTAACGGTTCTTAACTATAATGTCAAGCTTTTTCTTTATCACCTAATTTCAACACGCCCGGGGACTGCAACCCGGGATCAATGCGCTGGAAACCGTGGACAGCTGGCGTGCGTTTGGAACCCGATGCTCCCTGACACGGGTGATCGGCAAGGCCGGGCGCGGATTGGATTTTTTCCTCGAACCGAGGAAAAACACTAGATCGTTCAACCCGAGGGCTTGCAGGCCGGTGCCTTGAAACCGCCGGAACCGGAGGGAATGCCCTGGGGGCGAAATGAGGCGGCGGATATCAGTTTGGTTACGTCCTTGCAGGCGCACTGCGGACATTCGGGCGGGGGATCCGCCGGAGACAAAACCAGTTGTTCAAAACAGTGACAACAGCTTTTACATTGATATTCATAGATCGGCATGGTTTCTTCCTCCTTCAGAAAAATGCTTTTATAAACGGGTTCGGGCCAATAGTCAAGATAAAGCCGATTTTAAACCCAAACTATAGCCGGACGCTGTCCGATAATTTTAATTGTGGATGGTTCATAATTTTACCCTTGATTTTTAAATGGTTATAGTGTTTATTCGTATCGGTACATTTCAGATCAAGGTTTTTGGATTCTATCTTTTCTGTATTCAATTATATTTTTTTTCATAACGTAAAAAGAATTTTCACATTTAACTTTACATATATATTTACATTAACGCTATGTGAAATGCAAAAAAGATTGTTGATTTCTTTTCCGTAAATCCCCTTCCCGGAAATATGGATATTTCCAAACAGCGTGTATTGTGTTCTGACCCAATACAGAAATCAGAAGTGGAAAATTTGATTGAAAAATACTTGGCCGCGAACTGCAATTATCAAAAGCTATGCCAGAATGGGAAGAGCATCTGGCATTTTTACATCGAGTCATCGGTTTGACACTTGTCGATAAGAGGTTACAGAGCCTTAAGGAGCCTATGAGATTTCGATATCTTGAGGAACATGAGATAAGTGCCTAACCTGTCACTGGTGCGGACGTAAAGGACCGCGCTGCACAGTTTACCGTTCGGTCCCAAAATAATATGAAAAAAGCATCCGTAATATACGAAGAAAAAAGAATTTTGACTGCAAAATACTACCACCCAAAATCTGATGACTATTTGGATTATATATCGACAATAAGGATCAAAGATACAGGTAAAAATCCAGTTGAAATGATATTAAAGTTTGACGGCATACTACCTTTTGCTGCTCCTATGCCACCAAAAGAACATACAATCAAGGCACCAGCGATATTGGATTTATATTTAAAGGTGGTGAGATGGTTTAAAAAATATGGATATGAATTGAAATAAAAACCGAACAAAACAACGTTAGTTCATGAAAGTGAGGAGAAAAAGGCATGAAAACAAAATTCCTGGGTGTATGCGTCTTGTTGGTTTTATTGTTTAGCTGTGTGACAGTTCCCACTGCTGAGCAGCATGAAGAACAGACTTTGAATTTTGTTGTTATGGGGGATAACCGGCCGGCAAATGTATTTCGACCGGAACAGCCGTACATATACCACAAGGTAATTAAAAAGGCCGTCGAATTCGACCCTGTCCTGATACTTAATACTGGCGATCTTGTTTTGGGTTATGATGCGTATTCACAAGAGAAGGCCAGGGAAGAATTCGACGACTTCGAAAAAGCCACAGCGCCGATACGGGAAAAGAATATTCCCTTGTACATCACCATGGGAAATCATTCCGGTTACACGGAATTTGCCCGGGAAGCATTTGCTAAACGATATAAAAACAAGGAGACCGGAACGCTTTATTATTCGGTTGATGTAAAGAACTGTCATTTTATCGTTCTGTGCAGTGAACTTGAGAATGAAACGTCGAAAATCACGGGCAAACAACTGGAGTGGCTGAAAGGGGATTTGAAACGGGCCGAGGGTAAACATATTTTTGTCATGCTACACAGGCCCTTATATCCGAAGATAAAACATCTGAAGGATTCGTTGAACAAATATCCGGAAAAACGGGACGAGCTTGCCGGTCTATTCAAACAGTACAATGTTGCTATGGTATTCGTCGGGCACGTGCATGTTTATAATTTTTCGGTTGTTGGCGGCTTGAGCCAGATCATTGCTGGAGGCTCCGGCGCTCCGCTGGCCGGGATCCTGGAAGATGGGGCATTTAATCACTTTTTTCATGTGATTGTAAACGGAGATGAGATCGATTACCGCTTGCTTCCCCTGCAAAATGAAGTGGCGCAGGCCGCACAACTGATGAAGGAGGGGCGGGTACCAGGCGCATTAAGCCTGGCCAAAAAAGCCGAAGAAACGTTTCCGGATCACCCCATGCCGCATATCATAGCGACGGCGGGATATAAATCTGCCGGCCGGACGTTGGAATACAATGCAGAGATTACCAAACTTCTCTCGATTTTAGGAAGCGAGGAAGAAGTGTTTTTCAGACTGGGAGAATTTTGCTTAACCGTCGAACTACTCGATCTCTCGAATTTTTATCTTTCCAAGGCGCTGGCCATGGACAACGACTCCTTTAAGGTATGGTATAACTATGCCCAACTGAAAACGGAGCAAAAGCAGTATCCCGCTGCTCTTGAGATGTATAAAAAGGCATTACCGCTTACCGATGACGATTATTTCAAACAGGATATCAAGAAGCAAATAGCAAAAATTGGAAAGCTGATTTGAATTCAGACATTTTACAGGAAAAGAAGTTGAAAGTTATCAATGAGGCCATGCCCGATCAATGCAGTGCAGTTGACCTCAACGTTGCAAAAGTCGAGGCTTGCCCGCTTCCGGCGTAGATGCCTCAGATCCGAGGCGTCAAGAGTAAAGCCGTAGCCATTTACTGCGAACCCTTCACAACAAAAGAGATGGGGTATCATCAACTTTCCCATGGGGTAAACAACACGGTGAAAAAAGATTCCTTTTTGGATATCACTGGCAGTTGAATTCAGTATATTGGCAGTAAATGAACACAACGCTATGGTTTAAGCGGTTTTACACAAATCTCATCGTGTTGTTTATGCAACTATGAGGTTGACCAAGGCCACAGCGGGCCTATTGAAAAGCAATAAAAAACATAATGTCAGTTGCCTTTGGGGACTTTTCTAAGTGGCCCCTGTTGATTGGAAAAAACAGGAGATGATTTCAAAATGGCTGAAATATTTATTACCAGAAAAGTATTCAGGGATGCCATAGATATATTGAATAAAGAAGGGCACAACATTGACATCAACGACACGGACAGAATTCTACCTGCCCGTGAACTGGTTAACAGAGCGCATGGAAAGGCGGGGCTTGTTTGCTTGCTCAACGATAGGATTGATTCTTGGGTCATGGACGAACTGACATCCATCAAGGTGATTTCCAACATTGCCGTGGGGTATGACAATATCGATATTGCCGGGGCAACCGAGCGGGGCATCATGGTGACAAACACACCGGGCGTGCTCACGGAAACCACGGCCGATTTGGCATTTGCCATGCTGCTGGGCGCCGCCCGAAGAATCCCGGAAGCCGATCAATACACACGGGCGGGGAAATTCAAAAACTGGCAGCTCATGCAGCCGCACATGGGGGTTGACATCTATGAAAAGACGCTGGGCATCGTGGGTATGGGCGCGATCGGACAGGCCGTAGCCAAAAGAGCGAAAAAAGGGTTCGACATGCGGATTATTTACTATGGTCCATCCAGAAAAGAGGCAGCCGAGAAAGAATATGAAGCAGAATTTGTAGAATTCGAGGAACTTGTTGCCACATGTGATTTTATCAGCATTCACGTTCCCCTGACAGAGAAGACAAAACATATGTTTTCGACCCAAGAATTCAAGGACATGAAAAATACCGCCATTCTTATTAATACCGCCAGAGGGCCGGTGGTGGACGAAGCCGCCCTGGCTGAAGCCATCAAGGACGGGCAAATCAGAGGCGCGGCTCTGGATGTGTTCGAAGAAGAACCCAGCATTCATCACGAACTCATCAACCTAAAAGAGAACGTGGTATTGACGCCTCATATCGGAAGCGCTTCCATTGAGACGAGACTCCGTATGGCGAAAATGGCGGCAAGAAATATGGTGGAAGGTTTGAAAGGAAACCGGCCGTCCAACCTGGTCAATGAAGATGTGAGTCCACACCGGTCGCGCCCAACATAACCCTAAAGTTTCATAAAAAATATCCCAAAATTATATTTCATTATAATATTTCTATATGTTATGCATATCGCACAGAGGTTTTTGGAATAAACCCATCGTGAATTCCAGGAAAAAACGTTTCGTAAGGCAAATTTTTAACCCGTCGGGAAAGCCCGCCGGAGGCGGACAAGTCCATGATACCGTGATTCCTTCGTTGCAAAGGGTTCGCAGTAGTTTACTACAGCGTCACCCTTGGACGCCTTGTCGCAGTGAAACGAAGATCCCGTCATCGGGGGACTTGCGGCATCCTGAGCTTTTGCAACGATAGTGGGTTTTAATTACTTGTTTGAGTCACGTTTTTTGCTGCGGGAGTTCGCAACGATCCGGCAATCTGGGCGTAAATCGTTCGGGACCGCGAACCATGGACTTGCCGGTGGTTTCGGCAAGGGTTCGAAGCATGCCGCCAAAAATCCACTCATGGAACGGATAAAAGGCATACCAGTAGAGTATGCCCCCAAGTCCTCGGGGCAAAAAGCGGGAAAGCAGTTCGAGTTCGATAGTGTCGTCAGGTTGAGGTGTTATTCGAAATTCAAGCAACGCTTCCCCCGGCACTTTCATTTCAGCAAATAAAACCAACCGCCGTTCAGGCTCCACTTCCAAAACACGCCAAAAATCAATGGCATCCCCGACCCTCAGCTCGGATGGATGCCGTCTCCCCCGGCGCAAACCGAAACCGCCCATCAGTCTGTCCAAATCTCCGCGAAGTTTCCACAGCGCTTTACCGAAATACCAGCCGGTTTCTCCGCCGATGTTTTGGATGGGCGCCCAGATCTCTTGGGGCGTCCCTTTTATCCGGATTCGATAGCCGCATTCCAAAACGGTCCCGCCGGCATACTGCGCATCACCGCAATAGGCCCATTCCGGAGGAAGCAGGCATCCGGCATCGGTCCAACAAGTTTCCACCTGCTGGTTTTTAATGCGTTCCAAAGCGATTCGAATGGCTTCACGGCAGCTTAAAGGCGTATTCGGGATGATGGACCGTATGCGATTGTCCTTGCAAATAACCGGAATACTCAACCCCTGTGCCAGGGGCCTGGCAATGGAGGCCGGAACCGGCGTAATCAAATGAATCCAGTAGGAACTTAGTTTGGGGGTCAGCAGAGGCACCGGGATAATCAAGCGTTTGCGCAAGCCGGCTTCTTGTGTGTAAATGTCGATAATTTCTTTATAGGTCAATACATCCAGATCACCAATGTCAAAGGATTGGCCGATGGTATCATCGTGTTCGAGACATCCCTGGAGATAATGCAGTACACTGGTAATGGAAATGGGCTGGCAGAGTGTGTGAACCCAACGGGGCGTTAACATCACCGGCAGACGTTCGACCAAATAGCGAAGCATTTCAAAAGAAGCGCTGCCGGATCCCAGGATCATGGCGGCGCGAAGCACGGTAGCGGGTACCGGACCGGACCGGAGAATATCGCCGACTTCATGGCGGGAGCGCAGATGCTTGCTCATGTCGGGATGGTTAACATCACCGAGCCCCCCTAAATAGATGATTCTTTCCAGGCCTTGGGCCGCTGCTGCCGCTACCATGTTTTTGGCCGACATGCGGTCGGCATCCGCGAATCCTTTCTTTTGGGCAATCATGGAATGCACCAGGTAAAACACCGTCCCGCAGCCCCTGACCGCTCGCTCAAGGGACGGCAGGTCCATAATATCCGCTTCAGCCAGCTCGATCATGGGATGATTTCCCCAGGATCGTGACTTCACTTTGGCCAGGGATCTTCCCATAGCCCTTACGCGATACCCGGACATCAGCAATCGAGAAATCAGGCGTGCGCCGACGTAGCCGGTGGCTCCGGTAACCAAAACCGGTTTTGAATGATCCAATTCATCCTCCTTGCCCGGGGTGTGAATCACGGCTGTTGGCAATATGAAAATTCATGTTCGTCTGCGCTACGTATTTAGCTTTGGGGAAAAGGTGTCAGGTTTCAGGGTCGAGAAACTTGAAGATTTGAAACCTGACACCTTACGAATGAACTCAATAACCAACAATTTTGATTTACACCCCCTTGCCCGTTGTTATCCGGGTTTGAATTTTTCATGGTAATGACCCTGTGGGGGCGTTTTACAAAGGTCTCAAAAGTTCCAGCGGTGCGTGGGAATCAAATGAACAACAACACATAATACCGTTAGTGAATGCACCGGCAATTCTCTTTCAAATGCCGGTAATTTAAATTTGATGAACTCGTAAAAAGTCCGATTTAGACGGTTTCGTAAAAAGTTCAAATTCAAGGCGTGCAAATTTTGTAATCATGAGGCGTACTTTTCGTACGTTGAATGATTGCGAAATGCAGCAAAACGCAGAAGTTGGACTTTTTACGAGACCGTCAAATTTGAATATCAGATATCGATCTTATTGTCAAAGCAGTACTTTAAATTGTTATCAGCAGCAAACCGGTGTGACACTTTCGGCTTATTTTCAGCTTTCCCAAGCTTTACAGACGACTCTTAAACGGTTCCGACCCTGACGACAAGCAGGGCAAAGGTATTTGATTTCAGCGTATGGGGCAC